>Ga0210040_10006734_pt1 | contig 14186 bp, 14 predicted proteins | sample CryGeyCG12114_NA_FD_185462 | JGI IMG/M metagenome (GOLD analysis project Ga0210040, IMG submission 185462) | Groundwater microbial communities from aquifer - Crystal Geyser CG19_WC_8/21/14_NA (SPAdes) (version 2) | ecosystem: Environmental > Aquatic > Deep subsurface > Groundwater | place: USA... | reverse complement strand
GAGAGCTTCCAGCGGCGTACGGGGTCGACCTGGCGGATCGCGAAGCGGGTCCGCTGCTCCTGCTGGGTGACCGAGAACCAGAACTTCGTCAGGTGCACGCCGCTGTCGACGAGCATCTCCTCGAACAGCGGCGCGTGGCGCAGGAACATCTCGTACTCAGCCGGGGTGCAGAAGCCCATCACCCGCTCCACGCCGGCGCGGTTGTACCAGGATCGGTCGAACAGGACGAGGTCCCCGGCGGTGGGCAGGTGGTTCACGTAGCGCTGGAAGTACCACTCGCCGAGCTCGGTGGTGGTCGGCTTGGTGAGGGCGACGACGCGGGCCGAGCGCGGGTTGAGGTGCTCCATGAACCGCTTGATCGTGCCGCCCTTGCCCGCGGCGTCACGCCCCTCGAAGAGGATCACGTGCTTCTGCCCGGTGTCGGCGATCCAGTACTGGAACTTCAGCAGCTCGATCTGCAGCTGGTACTTCTGCTCCTCGTACACGTCGCGCTCCATGCGCTCGCCGTACGGGTAGCCCTCCCGCCAGCTCTCGATGGGGTCGCCGTCGGGCCCGATGAGGTCCGGGTCGGACCCGTGCTCGTCGTGGCGCACGGAGTAGCCCGACGAGATGAGGTCGTCGAGGTACTCCCGGAACCCCTCGCGGATGATCGTCACGTCGTTCCCTCTCAGCTGGTGGGTCCCTGCGCGCGGTCGCGCGCACCCCCTGCTCCAGCCTCTACCCCGTTCGGCCGCAGAGGCGCTCCGGCGGGTGCCGTCCGACAGTGTCGGGCCTTCGACCGGGCCGACGGGCGACGTCGCGGTGAACAGCGGATGACGCCCAGGTGAGCAGATCGATCGGGGCGTCGTACGAGCGTCCCGGGGTCGCGGTCACGATCGGATGACGCCCAGCCCACACCTGGGGACAAGGGTGTGGACAACTGTGGAGACGGGCCCTTCGCCCGGGGACGACACGTTGACGACTTCCGGGGCCCTGCAGCGTGTCCGCAAATCCTGCCCGTGTAGTTCCAGGTGTTCCACACCTGGGTCCCGAGCCTGATCGAGGGTCTGACCAGCGGCGACGGGGGGTTCTCCACAGATCGCACAGCACCTACGAAGACGACGAAGAGATACATAGGAAAAGATGGTCTGAGTCAGAAGGCCCTCGATCTGTGCACAGCGGGGTCTCGGCACCCTCAGAAGCGGAGACCGACCCGTGGGTCTGCTCGACAAGCTGTTCCGACGTACGCCCGACGACGACGACGGCGAGGAGACGGTGATCGCCCTCGACGTGGCGGCTCGTCGTCCTCAGCTGCTGCGCCTGGAGCAGGCCCTGGACGCGCTGGCCCGCTCGATGCGGGAGGTGCAGAGCGTCGACAACCCGGGCTGGCGGGGCCGGGTCAACGAGTACAACCGGCTGGCCGGCGACGCGATGGTCATGCGCAAGGGGACCCCGACGCGCGAAGGGGTGCTCGACCTGGTCTTCGAGGTGCGCCCGGTGTTCAGCGGGGCGCCGCCGGCCGGGCTGGAGGTCCTGGTCCCGCTGCAGGACGAGGTGCTCGCGGCCGCGGAGGACCTGCGTCAGCTGCGTCCCGGCGAGAAGGGCTGACCGCCTCGCGGAGGTCGGAGGGAGCCACCCGTACGGTCGAAGGGCGGCCGTACGGCTCGTCCTCGCTATGCTTCGCGTGCTCACGACCCCGTCGTGCCGGCAATTTCTGTCGTTCCGTCGAGGAGGACGCGTGAAGATCAGGCTCGAGCGCGACGTGCTGGCCGAGGCCGTCCAGTGGGCGGCCCGGAGCCTGCCCGTACGGCCGAGCGTCCCGATCCTCGCGGGCCTGCTGGTGCGGGCCGACGCCGACGGCGTGACGTTCTCCAGCTTCGACTACGAGACCTCCGCCCAGATCAGCGTCAAGGCCGCGGTCGCCGACGAGGGACAGGCCCTGATCTCGGGCCGGCTGCTCTCCGACATCTCCAAGAGCCTGCCCGCCAAGCCGGTCGACATCACCAGCGACGACAGCCGGATGGAGCTGGTCTGCGGCAGCGCCCGGTTCACGCTGCAGACGCTGCCGGTCGCGGACTACCCGACGCTGCCCTCCATGCCGGAGTCCAGCGGGACCGTGCCGAGCACGGTCTTCGCGCAGGCGGTCTCGCAGGTCGTCGTCGCCGCCGGGCGCGACGAGCTGCTGCCCGTCTTCACCGGCGTGCGGGTCGAGATCGAGGGCGACACCATCTCGCTGCTGGCGACGGACCGCTACCGGATGGCGCTCAAGGAGCTCACCTGGAACCCGGCGTCGCCGCAGGCCTCGGCCACCGCGCTCGTGCCCGCGAAGGTCCTCAACGACACCTCCCGCTCCATGACGGCGGGCGAGGAGGTCACGCTCAGCCTCGCCAGCGCCGGGTCCGGCGACGGGATCATCGGCTTCGAGGGCCACGGCGCCGCCGGCGAGCGGCAGACGACCACGCGGCTGCTGGACGGGGAGTTCCCCAAGGTCCGCCACATCATGAACACCGCGGCCGTCATGAACGTCCGCGTGAGCACCGCGGAGGTCATCGCCGCCGCCAAGCGCGTCGCCCTGGTCGCCGAGCGGAACACCTCGCTGCGGATGCTGATCTCCGACGGCTCCATCACCCTCGAGGCCGCGACCGGCGACCAGGCCCAGGCCTCGGAGGCGATCGAGGCCTTCGTCGACCAGCCCGAGGGCGGCGACCTCGCCGTCACCGCCGCCGGGTTCAACCCGAGCTACCTGCTGGACGCCCTCGGCGCCTTCGACACCCCGTACGTGAACTTCGCCTTCACCGCGCCCAGCAAGCCGTGCCAGCTGACCGGCGTCCCCGCCCTCGACGGCGAGGCGCTGACGGACTACCGGCACGTGATCATGTTGATGAGACTGCCGAGCTGACCGCTCCTTCTCGCGCCCGTTCGCGGCCCGGGGATCTGCCGTCTTCCTCCTCGCCGGGGACGACGGAGGAGCGTTGTCGTCCCCGGCTCGTCGTCCAGACGGCAGAGGGTGGCCTCCGCTACCCGACGCTCATGAGGAGTCCGCTCCCTGTTCCCTGAGCGGGCTGCGTCCCCACGGTCGGTGCCCCTGCGGATGACAAGACCCGGGCCGCGGGCCGGGGGTCCTTCCCGCTAGGTTGATCCGCGAAGTCGTCGGCGATAGGGGATGGGTCATGCAGCTGGGAATGGTCGGCCTGGGCCGGATGGGCGCCAACATCGTTCGTCGGCTGATGCGCGACGGGCACGAGTGCGTGGTGTTCGACGTCAACCCCGACTCCGTGAAGGACCTGGAGGGCGAGGGGGCCGTCGGCTCCGCCTCGATGGAGGAGTTCGTCGGCAAGCTGAGCACCCCGCGCTCGATCTGGGTGATGATCCCGGCCGGCATCACGGGCAAGATCGTCGACCAGATCTCCCCGCTGCTCGACGAGGGCGACATCATCATCGACGGCGGCAACTCCAACTACCACGACGACGTCCGCCGCGCGGCCAAGCTGCGCGAGCAGGGCATCAACTACGTCGACATCGGCACCAGCGGCGGCGTGTTCGGCCTCGAGCGCGGCTACTGCCTGATGGTGGGCGGGCCCGACGAGGCCGTGTCGCACCTGGACCCGGTCCTCAAGACCATCGCGCCGGGACCGGGCGAGATCGACCGGACCCCGGGCCGCAGCGGCGAGCTCACGCAGGAGGAGCAGGGCTACCTGCACTGCGGGCGCTCGGGCGCCGGCCACTTCGTCAAGATGGTCCACAACGGCATCGAGTACGGGATCATGGCCGCGTACGCCGAGGGTCTGAACATCCTCCACAACGCCGACGCGGGCATCAAGGCCGCGGAGCACTCGGCCGAGGTCGCGCCGCTGGAGGAGCCGGAGTTCTACCAGTTCGACATCAACACGGCGAAGGTGGCCGAGCTGTGGCGCCGCGGGTCGGTGATCTCCTCCTGGCTGCTGGACCTCACCGCGGCCGCGCTGCAGGACAACCCGGAGCTGAACGGTCTCGCGGGCCGCGTCTCGGACTCGGGCGAGGGTCGCTGGACGGTCAAGGCCGCGATCGACGTCGGCGTCCCGGTGCCGGTCCTGGCCGCCTCGCTCTTCGAGCGCTTCGCCTCCCGCGACAACGACAAGTTCGCCAACCAGGTCCTCTCGGCCATGCGTCAGCAGTTCGGCGGCCACCACGAGCTCCCGGCCGGCGACTCCCTCGAGGCCGGCGAGAACACCGACTCCGCCACCGCCAGCACCCACTGACCCGGGACCTCTGAGCCTCCTTCTCCGGCAGGCTCAGGGGCGTGGGCCGCCTCTTCGACCGGCTCAGAGGTTCTTCCGTCGTCACCGGGAGCGAGGAGGGCACGAAGGTGACGCCCGGCGGCTGAGCGTCGCTCCGAGAGCCCGTCGTGCCTGGACGACCGAGCGGTGACGACATCGTTCTCCCGTCGTCACCGGGAGGAAGGAAGGCACGGCGTCAGGCGTCGGTGCGCGAAGGCGCCACAATAAGTCAGTGTTCGTCGACCATCTCCAGCTCGTGGACTTCCGGTCCTACGCCGGGGTCGACGTCGCGCTGGGTGCCGGGGTCGTGATCTTCGTCGGGGCCAACGGGCAGGGCAAGACGAACCTGGTCGAGGCCGTCGAGTACCTGTCGACGCTGAGCTCGCACCGCGTCTCCTCCGACGTCCCGCTGGTCCGGGCCGGGGCCGAGCGGGCGGTCGCGCGGGCCCGGGTGCAGGCCGGGCTCGACGACCCGCGCCAGCTGCAGCTCGAGGTCGAGATCACCCCGGGCAAGGCCAACCGGGCGCGGCTGAACCGTTCGCCGGTGAAGCGGACCCGCGAGATCGTCGGGGTGCTGCGGACCGTCGTCTTCTCCCCGGAGGACCTGGCGGTCGTCAAGGGCGACCCCGGGGAGCGGCGCCGCTTCCTCGACGACCTCGTCGTGTCGCGGTGGCCGCGGATGGCCGGGGTGCGGGGGGACTACGACCGCGTCCTGCGCCAGCGCAACACCCTGCTCAAGTCGCTGAGCGGGCGGAGCCGTGGCGGTGCTCCCGGCGCGGACGCCGCCGGCACGCTCGACGTGTGGGACGCGCACCTGGCCCAGGCGGGCGCCGAGCTGGTCGAGGCGCGGCTGACCACGCTCACCGACCTGGTGCCGCACCTGGCCAAGGCGTACGCCGACATCGCCCCCACGAACAGCGAGGCCACGGCCGCGTACACCTCCGCGACGCCGTTCGAGCCGGGCGCCGACCGCGACCAGCTCGCGGCCGCGCTGGCCGCGGCGATGGCCGAGCGGCGCAGCGACGAGATCGCGCGCGGGATCTCGCTGGTGGGCCCGCACCGCGACGACGTGCTGCTGACGCTGGGGGTGCTGCCGGCCCGGGGCTACGCCAGCCACGGCGAGTCCTGGTCGCTGGCCCTCGCCCTGCGGCTCGGCAGCCTCGCTCTGCTCCGGTCGGACGGTGTCGAGCCGGTGCTCGTCCTGGACGACGTGTTCGCCGAGCTCGACGCCACCCGGCGCGAGCGGCTCGCGTCGATGGTCAGCGGTGCCGAGCAGGTCCTCGTGACCGCAGCGGTCGGCGGCGACGTCCCTGCGGTGCTCTCCGGGCGACGGTTCCGGGTGGCCGACGGCGGGGTGACCGAGGATGAGTGACCCGGACGGCAGCAGCAGCCCGGACGAGGCACCGGGGGAGACGCCGGCCGAGCCGCACGACCCGACGGGGTTGAGCCTCGCCCGCGAGACCGCGCGGGCGCTGGGCGCGAGGTCGCGACGCCGGCGGCCGTACTCGAGCCCGCCACGGCGTCCGGTGGACCCCGTCTCCTCGGGGGCGCACGCCGACGACCGCGACCCGCAGACGCTGTCGCGGGCGGTGCACCGGCTGATCGACGCCAAGGGCTGGGCCGCCGACGTCAACGTCCGCACGCTGCTGGCCCGCTGGGCCCTGCTCGTCGGACCGTCGCTCGCGGAGCACTCCCGCCCCGAGCGCTACGCCGACGCCGAGCTCACGGTGCGCACGGACTCCACGGCCTGGGCGACCCAGCTGCGGAACATGGCCCCCCAGCTGGTCGCGATGCTCAACGAGCAGCTCGGCACGGACACGGTGAAGCTCGTCCGGGTCCTCGGGCCGGACGCGCCGTCGTGGAAGCACGGGGGGCGCTCGGTGCGCGACGGACGCGGCCCGCGCGACACCTACGGCTGAGCATGGCCCTGCCTGGAGTGGCGCGATGCAGCCCATCGGGACCCTCACCGACATCCTCGACGACGGCGACACACCATCTAGGGGCGGCTTCGCGCACCCGGCCTTCACCGTCCCGTCCTCCTCCCTCCCGGTGACGACGGAAGAACAGTTGTCGTCACCGCTCGGTCGTCCAGACGCGACGCGGCCTGGTGGCGACGCTCAGCCGCCGGTGGTCACCCCGCGCACCTGATCGGGACGGCGGCCCCGGCCCGGGCGCGTGGCTCTGGGGCTGGCACGACGTCAACGGCTTCCCCGACGCCGTGGCCGGTCTGGTGAACGGCGGCCTCCCGCACTCCACGGTGGAGGTCGGGGCCGGGACGATCGTGGCTCTCCTCGTGGAGGATCCGCGCGCCACGCTGCCCGCCCCGAGCACGGCGACGGCGTGACCGTGATCGGGGAGGCGCTGATGAACGCGCCGTGCACGACCAGCGACGCGCGCTCGCGGCGCACGCCGACCTGCGGGGCCTCGGGCTGGAGCAGGCCGGCCGGGACGCCGTGCTGGCCGGACCTGACGGGAGGATCACCGTCGCGTTCCACGACGTCGGGCTGATCACCGGGATGGAGGGCACGCTGGCCCGCTGAGCCCGCGTCTGGTCGGGCAGCGTCCACGACGTGCCGGGACTAATCCGGTGGCCGGGTCGGTTGGTCACCTTGCATACTGCAAGGAATCCCACTGACGAAGGACCGAGGCGGACCTGTGCCCTCTGACGCCGCCGAACCCACCACGGTGACGCTGCGACCACCCGGTCGCAGCGGGGGCAGTCGGCGTACGAGCAGCGCATCGACGGCCAGTGCGGCGGCGTCGATCTGGCGCTTCCGCTCCTACCTGCTGCCGTACCGCTGGCGCTTCGTGGTGATGCTGGTCGTGTCCGTGCTGGGCATCGGGGCGAGCATCCTCGTGCCGCTGGTGACGCGGCGCGTGGTGGACGGCCCGATCGCGCAGTCCGACCGGCCCGGCCTGTACGCGCTCGGGGCGGCGGCCATCGCGGTGGGTGTCGGCGAGGCCCTGCTGATGTTCGTCCGCCGCTGGATCGTCTCCAAGGCGACCCTCGGCGTCGAGACCGACATCCGGGTCCAGCTCTACGCCAAGCTCCAGCACCTGCCGCTGGCCTTCCACTCGCGCTGGGAGTCCGGCCAGCTGCTCTCGCGGATCACGTCGGACCTGTCGACGATCCGCCGCTTCCTCGGTTTCGGCCTCGTCTTCCTCGGCGTCAACATCCTGCAGATCCTGGTCGTCGTCCTCATCCTGGTGCACCTCTACTGGCCGCTCGGGCTGGTCGTGGTGGCGTCGACGGTGCCGGTGACCTGGGTGTCGCTGCGTTCGCAGAAGATCTACACGAAGCTGTCGCGTGCGGTGCAGGACCAGACCGGCGACGTGGCCTCCTCGGTGGAGGAGATGGCGCACGGCCACCGCGTGGTCAAGTCGTTCGGCCGAGCCGACCACCTCTTCGGCAGCTTCGACCGCCGGGCCGTCCGGCTGCACGACACCGCGATCGCCCGCGTCCGCGTGCAGTCGTCGTTCTGGACGTTCCTCGGGGTCATCCCGAGCGTCACGCTGATCGTCGTGCTGGCCCTCGGGGCGCTCGCCGTGGCCCAGGACAAGGTCACGCTGGGCACGCTGGTCGCCTTCACCACGCTGATGATGTCGTTGGTCTGGCCGGTCACCTCGTTGGGCTTCCTGCTGTCGATGACCCAGGACGCCATGACCGCGGCCGACCGGATCGCCGAGATCTTCGACGCCGAGAACACCATCCGCGACGGCGACCAGGAGCTGCCGGTGGTGCGCGGCGAGCTCGCCTTCGAGCACGTCTCCTTCCGCTTCCCCGACTCCGAGCACGACGTGCTGCACGACCTGAACCTGCGCCTGCTGCCCGGCGAGACCGTGGCGCTCGTGGGTGCGACCGGGTCGGGCAAGACGATCCTCACCACGCTCGTCGCCCGGCTGTGGGACGTGACGGGCGGCCGGATCACGCTCGACGGCGTCGACGTCCGCGACCTGCGGCTCGACCGGCTGCGACAGGTCGTGGCGACGGCGTTCGAGGACCCCGTCCTGTTCTCGATGTCGGCCCGGGAGAACATCGCGCTCGGCCGGCCGGACGCCACCGACGCCGACATCGCCGAGGCCGTGCAGGTGGCCCAGGCGCAGTTCGTGCACGAGCTGCCGTTCGGGCTCGACACGCGGATCGGGGAGCAGGGCATGAGCCTGTCCGGCGGTCAGCGGCAACGCCTCGCCCTGGCGCGCGCCGTCCTCGCCGCCCCGGCCGTGCTGGTCCTCGACGACACCCTCTCGGCGCTGGACATCCACACCGAGGCCCTGGTCGAGGAGGCCCTGCAGCGGGTGCTCGCCGGGGTGACCGGGATCGTCGTGGCGCACCGCGCCTCGACGGTGCTGATCGCCGACAAGGTGGCCCTGCTGGAGAACGGCACGATCACCCACGTCGGGACGCACAGCGAGCTGCTGGCGACCGTGCCGGCCTACCGCGAGCTGCTGTCCGCGGACGCGGAGCTGGACGACGCGGAGCCCGGAGACGCAGAGCTCGAGGACACCGACGAGCTGCTGGAGGTGGCGTCGTGAGCACGACCCAGGCCCACCACCAGACCGACGGTCAGACCGGCACCGCCGCCGTCGAGGTCGACCCGTCCGAGCGCTGGCGCGGCGTCGCGCTCGACGCCGGCCCGGTGGACGCGACGGGCAGCAAGTTCCTGCGGGTGCGGAGCCGGGAGCTGCTCGGGTCGCTGCTGCGCCCGTACCGCGGCTGGATCGTCGCCATGGTCGGGATCGTGCTGGTCGAGAACGCGGCGCGCCTGAGCATCCCGCTGCTGGTGGCCCGGGGCATCGACGCGGGGCTCCCGCCCGTCATGGCCGGGGGCAGCGCGCGGACCCTCCTCGAGGTCGTCGCGGCCATGCTCGTCGCCGTCGTCCTGCAGTCGCTGGGCCGGGTGTCGTTCCTGCGCGTCTCCGGCCGGATCGGCCAGGACGTCCTGCTCGAGCTGCGCCGGCGCGTGTTCACCCACTTCCAGCGCCTCGACGTGGCGTTCCACGACCGCTACACCTCGGGGCGCGTCACGTCCCGGCTGACCAGCGACGTCGACGCCATCACCGAGCTGCTCGCCGGCGGCTTCGACGGCCTGATCACCGCCCTGCTGACCATGATCGGCGTGGCGGCGCTGATGATCGGCCTGGACCTCAAGCTCGGCCTGGTCTGCCTCCTCTGCTTCCCGCCGATGCTGCTGCTCGTCCGCTGGTTCGCCTCGCGTTCCGCGGTGGTCTACCGGCGGGTGCGCGAGCTGTCCGCCCTCGTCATCGTCCAGTTCGTGGAGACGATGACCGGCATCCGTGCGGTGCAGGCGTACCGGCGCGAGCCGCGCAACTCGGAGATCTTCGACGAGGTCGCGGACCGCTACAAGGACGCCAACACCGACTCGTTCCGCCTGGTCGCGGTGTTCATGCCGGCCATCCGGCTGATCGGGAACATCACCATCGGCGTCGCCGTGCTCTACGGCGGCCTGCGCGCCCTCGAGGGTGACGTGACCATCGGCGTGCTGACCGCGTTCCTGCTCTACCTGCGGATGTTCTTCGAGCCCATGCAGGACATCAGCCAGTTCTTCAACACCTTCCAGTCCGCCTCGTCCGCCCTCGAGAAGCTGTCCGGCGTGCTCGAGGAGCAGCCGAGCGTGGTCGAGCCGACCCGGCCGGCGGCGCTCACGCACGCCCGCGGCGAGGTGCGCTTCGAGGGCGTGGGCTTCGGCTACGTCCCCGAGCGGCCGGTCGTCTCCGGGCTCGACCTGACGCTGCGCGAGGGCGAGACCGTGGCCGTCGTCGGCACCACGGGAGCCGGCAAGACCACGATCGCCAAGCTGCTGGCCCGGTTCTACGACCCGACGGAGGGCCGGGTGACCCTCGACGGCGTCGACCTGCGCGACCTGTCCGACGCCGACCTGCGGCGCGCGGTCGTCATGGTCACCCAGGAGAACGTCATGTTCGCGGGCTCCGTGGCCGACAACATCGGCTTCGGCCGGCCGGACGCCAGCCGTGAGGACATCGAGGCCGCCGCCCGTGCGGTCGGGGCCCACACGTTCATCGAGGCGCTGCCCGAGGGCTACGACACCGACCTCGCCCGGGGCGGCGGGCGGCTCTCGGCCGGTCAGCGGCAGCTGGTCGCGTTCGCGCGGGCGTTCCTGGCCGACCCCGCCGTCCTCGTGCTCGACGAGGCGACGTCCAGCCTGGACATCCCGAGCGAACGGCTCGTGCAGCAGGCGCTGCAGACCGTGCTGGCCGACCGGACCGCCGTGATCATCGCCCACCGGCTCAGCACGGTCGAGATCGCCGACCGCGTCCTCGTGGTGGAGCGCGGCGAGATCGTCGAGCAGGGGTCGCCCGAGCAGCTGCTGCGCGAGGACGACGGGCGCTACCTGGCCCTGCACGAGGCCTGGGAGGCCTCGCTCGCCTGAGCGAGGTGTCAGACGTCGAAGACGACGACCTTGTCCGCGTGCGCACCGATCGCCTCGGCCACGGGCAGGTGGGCGGGGTGCGGCAGGTAGGCGTCGCGGGCCTCCGGGGAGGCGAAGGTGACGATCAGCGCGTAGTCGTAGCCCTCCTCCTTGCCCTCCGGGCTCGAGGAGCGGCCCTCGGCGACGTTCAGCACGTCGGGGATGGTCTGCGGAAAGGCGGCGACGAGCGGGCGGACGACCTGCTCGGCCTGGTCGGCCTCTCCGTCCCGCCAGGAGACCAGGACGACGTGCGTGGTGGTGGACACGCGACGACGTTAGCCGGTCGGGTGCTCCCGGAGCTGCTCACGGCGACAGCTACACCGTCTCGGGCACCGGGAGGTCGCGGGCCACGACCTCGGCGGCGTCCGTGACGGCGCCGTCCGCGACGACGGTCAGGTCGTGCCGGACCAGGGTGCTGCCGTCGACCATCCAGGCCGTGAGGGTCCAGCCGTCCCCGGCGGGCGTGGCGCGCGGTGCCCGCACCTGGGTGCCGTACGCCTGCACCACCCGGTCGCGGGCGCTCCGGTCCGTCGGGCTGATGTCGGAGCTCCCCTCGACCCGCCCCAGGTCCTCGACCCGCTCGGAGCAGCGCCGGAAGGTGCGGGTGACGTCCAGGAACGTCTCCCCGACGGCGACCGCGGTCCGGGCCGTCCCCACCCGGGTCCGGGCATCGGCGACCATCGCGTCAAAGGTGTGCGGCTTGCCCGACAGGTAGCGGGCCTCCTCGTCGTCGGAGAGCCCGACGTAGAAGCGGCGCGGGTGAGGCGTCGACCGGACGTTCGCGTCGATGGCCTGCCAGCCGGGCAGCCAGTCGGTGGCCACGACGTCGAGCCGGGTCATGGCTGAGGCCACCGTCACGCCGAGCCCCAGCCCACGACCGACGGACGACCGCAGGCCGCCCTGCGCGACCGACTCGCGGCGGCGCTCGGAGCCGACGGCCACCTCAGCGCGGAGCCGACGGGGGCCGACGACCCGACGCTGCTCGTGGTGTCGGAGGGGTCCGCACCGGCGGGGGAGCACGCGGCGGTCGAGAGCAGGAGAAGGCCGACGACACCGAGCCCGCCGCAGCGGAGGGCGCGGCCAGGGCTCATGGCCGTCCAACAGGTCTTCGGCCCACGTCGGTCCCCTGGCCGTCGTGGTCCTGGCCCGCCCCGCTGGGTCGTTCGTCGGGCCTGCCGATGAGGGCACCGAGCGCGACGACCTCGTCGAACGCCTCTCCCACGCCCGTCACCACCCCGTCCGCGGGAGGCCCCGAGGGCCGACGGACCACGACGACCCGGACGTCGAGCTCACGGGCCGCGTCGAGCTTGGCCGCGGTGAGCGATCCCCCGGAGTCCTTGGTCACGAGCAGGTCCGCGCCGTGCTCGCGGAGCAGGGCCTGCTCGCCGGCGAGGTCGTACGGCCCCCGGGAGCGGACCAGCCGCCACGCCGGGGGCAGCTCCAGGTCCGGCGGGTCGACGACGCGGGCGAGGACGGCCCGGTCGGCCCAGGGCAGGAACTCGTGGAGAGACTGCCGCCCGGTGGTGAGCACCGGCCGGTCAGCGGCGACCGCGAGGGCCTCGCCGACGGAGTCCACCCAGGTCCAGCCGGCCGCGTCCGGGTGCTCCGCCCAGCCGGGTCGGGCCAGCCGGAGGAGGGGCGTGCCCGTCCGGGCGCACGCCGCGGCGGCGTTCGCCGAGATCGTCGCCGCGAAGGGGTGCGTGGCGTCGACCACGACGGTGACGCGATGTTCCACGAGAAACATCGCCAGCCCGTCGACCCCGCCGAAGCCGCCGACGCGCAGCCGACCCACCGGGAGCGCGGGACGGGAGACCCGGCCGGCGAGCGAGGACAGCACGTCGACGCCCGCGGCGACGAGCAGGCCGGCGAGGGCCCGGGCCTCCCCGGTCCCCCCGAGCAGCAGGACGGTCACGAGGAGACCTGCTCCTTTCTGGCTCCTCGATGCCCTGTCCAGCCGGACGGCACGCTCGAGACGGGGACCGAACCCGATCGAGAGGTCGGAAGTGAGCGGACGACGAGGGCGACGCCGACGGCGACCACGAGCGAGAGGTCGGACGTCGCCCGGGAGAGCCGCACGGAACGTCCCACGTCGACGACCTCGACGGGTCGGCCGTCGCCGAGGGTGCCGCGGTCCTCGGCGTGACCCGCGTAGACGTTGACGCCCCCGAGCCGTACGCCCAGCGCCCCCGCGAACGCGGCCTCGACCACCCCGGCGTTCGGGCTGGGGTGCCGGCCCGCGTCGCGCCGGACGACGGCGAGCGCCGCCGCCGGCGACCCGCCGACGAGCGGGGCGGCGAGGGCGGCCAGCAGGCCGGCGAGCCGGGCGGGGGCGAGGTTCAGCAGGTCGTCCAGGCGTGCGGCCGCCCAGCCGAAGTGCAGGTAGCGCTCCGAGCGGTGGCCGACCATGGCGTCGAGGGTGTTCGCCGCGCGGTAGGCGAGCAGCCCGGGGACCCCGGCCACCGCGCCCCACAGCAGGGGCGCGACGACGGCGTCGGAGGTGTTCTCCGCGACCGACTCCACGCAGGCCCGCGCGATCTCGTCGCCGTCGAGCCGGGTGGGGTCGCGGCCGACGAGGTGCGTCACCTGCACCCGTGCGGCCGCCAGGTCACCTCCTCCGAGCTGGTCGGCGAGGATCGCGGCCTCGCGCCGCAGCGAGCGCCCGCCGAGCACGGCCCAGGTCGCCGCGGCGGTGACCGCGACCCGCGCGATCGGCGGGGACGCCAGCCGTTCCGCGACCGCCCCCAGCAGGGCCGACCCGCCGACGAGCAGGACCACGTGCGCGACACCCGGGCCGCGCCGGGAGGCGTAGGTGCGGCCTTCCACCCGGGAGGCCAGCCGTCCGAAGGCCGCGACCGGATGACGGCGCTGCGGGTCGCCCACCACCGCGTCCACGGCGTAGCCGAGGAGCAGCCCGACGGCGGTCGCTGGAGCGCCGCGGCCCGGGTTCGCTAGGGTCACGGGTGATGTCTCTTCCTGCCTCGGCCCCTGCCCAGCGCACCCTCGTGACGGGCGGGTCCCGCTCGGGCAAGTCCCGCTTCGCGGAGGGTCTGATGGCGGGGGCGGAGGCGGTCACCTACATCGCCCCCGGTCCCGTGCCCGACCCCGCCACGGACGCCGAGTGGGCCGCACGGGTGACCACCCACCAGGAGCGTCGACCGGACCACTGGACGACCGTGGAGACCGCGGACGTCGCCGCGGTGCTGCGGCGGGGTGACCCGGCCTACCTCGTCGACTGCCTGGGGACGTGGGTGACGGCCGTCGTCGACGAGCTGGGCACCTGGGACGTCCCCCTCGGGGACTGGCAGGCGGACTTCGACGCCCGCCTCACCGACCTCGTCGACGCGTGGCAGGCGATCCCGCGCGTCGCGGTCGCCGTGACCAACGAGGTGGGCTGGGGCCTGGTGTCGGAGCACCGGTCGGGCCGGGTGTTCACCGACCTGCTGGGCCGGGTGAACGCGACCTTCGCCGCGGCCAGCGAGGACGTCGTCCTCATGGTCGCGGG
>Ga0210040_10006733_pt1 | contig 14187 bp, 9 predicted proteins | sample CryGeyCG12114_NA_FD_185462 | JGI IMG/M metagenome (GOLD analysis project Ga0210040, IMG submission 185462) | Groundwater microbial communities from aquifer - Crystal Geyser CG19_WC_8/21/14_NA (SPAdes) (version 2) | ecosystem: Environmental > Aquatic > Deep subsurface > Groundwater | place: USA... | reverse complement strand
ATACTACCTCTTTTAATTACTATTTAGCGTCTAGCCCTTATTATTAAAGCTAGATACGTATCTCTTCTAGAAGTATACCTATTACTCCTTTCTAACTCCTATAGAGGTATTAGAGTAGTTTAGTAGTATATAATTAATCTTAGCTTAACTATCTACTATATTAGTCTTAGTAGTCTCTATTAGCTTTAGCTACCTAGAAGTTTAAAACTAGATAAGTCTAATTATACTACTAGGTTTCTATTACTACTTTAAGGCTATTTCTATATCTAAAATATATAGTCTAAAAGAAGTTTAACGTAATATAGACTTAGTAAGACTTTATCTAAGTTAGGCTTATTAGACTAGTTACTATATATAATTACTTAAGGGGCTATAAGATCTTTAAGTATTAGATATATAATATCTTTAAGGTCTAATATATAAGATCTTTTAAATACCTAATATATAACGTCTTTAAAGTAGCATAGATATACGTATATAGGCCTACGTAGTTAAATATTCTTTAGTTTTATAAGCGTGTTATATATAGGTCCTTCTTATATCTTATTGCACTAAATTATATAGTAATTAGGTATAGTAAAATATAAATACTACCTATACTAGGCTTCTAAAATATATATAGAAGTCTAAAGCTTAGCTAATTAGAATCTATATACCTTATAGAACTACTAAGTATATAGCTTATTTATCTTATACGTATACTCTAGTACTATCTATATCCTATTATATAAAATTACTAGTAATTTACTATAATAGGATGCGTATAGTACTATATAAGTAGTATATATAGAATATATATATTTACCTATAGTTAAAATAATACTAATATAGTTAGAAGCTATCTACCTAGCTACGTACTATACACTACTATATACTATATATTAATAAACGCTTTCTATAACTATCTAAGTAAGAATATCTTATAGATAAGGTTACTATTAACGTTACTATCTATAAGTTAATAAACACCTCCTATAGTAGCTAGGGTAAGATTAGATATATAACTATATATAGGTATTAATAAGCTAATAAACGCCTTTTACCCTATAAAAGATAATATAGAGTATTTATAAGCCTTATACTATGCTTATATAATATACTAATAATTAGAATAAGTATCCTTAATAGTCTTAATCTACTCTATAGTACTCTCTTCTATAGCTCTCTATATATAGTATCTTAAATAAGTATCTTTAATAGCTCTAATCTACCTCTTAGTACCTTCTCTTATAATACTACTATAATAGTACCTTCTCCTATAGTACTACTATAACAGCTTTTACTAGTTCTATATACTAGTAGGTATCTTATTATAGTAGATTATATATAGTTTATTATAATAAGATACTAGTAGTATATTAAGACTAAGACCTCTTAAGCTCTTTCTAGGTAGCTTATTTATATATAATAACTAGGAGTATATAAATATTAAGTCGCTAGATAAGGGTAGCTAGATAGGAATATTATATATAACTATAAGTACTTTTAGCCCTATAGAATATATACCTATATCCTATTATATAAAATTACTAGCGATTTACTATAATAGGATATAGGTATTATTAACGCATAGCCTAGTAGACTATACTAACTAGAATATAGATAATAATTATTCTATCTACTATAGAGCGTATATAATCTACCCTTAGTAAGCTACTAAATGTAGATTATAATATATAGAATACTATAAGGTAGCGCTAGCACGCTACGCTATATACTAGACTAGATATATACTACTATTTAAGGTATCGCCTATTAGTTATTATTCTACTACTCTATACTTCTACTTAGACTTACCTAATAGCTCTCTACGCTTAAACTAAACTAACCTAATAGTATATAAACTACTAATATATAGCTAATCTAGCTATATATAACTAACTAATATATAGCTACTCTAACTATATATAAACTATAAATATATAGCTAAGATATCTAATAATAGTTCTCTAATATATAGTAAAAGCCTAAAGAGGGCTAGAGTAAGTACCTTAATATTAAGGTTATAGATAATAATAATAAGGTATTCTTTAAGACTAAGTAGGTAGCTACGTCTAGTAAGCTAATAAATACTATAATAATTACTAAGTAAGAGCATCTCTAGTGTACGCTTCTAGTTTAATAGAGTAAGATACTTATCTAATATATAATACTAGTACCTTATACCTTATTACGCTTATATCCTAGTATATATAGTTTATCTATAGTTACTCCTTTACTTCTAAATACTAGCACCTATAATAGCGCTTACTTACCTTACACTATTATAGCGCCTATAAGTATTAATATAATACTAAGTACTACTAGCGTATCTCTATACTACCGCCTTAATTACTAGATAAGAATATCTCTAGTATATACTTCTAGTTTAATAGCTAGTAAGCTACCTAATATATAGTGCTAGGCAGCTTAGTAGTACTCTAATATAAACTTAATATAAAAAACGCGCTATTAATACTACCTTTATATAGTAACTTTATACTTATATATAGTACGTAATAGTAGAAATATAATTTAGAGAGATATATCTATATAGTAGAAAGACAAGTTAGTAGGATCTACGCCTCTAGTAAATTACTCTAGTATAGTATAAGTTTAATCTAAGTAATTAGAGTAAGCTTTTACGTAGTTATAAACCTAAAACCTTATAGTAAGCTTATAGTCTTTTAACTCTCTAAAATATATAAGCTATAACCTTCTAGCTACTACTAAGGTTAAGTATAGTAGTAACTTATACCTTTTATATAGAGCTACTTAAGCGTATTATTATTACTTATAAGATTAATAGCGTTTATAACAATTGTTACTAAAGCCCTTAAGCGTATTAGAGAATACTATAAGCACCTATACTCTTAAGTCTCGTAATAGGCGCGAATTCTACTAATCTAGAAGAGGAGTAAGAACGTAAGCTTATACTAGAGTAAGAGGAAGAATACTAGATTAAATATCCTAATAAGATAGATCCTAAGGCTACTCTACGTAAGCGTAAGACTAAGATAGAGAGTAATAAAGATAAGAGTATACTAAAGAAGAAGTTCTTTACTTAGTAGTTACTACTTAGTAGAGAGACTATAGAGATAATAGTAAAGACGCTATATAAGTATAAAGCTAAGGCTAAGATAAGAGATAGTAAAGTTATTATACTACTAGCCTAGATAAACTTATAAGACCTATGCCTTTATATTATCTATAGTAGTAGTAGTAGTAGTACTAAGCTAGTATATATATAGCTTTCTACTACAATCTCCTCTATCTAAAAAAAGTAAGATATATACTACTCCTTATAATTTAACTATAACTATAATTACCTACTACTATAACTAGTGCGTTCTTAGTAAGTATAGACTCTCCTTAGGCCTTATCTTCTATTATTCTTATACTTTAAGAGCTCTCTATCTTACTATATATCTAGTATCTTTAAGTTCTTCTTCTTATTTATAGCTAGGCTAGCTGCGTAGCTTCTCTAGTATATTACTTAAGCTTACTAGCAGTATACTCTTCTAGAGATTAGCTTATAATAGGACTAAATAAGTATATCTTAAACTAAGATAGGTTCTTTAAAGTTACTGCTAGTAATCTAGAAGATCTTTATCCTACTCCTAGCCTATAAGTAGAGTAGAAGAGAAATAGAAGAAGAGGCCTAGGAATTATTTATATACTTATTAGAATGCGCTAGCTACTACTCTAGTTACTCCTACTTTATATACTAGTTACTCTTTCTTTATATACTAGTTACTCTTTTCTTATATACTAGTTACTCCTTCTTTATATACTAGTTACTTCTTTCTAGTATACTAGTTACTCTCTCCTATATAATTACCCTAGTAACTAGCGTACTAAGCTCTAGTATATACTAGTAGTTATATATAAACTCTCTTATACCTCCTCCTCTATCTCTCCTCTACTCTACTCTATAGTAGCTTATTTACTAGATAAATAGGCTACTATAGAAACTTATATTCTATAACTACTCTTAATATCTAACTAGATTTAAGCCTATACTACTAGTATATACCTTATACACTAGTTACTCCTTCCTATATATATCCTCTATAGCGTTATTAGTATAGCCTTTTAGGTATATAAATAATCCTTAGGCCTCTTTAACTATCTTCTTTATACTATATTTAAGTACTTCTTTAAAAGTAACTAAGCTACCTTATAGTTTAATAAGTAAGTTAATTCTTTCTTTAGCGCTAAGCGTAACCTTCCTCCTTACTTCTATATATTATATCGTAGTATACTTACTAATAAGTATAACCTTTTTCTTTACTTCTATACGTTACGTTATAGTACGCTTACTAATAAGTATAACCTTCCTCTTTACTTCTATATATTACGTTATAGTATACTTACTAATAAGTATAACCTTCCTCTTTACTTCTATATATTACGTTATAGTATACTTACTAATAAGTATAACTCTTATAGCTATAGGTACTAACTTTAAGGACTAACTTACCTCTATATAATATAGAGTAACTTAAGTACTAGTTATAGAGTAAGAATAATAGTAGAGCTAGTAAGATAGAGCTTTATATATATCTACTCTAGACGCTAGTAGTTACTTTATCTACTTATTTACGTAGGTATTAATATTAAGAACTATCTCTAAGAGAAGTATATAATATAGAGTAGCTTAGGCGCCTATATAATATAGAGTAACTTAAGCGCTAATAAATAAAGGTACTTAAGTTACTCTATATTATATAAAGTATAAGAAAGATAGAGAAGCTAGCTAGATAGAGTTTATATATACCTACTCTATATATATAGCTACTATATTTATAGTAAGACTAAGCCTATAGCTATTTAGATAGGTCTAAATATATACTTTATCTTAGCTATAACTTAAGCTACTATTCTTACTACTACTACTACCTAGCCTTATATTACTAGTAGTAGTAGTACCTATAGCTAGCTATATAAACTTTTACTCTACTAGCTCTTCTATCTTTCTTATATTCTATAGTATAGGTATAGTATAACTACTTACTTAGAGAACTAGTACTAGAAAGAGTAATAGCGTAGTTACTATTACTATTACTATTATACTACTTACCTATATTAAGAACTAGTACTAGAAAAAGTAATAACGTAACTTTACGTCTACGCTACCTACTATAGGAGCTAGTACTAAAAGAAATAATAGCGTAGTTACTATTACTATTATATTACTTACTTATATTAAGAACTAGTACTAGAAGGAGTAATAGCGTAACCTTATATCTACGTAACTTACTTTAAGAACTAGTACTAAAAGGAGTAATAACGTAACCTCTCTACTTATCTTAAGAACTAGTACTAGAAAGAGTAATAATGTAACCTCTCTACTTATCTTAAGAACTAGTACTAGAAAGAGTAATAGAGTAATCTTACGTCTACGCTACTCCTATAACTCTACTATCTCTTATCTAAATTACGTTAGTATAGGCGTAATTAATTACTATTAGTTAGGACTATTACTATATAAAAAAAATTTCTAAAAAGTTATCTTTTTAGCGTAGTATTAGCCTATAGAGGTGCTACTATCTATTTTAGAGATAAAAATATGCTAAATAAGATTACTTCTATATCCTAGTTTAATATATAATAGTTATACTAGGACTTAAACCTAGGGCCTCTAGCTACTTAGAGTATAAGTATTATATAGATAATATAGGATAGGACTAATAGCCTAGCACCCTATACTAGGCTATAAATATTAACCTACTAGCGCTCTACTACTAAGCTATATAACTTATAAGTATTTTAATAGAGTATTTAATATTATTTTAATATATAAACTATAATTATCCTACGCGCCTCTACCTATTTTATATACTACTTCTACTCTATACTAGCTTCTTAAGGCCTAGTTCTACTATATAACTATATAAGAAGTAATTATATCTTTACTATAGGGCTTATAGGCTACTTCTACTTTATATACTACTTACTCTACACTCTTATTATAATAACGTAACTAATATATTACTAGGCCTAATTATAAAATACATACCTAGATTTAGCTTAATAAGTCTTTCCTAGTTCTAGCAGCATCTTATTATAGTAAATTACTAGTAATTTTATATAATAGGATACGCTAGAAACCTACTAAGTATACTAGTTCTTAGGTCTAAATCTAATTCTTTCTTAGTTCTAGTAGTATCCTATTATAGTAAATTACTAGTAATTTTGTGTAATAAAATACTGCTAAAAACCTACTAAGTATACTAGTCCTTAGTTTTAAATTACTATTACTATCTAGCTAGTATTATTACTACTAATAATAACTCTACTATAATATCTTAATAGTTACGCTTCTTTAGAGGTAAGTACTTTTATATAATACTTATAATATATATATATAAGCTAATACTTATAGCTTTATAGAGATATATAACTATATCTATAACTATATTATTAAGTAAACGCATATTAGCCTCTACCCTAACCTAAGCTAGTATAATAAGGAGCTATTTTAGTATAAGAGAGATCTATAGTAGAGGGCTCTTAGGCTTATAAGTAAGATCTCTACTACTCTACTAAGAGTATATAATAGTTAATATTTACTATATAAATACTAGCTAATATCTTAATACCTTCTTCTCTAATTAAGCTAAAGTACGTAGTACTCTAATTCTTATTAGTTCTTAGGCGTTTAATAAAGATATAGAAGTAGACTTAGATATTACGTATAGAGACTAGTATTTATTTTAACTATAAGGCTAGTAATTTACTATAATAAGATATTACGTATAGAGACTAGTATTTATTTTAACTATAAGGCTAGTAATTTACTATAATAAGATATACCTAAAACTTAGTAACTATATTACTTATCTAGTCTAAATTGCTATTACTATTTAGCGTTCTTAAGTTCCTTTTTTTATAGCTAACTAGGTAAGCTAATATACTAAGTATATATTACCTAAACTCTTACTACCCTCTCTCTTAAATTACTATTATTATCTAGCGTCTTTAAGTTTCTCTCTTTATAGCTAGCTAGGTAAGCTAGCTAGCTATATATTATCCTCTCTATTAAATTACTATTACTATTACTATCTAGTATCTTTAAGTTTCTCCTCTTATAGCTAGCTAAGTAAGCTAGCTAGCTATATATTACCTAAGCTTATACTACTTACTATAGTAATAGATACTAGTTAGTATATACTATAATAATAGCGCCTTTAAAGCTTTAAGGTAATACTTTTATTTACTTATAGTATTAAGCCTTCTATAACTATATCTATATATACTAAGTGCCCTATTATTAAGCTAGACTCTTCTTTACCTATTATACTAAAGAGGTAAAAGAAATATTATAATTAGCTTACTTAATTTAGCTTATATAAATAAGATATAAGTAGCTATAGGTAGAGTAAGTAAGAGTAGTTATAAGTAGAGTAATAGGTAATAATAAAGGCGTAGACTAGGAGTTTTATATTTAAATAGATAGGCAGATTATATACCTATGTATATATTTACCTTCTCCTTCCTTATATTTTATAGTATTATATATATATTAATTAATAAGTTAAATCTAGTATAAACTTACTTATAGCTAATTAGTACTACTATTAGTATACGTTTTTATATTTAATACCTTATTATAAAGAGTAAGCTAACTAGTTTTAGTTTATTATTAGTATATATAAGTATAGGGGTTTAAATTACATTATAATTAGATTAGGCTATATTACTTTCTTTTTATTTTCTTAATTTTTAGGCCTATTCTTCTTATCTTTACTTTCTTAGTAAGTAAAAGGAGCATCTTATTATAGAAAATTACTAGTAATTAGCTATAATAAGATGCTCTTTTTACTTACTAAGTATACTTTATAAATCTTTAGTATTTACCTTATATATAAGATAAGAAGAATACTAAATTAAAGAAAGTATCTTATTATAGTAAATTACTAGTAATATACTATAATAGGATATTTTATATATACTAAGGTTCTTACCTTAAATTAAGGTAAGGGAAAACTACTTTACTATAGACTAGTTTCTAGGAACTAGTCTAATTTAGGGCGGCTACCGTCTATAGGGCCAGGTTGCGTGTGTGCAGAGATCTATGCCATAGCTCACAATCAGCACGAATAAGATACAGGTCTTGTGTATCCAGGGTTTTGCGAACCTTGGAAGTACCGTGCCCACATCCATCCAAACGTCGAGCTCCTTGCAACATTCCTTCGATGCTCTCTCGTCTAACGCGACATCCCTAGCTCATCCTCCTCGTAAGCCTCCGCATCGCCGCCCACCTGGATGTTAACCTCCTCGATCTCCAGTGACGCTGCTATGCTAACCTCCTTCCTTGCGAGTTCGACGCGGCCCTTGGCTTGGCGACCTTTCCGCCCCTGTGGTTGGCCTCGCTGTGCTTTCCCAAGCCAGTACCACGTTAGTACAAGGTCTGGCCCTTTCATCTGAGGCTGGATCGTCGCCTTGACAATGTACTTCTTCGCCAGTCGCAGTGACCCGTTGTCTCTCTTTTTGCACTTCTTCCCAATAACCTTGTGTTGCAGGATGGGTTTGATGTCTACCTGGACACGGTCGACCATGCGATGTCCTGGTGTAAGCTGTTAGTCCAGGTTTGATGAGTATGGAGTAGTACTAGGTACCCTTGTTTCTTGCCTGCGTGATCTGGAAGAGTTCCGCCGGTTCTCCCGCCTTCACGACTACAGTTCCTTCGAGCACCCACTTTTCCTGATAGTCGTAGAAGACGAAATTGGTCCGGATCTCGGGGAACTTGTGTTCTCGTGGGACTAGCTCGTTCTGGGCTAATCAGCTTTTTCGTTCTGTGCATGTACTGCGTCAGAAAAGGGCCAAATACCTGACGGATGATCCAAGATGGTACGCCTCGTACCACTTCACCTTCATCGTCTGAGGTGTCTAAATCTCGTACTCTAGTGGCGCCATGGGCGGTGAGATCTCGATATCGCGCGTCACTCTCATGGTACGGTAGGTCTTGCAAGACTCCATAGCTCACAAGCGCTTTCTGAGGTTGTGCGCTCTTGCGGTCCGCACCCGCGAGGACCAACCCTCTGGCGACGAAGTTGGCATTATTCTGTCTGAATTTCGGTCAATGTTGAAGCAGCGATGATGGCGTGACAAGGAGACTTACACCTGCGGGTTCGGCAGAAAGAACAGCTTAATGCCAGATATGAGATTTACTTCCTCGTTGAAAGGCTCCAAGACCTCTTCATCCAGAAAGTCTTTGACGGCTGGCTGGCCGGCTCCACCCCCAATCAATGCGATTCCTGCCGCACGAGGCTTGACAGCGCGCACTCGTGAGATCGTATCTCGGAGCAGCGTTGCAAGGCATTCGAGCCAAGGGCGAAATACTTCCTCGAGCGTTTCCCGGCTGTACATGTCAAATGATCAGCGCTGACACAGAAGAGCAGTCTTCCATACCTACCCGGTGATAGTGAACTCGTTGTCTCGCTCACAGCCATACGCTGCGTGCCGATCACGTTGCAGCCCTTGGAACCAGAAGTGCATTGCTGGCCTTTGGCGGTCGTCGCGGAGTTCTTTCCAGTCCTGAACCGGCTTCACATATTTTTCGAAGTGGTCCACAATGTACCTGTCAATGAGCTCCTCGAGTGACACATTCGTAGCCTCCAATTCCGCCCTTATTGGTCCAAGCTTTCGAAGTGATACATTCACGAGATTTTCAGTGAGCATATGGATACCACAGCTAGCGCCTGTGTTACAGTGAGCAGAGTTGCAGACGTGAGCTCTGTTGAGCCATAAGACACGTGGCGCACTTACCTATGGGCTCACTCACACGTCTACATCGAAAGAGTGTATCGGCAACACGTGTAAGATCATATGCGGCGAAGTCCGTCGTTCCTCCGCCCACATCTCCCAAAATGACAGTGGTGCCGTCCTGCGTGGTCAGTAGAATTCTTTGAATGCGCCGCTGACAGCTTACCAAGTCCTCGCATGTGGCTTGTGATAGCATCCTGGCCAGAAAGAATAGTAGAGCCGCGTTCGGCTCAGTCACCAAATACACGCTTGTTAGGTCCTGTTGGTAAGTATCCTCTACTTCGTACTCAGCCGTTTCGGCATTTAGAACAGTGCCAACGCTGACTGGCACGACCATGCCAATTCCGGCCTTGCCTGCGGCCCTACTCACAGTTCGCTTCAAGCTCTCCCTACTTTGACGGTTATACCGGACGGGACAGCCAACGACAACGGTGATGGTAGATTGTGGTGACACGGAATTGCAGCCTGCTTCGAAAGGGCCGCTTTTGCTGTTCCGGAGCTTCGTGAAGGCCCATCTGAACAAGTGCATATCGACGTCTTCATCGTATTCTATGTGGCTCTTACCCTTGAGGTATTGTAGCTTCGCAGCGAAAGAGGCCGGCCAATTGTAGGCTGGTTGAGCAGTTTGTGATGCTTCGTTGGGATCATTAGGAATATTCACCCAGGCCAGCTCCGAGTCGGGGTATTGCTCTCGAGGTTTGGAATGGGTGACATAGCCATCTCTCCCCCTCGCTTGCTTTCCCGCGTTTTGCGCTTCCCAAGCATGCAAAATCTTTCCAGTACCGGAAGTCGGGTACCAGCTTTGGCTCGGTGCCAGCATCGTGTAACGCTCCGACGGCGCGTCAGGGTAGCCCTCCAAGTCCTTGATATCGTGCCACTGTATAGTCGCTGGATCTTGGCCGTCGACAAAGCGGGCCCAAGCAATCTTTATCATGTCGAAACCTCTGTCGAACCCAATGATAATATGCCAGATAGTCGTCATAACTGAGGATAAGCGCACCGTAGAGGATCTGCCAAACATAGGGTGAGAAGAAGCCGATGACTCGGTAAGCCTTGCTTGTGTCCTTTCGCGAGCAAGTGTTGCTCTGGGCGCGGACGGTTCCGGGGCCCTGGCTGGGCCAGATGAGGACGTGGCATGGGCAGAGAGGGTCTGTGATCGGCGACCTGGAGGTTCGTAAAGATCCATGTTCTCCATGTGCGATAGCGAGTTCCGATCACGGCCGATTGACGTGTTACTAGTATATCGCATCCCTACTGGATTGTGCTCCAAGACGGAGGTTACAACTGCTTGTAGTGCCGAGTTTAGCTTCTACGTGTAGTGAGTATGTTGAAGAGAGCATGTACATTGGAAACGGTAGCATGATGGAAAGACGGCTTACTTTCAAAAAGCTCGGAGTGATGTCGTTGTAGTTGCAGCTAGCATGCAAACAAGGCGAACTAGAGGCTGAGTTCTGATATGGGTTATCGAAGTTCCTGATCGTGATCGAATGAGAAGGAGTATAGGTTGCGAGATGGATGTAGGACGAGGTATCAATAACGACTGGTAGGGCTGCAGACATTTCTGACGAAGAGACATACGTTACGTTTCCTGACCAAGGAACCGGGTCCAGTGCTACTTCTGTCACCGCTCATTCAGTCACTGCGCCATTGGTTTGCCATGCGCAGCCACCCGTTTCTGTGTTTCATCCCGTGCAATATCCTCCCGCATCCGCGGGAGCGGAAAACTGCATGCTCGCCCAAAGCTGCCAAGGTCATATTATCGGAACATTGCAGACCGCTACAAGCCTCACGCGGCCACGCGATGTCGTATACATTTTGGACAACACCATGATGACGATATAGGTGCGGGTTCCACCGCTGTCGCCACTTCTAATAATCTGCGCCCTTTAATCTTCTCGTTCAGAATCTGTCTATTCAGAAAAAAATCTTTCAACGATTGCGCATTCTCTTTCTTTGGCCTCGACTACCTCACGTGGTCAACTTCCGAACGGCCTTGACGGTGTGCTCTTCCCTTGTGCAACCAAGAACCATGGACTCTCCCGCTTGGACGGATACTGCCAGCATGTATCTCTTAGCTTACGCTGTTAATGACATTATTAGCGGTAACACCACAATGTTTGCAATTGCGAAGGATTGCCTCGAGCGCAAGTTCGCGTACTTGACAAAAAAAGAGCTCAGCCCCGACGACGTCCAAGCCCACCTCCGGAAGGTAGTGTCTGAGATCGGCTACGGATTCTCTGAGTTCAACAAATTAAAGCCTCACGAGATAGTCACCGCCGTCTCCGTAAAGTTGCTCACCGCCAAGAGCAAATTGTTCGATGGCTACCTTCGCGAGCTGTCCGGAGTTCCAGGAGCAAGTCCAGTACGTTCCCCACCGGTAGAGCCTGAGGAGGTCGACGCTATCGCGAATAAAGTGGTGGGTCACACTTCGCATCGAGCGTTCCAGCGAACGAGCAGCCTGCTAACAAGTGTGATGTCTAGCCGCTATCGGTTGCAACTGCATCAAAGACCGGACCTGGCCTGCAGGGACGATCAAAGCGTAAACGAAGGTTCTCGAAACTTCAGACTCAGCTGAACGAACAAGAGACACAGCGGAAGGATGCGGAGAAGAAGGCTAGGTTGCAAGAAGACAGCTCGAAGAGCGAACTGAAAAGTGCAAGAAAAGAGATTTATGACCTGAAAGTGAACAACGCGGCGCTCAAGAAGGACTTCGATGAACTTGGGCAAAAGTATGCACATTTACGAGAGGAGATGAACGCGTCAGCTGCGCAGGAAAACTCAGCGGGACCATCTGCACACTGGCGTAGCACCCAAAGCCAGCCCAGCAAAAACCGCAATCGCGAAGATCGAGCTCAGAAGATGCTGGACAACCTGCTCCGGAATCTATGGCTCCCCAGGAATAGCCCTAACTTCCCAAGTCCTCTGGAGTCGGCAGATGTTTCGGCTCGATGGCGCAAGTGCCAGGACAGACTCTCCTTAATCGCAAGGCATGAGATCTTGGATCCTCTTGCGGTCGATGCGGATAGAGTCCCAACAAACTTCACCTCCGTCCTTGTCAAACTCTTCGGCCTCACAAGATCGATACCGATCCACGATACCGAACCAGGAGCGGCCATTCGTAGCGTGGACAGCAGGCTGATGCCAGGTGTGCTGCAGGCTTATATGATGGACTTGCTCTGCGAAAAGATTTTCCACAGCAACGAATGGTACGCGACGATATTTGGTGAGGACACGACCGGCATGCTGGCGAAGACGAGGCAGGTCCTTTTTGAGACGTCTGGTATGGATCTGATTCTTTCAATAACACCGGCCAGAGGCTGACATATCATAGGAGGTCGTGAATGTCTACCAATCGTCGATATGATGGCATTCAAGTTGGTGCTTGAGCAAGGAGGCGACCATTTCAGACGCGAAATTATACCCCAGGAAGCAGCAAAGATCGCGAGTCAGCTGTGCGAAGCTCTGGAGCCTTTCTTCGCAGACGCTGATGAGTCTGGCCCGCCTCCGCGTGACCAGCGACAAGCGACGTTGCAGATGTGCGCTGAGCTGCTCATCCAACTCAAATTCGAACTCCTACTGGCGCCGAAACGGTACCAGATCCGATGGGTGTCTGCTGGCGCACCGTTCAACGGCTTGTCCATGCAGGGTATGCACAATGAAGAAAGCCGAGGTGAATCAAGGGTCAGATTCTGCGTTTGTCCAGGGCTCGAAGAATACGACCCAGTGATGGCAGCATCGACGATGCCGGAGAATTTCGATTCGTTGCTGGTTTGCCACAAGTCCTTCTTCCCTCAGGAGCCGGTGAATTGCCAGAACGTGGTGGTGGTAGCGGAGAGCTTGGTTTCAGTGGAAGGACAAGAAAATGTGGGGTCGAGCTTGAATAAAGGCAAGCGGGTGGAGAGGAGGCAACGCGCGTGTACTGTGGGAGCTTCTTATGATTACGATAGATGAACGCTGGGTATGTCATGAATCGAAACGGGAAAGAGGTGTCGTTTGGCGTTGCGATAGTTTGTTTAGTCCACGCCCTATCACGCAATGTACTTTGAGGCCATCTAATCACCGATGTTGACGCAATCCCTCTCTCAGTCTCGGGTCGATTGATATCACTGAGAAAAACAGCGAAACTTGTGCATCACGTGATCGGCTCTCCATGCACGAGCCCGAGCGTATGGAGATCCACGTGAAAGCTTCGACCAACCCCGCGTCTTTGCTTTCAGTCGGCGCCATTCGCCATCCATCACCATTCTCAGGTCTATCGCGTCTGTATCATCATTGAAGCATCTTGGAATTTCTTGCGCGTTTGACATCTTCTCAGAGCGATCGTTATCTTGGCAGTGACGTTTGCCTTCCGCACGTGGACGACCGTCGCGCCTACCCACTACCAACGACAGGAAAGAGCCCCTCGACCACCCTTTGCCTGTACCGACAAGCTTAAAA
>Ga0210040_10006732_pt1 | contig 14188 bp, 13 predicted proteins | sample CryGeyCG12114_NA_FD_185462 | JGI IMG/M metagenome (GOLD analysis project Ga0210040, IMG submission 185462) | Groundwater microbial communities from aquifer - Crystal Geyser CG19_WC_8/21/14_NA (SPAdes) (version 2) | ecosystem: Environmental > Aquatic > Deep subsurface > Groundwater | place: USA... | reverse complement strand
GTCCTTGCAGGAAGCACTCTCAGTCCGCAATGAGCCCGCTGTAAGTCGTGGAAAAGAAACTGACGTCCTCGGAATCCTCCAACGCCACAAAAAGCACACGCAAAAGAGACCTTTTAGGGTTCGAAACCGGCATGGTCTATATTTGTTGCACGAAAGAATGTTGACATTACTAGCTGACAGGCATAGAAAAGTACTGGTTTGTAGAAATCTTTTGCCGGACGTCGAATTGACACAATTTCAATAATCCTGTGTTCTGCAGATACTTTAGGTGAAACCTGAATTGTCGTCGTACTCTTACAATCATACAAATTTTAAATAGATTTTCATAAAACGAAAATGCTAATCCAATACTAATGAATAACAGCAACCAAGTGACACCGCAGCTTTTTGGGACGCTAGGGTTCGTATATATAGCTAAAGACCCATTAGGGACCCTTATATACAAGTTGCTGTAACTTTACCAAAAGTGAAACAAAAACTTTTTTTAACCGTCAGTGAATTCTATGGATCATTATGTTGCCATAAATTGAAAAGTTTTCTAAAGATTTTGCAACCTTTGGGCCCTTAAGGACCCTATGTAAAATTTGCTATAACTTTGTTAAAAGTGAGTCGAGGAAAATTTGGTAAGCGTCATTAAATTTCCTGAATCATTGTTCTGCCATGTACTGAAATTATTTTTAAAAAATTTGCAGCCTTGGGGCCCTTAAGGACCCTTATATAAAATTTGCCATAACTTTGTTAAAAGTGAGTCGAGGAAAATTTGGTAAGCGATAAATGTATTTCGATTTTTGGTGTTTGGATATGGCCCCTGAAAATCAATTTCAATTCTATAAAATGCACTAGCTGCGAGTAGGACAGCATTTCCTCTCCTATTACAAAACTGGCATACTGAACAACCTATTAAAAATTGTCTCATATGCGAAAACATTTTTGGCCATGACAATATATATATAAATATATAATAAATATTTTTGTTCAAAGTCCATGATTTTAACAAACCCGAGTGACCAGCTGATGTTACATGCACATCTTCTATAATTTTATGTCTTCGTTTAGCTGGAATGCAAATTCTCTATAAACTTCCATCTTCGTCATTATTGATTTTATACAGAATAATATTTTCAATAGAATACTCATCTATCTTAAATTTCACATCATCTTTCATTTGGTAAAACGTCTTCAATTTTTGATAATTTGGGATCTGCGTCTTGTAACTCAGCCAAGTTTTCATAATTTCTTTGTGATAGAGAGCATAGTGTATTGACAAAGTTACTCAAATCGTTATCGGAAGGTGGCGCTTTTTTGACTGCATTACTAGATAAGGCGTCTGCATCGGTGTGTTTTTTTCCTGACGTATACACTATCCCAAAGTTTTATGGCTGTAAGCGTAGTGCCCATCTAGCTAAACGCCCATGCGGATCTTTCAAATTTAATAAATAGCACAGGGCGCAATCGTCGGTAATAATTTTCAACTTTTTACCGTACAGGTGGGGTCGAAAAGTTGTAACAGCATAAATTACGGCTAGACAATCTAGTTCAGTGGCGGAATAATTTTGCTCATATTTTTTCAAACCACGTAAAGCATACACTACAACTCTTTCGACTCCATTCGGAATTTGAACCAAAGTGTCTCCCAAACCGTGGCCACTCGCATCATAATATATTTGAGTTGGCGCTTTATCATCTGGGAAGCAAGAACATTGGAACTGATTAATTCGATCTTTTGCTTATTCTTCTCGATGCTTTTCAAATGCATTTTAAGCTAAATAACTCCATTAAAATTTTACATTATCCTCCTTAAGCTGAAGCAGAGGTCGAGCCATTTTTGCAAAATTCTTAATGAATCTTCTATGGGCCTAAAAATTGCATTACTTCTCTTTTACAGTTAGGTCTTGGAAACTTTTTTACGGCCTTGATTTTGGCAGGATTTACGGTTACCCCATTTTCAGAAAAATTATTGAGGCCAAAATATAAACGCTTATTTTCCCTAAATGTACATTTTGACGGCTTTAGCTTAAGTCCAAATTCACGAATTACTCTAAACAATTTGTACAAGTTAGCTACGTGTTCATCAATACTACATACCCGTTTTACTATAAACGACTATATCGTCTAAATACGCGAGCGCAATAGTCCATTTTAAACGTCCCAACACCACATCCATTAACCTCTGAAATGTAGCGGGCCATTACATAACCCGAATGGCATATGGTTGAATTCATAAAGGCCGTCTGGCGTATTAAATGCAGTTTTCTCTTTATCTTCGGCTTTTACAGGCACTCGATAGTAAGCTTGGTCACAGTCCATGTTTAAAAAATATTTTGCGTCTATCGAGCGCATCGTCCATTCGTGGCAAAAGATAATTGTCCTTTTTAGTGACTTGATATAATTGTCTATAGTCTATACAAAATCTAGTAGACCCATCTTCTTTGTTACCAAAACAACTGGACTAGACCATGGTGAAAACGAGTGTTGGATTATGCCTTCATATAATAATTCATTGGTTTTTCTCCTAGTTTCACTGCGCTCATTACACGCCTGTTTATTTTTTTTTTATTTTCTTATTTTATTTATTTGGTACATCATTTCCCTCGCAAGGGTTTTTAAAATGATAGCAAAGAGTACAAATCAAATTATAATACATAGTATAAGAATTAATGAAAGCATTGAAATAGTACATTATGAATAATTGCGGCAAGCGCAGTATGTGAGCATGTGAATATCGTAAGTAAATAAAATTCAGTGAATAGTTATTTTAGGTATAAAAGTTAAGACAATATCAATTATGGTTTAATTGTTTATCAAGTAGGTAAGATTTTAGATCATGTTTAAATAAGCGGAGGTTTTCTGTGCGTTTTATCTCAGCTGGGATTGATCTCCAGATTGTGTTTGCCAGATTACATAGTTTTCGGGTACTGTAGTAGTTATTACATCTGGTAGATTGAAAATTCTGGGATTTAAATCTAGTATCATAAGGAGTCTCCTGTGGCAGTAAGTAATTTTGAAAATAAGGAATATTACATGGATTAAACAGTACAGAATGTAGGAACAAACATATTTTATATTGAAATAAATAACTCGGAAGGAGCCATTTAAAAGTGGTGGTGATCTCATCCCGTATTTTGTCTTTTTTAGTTTTTTCAAGAATCAGTCTACCGGCCCTCCTTATGCATTTCTCAATCAGTTTCAGATCTTCCATATTAGCTTGCCCCCAAATAGCCGCCATGTAATTTATATTTGAAATTGTTAGTGCATTTGTCAGTAATATTACGTTGTTTTGTGTTAATAAGGGTTTTAGAGTCTGTACTGTGTTAAGTGAAAACTTTAGTTTTTTTGTCATTTGGTTTATGTGTTATGTGTTAGTTGGCATTTCAAAATCTACTTGAACTTCATGAGTTACCAGCTAAAAAGCTCGTTCTACACCCGGGCGGGTAACAACATAGACTGTACATCAATCACAACATGACCTCGCAGACAGATTGAATTACCAATTTGAAGAGACAAAAAAGAGAATCAAGGCCCTACAAAGTTGAATGAGGATGCCACAATGTTAAATGACAGTGTAATAATGCTAAATTAGAGAAGCAAAGAACTAATTAAAACTCAAATCAATAAATAGGGTTTACAGTGTTTAATAAGGATTCTAAAATGTTGAATGAGTGTGCGAAAATTTTAAATGAGGGTGCAACACTAATGAATGAGCGTACGACAATGTTTATGACGGTGCCACAATGTTAAATGAGGGTGCAACAATATTGATTGACGATGCGACATTGTTAAATGAGGGTGCGACAATGTTCAACGACTCTATTACAATGGTAAATGAGAGTGCAACAATATTTATTTACGTTCCGACAATGTTTAATGAGGGTAAAAAATTGTAAAATGAGGGTGTGACAATGTTGCATGACGGCGCCACAATGTTAAAGACGGTTGGACAAAAAAAAATGAGGCTGAAATCAATAAATAAGGCTGACAGTGTTTAATAAGGGTTCTCTAATAATAAATGTCGGTGCGACAATGTTTAATGACGGTACTACAATGTTAAATGAGGGTGCGACAATGTTAAATAAGAGTGCGACAATGTTAAATGAGGGTGCGACAATGTTAAATAAGAGTGCCACAATGTTAAATAAGGGTGCGACAATGTGTAATGACGCTGCGACAATGTGCAATGACGCTGCGACACTGTTTAATGAGGGTATCACAATGTTTAATGACTGTTTCACAATGTTAAATGTGGGTGCGACCAAGGTCCTTACGGTGACTATCTCTATTTCATTCATTTGAAAGTTTTCTGAAATGAGCCCACACAAATACAATTAAAATGCAAAGAGTTCTGTGGGCTCATTTCATAAAATTTCACATTTGTTTCACCATCAGAGTATTGCGCGATCTTGTAACAGGGATAGTTACTATAGGGACCTTGGGTGCGACAATGTAAAATGAGGGTGCGATAATGTTTGACTATTCCGCAATGTTAAATGAGGATACGGCTCTGCTAAATGACAGTGCGACAATGAGAAATGACTGTTCCACAATGTTAAATGTTGGTGCGACAATGTAAATGACGGTTCAACAATTTAGCTGCCCATGCGTAGAACGGTGTTTTTCTCTTCTTATTAGTTAAAATAAAATTACAATATGCTCTAAAAGTGTAATTCTATTATTATCAGATTTAAATAACTACTAAAAGCATATAATTGTTGTCCATTATTAGGTACAAATGTGTGCGTATTGATATTACTAGGGAAAAAATTCGATTTCAGATTCAATTTTGAGATTTCCTTATTGAAATTAACTGTAAAATTTCAATTCTAAGTGGACCCCTGTGAATATTTTTCATTTTTGAGAGACTTGGTTGTTTACGTTTGCATAGAAACCCAAAATGCCAAAATTACCAACTTAATTGCCAAATGTCTCGTTAACTAAGGCTTGTGCGGCTTAGGATTTTGAGACGAGGGCACTGCGGAATCACTTTAGGATCAGTTTAAGACAGTTTTGAAGCAAATCAGTTAAGTAATTTTTGCGAAATCTGCGTGAAATATAGTTTTTTGATAACACGATTATAAGAGTAGACCAGTAAATGGGCCCGTTCTACGCACGGGCAGTTAACGATAATACAATTTAATTCTCGTGTTGTGAAGGCTTTCTATTTTTCCTGAACAATTAACAAAAGTAAATTAAAATGATAAAATTATCGACAACAGGAGTTTAGTTTAGTTTAGTTTAGTTCATATAAGGTATTTAGATAAGCATAGAGGGAAATATTGAAATGAGAGACGGTATATTGCATATAAACAACAGAAAAAAAATTCAGAAAACCTAAATACGAGAATTTTATAATTTTTGTTTGCTAGCTTGGAGCTTGTTCTAGGCATAAGAATGTATATATTTTACAAAGCACGATTAATTAAAAAATATATTCTCTGATTCGTGCTCCCCTTCGGCAATTCCAATTACAACCGCATTTTTTGCCCTTAACTGCCTATGTATATTTGTTACCTGTGCCGACAGGGTTGCGTTACAATTCTCCACCTCCTGTAACCGTGTGCCCACATTAGTGCTCCATTCTTCTTTCAATTTTTTTAGCTGATCAGTCATGTCCATGTTAATTTTTTTATACAGCTCATCCAGATCATTTTTTGTGATCATGTTTATAATTCTTTTTTTTGACTTACCACTTGTCTCACTTTTGGGGGAAGAATTAAGTCTTTTTTTCCTACCTGTTTCCGTAGACTTCGTTGGTCTTTTCTCACAATCCCTAAATAACGACTCTTCGGCACTAGAGCAATCGCTCATCGTTTGCTATTACTAGTTAAAACAGAGCCACTTACTCACACAACCTCTCTCCTTCGCTACTCAACTCGAACTCAATTCACTCTGTTTCAATTCGCTTTGTGCATAGCGAGCAGTAAACTTTGTAGGATTTCATTTAACAGCTTAAAGTATTGAAACCGGAGCAAAACTGATCCGATGATAAACAATCGAAACATCAAATATGAATGATCAAATGCAGTCGTTTCACAGTTAGATCCACTACCTGTTATTGTATACGTTATCCCATAGCAACAATACTAGGGCATGTATAAAGTATGAATTATATGAGAAATCGTAATTTTTGTGGAAAAAGTCCAACTTGAAGGGCAAAATTAGGTACAACGCCATGTTGTTTTCTTCTTATCATTGAATTTTCTGAATAAGTGAAGAGTTTTCTGCATGCATGAAGTTTCTACATGAAAAAACATGGCGCTTGGGCTTAAAGACATAGCCTAAATAGTTCTTATCCGATACCCATCTTTTGGTTTTCATAGGGTTCTAATGTACCAATTACGTTACGCTCATTCAATGTAATTGGCCTCTTGCTAGCATTACACACATACAAGAAATTTTCATTTTTAGTAAAAGTTACGATCGTTTTACCGACTGATAAATTACGAGAATGTTGTAATTCATTACGAGGAATAACGGCAATCACCATCAACACCTAAAGAAGAAATCGGCACACGTGGCTTACTTTCACATCTGGAATAAAATTAACTGTACTGTTCTGCACCTAATCTTTTAAAATTCTTTAATTCTTTTAAAATGCATCAACAAACCAATAACCAATAATACCTCATACCGATAAGTGTATGATTGCGTATTGTTTTTCATATAAGGTCAAAAAATGTTCTTTACGTAAAATGTGTATGCTGTTGTTGAGAACTTGAAAACAGTGTTTCAGTACACTAACTTTTTGCATTCCTGGTCAGGCGTGAGGTATAAGGTTGACACCAGTTTAATGTGCGGTGATATTATAATCACCGTTTTTTAATTTCTATACACAAATCACCCGTATTTTTGCATGTCGATGTCGATGTTAAATACCCTTTTTGTCCGTAAAGATACACTCAAAGTGCATTTAAACACATTTATTAAGCATCATAGATCCATAACTTACAGTACATTATATAGTACAGTATACAGTACATTATACAGTACATTATACATGGCGTCACTTATTTATTGGTCTAGTCATTTTCAAGCAGTTTTGGCTATTTTCGGCTATTAGTCACTTCTGGTAACTAGCGGCTATTTTCGGCTATTAGTCACTTCTGGTTTCTAGCGGCTATTTTCGGCTATTAGCCACTCTTGGTTCCATTTGGACACATTTGGAAACTTTTGGCTAATTTCAGCTATTTGCCACTGTTGGTAACTTTTGGACACTTTTAAATACTTTCGGCTACTAGTCGTGTTTGGTCACTTTTGGACGGTGTTCGCTATTTTCGGCTATTTGTCACTTTGGGTCACTTTTGGCTATTTTTAATTATTAGCTTGTTTCAGTCAATTTTGGATAGTTCTGGCCATTTTGGCTATTTTCGGCTGTTTGCGATATTTTGGCTTTTTAGGCTATTTTGGCTGTTTTCGGCTATATTGGTTGTTTTGGCTATTTTCGGCTAATTTGCCTATTTTCAGCTATTTTGGTTTTTCGACTATTTTGGCTTTTTTGGGCTATTTTGGTTATTTTGGCTATTTCCGGTTGTTTGGGATATTTTGGCTTTTTTTGGCTAGGTCGGCTATTTCGGCTATTTTGGCTTTTTTGGCGAATTTTGGCTTTTTTGGCTATTTTCGGCTAATTTGCCCAAAGCCCAGTTCTTATAACCTAACATACAGAGACACTGTGGTTCCACTCTCTTTTGGCGGTACCTGGTGGCAACCTAGTTGCAAACTATGCAGAAAACTACGTTGGATAGTTCATAAAATTTGCAATAGAGAGCTGTATCATCAAACCAACCCACCCACCACATACTATTCCTACAGTATTATATATATCTACAATGAATACGAAACCTGTAGTTAACTAGGAGAAAACAACCATTGCTAAATAACTTTTCAAATTTTCAAATAATAGAAAAACTTTTAACACCTGTAAAAATTTTGTCAAGTTTTTGAGTCATTCTTGCATCTCCTATGCAACAATGGGTTGTGCACTGGAAATCTGTAGCACCATAAACATCTCTTGCTAGATCCTTAAATGATTAAATACATCAGTTAATTGAATTGTAAGGTTACATCGCAAATTTAACTTAAAAATGATGACAAACCTTTAAAGCAAAAGGACCTTTTTCGTCTCTATAAAAAATCTGAAGATCAATGTATTTCGTGACGCTAACATTAAGGCCGTCCAGATCCCCTTTAACTGCGAAGCCGACAAAGGTATTGCGCTTCGCCACCCTTAACAATAACTCTTGGACCTATATTTTGAAATAAAATATACAATATTACATTGCATGAAGTTTAAAAAGGTTAAAACAAAACGCCTTACAAGTTCAAGGGAGACTCCATTCTCAACGAGTACACTCTCACTAGTAATGTACACTCTCTCGTTTGTTGGAACCAAATGGCCGTTCCAAATCAAAGACACCTATATTTAAAATAAAGCTTGGCAATGAAAGAAATTAATGCTTTGGGTTCGTAAATTATTAATGCCATATGCCATACTTGTTTTGCTGATGTACCCAAACTGCGGGATGGTCCTGGCAGTGAGTGGACCCCAGACGCAGGATTACCTTCCTGGTCTTTGGTGCCACCACTCGGAGCACAGGATGCGGGACTAAAAATCTGGTGGACTTTGGACGAGAGAGTTCCTTCCCTGTCCTCAGTGCCACCAGACTTCTTCCTCTTTTTGACTTGCTTTTCACAGATTCTTCGTATTGAAGCCACCACTTCACAGCTACGAGCCGCTAAAGAAACGGCGACGGACTGCAAGTATTTCTCGTCAGTCAAGTCCTCCAACTTTCTTATTTGATCCAGCTATAAAAGTTAAAAAAATTCTTAAGAAAACTCAATTTATAAACTGACTACTGGATGCCAAGTTCAAAAAATTACCACACTTGGCGTTCTTTGCATATGCTCAATTGGTGCTTTGTTTCCCTTCTGAGGATACATCCTGAAGACTCCAAAAGCTCCGTTGGTGAATTAACTTCTTCTACAACACCGATTCGTTTCAGATGATCTCAGTACAGTACTGTCTGTTTCAAAGTTAAAAAATTACTCGCAATTACATAAGCCCTGTACCGGGCAAAAAAAATTGCCCATGTTATTCGGCTTTGCCCGATAAATAGTGGATTCATACAAATTAAATCAATAAATCTGTGACATGGTGTGGCAACAAAAATAAACAATGCCAGATAACCTTCTACATGAACTTGTCGAATTTAAACTCACCGAACTGATACTGATCGAATTGAAACCCACCGAATGTAAACCTGTCCGCTGTAAAGTTTTCCGATTGTAAAACTCTCCGAAGGTAAAACTCACCGCGTGGGAAATTCACCGTCGTCAAAGTTTGCACTTTGAACTTTGGTTCTGTTTTGTCTTCAAAGTTTGAGCAATGAAGCTGTGACTCTTTTTTCCAAATAATAAGCCAAGTGTTAGCTGCGAGCAACAAAATTATAACAACTTATAATTATTTTACAATGTAAAACATTTTTGTTGGAGTTCCATTAAATTAGCACATACGTGATTTTCAAACAGAAATCGTTTCAAGTTTACTTTCAAACGTGGATTTACAATATCTAAATCGAATGGATCAAGAAATTCTTGCAATTTTGACACAAGGGGTTCCACAATTTCTCCCAATTTAAAGTGCATCCATTGAAGAAATTTGACGTCAAAAATGAATTGTATTGCAACTTGTGACGGTACTGCCCCATCTGTACCTTTAGACGATACAAGTAGATTTAAATAGGTGTATTAGAATTCCAATTCGAATTATTAGAATCCGAACAATGACGAGTAGAGAAAACTTGAGATTTGGAATGGTACTAGAATTGAAGGTTTCACACTTTCGATATGGAGATGGACGAATTTTTTTAAAAAGTAAACTCGCGCCACTGCATAGAGTATATCGCTCCTCCAAGTTTGAGCCAAAGTTTTCCTTCAAATTATAACTAAGGCTGTCCTACTGTTACTCCACAGCACAGAGTGGTGTAGAACGTATTCTTTGATATCTACTTCTATGATTCCCACCTATTTTAACCCATTCCAACCTTTTTTTGAACGACCTGCTTCAAGCGTTAAGCAGAGCGCCCATAGAATCGTGTTGCCAGTACTTTCGAAGAGTGCTCCTTCTAGTGTATTATAGATATCTACTTCTATGAATTTGCCTATTTTCAGCTATTTTGGTTTTTTTGACTATTTTGGTTTTTTTGACTATTTTGGCTTTTTTTGGCTATTTTGGGCTATTTTGGTTATTTTGGCTATTTCCGGTTGTTTGGGATATTTTGGCTTTTTTTGGCTAGTTCGGCTATTTCGGCTATTTAGGTTTTTTTGGCGAGTTTGGGCTTTTTTGGCTATTTTTGGCTGTTTAGGATATTTTGGCTATTTTCAGCTAATTTGCCTATTTTCAGCTATTTTGGTTTTTTTCACTATTTTTGCTGTTTTGGTTATTTTGGGCTATTTTGGTTATTTTGGCTATGTCCGGTTGTTTGGGATATTTTGGCTTTTTTGGCGAGTTTTGGCTATTTCCGGCTTTTTTGGCTATTTCCAGCTATTCTGGCTATTTTGGCTATTTTCGGCTGTTTCGGCCATTTTGGTTATTTTAGCTATTTCCGGCTATTTCCGGCTATTTTGGCTATTTTAGCTATTTTCGCTATTTCCAGTTATTTTGGCTATTTCCGGCTATTTTGGCTTCTTTGGCTATTTTGGCTATTTCCAGCTATTTTGGCTATTCTGGCTATTTTCGGCTATTTTGGCTAGTTTGGTAATTTTTTGCTATTAGTCACTTTTGGCTATTTTCGGCTATTTTTAGCGTTTTTGTGTATGTATTGTATGCTTGGCTGTTGTAAGTACATCTACATTTCTCGAGTGCTGCAGCTTAACCTTTGGAAAAATGGAATGGGGCAGCTTAACCATGCTCGAGCAAGCTCGAGCGCAGTGGGGCAGCTTAACCTACCCCAAATCTGTACGCATATTGAATCGGACTACACGAAATACTGGATTTGAAATTATTCAAAACTTTCAATGAGGCACAACCTCATTAAAATTTTTTCGTTGGTTTTTCTGCCAGTTAACCTTTCAGAATTTTTCAAAATAAAATTTCGATTTTTTTTGTCTTGTTTGTTTTTTGTTCATAGAAATATAAATTGAACAATAAAAAACTCTGAGAGGTTAAATGGCAGATTGGGTGACCACAGTTCTGACTTCCTATTTCGCCCATGTTAAAGTCAGGGGGTGGCAATTGCCTAGTAATTTTTTTAAAAACAGTAAACAAGCTCCCAGATGACGTCATCTGGAAGCTTGTTTACTGTTTTTTGAAAAATTGCTAGGCAATTGCCACCCCCTGGTGAAAATAAGCAATTTTTCGGAAATGTTCTTCGATTTTTAGGGGCAGTAGGATTTGTTGACCAAATAGCTTAAATTTTTTGCTAAATTATTGGTTTTTCTGCAACATTTTCCAATTCGTTAGCGCAAACATAAGATTTTTTGACGAATTTTTGACCAAGCCTTGAATATTTCGCCAAAATCGCGGTTTGTTAAGAAACTACAGAGCTTTTTGGTGAAGTCTATATACAGTGTACGATTTTTACGAATTTTAAGCTACTTTTTTTGGGTAAACTTAGTGTTTTTGACAAATTCCAGTCTTTTGGAAACAATTTTTTGGAATTTTTGGACCAAATCAAAAAATTTTAAGCTAATTGTTTCAGTTTCAGCTAATTGTGAGAGTTTTAGACATTGTAAGGTCAAATAGTAGAATATGACTGCAAATAAATGGCTTTTTTGACCAAACTTTGGAATTAGACACCATACATACAGGCAAAAATAGTCTTTTTTGGCAAATATCAGGACTTCTAGGCCCAAAAAAACTCAAACCCCACTCCACACCCATTTAAAAAAGACAATTGTTTATTTACAACAATAATACAAGCAAAAAAAGAAGAAAAGTTAAAAAAAAACTCTCTCTCTCTCTAAGGTAATTTAATGTTTGATTTTCTTCCTGGGAGGGCCAATAGGTGGAGTCTGTTGAGTGGCCAAAGCTCGAAAAGCTTCAGCAATCAAATGTGGATGAGAAGTGACCATCGATTTCCAACCCCCTGTCTCCATCACTTCACTTGCGTGCCTTTTTCATCATTAAAAAAAACACATTTTAAAAATCTAAACTTTCAAAAATCCTCTCCTTTTCAAAATGCAAACTTATACATGTTGATAAAGTCAATGGCTTGAGCCTTGAGTTGCTCCGCAGAATGTAAATCGGCGAGAATTAAAATCTCGGCTGCATTCTCTCCATTCAATCCTGTACACAGTGCTTCTTCACACATTGTTTTCAGCCGCTCCAGTGCGTATCTATGCAACATTCACATTGGTTATTCACTTTAATACCCGGGTTTTCTCAATAGAAATCCGAAAAACACAAACTCTACAAGAAAGGGTTGAAATATGTTTACTTGTCAGCAGCAGCAATAAGATCATAAGCCATTTTGTCCAGTGAGTTGCATTTGCCCGTGTAAATGAATCGGAGCATTTCACGGACAACTTCCGTCTCCACATCTGAGATCTCCACCCGGTTCTAAATCAGTTGGGAATTTATAATTAGGCTATAATTAACTCGCTAATTAACTTAATTAATTACCAATTTGTTCTCCTCTAATGGATGGTTAAACATTGCTTCGAAAACGACACTCCGAGCAGCCAAAATCGCTTTGTGAGCTTCAAACTTTGTTCCTCCTATTATGGGAAGAAGAGTTTTAGAGATACAAAGATTTAGTTAACACCATTAGATAGAGAATTTAATTATCTACAAAATGCGATGAAAATGTTCTACAATTTTCAAAACATCCTCACCAACTATCAAGGTAACATCTGAGAACCGTCCATGCTCAAAAAGGATCGACAAATCTTCACTCAATCTGCAGTCTGGCACTTTGAAACATACTCCGTTTGACTGGCCTGTTTCGATTTGAAAAAATTAAAAAATCACATGAAATATTCCAAAATATCCGAAAAATTTGAAAATAAAACGGAAAACCGGATTTACCAGAGATGTTGACAGAATCGGCGACAACACTGACTTCACAAAAGATGGTGAGTTTGTCATCCGGCAAAAGTCCATTGGCTTCATCCAATAGGAAATCCCTATGTATTTCAAAAACTACTCATCACACGGGAATAAAATTACACTCATTTGGAAGAGAATTAAAATGCGGTCATTTTGAATGTAATTGGGTTAAATTGTGAATGAAATTAAAAAAGTTATGGAAATAAAATGAACCTGCGAATGAATTTTTTGAATCCCCAGTCCTTGCCCTGTACAAATCTGTATGCACGTTGACTCTCCATTGCTTTAGTTTCTTCTCTTTTGGCATTCAAAATACTGAATTTGAATTTCGCTCGCACTTCGCTTTTGTTGCACGAGACGAGGAGCAGGTAGAGGCTCAGGTAGTCTTTTGATTCCTCGTCTAGGCCTTTTGGGTTCACTCTGATTCGGAAATTTAATTGAGCATTTTATTTAGATTAGGTTTTTGTCTTTAAAGTGAGTCATTAAGCGTTGGATTTGAGTGAGAATTGCTCTCAGGCCAATTTTTTACTGTAGCTTCGTAAAACTAAAAAAACGAGATTTATTTCAAATACTAGATGTTTTTATGAAATTTTCAGCAGAAATGAAAATTAAGAGAATTGTATTCTTTTCAAAACGAGCTATCATTTGTTTGTATACTTAAAAAAATACTGTCCGAAACACACAAACCAAAAAACCATTCGAAAATCTGATTTGCTCAATGCAAGTGAGAACAAAACACGACTTTTATCTCAAATTCTAGATGTCTTAAGGAAATTTTGATCAGACATGAAAAAGTAAAAAATTAAATTCTCTTTAAAATGAGCTATGAAACAGTAACAATACATTAAAACTGCTTAGAAAACGAAAAAGCGAATTTGCATTTATACCGTAAACACCACTTGAGTTTATCGTTTTGTCCAGCAGAGAAAGTGCTTGATTTTAAAACTTCTCCCATTTCTTCTCTGCAGAATGTGAAATTGTTAATTGTCCACATGTAACTGAATTTCACAACTTTCACTTGTGTGTAGCACCAATTCTCGGCCACGGGTTGTGAACCATCCAAGTTGGACGGCGTTGACGTCACTGGCAGGCTGGAATTCGTTTTAAACGGAATTTTTAAATGACTCAGTTTGTTTGAAATTTAATTCT
>Ga0210040_10006731_pt1 | contig 14188 bp, 10 predicted proteins | sample CryGeyCG12114_NA_FD_185462 | JGI IMG/M metagenome (GOLD analysis project Ga0210040, IMG submission 185462) | Groundwater microbial communities from aquifer - Crystal Geyser CG19_WC_8/21/14_NA (SPAdes) (version 2) | ecosystem: Environmental > Aquatic > Deep subsurface > Groundwater | place: USA... | reverse complement strand
CTCGACGAGCGGGTGACGGAAGGCTCGCTCGGCATGGTCTACCTCGCCGCGACCGTGGCGAGCGCGGTCGCCTCCGGGCCGGTGCACGGCCTCGCCACCGCCGTGCTCTCCTTCCTGCTGTGGAACTACCTCTTCATCGAGCCGCGCTACACCCTCACCATCGATGGCCCGCAGGAGATCCTCGGCGCGGTCGTCTTCGGCCTCGTTGCCCTGCTGCTGGCCGGCACGGCCGGGCGGCTGGGGCACTCCGTGCGCGCCGCGCAGGCACGCGTCTTCGGCCTCCGCCGGCTGGTGGAGTTCAGCCGCCGCCTGGGCGCGCCGATGGACCGTGCCGCCCTGCTCTCACTGACCGCCGAGGAGGCCCAGCGCGTCGCCGGCTGCCCCGCCTGCGTGCTGATGCCGCTTTCCGGCGAGGAGGTGCCGGGGCTGGGACTTCCGCGCGAGCGCCGGGCGGATGATGCCGACCTCATCCCCCGCGCCTCGTCTCCTTCCGGCATGGAGCCGGACGATGCCTCCATGGCGGCCGCGCGCTGGGCCTATGCAAAGGGGCGCGCGACGGGGTGGGGCACGGACACGCTTCCGAACAGTGCGTGGCAGTTCCAGCCGCTGCCGACCGCACAGGGAATCGCGGGCCTGGTCGGCCTGCGGTTTGCCGACCGCGCGGAGCCGCTCGACCCCGAGCGGGAGCGCGCGCTGCACGCCCTGCTGGACCAGGCCGCCATCGCGCTGGAACGCGCGGAGCTGATGGAGGAGCGCGCCCGCAGCGTCGTGCGGGCAGAGGCGGATGCGCTGCGGACCACCCTTCTCACCTCCCTCGGCCACGACCTCCGGACCCCCCTCACCGGCATCCGCGGCTCGCTCGAGACGCTGCGGACCATGGGCGACGCCCTGCCGCCCGAGGCGCGTGCCGACCTTATCCTGACCGCCGAGGAGGAAACGGCGCGGCTCGGTCGCTTCGCGACCAACATTCTCGACATGGTCAGGCTCGAGAGCGGCGAGGTGACGCTGCAGCCCGAGCCCCTGGACCTGCCTTCCGCCATTGAGGCGGTCGTCGAACGCGTGCAGCACGCCACGGGCCGGAAGGTGGAGCGCCGGATCGCTCCCCATCTTCCGGCGCCGTCCCTCGACCCGGTGCTGTTCAACCAGATTCTCGCCAACCTGCTCGACAACGCGCTGAAGTTCTCGGGCCCGGGCGGGCAGGTCGTGGTGACCGCGCGGCGTGAGGGCGCCAACGCCGTTGTCTCGATCGAGGATGACGGGCCGGGCATCCCCCACGAGGATCTTTCGCGGATCTTCGATCCCTTCTTCCGCGCCTCCCGCACCGACCGGATCGCGGCCGGCAGCGGCCTCGGCCTCGCCATCGCCCGTGGTCTCACCCGCGCGATGGGCGGCGGGATCGCGGCCGACAGCCCGATCCTGAACGGGAAGGGCACGCGCGTGACGGTGAGGTTTCCCTCATGAGCAAAACGCCACTCGACGTGGCACCACCCCGCGTGCTGGTGGTCGACGACGAGCCGCAGATCCACCGCTTCCTGAGCCCTGCCCTCGCCGCTTCCGGCTACGAGCCGGTGCGGGCGGACAATGCCGTGGAAGGCCTGCATCTCGCGGCCACCCATTCTCCGGCCGCCATACTGCTCGATCTCGGCCTTCCGGATCTCGACGGCCAGGAGATGATCCCTCGCCTGCGGGCCTTCACCGCGGCGCCCATCATCGTGCTGTCCGCCCGGGACGGCGAGAGGGCGAAGGTGGCGGCGCTGGATGCGGGCGCCGACGACTATGTGGAAAAGCCCTTCGCCCTCGGTGAGCTCCTCGCACGCCTGCGCGCCGCCCTGCGACGGATCGCGGCCCTGGAAGGGCGTGCCGCGCCGGAGGCTCATTTCCAGGCCGGCCCGCTGGCGATGGATCTCGCCGCACGGACGGTGACGCTGGATGGATCACCGCTCCGGCTGACGCCGCGCGAGTACGATCTTCTCGCGGCCATGGCCCGCGCGGGAGGCGGGCGGGTGGTCACGCAGCGCCAGTTGCTCGAAGCGGTCTGGGGACCGGGGCACGCCGAGAACGCGCAGTACCTGCGCGTTTACGTCGGCCATCTCCGCCAGAAACTCGGTCCGGCGGCAAGCCTGATCCGCACCGAACCCGGCGTCGGCTACCGCCTCGTTCCGCCGGAGTAGAAGAAGACGGCTCTCGTTTTTATGCCGATTTTACGCGCTCCCGCTTCGATCGACATCGCCGTTTTATGGGAAGACCGTCATCTGTCGCGGCGTGGAGGTTCCCATGTCCGCTCTTATTCGCTCTGCTCACTTATCCGCGCCGGTGCGGGCTGCTCCAGCGGCGCGAACCCGGTCGGCGATCCGCAGGCCGGGCCAGGATTGGCCACCGAGCCTGCGGTCGCACACGATCGGGTCTGCCCGCGGGTGTGACCTGCTGGGCGCGGCTTCGGCCGGGCCCGATGACCGCGTGCTCGTCATCGGGGAGGCCGCAGCCGATACACTGTGCGACGCCATGCGGCGCGGTTGCCGGGGCGGCTCAGCCTTCCGCGCAGCGCCCGCCCATCCGGACCCGGTGGAGGTTGTGGTCGCGCCCACCATCCGCACCGAGGAAGCCGGCCAGGCCGTCGCGGACTGCGCACGCCGCGCCCTGCCGGCCGGTGGGCGCCTCGTTCTGCGTGCGGTCGGCCAGGGCGCGGCGGAGCTGGCCCGCGGGATCGCCGGTCGTCTTCGGGACTACGGCTTCGAGCGCGTGCTTCTGCGTGGCGAGGCCGAAGGCGCACTCATCGTCTGCCGCCTCTCTGGTGGCGGCAAGCTCGGGAAGCTCCGCTGAGATGCGCCCTCCTCCGACCTTGCGCGGCGTTCTGCCGGCGCTCGTCACCCCCTTCCTGGCGGGTGACCCCGGCGAGCTGGACCTCGTCGCCCTGTCACGCCTCGCGGCACGTGCCCTTGATCGGGGCGTCGCCGGGCTGGTTGTCTGCGGCAGCACCGGCGAGGCGCCGGCGCTCGCACCCGCGGAGCACGCCCGCACCGTTGCCTGCGTGGCGGAGGCTTCCGGCGGGCGGCCCGTGGTTGCCGGTGTCGGTGCCCCCTGCACGGAGGCGGCGGTGGCACTGGCCGTGGCCGCCGAACACCTCGGCGCGACCGCGCTTCTGGTCTCCGCGCCACCCTACGTGAAGCCAGGGCAGACCGGTCTGCGGGCGCATGTTCGCGCCATCGCCGCCGCGACCGGCCTGCCCATCGTGCTCTACGACGTGCCCTCCCGCGCCGGCATCGCCTTCGCGGACGAGACGATCGCGCGCCTGTTCGAGGACAGGCAGATCCAGGCGCTGAAGGACGCGAGCGGCGATCTGTCCCGTCCGCCCCGCCTTGCCCGGCTCTGCGGCCCGGAGCTGATCCAGCTCTCCGGGGACGATGCGACGGCGCTGGCGCACCTGGCCATGGGCGGGCAGGGCTGCGTTTCCGTCACGGCGAACGTCGCGCCAGCCCTGTGCGCGACCTTGCAGGCCGCCTTCACGACCCGCGACCTGAGCTTCGCGGCGACCCTGCGCGACCTCCTCGCGCCATTGGACGCCGCCCTCTTCGCGGAAACCAATCCCGTCCCGGTCAAGGCGGCGCTCGGGCTGATGGGGCTCTGCGCATCCGGCGTGAGGCTGCCGCTGACCCGTTCCGAGCCGGCGACGATGGCACGGCTTTCCCGCGCGCTCGTCGCCGTCACGGAGCAGGAGGAGGCTACGGCGGCCGCGTTCGCGCGGCCTCGCTTCCGGCAGGTGGCCTGACATGGCCGGGGAGCCGGAGTTCCTCCGGGGGGATCCCGCATCGGCGCAGGCGCTGGCACGGGTGGGGCTGGCCGGCGGCTTCATCGGGGCGTGGTGCACGTTGGTCCACATCCTGACGGCGCGGCCGGTCACGCCGGTGCCGATGCTTGTCGTGGCCGCCTTCGTGGCCCTTGGCTATGCCGTGGCCAACCGGGAGCGCCCGCTGGCGGCCAGCCTGAACCGCTGGGATGAGGCAATCACCTTCGTGGGCCTGGCTGCCCTGGCACGGGTGGTGGTGCGAGCGGTGGCGGCATGAGGATCGACGGGACGCAGGCCATCCGGAAGGCTGCCTTGCTGCAGGGCATCCACCTCGCTGTGGCGATCGTGGGAACACAGGCCGGGCCCGACGCTCCCGCTTCCGGGGCCCGCCGAATCCTTGCGTGACGACATCGCCGGCCAGGTCGGACGCCCTTGAGGAACGCCGGCACAGGGCCGGCCTGCTGACGGCGATGGAGGAGGGAGAGCCGGGTGCTGGCCTGATCGACGGATGATCCGAGGGGGCGCATCGACAGCGGCCCGGGGCTGGATGGCCAGGCTGGCGCCAACCGGGCGGTTGTCGGCCTGGACGCTGCCGGAGCGATCGTTCAGAGCCACTTCGCGCGTTTGAAGCTGATGAACAATGTCAGGCAGAGCGCGGCGATGACAGCCAGAACGATGAAGTAGCCGTTTTCCGTTTTCAGCTCGGGCATGTTCTCGAAGTTCATTCCGTAGATGCCGGCGATGGCCGTCGGAACTGCCAGGATGGCTGCCCAGGCAGCCAGCTGGCGCGTGATGGTGCCTTGCCGCTTCTGCTCAAGGAGGGAGCTCACCTCGAACACGGACGTGAGCACCTCCCGCAGGGCATCCACCATGGTCTGGACGCGGCGGACGTGGTCGAGAACGTCGCTGAAGTAGGGACGAGCGTCAGCATCAACGCAGGGGAGGTCCAGGCGAACCAGCTTGGAGCAGACCTCACCCATCGGCCCGAGCACACGTTGGAACCGGATCAGCTGACGGCGGAGGTGGAACAGACGTGTGACCTGCTCGCGGTCCAGGAAGTTGTCGATCGCGTGCTGCTCCATGGCGAGCACGTCCTCCTCGATGGTTTCCACGATGGGCAGGTAACCATCGACGATGAAGTCCAGCACGGCGTGAAGCACGTAATCCACGCCGTGCGCGAGGAGCTTGGGGGCCGCTTCAAGGTGAGCGCGGAGCTCGCCGTGCCCCCGTCCAGAACCATGGCGGACCGTGATGACATGGTTGCGGCCGACGAAGAGCGCAGTCTCGCCGTAGGTGATGTGGTCGTCTTGCAGGTGTGCCGTCCGGGCGAGGACGAAGAGCTGTTCCCCGTACACATCGACCTTCGGGAGCTGGTTGCCCTTCAGGGCATCCTCGACAGCAAGCGGGTGCAGGCCGTACGTTTCCTGGAGTTGCTTCAGCTCCTCCGCCGTCGGGTCAATCAACCCGATCCAGGCGAATTCGGCGGCGTTCCCGGTGCATGGGTTCGGCTGATTGACATCCAGGGGCTCGACACGCTCCCCCTGGCGATAAAGGTAGGCGGCGACAACCGTCATTCTCTGATCCCGGCCTTGTCCGAGGCATCATAGCGAACGCAACGGCTGTTGGCGCCAGGCACCGACCGCGCAGCCTGCCGCTTCCGGGCCGGTGCCGGCGGAAGGACGCAATGTCCTGCCGGTGGGGCGGCAGCCGGTTTTCCGGCCGGGCAACGCTGCTATCTAGCCCTGCTCGGCCGCGGCAAGCTGCTCCACCTCGCGCACGTAGCCGTCGGCATCGAACTTCTTCAGGCTCGCCCCGCTCATGGAACGGACATTGCCGAACACGGGCTGCGGTCCCCAGGGCCGGTCGTGGAGCCCAAAAAGCCACCCCACATTGGTGAAGGAGTTCGCGTCGCGACCATCGATGAAGTAGCGGTTGTTCAGCCGCAGCGCCGTCTCCCAGGCCTCCTCCGGAGAAGCCGACCACTGGACGATTTTCTTTCCCCAGTACATCCGCATATGGTTGTGCATGTAGCCGGTCTCGCGCATCTCCATCATGGCCGCGTTCCAGTGGCGGTCGTGGGTGAGACCCATCTCGAACTGCTCGGGCGTATACAGGTGCGGACGCGGATCGGCGCGGTGCTCGTCGAGCGTCTTGCGGGCCCAGCCCGGCACGCAGGCGTAATCGTCGTATCGCGGTTCGTAATGGATGTGGTTTGCGGCAAGCTCCCGCCGGACCACGACCTCCTCGATGTAGGCGGCCTTGTCGTCGGCATCGCCTGCGTCGGCTTCCCGAACGGCAAGGGCGACGGCCACGGGGGAGATCTGGCCGAAGTGCAGGTAGGGACTCATATGCGAGGCGGCGCCGGCCTCTGGCCTGCCGCGCACGGTGGCGTAGTGAGCGAAGGGAGCGCCGAGGTAGTGGCGCAGCCTGGCTTCGGCCTGGGACGCGCCGCCCTTGAAGCGCCGCACAGGCCTGACGCTCTGGTCTGCCTTCAGGCGGCGGACGAGCCGCGGCACGTCGTCCAGTTCGAGCGTGCTCTCGAACCGCAGGTCGGTGGCCGGGTGCCTCACCGGCCGTTCTTCAAGAGGCACCAGATATTCGGACAACAGGCGGTTGAGCTTGGGCCGCAGCGTGCGGGCGGCGATCTCGTGCTTGGGCGAAGCCGTCCCGACCGGCACAACCAGGTCCCCCTCGACCTGTACCACGCGGCAGGGGGCGCGCATGGCGAAGTCGGCATAGAACTGAACCGCCGGCTTCAGGTAGGTCCGGTCGCAGACGACCAGGGTGGCCTCGGCAGCATAAAGCAGCGCGGTCTCCACCGGCGGTGCCCGGCGGGCGACGAAGGCAATGCCGCGCCGTGCCAGTGCCGGTCCAACCTCAGCCAGGCCCTCCAGCAGGAAGCTCCAGTGGCGGGCGTTGACCTCGGGAAAGCCTTCGGCGATGCCGTAGCACACCAGCACGGGCAGGTTGCGCGCGTTCGCCTCCTCAACCGCGTATTCGAGGGCCGGGTTGAAGGCTGCGCGCTGCGAGAGGCCCATCCAGTACAGAACAAAGGACCCCGCCCCGTTCTCCGGCGCGTCGTTGAGCAGGCGAATGCGACTGGACTGGATCATGGAAGTCGATATGGGGCAGCGGCGCGACGTGGCTAGTCGGGTGGATGCCTCCGTCAGTCTTCGGCAGTGGAGAAGACACGTGTTCCGGAATCCTCATCCGGTTCGGGGGGCTGCGGCTGGCGGCTCATGATGGCGACACGGCGTTTCGCTGGAACGGCGGCTTCTGCCGGGCACGGCGGTCATTCTGCTGCGTGGGGCGGGCCATCCTATAGCGTTCGAACGCCGGGTTGCTGTTCTGCACTTCCCGCGTCCTCCGAATGCTTCCGAAGCGGCCACGTCGCAGCGCGGAGACGGACGGGGCATGCGCCGGGAGGACCATGTCCTCGTGCTGGCCGCAACAGGCCGGACGGCTCCTTCACGCAAAGGAGCGGCTCTGGCTGGTGCCCGGGATGGAGCCGGAAGGCGGCACGGGAAACGCCTTCTTGGCCGGATCGACCGTCGCGACGCTCACCGACGCTTCTCGCTGGCGAAAAGCCGCGGCCCGCCCAAGGAGGTTGTCCTCGGGTCGGACAACCGCCTTCTCCCGCCGCTGCCGCTTCAGCGTGGCCGCGACGTCGTCCAGTTCAGGCTGCCCGGGCTCATCGAAACGGCGCTTGTTTCGCAGGGGCGAGGACAACAGCGGTCGCAATGCAGAAGCCGCTGCCGAGAAATGGCAGCATCTTCGCCACCGGAACAGGAACCTTGCTTCTTACGAAGGACCGGCACCTTCCCGATGACATTCATGCTTCCGCGGTGATCAAGCCGGTTCAGCAACCGTGGCCTGTCCGGCAATTTCCGCAAGCCGCGCGGCATAGCGCAGACCAGAGGAGCGGAAGCTGAAGCTTGTGCGAATAGTCCGGCCGCCAAGCACGCCAAGTGCTCGACCCATGGCTGGATTATCAACCAGCTTGATCATCTTCTCGGTGGCCTCGTCCAGATCCGGTTCGGCCCATTGCTGATCCTCCCAGTGAGGATAGGCGTTAGCCGGCACCGGAACCAAATCGCAGTTGATCGCGAAGGAGTTGTCGGGCGTCATGAAGTCCATGTTGCCGGACCAGCCGGTTCCGATAACCGGAAGACCGAGATACATGGCTTCGGCCAGTCCCAGGCCATACCCCTCCGAGCGGTGCAGGGAAACAAACGCATCGCTGCATCGGATGAGGTTGTGAACCTCCGCTTCGGGCAAGGTTTTATCGAGCAGAACTATCCGCTCTCGCATTTCCTTCAGGCTGTCCAGGAAATCCAGCACTTCGGCGGGCGCCGCCTCCGCTCCATGCAATTTAATGACAAGACAGGTTCGCACCCAGGGTCTTGCCTGCAGCAAGCGGCGGAAACATTCAACGACAGCCTGCGGGTTTTTCCGCATCATGTACGAACGGCAATCGAAGAACAGCAGAAAGGCGTAATGATCCTCCGGGATGCGGAAATACCGGCGGCTGAGAAAACTGTTGAACTCCACTTCGGTCGCAAGTGGCATGTAGAGTACTGGACGGTCCACCGCATTCCCAACAGAAGCCTGAATGAATTTCGAGGAGGCCCAGACCTCATCGAACTTTTCTAGCTGGTTCGCCCATTCATCGGGGTAGCGCGGCAGCTCCCAGAAAGGGATGACGATGTTGTGGCCCGGTGGCAGTGGGCCGAGCCTTTCCAAGGCAGGCTCGATCTCGTTGCCGTTCAAGTGGAAGATATTGATGGCGCTGTAGTCGTCAGTCATGAAAGGCAGAATCGACTTGACCTGGTCGGGTTCCGGAACTTGGAATTTCCAGACATCGCGGACGGCAACGTCAATGCCGACACGCCGGCAAGCCGCCAGGGAAATTCTTAAGGCGCGTCCGGTCCCGATTGGATTGAAGGGGTGACCCACCAAGGTCACTTTCGGCGACTGTTCCTTGTTTGCCATTTCACTGGTTCCCTTCACCGGACAACAGGTGATCAGCCGCCCTTGCGTTACGCACCGCCTCCAGAAAGCCATGGCCGAAGCGATGGTCAGGTTCTAGGTAGGCCCCTTCAGCCCACTCGTTCCACGCGTTTATGAAGACCAGCCTTTCATCGCCCTGCAGGTCACGCTTGGTTTCCCGGATTGCCGTCTCCATCCAGGCTTGCAACGCACCAGGCGTGGGATCCTCGAGGATGAAGCCGTTGTTTGGCCGGCGAGCGGTGTTGTCCCAGCCCGGCATAACCGTGCGGAAGCGGGTATAGCCGGGCGATTCACGGGTTGCGATCCGGAGAGCAGCCTCGTCGTAATCGGCCACGCTGCCATGAAACTCTGGATTCAACATGGCGCCACTTGGCGGCCGGACCTCCGGCACATAGTGGGCCGGGAATTCCACAGCAGCGTCACAGCCGTAATAAGACGGGGGTACGTTGGTCGCGGCCAGCTGGAACGACTCGACCATCGCTATGTAGATGTCTCCAAGACCCAGGCGAAGACCCTCCGCTCGCCACCGGCGTGCTGTTTCGCTGAAATCCGGGAACAGGTCGGTCCGGTAGACCAGGATAAGCGGTTTTCCGCGCACCCGGATGTAAGACGGATGTCGCATGTAGCGGGCAAGGTCGCGGATAACCCCGATGTCATCGTCGGGCGAATGACGCTGAGCCATCAGCACCTCCTGGTCCTGCCCATCCCAGCGTCGGGTCCAGTTCTCATTGGCCCAGCACAAACAAAAGGGGTGCGCCGGCGACGCTGAGTCGAGGAGCCGCTCCAGAGGATGGTCCAGCAGGCGATGCCCATCGAACCAGTAATAATAATAACAAAACCCGTCTATGCCGTATTTGGAAGCCAGATCCCACTGCTTGTCCATGACCTCCCGCACGCGCAGGTCATAGTAACCCAAGTCCGACGGGCGACGTGGCTGGTCATGCCCCACGAAGTTGGGCTGAGCCTTGGCCACATTCGTCCACTCCGTGAAGCCTGGCCCCCACCACATGTCGTTTTCTGGCACGGGATGAAACTGCGGCAGGTAGAAAGCGATCGTTCGCACGTCGTCCATCGCGTCAAACGTGGCTTGGTAACGTGCGGACAGGAACTCCATATTCCGGGCGATGAGCCCGTGCTTGTAGCTGTTGCTCAGGGCATTCGAACTTTTGCTGAGATGATGAGCGATCTCAGCCTCCGGCGTATAGAGAATCCGGAGGCCACGTTCGCGAATCCGCAGGCAGAGTTCCAGGTCCTCGCAATACGCGGGTGCCAGCTCGTCGGCGAACCCGCCCAGCTCGTGGAAAAGGTCCGTGTCGAGCATCAGGCAAGCGCCGGAAACATAGTCGACGTCCCGCATGTAGGACCAGCGTGGGTTCTCCGGTCGGTCGTTCAAACCCAGCATCTCGACCGATCCTTCGCGCCGGATGCGCACGCCCGCCTCCTGCAGCACACCGTTCGGATAAACGATGCGCGGGCCGACGGCACCAACACCAGGCTCGTCTAAGGCGTGCACCAGGCCAGCAAGCCAGCCGGGAGCCACCTGCACGTCGTTGTTCAGCAGGACGAGACGGTGCCCTGTTGCTTCCTGCGCCGCTGTGTTGCAGTTCCGCAGAAAACCGAGGTTCCGCGCCTGGTTCACGAGCTTCAAGTTCGGAACCTTTGCCAACACCTCTGCCGTTCGGTCAGTGGATGCGTCGTTGGCCACAATGACCTCGAACGTGATGGCACCCGAAGTCGAGGCGATCGAGAGCAAGCACTCGATCGTCGTTTCTATTTCGTTGAACACCGGAACGAGGATCGAGACATCCGGTCTCTCGTCACAGGCTGGAAGCAGGATGCGCTCCGCGGCCGCATCAAGATCATCCGCGCCGACATCGATCATCGGACGCGGCCGGTAGGTTAATCCGGCACGGCGCTCAGCGAGAGCTTCGGCGATGCGCGCCTGCATCTTGGGGTAACGTTCCCACTCCCAGATCCCGTTCGCGACGGGCAGCGTCTCGGCTGTCCAGGGAACCTGCTTCACCCGCTCTGCTGTCGGAACTGGTTGTAGCGAGGCAGAACCTTCAGCCCCTTCCAGAAGCAGTGTCGTCTGCGGGGCCAGCCCAATCGGAAGAGCTTCGTTCGGCTCCGCGCGCAGCGTTTCCTGCCAGCGCTGGTAAGCTCCGGTCCGTGCGAAGAAGCCGGGTTTACGGGAGAACACATAGTTCTTGATCTGCAACCGAAGGCTGCTGGGGAGCGGCAGGGTTCGGTACACAAACCGGCTTGTATGGGCCGAGGTCAGGTAAGTTGCGCGCTTCAGTTTGCGCAGGCTGTTTCCGACGGCTCGCAACGCGCCGGTCGTCCGCCACGAGTGCGAGCCGTATAGGGCATCGATAAGCCGCGCGTAGTCAGCACATTGCCTCTCAAGCCTGCTCACCTCACTTTGGGCGTTCACCAGTTCATGCCGCAGGGCATCGGCGTCGGCTGATGCCTGATTCCAGAGCAGGGCAAGCTCGTCCACACGCTGCCCCCGCTGATCGAGCTCGCCTTGCATCGAGACTCGGCGGGTCTCCATGTCCCTGACCTGCCGGCGCAGCACTTGTTCGTCTGCCACCTTCCGTTTCAGTTGCTCATGAAGCTGCCTGACTTCCGCAGCGGCACGACTGCGCAGCTTCTCTTTTTCGGAAAGAGTGGACTCCAGCTCCTGGTTTCTGCTTCGCAGCTGAAGAACATGCTGGTTCTGCTCTTCCAGCGCAGCAGATGCCTGCTTGAGCTGTGTTTCCAGGTTTCCGCTGTGTGCTTCCAGCTGGAGAATGTGCTGACGTTGCCCTTCCGTCGTGAGGGCTGCCTGCTGATTTTGACGCTCCAGATCCTTTAACGTGCCGCTCAGATTGTTCTCGCGCGAAGCGGCCTCCGACGTTGCCCGCTGCTGCGCCTCAAGCTGTGCACTTAGATTGAAGATATCCTGCATGTAAGATGGTTTTTGTGGAATGAAGAGGCCGGCAGGCAGGTCGGGCAAGGGCCCGTCCGAGGCGACCGCTATGATGTAAACAGGGTTCGGCAGGCCCGACCCCTCCACCAGATCCCCGTCTTCCCCATCCCTGTAGTTGGTGATCGTCGCCGTGAGATCATTCACCGGCATCAACACCGAGCCGTAATGCACGCGCTGGCCGTACAGCGTGGACGCTTTGAAGTGCTGGGACAGGAGAGCCTTCAGTTCGGAGACATAAAGCTCGCGGATATGATAGGGGTTCTTGTACCGGGGAACATCCGAGTACTCCCGGCGGTCCGGCGAAGACAGAACAAGAACACCGTTCGGGGCCAGCACGCGCTTCACTTCCAGCATCATGCGGCGGTGGTCAGACAGATGTTCTATGGTCTCAAAGCTGACGACGACGTCGACGCTGGCGTCGCCGAGCGGTATTGCGGTTATGTCGCCGCGAACGAACCGGAGATTGGATTTCTTATAGGCCTGACGGGCATGTTCGATCGATTCCTCATCGACATCCACGCCAGTTACCTCGAGAGCCGTACCTGCCATCAACTCCGATCCGTAGCCCTCGCCGCAAGCGATATCGAGGACGCGCTTGCCGGCAACAATCGACCGGGCCGCCAGATAACGGTGTAGGTGTTCGAGGCGAATATCGCCCTCGACCTGAGGCACGAAACGCTCTCCGGTAAATTCCATTTGGCCTCTTCCCTATTTGGTCGCGAGCGAAAGATTCATTATCTGGGACCACGAAAAGATAAATTTACCCTTGTGGGCCTTTTGAGTTCCCGGCGGTGGCAATAGCAAAACCTCATTCTTGTTGCTGCGCCCCGGGTAGCCGCTTGCAGATCATGATTGAATGTGCCGTTGCACGAATAGCAGTAGCTTGGGTAGCACAACCAAGGTCTCCCAGCTACCTGGGCTAACGGCGGTGGTCATGGCTCCTTTAATCGGTCTCCAATAACTTTCTCGGCTTGCGGAGCCGGGAGGTGTCGGTGACGTGCCCGGGCGTGGGGAAGGTTGGCCGCAAGAGCGATGAAGAGAGTCCGGAGGAGGGTGAGGATCGTTCGGAGGTCGGCTCCGCGCCTGCGACGGACAGCGAGCAGGCATGGCAGGGAGGGGACGATGATGGCGCTGAGGATCAGCGCGGTCAGTCCAGGGTTTGATGCCGCTGAACGGTGGAGGAGCCTGGCCAAGCTGGGCGTGGGACTACGACTCTTCGTCGCAACACCGAACTCAGAACGCTTCGGGCGATCCGCGTGTGAAAGCCGCCGGAAAGCAAAGCATGTCGTCTGCCGCAATGTCCGGCGTCGGCAACCCCGTGGGCGCCACTCCGCGCTCCGTTTTCTCAACCTTCGTCCTGTCTGGGGGAACGGCCCGCAGGTGATCCACCGCCTCTCCACCCGACGTCACCAGCTCCGTGCACGCCTGTTCTCCCGCATGGTGCAACACGCCTCAGGCCTTACGGCGGCGCAGATCACGCGCGGGAAGGCCTGCTGCGGCGGAGTATGTCCTGGAGGGAATGGTTGACCTGCGCTGGAGCTTGCGGTGGGCCAAGAACCGAACGCGGCTCGTGACGGTTGTCTGGCGCGGGCATGGCGGCCATTCGTGCCGGTACCCGCGCGCCGAAGCTTGGAAGCTCGTGGTCGCTGAAACGGGGCTGCCGCACGATGTCCACGGCACCATGAGCCCGCCTGCCACCCGGAACAACCGGAATGCCGCACCGGCCTGCCGGTCACACCGGGGCTGACAGGCAGACGGACACCGCTCCGGAGCACTCCGCAACGGTGGCCGGAACAGCGTCCGGTCGCGGGGCCCGCTCAGCGCAGGCTGAAGCGGATCGGCACCACCAGCTCCATCGTGGAGTCCAGCCATTCCCCGGGTAGCGGCGGGAAGCCGGAGACGCGCGTGGGCATGGATTCCGCCTCCGTGTCCAGGTCCGGATCGCCGGAACTGCGTGCGAGCCGGGCGGACACCACCGTGCCGTCGCGGCGCAGCGCGAAGCGCACCAGGGCCACGCCTTCGATCCTGCGCGCGCGGGCACCGGCAGGGTAGCGCTGCACGCGGGCCAGGGCCTGCTGGATCAGCCCGGCATAGCTGGGCGGAACCGCCGAGCTGCGCGCCGGGGCAGCGGGGGCGGGGGCCGCGGCGGGGGCTGTCTGGGTCTGCTGCGCCTGGGCGGCCGGCGGGGCGGAGGGCTGGGCCAAGGGTTCCGCGCTGCGGGGGCGAGGCGGCGGCGGGGCGGCGGGTCTCGGGCGCGGCGGCGGAGGCGGCGCGGGGGCGACCGGCGGTGGAAGCGGCAGGGCCGGATCCTCCACCAGGGCGGGTTCCGGCCTGGTCTCGGGCGGCGGCGGCTCCTGGATGGGCGGGGGCGGCGGAAGCTCGGGCTCTGGCGGGGGCGGCTCGGGCGCGGCGGGCTCGGGTGG
>Ga0210040_10006730_pt1 | contig 14188 bp, 11 predicted proteins | sample CryGeyCG12114_NA_FD_185462 | JGI IMG/M metagenome (GOLD analysis project Ga0210040, IMG submission 185462) | Groundwater microbial communities from aquifer - Crystal Geyser CG19_WC_8/21/14_NA (SPAdes) (version 2) | ecosystem: Environmental > Aquatic > Deep subsurface > Groundwater | place: USA... | reverse complement strand
GCCACCTGGTTGATGACTTCGTTGTGGTGTTGAGCGATCAGCTCAAGGGTGCTCATCCGATCGAGGACATCCTCTGGCGAGCTGCTGGTCATGAACGCCTGCAGGGAGCCGAGCCCCTGACCCGCGTACGCGCTTTGCGCAACACCGGCGAGCTGCTGTTCCAGTTTCGCTACTTGCGCGTCACTGTCGGCGACGACGGCTTCCGCTGCGGCGGCTGCCTGCTGCTGAACCTGCACCTGTTCGCGAGCTTCGTTGTAGTCCTCGGTGAGGACTTCCAGCTGGTGACCCCGATCGGCGACGAGCGCGGCAGCCTCATCGGCGGACCCCGGTGCGGACGGGGCGGCCACCGCCGCGGACGGTGTGAGGCTCACAGCGAAGGCGCCGATGGCGGTGAGGAGCAGACCGCGGCGGCACTTGCGCGTGATCTGACCTGTGCTGCTGCGGGGACGGGGCGTGGGGCGCGGTTCAGTCGCCACTGGCGGCGGCTCTCCTGTCTTCCGTCTGCCGCTTGCCGAGTTAGCTGACGGATTCGGGCGGGAAGTCGCCCTACCTGCGCCGATGTCGGTGGCGCAGGATTCACCCCAGTGAAGCGGTGGGTCCTCGGTCCGAAGCGCTCTGGCCCCGGTTCAGCGGCACCCGGCCGGGGTCCGTGGGAAGGACGAGCGGTCGACCGGGCGCCTCGAACGTAGAGGGATCGACGGGGCGTCCACAACGTCTCCTATGCGTGTCGGGTAGTTGGCGCCTCAGCAGTCACAGGCGTGACAACTTCGCCGCTCGGTCGAGCACCGGCGGCGCCGTCGGCGGGCAGACGCGCTCTGACAGCGGGGGTAGGCCGTCCAACCGGCCGGTAAGCCGCACTGGGCGGTCGCAGGGCAGGCGCCCGGCTTTGCCCGGGTCGTCGGGGGGGGCTCGCTCGTTCCAGCCGGCCCGAGACGGCGGGAACTGCAGGTGGCCCTCCGACGGTGCAGCGCGCGTGCACCCGGGCTGCGTGCCCCCTGCACGGGTCTCTACTATCCGGCTTAGGACTTCCGTGGCACCCGGGAGCCGGAGCCCCGAGCCCGGGGAGTCGGTGCTTCAAACGCGCTGAGGGGTTGGTACCAGGATGACGATTGCTCCCGCGCCCATCGTGAGTCGGCCAGGGTTGGCGGCTGCGACAGGGAAGGGATCGCGGCTCCTGGGCCTGCTACGCACCACCGACCACAAAACCATCGGCCTGATGTACATGACGACGGCCTTCGTCTGGTTTTTCGTCGGTGGGCTGATGGCGCTGTTGATGCGCGGCGAGCTGGCCCGCCCGGGCATGCAGTTCCTGTCCCCCGAGCAGTACAACCAGCTGGTCACCATGCATGGCACGGTGATGCTGCTGTTCTTCGCGACCCCGCTGTTCTTCGCATTCGCGAACTTGATCATGCCGCTGCAGCTCGGCTCGCCGGACGTCGCGTTCCCGCGACTGAACGCCTTCTCGTTCTGGTTGTTCCTCTTCGGCTCAACCATCGCCGTGTCCGGGTTCCTCACCCCGGGTGGGGCCGCCGACTTCGGCTGGTACGCCTACACCCCACTGTCCACCGGTGCACACAGCCCCGGAGCTGGCGGCGACCTGTGGATCGCCGGACTCGCGGTCAGCGGCTTGGGCACGATCCTCGGCGGTGTCAACTTCATCGCCACGATCGTCTGCCTGCGTGCCCCCGGCCTCACGATGTTCCGGCTGTCCATCTTCACCTGGGCCACCCTGACCACCAGCATCCTGATCCTGCTGGCGTTCCCGATTCTCACCGCCGGCTTGATGGCCCTGCTGGCCGACCGGAAGCTCGGAGGCCAGGTCTTCACCGCCGCCAATGGCGGTCCGATGCTGTGGCAGCACCTGTTCTGGTTCTTCGGCCATCCCGAGGTCTACATCATCGCGTTGCCGTTCTTCGGCATCATCAGCGAGATCATCCCGGTCTTCAGCCGCAAGCCACTGTTCGGCTACAAGGGCATGGTTTTCGCTCTGATCGGCATTACCGCCCTGTCGCTGGCCGTGTGGGCGCACCACATGTTCGCCACCGGCGCGGTCCTGCTGCCCTTCTTCAGTTTCCTCACCTACCTGATCGCCGTGCCGACCGGCATCAAGTTCTTCAACTGGATCGGCACCATGTGGCGAGGGCAGATCACCTTCGAAGCACCGATGCTCTTCGCGATCGGCTTCCTGATCACCTTCCTGCTCGGCGGCCTGACCGGTGTACTGCTGGCCAGTCCGCCGCTGGACTGGCAGCTCAACGACAGCTACTTCGTCGTCGCACACTTCCACTACGTTGTTTTTGGGACCGTGGTGTTCGCCGCCTACGCCGGCATCTACTTCTGGTTTCCGAAGATGTGCGGACGAATGATGGATGAGCGGCTGGGCAAGCTGCACTTCTGGCTGACCTTCATCGGCTTTCACGCGACCTTCCTCGTGCAGCACTGGCTCGGCAGCGCGGGCATGCCCCGCCGATACGCCGACTATCTCCCCTCCGACGGCTTCACCACGATGCACACGATCTCCACTATCGGCTCCTTCATCCTGGGCGCCTCCACCATTCCCTTCGTCTACAACGTCGTGAAGTCCTGGAAGTACGGGAAACCCGCGCTGCGCGACGATCCCTGGGGGCACGGCAACTCCCTGGAGTGGGCGACCTCCTCTCCCCCGCCGCGGCACAACTTCACCGAGATCCCGCGGATCCGGTCCGAGCGCCCAGCGTTCGAGCTCCACTACCCGCACCTGGTCAACCGGCTCCAGGCCGAGGCGCACGCCGGCAAACGGCACGACCCCTACGCCAGCGAGCTCGTCGCAGGCACCGGCGAGCGGCAGGGGCCCAACGACAAGGACCCCATGTAGTCAGCCGAGCAAGACCCGCGCCCGGCGCTTACGACCGTCACCAACGTTCACCTCAGCCCACCCGCACCACTTCTGCACACGAAGGGAGAGCCCGTGATCGACTCACCGCTGGCTGCTCTGTCGGACACGTTCTTCTCCATCAGCGTTGCCCTCTACTCCCTTGCGGTCGTGGCGTTCTGCGCGCAGCTGGCTTTCGGCAACCGGACGGCTGACACTCGCGAACTAGTGACCGCCGGAGGAGGCGCTGCACCGATTCAGCCCGCGTCCTCCGATACATCCAGCGCCTCGGCGGTCGAGTCGCCGCGGGGCCGTCGTCTGGGCGCGGCAGGGATGGGCTTCACCGTGGTTGGCGTCCTGTTCCACGCCGCGGTGCTCGTGACCCGTGGGCTGGCCACCGACAGGCTGCCCTGGGGCAACATGTACGAGTTCGGCACAGCCGTTGTCCTCGTGGCAGTCGTCGCCTACACCGTGCTGGCCTTGCGGGCGCCGGTACTGCGTCACATCGGGGCGTTCGTCCTCGGCCCCGTCGTCATTGCGATGGTCTTGATCGGGCTCTTCCTCTACGCCTCAGCCGGCCCGCTGGTCGCAGCGCTGCGGTCGTGGTGGCTCGGCATCCACGTGACGACGGCAATCATCGGGTTCGGCGTCTTCTTCGTCAGTGGTCTGGCCAGCGTGCTGTATCTCGTACGCCTGCGATACGACGAACGAGCTTCGGCAGGGCGCGCCTCGGCGACCTCACTGCTGACCCGGCTGCCGACTGCCGACGCACTGGACCGCACCGCGCACCGCACCGTGGTCTTCGGATTTCCGATCTGGACGTTCGCCGTGATCGCCGGCGCGATCTGGGCGGAGAGTGCTTGGGGCCGGTTCTGGGGCTGGGACCCCAAGGAAACGTGGGCGTTCATCGCCTGGGTCGTCTACGCCGCATACCTGCACGCCCGCACCACCTCCGGTTGGCGAGGGCGCCCGTCGGCCTGGGTGAACGTGGTCGGACTGACGGTCATGGTGTTCAACCTGCTGTACGTGAACATGGTGTCGACCGGTCTGCACAGCTACGCCGGACTCAGCTGAGCCGAGCAGGCCGGACAGAGCAGCGCGCCGGGGGGCTACGGCACTCGCTGTGCCGTGGGCGGCCACCGTGAGCGCCGCGAAGCGTGGTGTCAGCGGGCGTCACCGAGGCCGGTGAACCACAAGCCTCCAAGGCCCAGCAGCACACCGACACCGAAGTAGAGCTCCTGATGTCCGCCAGGCAGGACCACTACGTCGGACACCTCCATTGCATAGTTCAACGCGATGATGACGACGCCAAGCGCCACCGCGATCCAGCCGGCGATGCGGCTGGTCCGGGAGCGGCGTCGGGGCAGCGCTGCTCGACTCAGCTGTGGCTGTGCCGCTGCTGAGCCGTGAACGCGACGCTTGGGCATGGACGAGTCCCCCCGGTGTGTGTACTAACCAGGATAGTAACTCTGGGGCGCACGCTCGGCGGCTACTCCGGCAGGGCGGGCATGGCCTGGTCGCCTTTCGCGAGGCGCCAGTAGAGGAGGGCGCCCGCCCAGACCAAGACGAACAGTCCTGCGACGAAGTAGCCCACCTGGTCAAGACGCAGCGATGAGATCCAGCCGGTGACGGGGTCGGTCAAGCCCGCGTTTGTGCGCAGCGCCCCGACCAACTCGATCGTTCCGATCAACAGCGCGACTGCGACCGACAGCCCGGTCATGATGAGGTTGTAGTAGAGCTTGCGCATCGGCTTGGCCAGCGCCCACCGGTAGGCGGTGGACATGAACAGCCCATCGAGTGTGTCGAAGAGGGTCATGCCCGCCGCGAAGAGCAGCGGAAGCACCAAGATCCCGTACCACGGCAGCCCGGATGCGGCGCCGGACCCGGCCAGGACGAGCAGGGCGATTTCTGAGGCGGTGTCAAAGCCGAGACCGAAGAGCATGCCGACGAGAAACATGTGCCACGGTCGACGTACCGACTGTGCACGGAAGAGCCTGGTCATCAGTCCGCGAGCCGCCAACGCGTCATCCAGTTGATCGTTGTGAACGTCACCACGGCTGGCTCGACGGAGAACGCGCCAGATGGCCCGAAGACCGATCAGATTCAGGACGCCGACGGCGAAGAGGAACAGACCGGACGCGGCGGTTCCCAACGATCCGAGCACCTGACGAGTGTTGGAGTCCTCGCTCAGCAAGGTCGCCGACACATGGGCGCCGAACCCGACGAGCGCCGACAGCAGCCCGACCATCGCGGAGTGGCCCAGGGCGAACCAGAAGCCGACGGAGACCGACCGTCGCCCGTCGACCAGGAGCTTGCGGGTGGTGTTGTCGATCGCGGCGATGTGGTCGGCGTCGAAGGCGTGCCGGGCACCCAGGACGTAGGCGGTCAGGCCGAGGCCGACGCCGAGTACGGAGCCGCCGACAGCGAGTTGTTGAGGGGCCAGGATGAACAGGAGTGTCGCCCAACCGGCGACGGTCATGAGCGCGATCGATGCAAAGACGACGAGCACGGTGCGCCGGTTGTCACCGACGGATGCGACAGGGTCAAGCGTTGACGTCACGGGACGTTCCTCTTCCAGCACCTCGTGGACAGGGCGTACGCCGCGGCCGGTCTCCTGACTCACAGGTGCCGGCTTGGCCGGCGCCGCGTCCGTCTTCCCAGGTACTGGACCCAGTGACGTGCTGAACGCGGTGCACCTGCTCACAGTGGCGAGGGCCGCGCCGGTCTTCCACCGGCTTCCCGAGCACCGCAGCAAGGGCACGGTAGCTGCGTGGAGAGGCGATGACCAGCCTGCAGATCTGCTCTTGCACAACTGGTCCTATGTCGAGTAGTAGATTGCTGTCATGCCGCCGCCTGCCCGGATCGAAGCGAGAGTCGCGGCGCATGGGTGGCGGAGTTGGCGAGCGAGACGCATGGTCGCCCTCCTCTGCGGGGCAGCTCTGGTGGTGACGGCGTGCTCCGCTCCGGCACAGGGAACATCACCGGCGGCCAGCGGCTCATCATCGGTACCGGCCAGCGTGACCGCCTGCGAAGGCGGAGGAACCGAAGGTGTGGGCTTCGCCGATGGAGGGCTCCCGGATCTGTCCCTGCCCTGCCTGGGGAACGGCCCGAGCGTGCAACTTGGGGCCTTGACCGGGCGCCCGACATTGATCAACTTGTGGGCGACGTGGTGCGCGCCCTGTCGTGAGGAGATGCCGCTGCTCGCCGAAGCATTTCGCGAACGAGGCGACACGATTCGGTTCCTTGGCGTCAACACACAGGACGAGACGGGATCCGCGGCCGACTTTGTGACCACGATGGGTGTCACCTACCCGCAGGCAGTGGACTCGAAGGGTGAGCTGCTCAGCCGACTGGGGCTTCCGGGCCTTCCGATCACGTTGGCGATTGATCCAACCGGTCGCATCATCGCCAAGCAGATCGGCCAGATGTCTCCAGACACCCTGGCGGCGCTCCTTCAGCAGTTGTCCACCGAGGCGTCTGGCCACTAGGGGCTCATCGAGGTGAGCCCGACGTCGCGAGCCCCACCAGAACGCCGCCCGTTCTGACCGGTGCGGTCACCCAGCCCCGGCGACGCGGCAGGGAAAGCAGCGACCGAGGGGCCGGGGGCGCGCTTCTCCTTGCCGGGATCGACGACGGAGGTCGGCAAGATCCATCGAGGTTGCCCCTGGACGCGTTCGACGCCGGGCCCTTCGGCGCAGCTCGATGCCTGCTGAGGCTTCGGGCGGTGCACCCCGCCACGCAAGCCGGGGACAAGACCGCCCGCGTCGTCAGTTGCGCCGCTTGTGGTTCGGCGCAGGGCGCGGTAACTGCGCCGAGTCACCGGGTGTGACCACCACGGGAGGCTGACATGCCACCCGCACATTCTGGTTTACCCGGACAACCGTACGGACATACGGATACCGACCCGGCGCCGCGCTGCAGGCACGCGGCAACACCCGTGCCGGGCCGAAGCGGGACCCATCAGCGCACATGTCCCGCGAGACATCCCCTAAGGGGCCTGCAAAACGCAGCACCACAGAGAAGGGACTGTCACTGTGCGATTCACGCGTACGGCCCTTACCGGGGGCACCGTCCTCGCGGTGGGACTGGCCACCTTGGTCGGTGGTCCGGCAGCCGCGGACAACGGCAACCACGACGGCGGAGGTGGGAAGAAGGTCGCGCCCACGGTCCCCATCACGCCGAGTGTGGCCACCTACGAAGGCGATTTGGAAGGAGACACCCGTGTCTTCAGCCTCACTGCCGTCGAGGTGACCCAGCAGATCGCCACCTTCCCGATCAAGACGGCCAAGGTGTGGGGTTGGGAGGTCACCGGGGATCCCAGCACGGCCAGCACGCCGGGACCGACGCTGGTGGCGTACGAAGGGGAAAAGATTCAGTTCGAGCTCACGAACAACCTGCCCCAGCCGACCAGTCTGCACCCGCACGGCACCCACCAGCCCAACAGCGCCGACGGCGTCGCCGGCATCGACTTCACCCCGATCCAGCCGGGTGACACCTACACCTACCCTGCCTACACCCCCGGCCATGCGGGCACCTTCGCGTACCACACGCACACCAACACCGCGGTGCAGGAGCCGCGGGGCGTGGTCGGGCTGATCACCATCCTGCCTAAGCAGGTGGCGGCGAAGGACAACCCGGCGGTGGACATCGGGTTGACCATGCAGCAGTTCAACCCCGACGGGCCCGACGACGACGGCAGCACGGCGCCCGGCGAAGGCGGTATGCAGCTGAATGCGTCGTCCGACGAAGGTGGGCTGGTCGCGCCGATGCCGGATGACCGGGGCATGTTCCCGTTCAGCACGATCAACGGCAAGACCGGTGACGCCTCGAACACCGGCGTCGCTGGCGCGCCGAACGGTGTCATCAAGGTGAACCAGGGTGACCTCGTGCAGCTGCGGCTTTACAACGCCTCAAACATGGTCCACTCCATGCACCTGCACGGCACGGACATGACCCTAGTGGCGATCAACGGGCATCCGACCACGCCTCAGACCGTGACCACGCAAGCCATCGCACCGGGAGAGTTCTTCACTCTGCAGTTCCGGGCCGACAACCCCGGGAACTGGGTCTTCCACTGCAGCTTCCCCGGCCATCAGGCCAACGGCGGCGATTCCGGGTACACAGGAGCGCCGGTCGGCATGACGCGGATCATCCAGGTGGGCGACGCTCCTCCGATCCCGGAGCAGTACTTCGGTCCCCCGGCTGGCTGACAGCCCGTTCTCCCCTGGCAGCCGCTGGTCTGGCCTGACGCCGCAGGGTCGGGCGTTCCCCCCACCGGCGGACCGCCCGGCGCCGCGGTCGTCCCCAGGCTTCCGGTCGGCCCAGCATCTCGACTCGTCAACTGAAGGGACCTGCAATGGGCGGGGCCATGTCCAGCCTGGGCGCGGCCATGGTCATCCTGGTCCTGCGGGATGTATTCCACACGCTCTTCCACCCAGGTGGCCAGGGTCGCATCAGTCGCCGAGCCCTTGTGACCACGTGGCGTGCGGTGAAGTGGATCGGCGGTCGGGAACGGCTGGGCGAGTTGGCTGGCCCGCTAGGCGTGGTCGTGGTGATCGGTGTCTGGGCGGCGTCGGTGCTGCTGGGTGGAGCACTGGTCTATTGGCCGCACATCCCGGGGGGCTTTTCCTACGCCTCCGGGCTGGATCCCGAGCAGCGCAACGGCCTCCTGGACGCTGTGTATTTCTCGCTGGCCACCACGACCACGCTGGGGTACGGCGACATCGTCCCGACCAGCGGCTGGCTCCGACTGGTCGCGCCCCTCCAGGCAATGATTGGCTTTTCCCTGCTCACCGCCGCGGTCACCTGGGTGCTCCAGGTCTACCCGGCACTCAACCGACGGCGCAGACTGGCTACCCGGCTTACGACCATGCATCAGGCCGGCGTGCACCAGGAGTTGCCACATGCACAATCCCCGGTGTTGGCAATGGTGCTGGAGTCGCTGGCCACCGACATCATCCAGATTCGAACCGACCTGCTGCAGTACGCAGAGACGTACTTCTTTCGCGTTCGAGACCAGGCATCAGCCCTTCCTGCCGCCCTCCCCTACGCCAACGATCTGGCTACCGTCGGCGGCAAGTCCAGACGTGCTGACATCCGGATCGCGGCGTCTGTCCTGTCAGGTGCGGTTACTCATCTCGCTCAGCTCCTGGGCAGCGAGTTCCTCGACCTCCGTGGGACAACGGAAGACATCCTCGCTGCCTACGCCACGGACCACGGCGTCACGATCGGGCTGCGGGTCCCTACGGTCGGCGGTCCTGCGGGAGCCTGAATCTCTCAGGCGGACCTTGTCGAAGCGGGCCTCAGCATCCAGCGGACCACTGACGGGGGACGTCGCCCCGTCGCACAGTGGCGCTACTACTTGATGCCATAACATTGGCGCCGACGCCGCGCTGCGGCGAGCGACGTCGGCTGGTCGCGGGCACGAGACGCCATGTTGGCCTGAGAGACGAGGAGCGGCGATGCCCCGCTTGGGCAAACTGGAAGCCGCGGTCATGGACGTCTTGTGGTCCACGGACGCGCCGCTGACGGTGCGGGAGGTTCTTGAGAAGATGCCGCCGCAGCGGAACTTGGCCTACACGACGGTCATGACGGTGCTGGGCAACCTGCTGCGGAAGGGGATGCTCGAACGGGAGCCTGTGGGGCGGGCGTTCAGTTATCGGCCCACGGTGACGCGCCAGGGGGCTGCTGCGGCGTCCCTTCGGGAGATCCTTGACGCGTCGGACGACCCTCGGTCGGTGCTGTTGCACTTCGCGGAGACCGCGACCGACGAAGAGTCCGATGTCCTTCGTGACGCCTTGGCCAGGCGAGTTTCCGAGTCGTGACTGGCGTTCTCACCCTGCTCCTGGGCGCCAGCATCGTCGGCGTGTACGGGCATCGACCGCTGTTGTGGCTGGCTGACCGGCGCGTCGATCCGACGATCCTGCTGACCGGGTGGGTGCTGCTGAGCGTGGGACTGGTGAGTTCCACCGTGGCCATGATCGGCCTGCTGGCGCTGCCGGCCGACGACCACCCCTCCACGGGCTTCTTCCGCTTGGCCGGTGGGTGCTGGACGGCCGTCGCGGCGGGGACCGTGCCCGGATGGCGTCAGGTCTTCGCTGCGGTGAGCGTTGCCCTGACCTTGGGCATTGTGATGCGGCTGGGTTTTGCCACCTGGGCGCGTCTGCGGGCACGCCGCCAGCAGGCACCCCATTTGCGGCAGCTTCGGCTCCTCGCCCTCGGCGCACCGTCCGGTTCACCGTTGTGGGTCGACGACGACCGGGCGATGGCTCTGTCCATCGGGGGCCGCCCCGGGCTGATCATCCTGACGGAGGGCCTGCGCAAGCAGTTGCCCCCTGCCGCGGTCCAGGCGACCTTGGAACATGAACGTGCTCACCTTCGGGGTCACCACCACGTGCTGGTGACCGTCGTGGAGACCTTGGCAGCCGCGTTGCCGTGGAGCCCTCTGCTGCGCGCGGCTCCGGCCGCGACCAAGGACCTGATCGAACTGGCCGCAGATGCTCAAGCTGCCCGCCGCTGTGGGCCAGAGGCGGTGCGCACGGCACTGCACCTGCTCACCGGCCACCCGACTCCCACCCTGGGATTGGCCATGGCGAGCCGACTGACCGAAGTTCGGATGAGTCGCCTGGGTGGGCGAGGGGGGCGCACCAGCCACCTGCTCCGGTGGGCCGGCTGCGCGGCGATGACCGTGGGCGCGCTGGCGCTTCCGCTCGCAACCGGGTGGCTCGGCATGAACATCGTCGGATGCGTCGTCGTCTGACCGGTCCCCTCACACGGCGACTACTATGGCCCTTAGTGGTTGTGCGGCGGAAGGCCGCGACGACGTGAGGGGCCATGATCAGCAATCGCAGCGACGACTCAGACGCGGCGGACACCACCGCTGTACTTGGCCTGCCGCCCGACCGCACGATCGGTCGTCGACAGTTCCTCGGCGGGACCGTCGGATTGCTGGGCTTGGCTGGGCTGGCTGCCTGCACAAGTCGGACGTCTGCGGCAGCTGCTCAGCTGATTAGGCCGACAGACGCGCTTGTGCAATCGGCGGAAGCTCGCCGCACCGGCGCCGCGGCCGCGCTGCACCCGGTGGATCTGACCGCCCGCCCGGCAACGATCGACCTGGGTGGTCCGGTCGTCGACACATGGGCTTACGGCGAGGCCGTGCCCGGGGCGCTGGTTCGCCTGCCCGCCGGCGACCGTCTCGCGGCAACTGTCACCAACGCGCTTCCTGATCCGACGTCGGTCCACTGGCACGGCATCGCCTTACGCAACGACATGGACGGCGTTCCCGGGCTCACCCAGAAGGCCATCGCGTCGGGGGGCTCGATGACGTATGAGTTCACGGCTCCCGACCCCGGCACCTACATGTTCCATTCCCACGTCGGCACTCAGCTGGACCGCGGGCTCTACGCCCCATTGATTGTCGATGACCCGTCCGAACCCTTGGCCTACGACGCGGAGCACATTGTTGTGCTCGACGACTGGGTCGATGGCACGGGCCGGACACCGGACTCCGTCTTACAGGAGTTGCAGTCCGGTGGCATGGACATGGGTGGCACGTCCATGGATGGGATGGACATGGGTGGGATGAGCAGTAGCGGTGGTGCGCCCGCCTCCCCGCTACTCGGCGGTGACGCCGGCGACGTCCAGTACCCCTACTACCTGATCAACGGACGGGTGGCAACGGCCCCGAACACGGTCACGTTTACGCCGGGCACCCGCCTGCGGTTACGAATCATCAACTTGGCGGGTGACACAGCTTTTCGGGTCGCCCTCGGCGGACACCGCATGACGGTCGTACACAGCGACGGGTTCCCGGTCAGCCCGGTGGACACCGACGCGATCCTGATCGGTATGGGTGAGCGGATTGACGTGCTGGTAACCATGGCCGACGGAGTCTTCCCCCTCATCGCGCTGGCGGAAGGAAAGAACGCGAGCGCGCTGGAGATTGTGCGGACTGGTGCGGGGGCTGCGCCGACGGCGGAGACGCGCCCCAGCGAGTTGGACGGTCAGATCACCGGGGCCTTAGCACTCGAAGCAGCCGAGGACGTTTTCCTTCCGGAGCGACGACCTGACCGAACGCATGACCTGGTACTCGGCGGCGACATGGCCGCCTACCAGTGGACCATCAATGACCGGATGTACAGCAAACGGAGAGATCTTCAAGTGCGGCCGGGGGAAGTCGTCCGGCTGAAGATGACCAACTCGACGATGATGTTTCACCCCATGCATTTGCACGGGCACACCTTTCAGGTTCGGTCCGCAACCGGCCGCGGACCGCGCAAAGACACGGTGATGGTGTTACCTGGCGAAACCGTTACGGCTGACCTGGTCGCCGACAACCCGGGACAGTGGCTTGTCCATTGCCACAACGTCTACCACGGGGAGGCCGGGATGATGACCGCGCTCTCCTACGTCAAGTGATGGGCGCGGCCGGGGCGGCGCCGGGGGTGTGGGCCGCATGGCCGCTCCGGCGGATCGTCGCTGCCGTCGTTGCTGGCCTCGTGTTCGCCTTGGCGGTCGGTGTACCCACTGGGCTCATCCCTACGCCGCTGTACAGCCGCATGACGCCGGTGCTGTGGTGGAACTACCCGGTGTGGGCGGCTACCGCCTTTTTGGGCGGCTTGGTCGTAGCCACCTACATCCGTCGCCCCGGCGACACCGCGCCTCGCAATGGGCTTGCGTCCGCGTCAGGCGGCGGGCTGTTGGCCGCATTCGCTGTCGGCTGTCCCCTCTGCAACAAGCTGGTCGTCTCGTTGATCGGCGTGTCAGGAGCGCTGAGTATCTGGGCGCCACTTCAGCCAGCGCTGGGCGCGCTGTCGCTCGTGGGGCTGGGCTGGGCACTGCGGCGGCGAATAACCAATGAGTACGCATGTTCGGTTACAGCATCATCCCGACCAGCGCCCTCCGGTGGCGGTGACCACGAGCTTCCGGCGGTCGACTTGTCCCGTCTTGTCGTGAACCAGACGTCTCCCGTGGCCGAAGAGCGCACTCCGCAATAGGCGCAGGGCAGTCGACCGTCTCCGGCCCCCTTTTCCCGGTGGCGTCTTCGCCGCGCGATCGGTCGGGCTCGCCACCTTTCTCCTCCTTTGGGGTTGTTCGCTCAAGGAAGTCCCACGACTGCCGTTCCTACTACTGCGAGTAGTAGCAGGGGCGAACAGCGACTTGAGGAGAGACATGTACCGGTGGGCCGGACGCCGCCGCACGACGCACGAGGTCACCCATGCGACCACGGCAAACGAGCGTGCTAGCGGCGCCGAACGACCTGCAGAGGTTCTGTCCTCTCCCGGCGCCATCCGCCGTTACTGCAGCGGCAGAAACGCCGCTGCACTGCCGGCCCTTGCCGCACTGATTGCTGTCGTTGTGGGCGTCAGCCCTGGACAGGCCCTTGCGGCGCCGACCAACCCGAGCGACGGCGACATCGCGTCAGCTCAGACCGCTCAGCAGGCCGCAGCCGACGAGGTGGGCCGGATCGCCGGCCTCGTCGCCTCCGCCGAATCCGATCTGCAGCGCGTCACCGCACAGGCTGAAGCGGCCAACGACGCATACCTGATCGCACAGGGACAGCTGGAAGAGGCTCAGCAGGCGGCCACTGAAACGGCGACGGCGCTGCAGGCTGCCAACGACGCTGTCGGCGTGGCACAGGCGGACGTGGCCACGCTCGGGCGCGAGAACTACATGCGCGGTGGATCGATCAGCGGCGTGGCCGCCCTGCTCAGCGCCGAGGGGCCCTCGGAACTGATGGAGCAGGCGGCCACCCTCGGGCTGTTGGGCGACCAGCGAGCCGCCGTGTTGGACCAACTGGAGATCGCCCAGAACCGACAGGCCGAAGCGGACGCCCAGGCTCAGGCCGCAGTCGCCGATAAGGACGAGGCTGCTCAGGAGACCGCTGACGCCAAGGCCACGGCGGATGCACAGGTGGGCACGTTCCAGGCTGCGGTGCAGTCCGTGAGCGCACAGAAAGCCACGTACGAGAAGCAGTTGCAGGACGCCCAGGTGAACCTGCTGGCCTTGCAGGGGCAGCGGAACGCCTATCAGGCGTGGAAGGACCAGCAGGCTCAGCAGCAGGCGGCGGAGGCGGCGCAGGCCGCTGCGTCCGCCAAGGCAGCAGCTGCGGCGGCCGCACGAGCTCGTGCGGCGGCCGAGCAGCCGGCCCCGGTCAAGCCGACCAACGGCACGACCAACCGGGTGGAGCCAGTGACGCCGGTGAAGCCGGTGACGAGCGGAAGCGGTGGCGGTGTTGCGCCGACCAGTGGTCGGTTCACCACCTGCTTCGAGATGCGCTGGGGCACTATGCACAACGGCGTCGACATCGCGGCTCCGATCGGCACCCCGATCTACGCC
>Ga0210040_10006729_pt1 | contig 14190 bp, 9 predicted proteins | sample CryGeyCG12114_NA_FD_185462 | JGI IMG/M metagenome (GOLD analysis project Ga0210040, IMG submission 185462) | Groundwater microbial communities from aquifer - Crystal Geyser CG19_WC_8/21/14_NA (SPAdes) (version 2) | ecosystem: Environmental > Aquatic > Deep subsurface > Groundwater | place: USA... | reverse complement strand
GGGAGCCTTTCGGCGACCATTCCGCCGTGCCGACCCTCGCGGTCTGCGCCATGGCGCGCAAGCACGTCACCGTCGCCCTGTCCGGCGACGGGGGCGACGAGGTTTTCGCGGGTTACCGCCGCTACCGCTTCCACACCCTGGCGGAAGCCGCGCGCCGCCTGCTGCCGGCCGCGCTCCGTCGCAGCGCCGTGGCGAGCTTGGCCCGCGCCTATCCCGTGCTGGCCGGGGCACCGCGCTGGTTGCGCGCCAAGAGCACCCTGACGGAACTCAGCCTCGACAGCGCGATGGGCTACTACCGCACCGTCTGCAAGCTGCAGGACGAACGTCGCCGCGCCCTGCTTTCCCCGGCGCTCCGGGCCTCGCTGTCTGGGCACGATCCGTCCGACCGGTTCGCGACCCTGATGGCCGAGTGCGACCCGGCGGAGCCGCTGCTGCAAGCGCAGTACGCGGACCTGCACACCTATCTGCCGGGCGACATCCTGACCAAGGTGGACCGCACCAGCATGGCCGTTTCGCTGGAGGTGCGTCCGCCCTTGCTGGACCCGGACGTGGTCGCCTTCGGCATGGGGCTGCCGGCGTCGCTGAAGCTGCGCGGTGGCGTCGGCAAGCAGCTTCTGCGCGAGGTCGCGGCGCCGCTCCTGCCGCAGGCGGTTCTTTCGGCGCCCAAGCAGGGCTTCGCCGACCGGATCGGCGACCAGTTCCGCGCGCGCGCGCCGGAGTTGCGCGCCCGTCTCAACGGCGCGGCAATGATGGATTCGGGCCTCTTCGACGGACCACAGCTCCTCCGGTTGGTGGACGAGCACGCGGCCGGGCAGGCGGACCATGCGCAGGCACTCTGGCAGCTGCTGGTCTTCGAGGGCTTCCTCGCGGGGGAATCACCGGACCTGCACGGCTTCGCCCGCGTGCCGGACGCGGTGCAGGCGTGATCCGGGCGGCATGATCGGGCGCGCGGCAACGGAACGGCGCGGCATCCCCGCCGGCCCGGCGCGGAGCGGCGGATGGGCCATGCAGCGGCCCGCTGCCGTTGCCGCGTCCTGGCCGACCGGCGCCACCAACTCCCTTGGGCGGGCGACCGCGGATGCGGGGCGGAGCGGCTGATGGACTCCATCCCGCACCGGGACCACACGGAGGCTGGCGGGAGCCGGCCGGCCGGGCAGGACTGCGCGCCCTGGAGCATCGCCATCTTCGCCCGCAACGAGATGGCCTCGCTGCCGCGTTGCCTGGAGGCCCTGGCGGCCGCGACGGCGGGCGCGCAGGCAGAGGTGTCGCTTCTGCTGAACGGCAGCACGGACGGGTCTGAGCAGGCGGCGCCGCGCCTGATGCGCGAAGCGCGCCTGCGCGGCAGCGTCTGGTCCATTCCCCACGCCGACAAGTCCAACGCCATCAACCAGTATCTTCACCGGCTGCGCCCCGAGGCCGGGCTGCACGTCTTCGTGGATGCCTATGCCGCCGTGAAGCCGGACGCCCTGCGCCGCCTGGCCGCGCGGCTGGTGGCGGAACCTCTCGCGATGGCCGCGGCGGCGGTGCCCAGCTCCGGCCGCAGCGCGGCGGCCCTGCGGGCGGATATGCTTGAATATCCAGGGCTTCACGGATCGCTCTTCGCGCTGCGCGGCAGCTTCGTGGAGCGCCTGGCCGCCTCCGGCCTGCGGTTGCCGCTCGGGCTCTACAGGGGGGACGGGCTGCTCGGCTCCTTCGTGATGCACGACCTGGACTCCGCCAGCAGTCCCTGGCGCCCGCCGCACATCGCGGTGGAGCCTGAGGCGAGCTGGACCCTGCAATCGCTGCGCCCCTGGAGCCCCGCCGATATCAGGCGCCACCTGCGGCGGCTGGTGCAGCAGGGCCGCGGGCGGCTCGAATCCGGTGCGATCCGCCACACCATCTATCCTGGCCAGGGCCGATGCGGCGGCTTCGGGGCCCTGCCGGAACGGGCGGACAGCATGATCCTGGACTGGCTCGCCGCCGTTCCGGAAGCGAGGCCCAGGCTGGCGCGCGATCCCTTCGCCGCGCTGGCCCTGCGCCGCATCCGCCGCGCGGCGCCGCCCGAGACCTCCGCTCTGGAGCCGCGGCTCGTCGCCGCGGTGCCGGAATGAAGCGGTGCAGAACGCTACGGTGCCGCCGTCCAGAGCACCGCCTGGCGCAGCCTCGCAGCGACGGCCAGCACGGAACGGCTGCGCGCCGCTTCCGCCCAGACCAGCGTCGAGGCATCCGTCGCCAGGCTTCGCTTGTAGCGGTCGTCGCCGCCCAGGAAGTCGTAGCAATGGTCGCCCAGCCGCAGCGCGCGCTCGATCGCCAGATGGTGGCAGGTGAGTCCGGGCTTGGCGTGTGGATCCGGCACGGCGTAGTCGAAGCCGCTCTGGTAGGCGCAGACATGTCCGCCCAGGCGGAAGTTGTAGAGATAGCCGATGGGTCGTCCGCCGGCGCTGGCCCGCAGCAGGTCGACCTCTCCGCGGGGAACGCCGCGCGCGACCAGGGCGCGGTGGAAGCGGAGCATGAAGGGGTCCGCAAAGGCCCCGGGCTGCCCCCGCGCGCGCCAGGCGGCGCCGTGCAGGTCCACCAGGGCGTCGAGCCAGGCCAGCGCGCCGGGAACGGTGTCCGCGCGATCCAGCGTCACCTCCCCCTCCGCCGCGTAGCGCCGGTTGGATCGGCGGAGCTGGCTGCGCGTGTTGGCGCTGAGCGCGCCGAGGTAGTCTCCCCCGGCGAGGCGCAGCGCATCGAGGCGCACCAGCGGGGCGGAGCGATCCTGGCGGCGCGGCACCACGGCTCCGGCCGCGCGGGCCGCCTCGATCACGGCGCCCTCCACGCCGCTCAGGCGCAACGCGGCGATCCCGCGCATCCGCAGCGCGCAACGCAGCATCGCCGCCATGGTCTCCGCCCCTTCGCCGGGCGCCAGGAGGGGACCGTTGTGCTCGATGAACGGTGCATCCAGCTGCGGCTCGCCGCTTTCCGACAGGCAGAGCCGGCGGTGCCAGGGGCGTCCGCTGCGGTTGAACAGGGCCAGCCCGACCAGCCGCCCGCCGCGCTCGGCTCGCACCAGCACCGGATCGCGGAACCGCTCCCCGGCCAGGCAGCCCACCCAGGTCCAGCTCCGGAAGAAAGGAGGCGCTGCCTGCGCCTCCAGACCGCGCCAGGCTTCCTCCAGGTCAGCGAGGTCGCGCGCGTGGGCGAGCGTCACCTGCAGTGCCAACGGTGTTCCCATCCCATCCATTGGTCGCAGCGGACCACGGAGGCGGCGCAACGGAAAGCCGCGCTGCGGAGAAATAAGCAATGAATCGTGTTCTTCACGTTCTGAAATATTACCGTCCGGCCTTCACCGGGGAGGGCGTGTTCCTGGAGCGCTCCTCCGCCGTCATGCAGGAGGTCGCGCCCGCGGTGGGGCACGACCTGCTGGTGACCCATACCCCGCGCCCGGCCGATCCGCGCGAGGCGGCGGCCTGCTCCACCCTCGGCCGGGTGGTCCATCTCAGCCGCCGCCCGCTGGGCGCGCTCGGGCGGGAGGCGGCGCTCGTCTGGTGGTTCCTGCGCAACATCCGCCGCTATGACACCGTGCACTTCCGCACCCATGCGGACTGGTACTTCCTCAGCTATCTTCTGACGCGCCTCGCGGGCCGGCGGCTCGTGCTCTCGGCCACGCTGGACGACAGCCTTCCGGTGCTCACCAATCAGTACAGGCGGTCGCTGCGCCCACTGGTGGCGCGCGCCTTCGGCCTCTTCAACGCCTACATCTCGATCAGCCCCAAGCTGCTGAACGAAACCTTGTCGGCCGGCGCGGACCCCGCCCGGTGCTTCCTCGTGCCCTGCGGGGTAACGGTGCCGGAACAGCCGCCCGGCACGGGAGCCCGGCTGCGCGAAGACCTCGGCTTCGCGCCCGGGGACACGGTGCTGCTCTTTGTTGGCGGCCTGTGCCGTCGCAAGGACCCGATGTTCCTGATCGAAAACCTGCCGGCCATACTGAGCGCGGCGCCCCATTCCCGTCTTCTGCTGCTCGGCCCCCCCCTGGAGCCCGACTATGTGGAGGCCCTGCGTGAGCGCGCGCGCGCGCTGGGGCTGGAAGGACGGGTTCACCTCGCCGGAGAGCAGTCCAATCCCCATCCCTGGTTCGCGGCCGCCGATATCCTGGTTTTCGCCTCGCGCATGGAAGGTTTCGGCACGGTGGTGCCCGAAGCGATGGCGCACGGCTTGCCCGTGGCGGTGCGCCGCCTTCCCGGGGTGAACGATAGCTTCGTGCTCGAAGGGGAAACGGGCAGCCTGTTCGACACCGCCGCGGAATACGTCGCGGCGGTGACGCGCATGGCGGCCGACCCCGCGCTGCGCCGGCGGCTTGGCGCCGCAGGGCGCGATCTCGTCCGCCGCCGGTTCGGCATGCGGACGGTGGCGCGCCAGTACCTGGACATCTACGGCCTGCCGGTGGACGCGCAGAACAGCGAAAGCGGGGCGGCCGCACCCGGCGAAAGCCCGGCCCTGCCGGGGGAGACCAGGCCCTCGCCGCTGACGGCGCCGGCGGTTCCCGCCGCCGCGGGCTCCATGCCAGGGGCATCCACCCCGGCGGCGGGGCCCGAGATGGAAACCGGCCTCGGCGCCACGGCCTCCGTGCTGGATACGCGCTTTCACCACCTGGCTCCGCCGCCGGCCGACGGGCGTCCCCGCCTCGTCACGATGGTGGATGCCGAGGAGGCCTTCGACTGGTCGCGGCCTTTCTCGCGCGATGCCTCGGACGTGTCCTCCATGGCGAAGCAGCACCTGGCGCACCGTGTCTTCGAGCGGCACGGGGTGGTGCCGCTCTACCTCGCCGATTACCCGGTGGCGAACCAGGATGCCGGGCGCGCACCGCTGCGGGAATTGCTGCGCGACGGCGCCTGCGAGGTGGGTGCCCAGATGCACCCCTGGGTGACGCCGCCCTTCGAGGAGCTGGTCTGCGAGCACAACTCCTATGCCGGCAACCTTCCCCCGGCGCTGGAGCTGGAAAAGGCGCGGCGGCTGACGGACAAGCTGGCCGAGGCCTTCGGCGACCGGCCGCTGATCTACCGGACGGGCCGCTTCGGCGTCGGGCCGCGCACCGCGGACGTGCTGCGCCACCTGGGTTACCTCGCCGACACGAGCGTGACCCCGGGCTGGCAGCCGAACTGCCAGGGACAGTGGGGGTCCTGGGGGATCTCAGCCCGGCCCTATTGGTGCGACCGCGACCGCACCCTGCTGGAAATCCCGGTCACGGGCGCGCTGGTCGGGCGCCTCGCCCGGCGTTACGGCGCCCGGCTCGGACCGGTCGCCTTTCACCGCCTCGCGGGCCGGACGGGTCTTACCGGTGCGCTGTCGCATCTCGGCCTGCTCGAGCGGATCCGGCTGAGCCCGGAAGGCATGACGCTGGACGAGGCGAAGCGGCTGGTCCGCGTGATGGTGGCCGATGGACACCGGACCTTTGTTCTCACCTATCACTCGCCCTCGCTCGCGCCCGGCAATACGCCCTATGTCCGCAGCGCCGCCGACCTCGACCATTTCCTGGCGTGGCTCGACGGGTTCTATACCTTCTTTCGCGAGGAGGTGGGGGGGCAGCCCGTGTCCTGGCGCGCGGTGCGAGGGCTGCCGGCGTCGGCCGCGCCGGGCTGCCGGGCGGCACCCTCCGCAGCGGCCGGCCTTCGCCCCGCCGCCGCGCTGGAGCCGCAATCGCCGGCATGACCGCACGCCCGCATTGCTCCCGTCCGACTGATTCTGCCGTGAACAGCCCAGCCTGATGCTTCAGGCCGCGCTCACGGCTCTCCTGTTGCCGCCCCTGCTGCTGGTGCTCCTGCAAATCCTCGGGGCCGGGTTGTCCTGGCGTGGCCGGCGGGCGGGTCTGCTGCTTGTCTGCGGCGCGGCCGTGTTGCAGCTCCTGCTCGCCACACCCTTCGTGGCGGGAACCCTTCTCACGTCGCTGTACCCCAAGCCGGTCGCGCCTTCCGCCCCGCCCGGGGCGATCGTGGTGCTGGGCGGCGACGGGGCGCGCACCGACGCGGGAACGGAGGTCGGCCCGCTGACGCTCGAACGGCTGCGGGCGGGGGCCGCGCTGCAGCGCCGCACCGGACTGCCCCTGCTCGTCACGGGCGGGCCGAACTCGCCGGGCGCCGAGCCGTTGGGCATCGTCATGGCACGCAGCCTCTCGCAGGACTTCCGCATCCCCACCCGCTGGATCGAGGCGGCGGCCGGGGACACGCGCGACAATGCCGTGCTGGGTGCGGCCATGCTGCGGACGGAAGGCATCAACACGGTGTTCCTTGTGACGCATGGCTGGCACATGACCCGGGCCATGGAGGCCTTCGCGCGCGCCGGCGTCTCGGCGCAGCCCTTCCCCGTTCGCACCGACCGCGCCCCGGATGGGCGGGCCAGCGACTGGCTCCCGCGGCCCGACCATCTGGCGGAAAGCTGGTTCGCGTTGCGTGAATGGATGGGGAGGCTGGTTTATGCGCTCCGCGACTGAAGGCGACCGGCCATCCGCCCCGGCAATGGCGGCCGAGGGAGTTGTCGGAGCGGAAACGGAGCCAGCCCCCGCGGATCATCGCCGGCCGTCCGCTGCCCTCCGCGCCCTCGCGCCAGGCGAGCCCCTTCCGGGCTGGTGCGACCGCCACCTGCCGCCGGCACGGCTGGACGCGCTGGGGGGGCGCGCCTGGTACACGGCCACGCTTTCGGCAGGCCTGCCGGAGGGTGCGGAGCCACTGCTTGCGCTCGGTGCCGGAAACACGGTGCTGATGCCGCTCATGCGCCGGGACGGGCGGATGCACAGCCTGACCACGCCGTATTCGCTCGGCTGGCGACCGCTCGTGGCGCCCGGCGCGGATCCGGCGGTGGCGCTGCGCGAAGCCGGGCGAGACCTGGGGCGGGCCCTTCGCGGCCAGCCCCCGGCCGTGCTGGACTGCCTGGCACCGGAGGAGCGAGACTTCGGCGCTTTCCTGCGGGGCCTGCGCTCGGCCGGGCTGGTGCCGCTGCGCTTCGGTCATTTCGGCAACTGGCACGAGCCCGTCGTGCCCGAGGATGGCTGGGAAGGATACCTCAGCGGCCGTCCCTCCGCGCTGCAGTCCACCATCCGGCGCAGGACGCCGCGCTGCCTCCGGCGCATGCGGTTCGAATCGGTCGATGCCCCGGGTGACCGGCTGGAGGCGGCCATCGGCGCCTACGAGGCCGTCCGCGCCCGGAGCTGGAAGCCGCATGAGCCCTCCCCCCGGTTCGATGCCACGCTGATGCGGGCCATGGCCGCGGAGGGCACGCTCAGGCTGGGTGTGCTGCGCCTGCGGGAGAACGACACCCCGGTCGCGGCGCAGTACTGGGCTGTCTCAGGCAGGCGGGCCGTTGTGCTGAAGCTGGCCCATGACGAGGCGGAGCGGGAACACTCGCCGGGCACGGTGCTCACGGCGATGATGATGGCCGACATCCTGGATGGCGATGGCGGCGTGTCCGAGGTTGACTTCGGCCGCGGCGATGACCCTTACAAGCGGCTCTGGGCCGGCCAGCGGCGGCGAAGGATCGGGCTGATCATCGCCGATCCGCTCCACCCCTCGGGGCTGGCGGCGATCGCCCGCCAGGCGGCGGGACAGGCCTTGCGCCTTGGGCGCCAATGGTGGGCTGCCCGGTCGCCGGGCACGGGTGGCGGCAAGGGGCGGGCGGGCAAGGCCGGGGAAGAGCGGAGCGCGGCATGAAGATTCTCTACAGCCACCGGATCGGGTCGCGCGACGGCCAGGGCGTCCACCTCGAGGAGATGGTGGCGGCGATGCGGGCGGAAGGGCACGAGGTGCGCCTCGTGGGTCCTTCCTTCTATGGCCAGGGCGGCTGGGGCGGTGAAAGCCGCGCGGTCGGGCTCGCCCGCCGTCTGCTGCCCGGGTGGGCCGCGGAGGCGGCGGAGCTCGCCTACAACGTTCCGGCGTACCGCCAGCTGGCGCAGGCCGCGCGGGAGTTCCGGCCGGACGTGATCTATGAGCGCGCGAACCTGTTCTTCCTGGCGGGAGCCACGCTCGCCCGCCGCCTCCGCCTGCCCTACCTGCTGGAGGTGAACGCTCCCCTCGCCGACGAGCGGGCGCGCCACGGCAACCTGCGGCTGGGCCGCCTCGCCGCCGCCGCCGAGCGCCACACCTGGCGCGCGGCCGACCGCGTGCTGCCCGTCACGGAGGTGCTGGCCGACCGCATCGCCCGGGAAGGGGTGCCGCGCGAGCGCATCACCGTGATCCCGAATGGCATCCAGCTCGCCCATTACCCCGAGCCCGCGCCGCGCCCGCCGTCGGGCCCGCTGACCCTCGGCTTCGTCGGCTTCATCAGGGACTGGCACGGCATGGACAAGGTCGTGCGGTCCATGGCGGGCTGGAACGGGGCGGAGGCCCTGCAACTGCGCGTGGTGGGCGACGGCCCGGCCCGGTCGGGGCTGGAATCGCTTGCCGCCTCGCTCGGTATCGGCGAGCGCGTGCGCTTCGACGGCGTGGTGGATCACGAGGTGATCCCCGGGCTGGTCGCGGGATTCGACATCGCCCTTCAGCCCGCCGCCGTCGCCTACGCCTCGCCCCTGAAGGTTTTCGAGTACATGGCCGCGGGCCGCGCCATCGTGGCCCCGGACCAGCCCAACCTGCGTGAGGTGCTGGAGGATGGCCGCACCGCGCTGCTTTTCGACCCGGCGCGGGAAGGGGCGATGTGGGAGGCGATTGCCCGGCTCGCCTCCGACCCCGCGCTGCGCGCCCGCCTCGGCGCCGCCGCGAGGGCGGAGGTGCTGAAGCGCGACCTGACCTGGACCGGCAATGCCCGCCGCGTCGTGGCCATGGCCGAAGACCTGCTGCGGCGCCGCCATGGCGCGACCGGCGCCCTTTCCCCGGCTTCGGCGGCGTGAGCGCCGCAGCGACACCGTGGCCCGGTTCCCCCATCCGATGACGGCGCGAACGACGCCCGGGAAGACATCCGACATGGCACCGGCGCGCCAGCCGCTTCTTCTGCACGTGTTCCCGACCTTCGCGGTGGGCGGCGCGCAGGTTCGCTTCTGCGCCCTGGCCAACCGCTTCGGCCCGCGCTGGCGCCATGCGGTGGTGGCCCTGGACGGGCGGACCGACTGCACGGCCCGGCTGGAGGCGGAGGTTCCGCTGGAGCTCGTCGCCTCGCCTGCCGCGAAGGGCAGCGGGGTGCGCGGGATGATCAGGATCGCACGGCTCCTGCGCCGCCTGCGGCCTGCCGCCCTGGTGACCAGCAACTGGGGCAGCATGGACTGGGTGGCGGCCCGCCTTCTGGCGCCCGGCATCCGGCATATCCACACCGAGGACGGCTTCGGACCGGACGAGAGCGCCGGGCAGAAGCCGCGCCGCGTGCTCGCCCGCCGGCTTCTCCTGCGGCGAAGCACCGTGGTGCTTCCCTCCGAGACGCTCTTGCGCGCGGCGACCGACCTGTGGCGCCTTCCGGCGGGGAGGCTGCGCCACATCCCGAACGGACTGGACCTTCGCCGTTTCCGCCCGGACGGTCCCAAGGCCCTGCCGGAGGTGCCGGGCGAAGGCCCGGTGGTCGGAACCGTCGCGGCCCTGCGGACGGAGAAGAACATCGCCCGGCTGATCCGCGCGGCTGCCCTTCTCCTGCAGGAGGGCACGCCCATGCGCCTCGCGGTGATCGGGGAAGGGGTGGAGCGCCCCATGCTGGAGGCGCTGGCGGGTGAACTCGGCATCGCCGGATCGGTGCTCTTCACGGGGGCGATCCCGGATCCCGCGGCGGCTTACCGGGGGCTGGACCTTTTCGCGCTTTCCTCAAGCACGGAGCAGATGCCCTTCTCGGTTCTGGAGGCGATGGCCACGGGGCTGGCGATCGCCTCCACCGATGTCGGCGACGTTCGCACCATGCTGGCGCCGGCCAATCGCCCGCACATGGCGCCCGCCGCCGGCACGGATGCCGCCCTGGCGGATGCGCTGCGGCCCCTCCTGCGCGACGCGGCCCTGCGAAGCCGGCTGGGTTCCGACAACCGTGCCAGAGCCGAAGCCTGCTACGACGAGGAAACCATGTTCCAGGCCTATGCCGGGCTGCTCGACCCTCGAGAACAGCGCGCCTAGCGACCCCGGCCGGGAACCCCTCGCAACAGCGCTTCGCGCCACGATGCGCCAGCGATCGCCCGTAATGGCCACGCGCGGTTCGGACACCGAAATCATCCCTGTCGATAGGTTTTACATCGTAACATAAAATATTTTTCTTTCGATGCAACCCGTTGCAAAACAACGATACTTTTTTTGGCACAGAAGTCGCACCCTTGACATTTGCCAGGCCAGCTCCCGCCGGGCGAAATGATGAACAAGGAACACCGCGATGATCAGAACAGCGCACGCGTTGCTCGGCCTCACTGCTCTGGCCTTTTCGTCCACCACGACCCTTGCGGCGGGCTTCGTGAACGGCTCCTTCGAGGATGGGACCGCATCCGGCTGGACCACCGGCGGCGGCTACCGCGGGAACACGCCGAACGCCTCCCTCAACCCGTCCAACGTCCTGCCCGGTGGGCCGCTCAACACCGATGCCGGAACGCGCTCGGCCGTGATCGGCACGAGCTACGTGGATCCGAACCTCGGCAGCGCCCTCGGCGGCACGGTTTACAGCGGCAACTTCGCCTATCGCGCCGAGGACACAGGAAACGGCGGCTTCGGGTCTGCGATCAGCCAGACAGTGGCCAACTACACCGACGCCAACATCTTCTTCGCCTGGAAGGCCGTGCTGGAAAACGGCGGTCACGCGCAGGACGAGTCCGCGCTGCTGAAGATCACGCTGCGCGACGATACCACCGGCACCGACCTTGTCAGCCGCACCTACAATGCCGGTGCAGGGGGCGGCGGCGTTGATGCCCGCTTCTCCTCCCTGGGCGGACTCTTCTACACCTCGGCCTGGCAGATCGAGCAGATCGCCATCGACTCCTCGCTCAGCGGCCACACCTTCACGCTGTCGCTGCTCGCGGCGGACTGCGAGCCCACGGGCCACACGGGCTATGCCTATCTCGATGGCTTCGGCGCCGTGATCCCGCCCCCCACGACGAACGTGCCCGAGCCCGCCTCGCTCGCGCTGTTCGGACTGGGCCTCGCCGGCCTCGGCCTCGTCCGCCGCCGCCAGCCCCAGGCGGCCTGACGGGGCGGCCTGACCAGGTGGCGGCGGCCCACTCGCGGGTCGCCGCCTCCCAGTCCTGACGAATCGTCGCGTGCGGGGTAGGATGGGCGCCGGCGCGCCGGATGCACCCCCGATCCCCTGGAGTGCCGGCGACGCAGCACGGGCGCGCATTGAACAGCTTCCGCTTCCTCCACGCCGCCGACCTTCACCTGGACAGCCCGCTTCGCGGGCTCGGCGGGGATGCGCCCGCCGCCCGCATCCGCCGCGCCACGCGCGACGCGCTCGACAACCTCGTGGCGCTGGCCATCGCCGAGGCCGTGGATTTCGTGGTGGTGGCCGGTGACCTTTACGACGGAGACTGGCCGGACTTCCGCACCGGGCAGGTGCTGGTGGCGGCCTTCGCGCGCCTCACCCGCGCGGGGATCCGCGTGGTCGCCATCCGCGGCAACCACGACGCGGAAAGCGTGCTGACCCGCTCGCTGCGCCTGCCGGAGGGCGCCACGCTGCTGCGCGCCGACCGGCCGGACACGGTGGACTGGCCGGAATTCGCCGTGGTGCTGCACGGACAAAGCTTCGGCACGCGCGACGTGCAGAGCAATCTCGCGCAATCCTATCCCGCGCCAGTGGCCAACCGCTTCAACATCGGCCTGCTGCACACCGCCGCCACCGGCCGCCCGGGCCACGCCTCCTATGCCCCCTGCACGGTGGAGCAGCTGGCGGCCCATGGCTACGACTACTGGGCGCTCGGCCACATCCACGCCCGGGAGGAGGTGCTGCGCGAGCCCTGGATCGTGTTTCCCGGCAACCTCCAGGGCCGCCACGTGAACGAGACCGGTGCCAAGGGCGCGAGCCTGGTCAGCGTGCAGCACGGCCGGGTGGTGTCCGTGGAGCACCGCGCGCTCGACGTCGTGCGCTGGGAGCGGCTGGTGGTGGATTGCGAAGGCGCCGCCGACGAGGACGCGGTGCTGGAACGCTGCCGCCGCGCCATCGGCACGGCGCTCGACGGCGCCGAGGGGCGGCTGCTGGCGCTGCGCCTTCGCCTGGAAGGCCCCTGCCCCGCCCATGCGGCGCTTGCCCGCGACCCCGCCGCCCTCCGGCAGAAGCTGATCGCCGCCGGGCTGGAGGTGGCCGAGGCCGGCGCCTTCTGGCTGGAGGAGGTGCGCGTCGCCACCCGCTCCATGCTGGACCTCGACGCGCTCCGGGCCCGCGAGGACGCGGTGGGGCGGCTGGTTCACGCCATCGAGGCGCTGGCCGCCGATCCGTCCGCAGCCGCCGGGCCTGGCGAGTCCGCCCGCGCCTATGCCGGGGCCATGCTGGACCGCGGCGCCGGAAGGCTGCGGCAGGCCCTGGGCGAGAACCATCCCGCGGTGCTCGCGGCCGAGGGCCGGCTGCCGCCCGAGTTGCTGCACCGCGCCCGGGACCTGCTTCTCGCCCGCCTTGCCCAGGGCTGAGCGGCCCAGGATGCGCCTGACCAGCCTCGCCCTTCGCCGCTATGGCAGCTTCGCCGACACCACCCTCGACTTCGACCCGGCGCCCGGGCGGATCAACCTCGTTCTCGCGCCCAACGGCACCGGGAAGTCGGTGCTGCGGCACGCCTTCGGGGAATTGCTGTTCGGGATCGGCGGGCAGACGCCCATGGGCTTCCGCCACGGCTATGGCGGGATGCAGCTCGCCGCGAGCGGAGTTGCTCCGGACGGAACCCCCTTCAGCTTCGTTCGGCGGAAGGGAAACAAGAACACGCTGACCGGCCCGGAGGAGGCCCCGCTCGACCAGGGCTGGCTGGACCGGCTGCTCGGGCGCGGGGACGCGAAGCTGTTGTCCCAGCTTTATGCCCTGGACACGGAACGCCTCCGGCAGGGAGGGCGGGAGCTGCTCAGCTCCGGCGGGGCGCTTGCCGACGCGCTGCTGGCCGCGGCCGGGGGGCTGCGCGAAGCATCTCTCCTCCGCCGCAGCCTGGAGGAGGAGCGGGACCGGCTGGCGCCGCTGCGCAAGACCGCCCAGCGCCCCTTCTACGCCGCGCTGGATCGCTGGTCGGATGCCCGGCGCCAGCTCAACGCCAGCCTGGTTCGCCCGCAGCAATGGGACGAGCGGGAGCGGGCGCTGCGCGAGGCGCTTGGCTCGCGGGATGCGGCCAATGCGGCGGCGGGTGCGGCGGGGGAACACCTGCGCCGGCTGGAGCGGGTGCGGCGCGTGCGCCCGATGCTGGCCCGGCGGGACGCGGCGGCGGAATGGGTGGCGGCCAACCCCGGCGCGCCGATCCTTCCGCCGGACCTGGCCCGGCGCCTGCCGGAAGCGCGCGGGGCTGCCGCGGCGGCCAGCCAGAGGCTTGCCACGGCGCAGACCTCGCTCGAACGGCTCAGGGCCGAGATCGCCGCCCTCCCCGCGGATGAGGACCTTCTCGCCCGCGGCCCCGAACTGGAGGCGCTGCTCGCCGCGTCCGGCCTCGCGGCGCAGGCGCAGGACGGGTTGCCGGATGCGGAGGCCGCTCTGGCGGCCGCCCTGGCCCGGGCCGCGGGGCATCTCTCCGGGCTCGGCCTCGCCGGTGCGGAGGATCCTGCTTCCCTCGTGCCCTCGGCCCGGCTGCTCGCGGCGCTGCGCCGCCTGGCGGCGGAGCACGCGGCGGAGGGTGCCGCCTCGGCAAGCCTGCCGGAGCGAAGGGCGGCGCAGACGGCGCGGCTGCAGGAGGCCGAACGCGCCCTCGCCGCCCTGCCCGCGCCCGGCGGGGGCCAGCGGCTGGAACAGTTGCTGCGCGAGATACGGCGCGGCGGGGAACCGGTGGCGCAGCGGGCGGCGGCCGCGCGGGCCCTTGCCGAGGCGGAGGCGCGCCTGGCCGCCGCGCTGGCCCGGCTTCCCCTTCCGCTGCGCGACCCGGATGTCCTGGCCGCGATCGACCCGCCGGGCCTTGCCGCGCTGGAACGTCTCTTTGCCGCCCTTTCCACCGCCCGCGCCGGGCTGGAGCGGGCCGCCGATGCCGTGACACGTGCGCAGGACGTTCTCGCGGCGGCGCGGGCCGACCGGGCTGCGCTCGAGGCTGCCGGCCCGCCGCCGACCCGTGCCGCCCTGGCAAGCGCGAGAGACCGGCGGGAGGCGGGCTGGGACCTGGTCTTCCGCCGCCTCTCGGGCGAGGCC
>Ga0210040_10006728_pt1 | contig 14191 bp, 11 predicted proteins | sample CryGeyCG12114_NA_FD_185462 | JGI IMG/M metagenome (GOLD analysis project Ga0210040, IMG submission 185462) | Groundwater microbial communities from aquifer - Crystal Geyser CG19_WC_8/21/14_NA (SPAdes) (version 2) | ecosystem: Environmental > Aquatic > Deep subsurface > Groundwater | place: USA... | reverse complement strand
CACATTGTGCTCCCGTGGGTACGAAACCATTACGGACCATGAAGGGAAAGAAATAAACTTGTTCAAATGCAAAGGGGATACTCTTCTGGAATTGAGAGGTAGAGACACTCGTCAAAGAACGGTAGTACGTCGAATGACTCCACAAGAAACACTGATGAAAGCATATATTGGGAATATGGAGAAAACTATACAGTCTCTGTCTCAGCAACTACAAGTTCAAGCACAGGGATTTCTCATTGGGGTAACCGGCTAAAACAAAAAAAGGGATTTTAGATAGTTTAAGATTTTAAATACGAAATAGTGAGATTTTGTGTATACTGTACATAGGATATGATGTCGTCAGAATCCCACGGTTCCGAGAATCAAAGAGCTGCTGCTTTAGAGAATGAGTTGCTCCAGTTGATTGCCATTATAGAAGGAGTGTGCAAGCATGAACCTGAAATATTTAGCTTGATCAGAGAGCAGCATCTCTATGAGTTGAAATGTAACTTTTGATTTACATTGATTGGATATTTTGTTGGTTACAAGCTAATTAAAAACTTCGATTGTATGTCAATAGCGAAACAAGGGATGGGAATTTATACGAAAACTCCTATGGTAGAAACGATTATTGAGCGATGTCATAAAATTGCTTTGACTAATGGAGGGCTTACTAGGGAAAATAGTGCCACGTCTAAAGAAGAATTTTCTCGGTAAGATTTCGAAATTTTTCCAATAATTTTGAAGATTTTAAGTCACTTAATAAACATTTAATTTATTTGAAATTGTTCTTGACTGTAGAAGTATTAGTAGCCCTCCAATACTTATAAGTACTCCCCCGCTGTCACCAACTGCGTGTAACAATACAAAACGGACGGGATCACCTGTACGAAAACCGAATACTCCTGAGAGCAAAACAAAAACAGCGACTGAAAATAAATCCAATAAGCGACTTGTTTCCACCCCGGGGAATAAAAAAGTGTCGTTCTCTGACGTAAGTAATGTTACCAGTGATAGTAACAAGCAGAAAGGTATAGATATGTACATATGAATTGGAATTTGTTTGTATTTGCGTAGATGCTCCGGGCACAATCAGCATTTGACGAGTTTTCTGCAGGCTTACCTAAGGGAAAAGGAAAATCATTACCGAAATCTTGAACTTTTTATTTAACTAACTTTTATATGCACCAATACCTGTCATATTTGACGAAGTCAAAGCGAGACCGAAGAATATTAATAAATCATCATAGTCAGTGAGTGCTCTTTGATCCTGATGTGAATACAAGATATTATTTTATCATCATAACTATAATGGCATAAAACCACACCATCAATAATTATAATTAGTTAAGGAGATTTTTTAAAAGTAGAAGCTTGCAAGCTTCGTGATACCAAAAGAAACATGTCGGCATTTAGATAAATTGCACACCCGTTGCCAGTACACGGGCTCGCATAGAGTGAAAAGTCAGGTAACTGAATTCATTCTAGTGAAAAAAAGAAAAGAACAAAAATAATTAAATAACATTGTGAAAAGTGACAGCTAAATATATTTACGTTGTGTTTAACTACGATTTAAGATTCGATCAAACGTCTTCAAGATTTCTAACATCTTTAGGATAGCAGAACCTTATGATGAACTAAAGCTAGTTGCTACATTAATTAGCTAAAATCTAACGTCCCTACGACAGAACTGAAGTACTTAAAACTATGAGGTAAACAAACCCTTTATAAATCTACATTCGTTTATTTATGAATGTCATTATTGCCGTATCATAGATTACGGGTTAGGTATACATCAGCTTGATTTAAAAAGCAATCAGTTGATTCAATCTCTAAATTAAATCTGGAGTTCATATGCACTCATTTCCTTGGGATCTTCTTCGGCTCATGCATAGCTGTACCTTCACAGACCAGATTTGTTCATAACGTTTCGAAAACGCTCAAAATATAAAAAATTGATATGGCGCACATTCATGTGTAAAGCCTTTCGGAGATAAGTCACGCTGGGTCTATAGGGACCACGGATATGACAGTTAAATTGGTCCAACAGTATAAAAGTGTTCGCGGAACTTGCTTTGCTAAACCTTTCCATCTCCAATGCAATCATTTCCTTAATCCTTTTGTTTTCTATCTATTTTTATGCAAACTGCGCGTGTTTTTTAGCTTACTAACTAGTTTTACTAACTAAGCAGTGGTGCTATTCTTTGGGAATGGTATAAATACCAAGTCTGGGAACGTCCATGCACCAGTTCCTTGTCTGTCAGTTGTCCTTAATTTTTGTGTCTACTGCCCAGCCAAACTGAAAGTAGTACTTGCCATTGCATTCCTCATTGCATTTCACCTAAGGGGCTCATATAACTGCGAAGATTTGCAGTCAGGTGCTAATTTGTTTGACAACTAAACTTAACAGCCAAGTTTGGAAGTTGCGGTATGTACAAATTGAATTATTACTATTGCAACTATTTTTACATTTGCATTGCATGCTTTAAAAAACCCAAGATCATTTTCTTACAATACAACATCTTATTTTATTCTTAAAAGTTTCACAGCCCCAAAAAAGAAAATCATGCATTCAACATTCTTCGTATTGTGGTTGGTGGCCATTAGTTTGGTATCTTCCGTAGTCACTCTGCCCCAATCGATGAGGAGCAACGGTGGGCCCTTGGATTTAGATCAAATCATGGATTCAACCCTAGATGCTTCCCCATTTTTGGTAGCTTTGCTTCCGCAATTTGTCCCGTATTTGCCTCAACCTAACAGTGAGAGTCCATCTGGTTCTGCAGCGGAGTACTTATCAAATACCGGCAAGTACAGTAAGCGAGCATTTTGGGACCGCTCTCGTGGCCCTGGTGGACGAAGTCGACTACCCAGAAGTATTGCGGCTGGAACTTAAATAAGTTTGTTTGAAAGTGTATTTTCGTGCTGTAGACAAATAGCGTGAATTGATTTCAATTGCATTGTATAGAACATAAAATGTAGCTTGTTGTTAGTGCTTGCATAATACACTAACCAACTAACTATGATGTATATTGTAAGTTAGTAAGGCAGTAGTTAGTCAGTTAGTTATAGCTACTTAGTTAGTGTATTGGTATTGCACCGTAAAGCCTCACTTTATAGTCAAACTGACAACTCCATCCATAATTTTATTTCATTTCATGTGTAACATAAGAACATAATGTCTGGAGCCTTCTTAGGATAAAATGATTTTTGTAATTCTTCGTATTCCCAACCAAAGGAAACTAACTAACTAGCAAACTGGTTGTTGGGTTTTAGGACTTAGCATTATTTGTAAATACTAAATACGATAGGGGTACACCCGATGCCGTGTATATAAAGTCGTACATTTTACGTGCGTAAATCTCCCAGCCAATCAGATCAGTAAGGAGAAGTTGGAAGTCTGCTCTGATTGGTTGGGAGATTTACGCACGCACAAGTGTACGACTTTACAAGGCATCGGGTGTACCCTTGATGTGTGCTTTGAAAATGCTACCACTGTAGCTTATACTCAATAGCATAAATATTTAAAGTAATTGATTAATGCTTGTGCTTGAATTCAAATCTATATCTTCTTACATGCACTCTTCTCTTTTAAGCCCTACTTGTAGCACTACATACTCACTTTACACACTTGCATAATAAACTGATACTTAAAGTATTACCTTGCAGAACTGAACTGCTTTGTCGGCTTCCTTACTCCACTCCTTACTTGAACTGCTTGTAGTGATTTGTAGAAACGAGCATTTCTCCTTAAAAAGAGCTTATCCATGACAGTATACAAAAGTCTCAACTGTCGACGGATTGCTCTCTTGGAGGCTAAAGCTCCGCAGAAATCACCAGGTCCAATAGTTAGTTACTTGGTCCACTAGCTTTGTCCATGTCCATGATTTGAATACTGCTGTAAAGTCCGGACTCCATGTGGTCTTTGCACGCCGCACTGCTAACTAACTTACTCTAGAAAAGTGCGATAAAAGTACCGCTTGGGACACACAGGGCAACTTAACTAAACCAACTCCTCCACTGCTAATAATTCGTGTTCTGGAAAACAGACTCTGGAGCAGACGTTGGTGCTAGAACGACCGCAACTGCACAATTGTGTAACTCCATGGCAGACACCACCAACTCATATACACATGGAGTAATTTTTTTGGGGGGAGGTAGGCAACAAGTGCTTCTCGGAATAATAATAGCTATTATCATTGCCTGCAATAAATAAGAACATAGAGAACAATGTGAGAACCTCAGTTAGTTAGTACATAAACTCGGGAATGGAGGTACACTAGTATAGTACATGAATTTATATGCAGTCACTCAAGTCAACCTTTTGACTACTTGTACACGTATGATGCAGAATATTCATGGATTGAACAGGAGTTGTAAAGTAGTAGTAGTGCAAAAGCACATAATCAAAATAATATATTAAGCAAGCCCAGTTAGTTGAAGCCCATGTTTTTAGTTAGTTTATAGTTGGTTAGGGAGATGAGTGAGTGCTATTTATTCTGAACACCACTCATACATGTAAACTACAGGAACAAAGAGCACACACTAGGGGAAAATGGAAGGTGTGAAATGAACTCGAGAGAACATGCATCTGACAATATGTTTGAAAAAAGAACGTGGTAGTACATACTACCGTTGAAAAAAATGAGTGATGTACTTATTAGCAATAGCAACTATAACTGAGCAGGAACAACAACAAGTAGGAATTGTGATAAATAGTTTGTTTTGCTATTGCAGGGATTTAAATAATAGTTTAGTATGGAGAGAGGCAAAAAAAATGATACCAAGTAACTGCCAACACTTTTGACTGTTGTATACAACACCACACGGTTGGGTTACTGCACTGTCAAGTTTCAAAATGTGATTGAAACAAAAGGTAAAAGTTGCACTACTCACTTTGCTCCTTGATAGGTGTGAATAGTTGGTTAGTTTTGAGAGAGACAAACAAATTTTGGAGGGATGACAAGTCCACAGAAGAATTAATGATGACTGGGAATAGAATGTGTAGGAGTTTATATAGGTGGCTAGCAAGGATCACGTGCTCAAGCATATTTAATGATCTTTGACTCTCCATTATGATGATGATGATTATTACACATGGATTGGTTGGTTAGTATATTGAGAGTATCTATTGGTAGTGGTACCTGAGATTTTTGCTACACTTGTAGGACCATCATCATCATCATGGGGAAATGTCATGTTGTGAAATATTCATTAGCTATAGTTTTAGTTACCACGAGAAGAAAACACATTAGGCTCATAATTTCTTTTCCCATGCATGCGTAATGAAGATGGAGTTTGTTTTTCAGTTGGTAATAAGAACCACGATTAGTATATTACTATCAGCATATGCATCTCGTTTACTTATGATGGGGAGTTTAGTTAGTTAGCTACACATAGGTTTGGGAAAAGAGCCATCTCTCAGTTTCGTTAATTAGTGCCATAATTTTGTGAACTTTGTTTGGGTTTACCTGGCTGTCATACAAGTAGAGTGAGTTCAGTTTGATCTCCAGTCACATTGAATTGAAAGTAGCTCGTTAGTTAGTTGGTAGTTGGTAGTAGGAGTAGGTTTTTAGGTAATATGGCTTTCAAGTAGGATGTAGAAGAATGATATGGTTGTTGAGTGATATGTGTATAGTAGTTAAAATTTCCCTGGATTAGAATATTATGTTGATAGAAATATGAAAAGTCAAAGTGCTAGTCTTAATGGCTTCTGTATCTATTTGGAGAGAAGAAATCCAAGTTTAGTTTATTAGTGTATTCAGTGGCACTTGGCACTCTATTAAAATCAAACTAACCTAAATTATTATGGGGAAATTGATGGCATAATAATGAGTCTTTGATTTCACTATGATGGATACTTGTTGAAATCGAATCATGACTTCATTTATGTGTCCCTTGAAGATTTTCTGTATCATATTTAGCCAACTAACTAAGTCTAAAATTTAAAATGTGGTGAAGAAAAACCCAAATTTGAGTACAAACTTCTTTTTAAACATCACTATAGTTTAGTTTGAGTAATATCTCCTCGTGCTAGGTACGACAAAAGCCAAAGTCCTTTTAATGAGTAAAGGTGTTAATTGTTAAAAGAAATAGTCGTCTACCATAGCCTTTGCATTTATAAGTAACTGAAGAATAAGACGAACGCCAATCATTTTGCCCGCTTGTAAGTTTAAAAACATTGGAATTTGCTAGTTTGAACGTAAATTTTAGAAACTAGTGCTCTAAAACTCAACATTTCTCATCTTTACTTAAGCTAGACTGAATCAGTTTGGTTTGCTTTTGCATACAACAATGTTTTACATTACGTTCAGAGTATTGATAGTAAGCTAGGTTATAGTCTTCCTTTATTGTATGCGTTTTAATGGACAATTATTATGGTATAATTTTGAGTGCGGATAATAACAGTAACATTACTATTTAAATTATCGTGTTTATACATTCACGAATCCTCTGGAATCGTCATAAAACTAACTATAGCGTCAATGAAGACGGTACACGGTTTCAAAAGTTGTACTACAGTCACCTATCCATTAAGCATTATGCAGCATTTGCATACATATGAAAGGGGTTAGCAATGTTTTTATTTAGTTAGTACTTTTTAAACATGCTAAATGAATGGAGCCTGAAGAATGTATTATTTTTTGCTCGACTTTGCTTGCACGTCTATGGGATTAGCATTTTAACGTTTGTACACGTGGATTTACTTACTTTGGTAGCTCCTTTCTGTTTGCTATAGGTAGAAAGTTGTACGCATAAAATGGCTTCAACATTCCAGATTCACATGAAAATCCCAAACATTTTTCTTGCTTTGCCCACAGATAATGTATTCATGAGCTATTATTATTACTGTGTGCAATTATAACTTGAGTTAGAGATAGAGTTCATATATGGCAATATTTTTAAGCACGGTAATTCCTATGCTAATTGTTGTGTACGTCGACCACGTTGTTCTGCATGGGACCTATGGAATAGTGAAAATGTATTGTAAACTCTTCTCTTCCATACATAAGTGTTTTGCGTCTTTTTAATGTAACTAACTAAACGAATTTAAATTTAGAAATATTTTCCGTTGGTTTGGCTAGTAAATTATTGCTGATCAGTAATTTCAATTTCCAATGTTTGGATTTTGGAAAGTTAGTATGGTTCTGTTGCTCAAATATTCTAATTTGACTACCACTACTTTTCAAAAGTGCGAAATATTCATGCAACAGATTGGCTACATACTGTGTTAATTTCACGCGGTATTTAAAAATGAGCACTAATTTAAAAGCCATAGCAAGTAGAAGTAAAAGGCGTAAAGGCTATGATCCCTCGGAAAGGGCGTTTTGGCGATCTTCTCCTGATTGTTTGGATGGTTTCAATTCTAGTTTACAGATCACTGTTGGAGCAGTGGTGTGCGTGGAAGCGGATATTCGGGGAGATGTTAAAATTGGGACCAAAACTATCGTGCATCCGTGTGCCAAAATTTGGGCTACCAAAGGTCCTATTGTGATTGGAGATGCAAACCTTATAGAAGAATTGTCGTTCATTGAGAATAAGCAAGTGTAAACTGATCTGTATTGTAAGATGTTTGAAAAAAACTTTAATTAACGAATTTATTTGTGTTTTGAATTTATTTCAGCTCCACTGATACACTGCATATTGGAAATTGCAATGTTTTCGAAGTAGGAGCTGTAGTGAAGGCAAAAAGTGTTGGAGACAATAATGTCTTTGAAATTAAATGTGAGTAAATATATTTTGAAAGGCTAATGTTTGGATTTTATATGGTAGCTAATTTTTCAACCGTGTTTTTGTTAGCTTTTGTTGGAGAAGGCGTTCAAATCACGAATGGATGTGTGATCGGATCTGGAACAAGATTAACTGAATGTGAAGATAAAATGGCGGATCATTCGGTATATTACGGGGATCCATTGCGACACAGAATTGCTGCAGAAAAGCCAGCGGTACTAGTCACAATTTTTAGCTAGACTACTAAGTATGTTTTGAATAATTTTAATTTATTGAGCGTCTTTAACTTTATGGCTTGTTTTTCTATAGCCTCAATCACAACAAATTGAATTCCTAGGAAGAGTATTACCCAACTATCATCATGTGAAGACAGCCTCGGTTAAATGAGTGTAAAATTAATGTTATTAAATAAACTAGTGCTACTAACTAATTAATTTTCTACCATTGGAAATATCATTTAACAGTTTTTTTACATCATGACTTCTATTAAAAATTGTGATATTTTTTGGGTTTAATATTTTACAAAATAAATTTCATGCTAGAGTCTCAATGTGTTGAAATGTACTAACTAAAGATTCTATGGTATTTAAAAGTATAGATTTACAATCGAATTACCGTGAATTCATTCTTATTGCTTGAACCATATTTATGTTTAACACCATATTGCACCATCAGTCTGATAAATCGATCTCAACTTGTCATAATTGGGAATAAATTATTTTGCAAACTAAAAAGTGAAATATGACCCATAATAGGAGAGGAAAGGCAACCGCCCAACCTTAAACTTTGGGTGAAACTTTAATTGAAAAGTTTTTATGTCAAAGTATCCTTGCAATCCACAGAAACTCGTCTGGAGGAAAACAGGACAAGAAAAGCTGGCGTCTTCACAAATTCTCTGACCGTCCCTACATTGAGGACGTTCGATATAAATTGCTCTCTCAAGAGTCACTGAATTGTTAGGAAAGAATAGATGATGTAGGCAGGTTTCACTTTTATTGACTCACTTGTGTAGATTGACCACTTTGGTTTTTTTAAAGAGAGGGAGACAGCAATTTGGACCCATCTTGTCTCTATATCGTATTCCTATAGGCTATAGTTAGTTAGTTAGTTAGTCCGTAGACTGGACAAGAAAAAGGAATGACCCGTTGTTGCCAAAAGTCATGTCTTCTTGGAACATTTTTTTCTTCAATGAGATTCACATGTGGATATTATATGGATTTTTCAATTCCATTCTTTGCTGACTGAATAATAGTCCCAAATTTTCCCATGGAATTTTGCTATATTGCAATTTCATCGCATTGGAAATGCTAATTACTGATTATATAATAGCATGAATGATATTTTGAATGAATATACATACACAGTACGTAACTAACTAACTATCTAAATGGAACGTAAAAGCTCACATCATATGGGTGTTAGGTTAGGGTTTATCCAAGTCAAAGAACATTATCACACCAAGTTTGCTGAGCTTTGCTCAATTTAATGAGCTTTCACGATTGACTGACACGCCCTCTACTATACTGGGACTCAAGTTTCAGATTCATTGTATGTATGTTCAGTATAAAACATGTTTGATCTCTTGCCCTCACTTTTTAAAGCCAATTGTGAATCGCCTTTTCCTCATTTGGTGTCCATGTTCCATAGTTTCTCCTATTTGGTTGAAAAATAGCTGTAAAAAGAATAGTTTTGCTCACGTTGTTTTCTAAATTGATGGGAATGGGGACATATGATCTACTACGGAGATAATTTTTTCGGAATGGTTATCACAAGTATTCATTTGTACAATACGATTTGGATGGATTTCTCGTGTAAAATTAGTATGCACGCAATTTAATGGTCATATCCGTCAGGAACGTTTGTCATTGTAATTGGATAGCATGCACCCCTACTGGAAATCTCAATGGGGTGCAACCAGGATTGTGAAAGCCGAATGCGGGTATGCTATTAAAATGTACCGATGGTTTGTTATTGGTTGCATTAGACGCAGGAAATAATTGAGTTGGATCTTTAGTTTGCAGGGAACGGATAATGGAATGGAAATTCCACTTTTGTGTGTGTTTATTAACCTGAACTTGAATATTTCCGGTTAAGAGTGATTGTGAAAATTAATGAGTTGTTAAAACTGGAGCCACTGGGACAAGGAAACACTCTTTCATTTGCAGCGCCATATTTAAAAAAAAGGAAATTTGCATTTAGTTTTGAGAGTGAAAAGTTATTTGGAAAATAGAATGTCATTGTAATTGTAAAACTGACATCGTTAAATAGTACGTACGGTTCATACGTATTCAAGTATTAAGTTCCGTGTAAGTTCTACACTATTGGTGTATGTGAACGCCCGTTGCAATTTCTTGAAATATCGTATTTATTGTAATGCCGAGATCAGATGAAAGCTTGTAAGCTTGAAGAAATAAAATTTCCATGATTTCCTCACAACTCGTTAACAAACACAGTCACAATATTTTCTCTGGACCCTCCAGTGATTAATGGTCTTTATAATAATTCATTGCACATCCCTGGGAAAACCACAATGCTTAAACTTGCTGAAAAGTAAGCTATCTCTCTCTTTCACCTTTTATCGTGTTTTGTGCATACATGTCCATTAGTTTTTCTTTATACTGCGGTACTAAGTAAGTATCTACAGGGTGTATTGAGAAAAAAATCATAAATGTATTAAGCATGTAATACCTAACCATTAACACTACTGCTATTACAAAGATACAATGAATGACGTTTTCTTCGTCAGTGAAACGAAAAATTTGTGCTGTACAGCTAAACTCTGGCCAAGACCGTAACTACCGAGAAAAGAGGATCCGTTCATTCAGGATCCATTACTAGTCAATGAATCTTCTTATGATAATGCCTTTGTTCCCAAATCAAATGATGAATGAAAGAAATATGGCCCATTATACAAGCCATACTAACTTGCAATATTGATTTGATTTAATTAAGTGGACAGTCAGACAAAACACAGTACATTATATAAGTAGCTGCACGAGCTTTTTTATCCGATAACATTCATTTCATGTCTTGAACAAAGTATAAGTTAGTTAGTAAGTAGTCATTTGGCTTTCATAAAGATTGTGGTGACTATGACAGAAATATTATATGGTAGTAGTAATAGTAAGTTGAGAGGAAAAAGGGGCGGGGATGACCATTTCTTCGGTGCACCAAATGTTATTATTAATTACCTTTCATCCTTAGTATAGTAGTGTGGTTCGTGGCAGGGTAAAGTGAGTCTATGGGATTAAAGCTTTCGCCTTTTAATCAATTTGTATATAATATAAACTGCTCCAATCCATTGATGTAAAAAGGAATCCATTGCATGGAAAGGTTCAATATTGTTAATGTGGTTGGCTTCTATTATTGTATGTATAATTCATAATATATTATTATTGATTCTTTTGTGTGGATGAAAGGAGCTAATAGTGGTAAGTAAGTAAGTGAGTATGAAACAATTTTTTTGCCCCTTCCTGATGGGCTGCTAAGTGCTTGCGATTAATAGCTTAGCATATTAGTTAGTTAGTTACTTTTAATCTCTATATGTATTTTTTATGATGGACCTACTTACTTATTATAGATTGATATGGCGTGCATACAGTCATTATAAAAATGGCCTGACTATGGCTTCCAAAAACGATGTCTATAGTGATTACTGTACACAACTTGCACAAATTATTCACATTGCCCCAAAGTCTACTTTTTACAGAAATGACTACAACAGTAATTTAATTATAAATAGCTACTGATGAACTAACTAACTAAGAATTACGGAGATCATTAGAAGCTGTATACGTTTTAATGAGAGCGTTTAATGTATAATAATTAAGATATTATATTCGAAAAATAAAGAGCATGTTGAACTTCACTGCCCAAACTATTGAAACATTGGGGGATTATTACTATTCCTAGGATTCGAAAATAACCCATGAGTTGGAGGATGTTGAGCTAAGCTTTTTTCAAGCTGCTGATGTTGAGATCTAATTGCAAATCGGTTCACATGGACTGGTATAGGTACAACAATGCGTGGCGCTCCCGAAGAGTTCCCTTCCGATTTTTCAGTAGAGTTCCCTGCACTGGATCTGGATATCGTATTCATTCCTGAAAACAAGAAGTTGCAGCTAGAGTATCGCCGATGTAAAACAATCCATCCAAACTAACTGACTAAACTCAAAAGCGCAACATTCTTCATTCTTACCTCCGGCTTTTACACGCTTCCACTTGGCTCTCCGATTTTGAAACCAAATCTTGACCTGAACCTCACTCAACTTCAAAGTCCTGGCAATCTCAGATCGCTCAGTCAGACTCAAATACTTCTTAGCATGAAATTCTCTTTCCAATTCCAACAACTGTTCACTAGTGAAAGCTGTTCGTCTTCTTCTCGTTTTTCCAATCAAACTATTCAATCCCCCAGTCTTCAAATTGTCCTCAGAACCTTGTCCCCTCACTCCTCCTGAATGACTAGACTTCGTCGATGGGATATTTTCTTCATAGATTTCCACATCGGTATCTGAATCCTCTGCACAATCAATCAATCACCCCATACATAAAACATACATACTATATGTAAACAGCAACAAATTTACATCTGCAAATATTTTCATAGGAAAATAAGGAAATTGACCACTCACTGATTTTTTTGGATCCAGTTAATCCAATATGTGTATGATGATGGTAGTTGCACGATATTTCGGTCATTTAATGGACCTTCTTCAGGTGCACAAACACAACACTCACTTTTAGAACTCGAAGGAGTTAATGTCCGGTGGTCGTGTGAGGACGGGAGAGTGAGGAGTTGTGAAGGTGGTGAAAACAGAGAAGACAAAAGGAAGCTTCCAGATTTATGAGAAAAATATATATATATATATGTGGTTGAAAGGATAGTGGCGTCAAAGTGTAACTTTGCATTCACGAAAATATTATCGTGAATGCAAAAAGTTTCGAACAATACGTTGGGCCTAAGCCTACTTTTCATAAACGTTTTATTGACGATATACTAATTCTTTCTTCTTTATCAAATACTGAACTCGACCATTTTTTATCCTCGTACACTTCTTTTTACCCTAGTTTAACTTATACTCAAGAAACTTCTGACTCATCAGCACATTTTTTAGATATAACCATAAAAATTGATGGCAACCAAATTGTTACCACTCTATATACAAAGCCATCTAACTCTAAACAGTACCTTCTGTACAACTCTTGTCATCCTAAAAATACCCTCAATTCCATTCCTTACTCTCAATTTCTTCGACTCAAACGAATTTGCTCGTTGGATTCCGATTTTCATGCGGAATCAAATAAACTGTTTTCTACCTTTCTTGAATGCGGCTATCCCTCACACATTTTAACTAACGCTCTACAATCAGCATCTCAAAAGGACCGTGTCACACTACTCATTTCTAATCCTAAACCTCAACTCGACAGGATTCCCCTCATTTTACCATTTCACGAAACCACCAAAAATATATCCGACAATATCTACAAGCTTTTCAATATTTTCAGGACAGCCAGTCCGGCGCTTCAGCAGATATTTCCAAGCCCCCCTCTCAAAGCCTTCTCTAGGGCCCGCAATATAAAGTCTATACTTGTTAGAACTGCTTTGCCTTCCGCAACTACTATTCCGACTACTTCTAAAACTATTTCGGGTAATTTCCCCTGCAACAGTAGCCGCTGTTCCACTTGTCCCCACATCGTCAATCACAGTCGTATTAGTGGTCCTCATGGTACTTTCTCCATTCGTTGTCTCTTCACGTGCAAATCTTTCTGTCTAATTTATGCTATCACATGTAAAAAATGCCCCTCAATATACATCGGTCAAACTAAGCGTACACTCGCTATCCGCTTCTCTGAGCACCTTAGGTCTATTCAAAATCAAAACACACCTGTTGGACAGCACTTTTCCCTCCCTAACCATTCCATATCAGATATACAAGTTTCAGGCCCCATTTTTGCACCTGGTTTAGAGGAGAAAAGATTAGAACTTGAGTCTCAGATTATTGTAAATTTAGGTTCGGACACACCACCGTGTCTGAATTCGCGGGTTTGTTTTTCCTAATATCATTGATCCCAGGGGTGGCCACTTTTCTTGTGGTCATTGGGGATTTCGGCGCCCCCAGGGTTCCTTAGCCGGACTTTTTGCATTCACGATAATATTTTCGTGAATGCAAAGTTACACTTTGACGCCACTATCCTTTCAACCACATATATATATATATATTTTTCTCATAAATCTGGAAGCTTCCTTTTGTCTTCTCTGTTTTCACCACCTTCACAACTCCTCACTCTCCCGTCCTCACACGACCACCGGACATTAACTCCTTCGAGTTCTAAAAGTGAGTGTTGTGTTTGTGCACCTGAAGAAGGTCCATTAAATGACCGAAATATCGTGCAACTACCATCATCATACACATATTGGATTAACTGGATCCAAAAAAATCAGTGAGTGGTCAATTTCCTTATTTTCCTCTGTTTCTAAACCCTC
>Ga0210040_10006727_pt1 | contig 14194 bp, 12 predicted proteins | sample CryGeyCG12114_NA_FD_185462 | JGI IMG/M metagenome (GOLD analysis project Ga0210040, IMG submission 185462) | Groundwater microbial communities from aquifer - Crystal Geyser CG19_WC_8/21/14_NA (SPAdes) (version 2) | ecosystem: Environmental > Aquatic > Deep subsurface > Groundwater | place: USA... | reverse complement strand
TCTGCGGCGCCAGCACCTGCGCGCCCGACAACACGCTCTGGGCCTCCTCGGTCCGCTCCGCCAGCACCAGCGCACGCGCGCGATCGGCGGCGATCTGGCCGGCCAACTCGGCCTCTCCGGCGGCCTCGGCGTCGATCTGGGCAGCGGCGAACAGCTCGATGGCGCGCGCGGATGCCTGGCCCGCCAGTGCGGCGTTGCCCGCCATGGCGCCCAGCCGCGCCCGCGCCAGGCGCTCGCTGTCGAGCCGTGCATCGCGCGCGGCCAGGAAGGCCTGCTCGGCCGCTTCCCAGCGCAGCAGGCTGGTATAGGCAAAGCCCAGGCATTGCTGCGGCAGGCTGGCCCCGGCGCCATGCGCCTCGTCCACCCATTGCGAGGCGCTGGCGATCGCGGTTGCGGGATCGGTGCGCGCCTGATCCAGGCACACGCGCAGGCGGTCCTGCTCCACCGGGGGCGGAGCGGCAGCGCTCGCCTGCGCCAGGGCCAGCAGCGGGGCGAGGAGCGGTATCGCGATCATTCGGCAGTCCTCCCGGGCTCGACCAGCGCGCTCACCGAGCGCAGAAGCAGCGCGATGTCACCTTCGCGCGACAGGCGGTGGTCGCCGCCCTTGACCAGCGTCACCTGCACGTCGGGTGAAGCAAGCGCGGCTGCCAGCCTGAGGGAGATTTCGGGCGGCACATCGGCATCGTCCTGCCCGTGCAGCAGCCGGACGGGGCAGCCCAGATCGACCGGACCGTCGAGCACCCGGCGACGCTCGCCGTCGCTCCAGAAGGCGGGGTGGGTAGGCGTGGGCTGGGAGCCATAGGGATTATCCTCGAACAGCGTCGCGCCGGCGCGCAGCTGCTCCTTCTGCTCGGCGGAATAGCCCCAATCGGTGAAATCGGGCGCGGCGGCGATGCCGACCAACCCCACCAGCCGATCGCCCAGCGCCAGCCCTGCCAGCAGCATCAGCCAGCCTCCCATGGACGAGCCGACCAGGATCACCCGCTCCGCGTGAAGCTGCACCTCGATCAGCGCCAGCACCTCCTCGCACCAGCGCGAGAGCGTGCCGTGGGCAAACTCGCCCTCGCTCGCGCCGCAGCCGGAATAATCCAGCAGCAGGCATTCGCGCCCATGCTCCTGCGCCCAGGCGAACAGCGCGAGGGCCTTGCCGCCCTCCATGTCGGACATGTAGCCGGGCAGGAAGACGATCGCTGGCCCGTTATTTGGCCCGTCCGCTGGCCCGACGGCCGGCGCGTGGCGAAAGGCGATTCGCCTGCCGTCGGGCATCGCATGGTAGTCGGGCTCGGCCATCGCCGATGCAGATGGCGGCGCGCGGGGCCGGGTTCAAGCGGGGCACTCAACGGGCGGCGGGCTTGGCAAGGCCCGCCCGGGGCGCTATTTCGACCGGATGGCGATCTGCATCCTCACCATGACTACCAGCACCCGGGCCGACCCGGGGCGGATGGTCGCGGACTGAGAACGCGGCTTCCCGCCACCCGGGCTTGGGTGGCGCGGCGTCTGCATCCAGGCTCGGTCGTTTCAGCAAGACGCCTTCCGGCGCGCGGGCGCATGTGCCAAGGCGCGCGGCGCGAGGTGGACCAGGACTATGAGTGCGATGATACGGATCAGCCTGCCCGACGGTTCGGTGCGCGAAATGCCCGTCGGCTCGACCCCGGCGGATGTCGCGGCCGCAATCGGCCCCGGCCTCGCCAAGGCGGCGCTGGCGGCGCGCGTCGATGGCGAGATGCGCGACATCACCCGGCCATTCGATGGCGATGCACAGCTTGCCCTCATTACCGCGCGCGACGAGGCCGAGGCGCTGGAATTGATGCGCCACGATTACGCGCATGTGCTGGCAGAAGCGGTGCAGGCGCTGTGGCCCGACACGCAGATCACCTTCGGACCCTCCACCGAGGACGGCTTCTACTACGATTTCGCCCCCGGCGCGCGCGGCCCCTTCACCGAGGAGGACCTGCCGGTGATCGAGGAGAAGATGCGCCAGATTATCGCGGCGGACAAGGCGCTCAAGCGCGAGGTCTGGACGCGCGAGGCGCTGATCGCGCGCTGGCAAGCTGATGGCGAGACCTTCAAGGCCGAATGGGCGGCGGAACTGCCAGGGGGCGAGGAGATCACGGTCTACCATTCGGGCGAGGACTGGCTCGACATGTGCCGCGGGCCGCACCTCGCCTCCACCGGCAAGCTCGATCCGCAGGCCTTCAAGCTCACGCGCGTTTCGGGCGCCTACTGGCGCGGCGACCAGTCGAACGCGATGCTCAGCCGCGTCTACGGCACCGGCTGGCTGAACAAGAAGCAGCTCAACGAGCATCTCGTGCGGCTGGAAGAGGCGGCGAAGCGCGACCACCGCAAGCTCGCCCGCGAGATGGACCTGTTCCACCTGCAGGAAGAGGCGCACGGATCGGTCTTCTGGCACCCCAAGGGCTATCTCATCTGGCGCGAGCTGGAAGCCTATATGCGCCGGCGGATGGACGCGGCGGGCTACCAGGAGGTCAAGACGCCGCAGCTGATGGATGCCCGCCAGTGGGAGCAATCGGGCCACTGGGGCAAGTATCGCGAGAACATGTTCGTGATTCCCGATGAGGTGCCCAACGTGGAGGACGAGGGCGCGCTGGTCTCCGATGAGGCCGAATGGATGGCATTGAAGCCGATGAACTGCCCGGCGCATGTGCTGATCTTCAAGCAAGGCATCACTTCCTATCGCGACCTGCCGCTGCGGCTGGGCGAGATGGGCTGCTGCCACCGCAACGAGCCGCACGGCGCGCTGCACGGCCTGATGCGCGTGCGCCAGTTCACGCAGGACGATGCGCACATTTTCTGCACCGAGCCGCAGATCGTGGAGGAGGTGCGCAAGTTCTGCGAGCTGGCGGATCGCGTCTATCGCGATTTCGGCTTCAGCTATTCGGTGAAGCTGGCGCTGCGGCCGGAGCAGCGCTTCGGTTCCGAGGCCGATTGGGACAAGGCGGAGGAGGAGCTTCGCCACGCGGTGCGCGAGGCAGGCATGGCGACGCCCGAATTCGGCTGGGAAGAACTTCCCGGCGAAGGCGCGTTCTACGCTCCCAAGCTCGAATGGCACCTGACGGACGCGATCGGGCGCACCTGGCAGGTGGGCACCATCCAGTCAGACCGCGTGCTGCCTGAGCGGCTCGATGCCAGCTATATCGGCGAGGATGGCGAGAAGCACCGCCCGATCATGCTGCACCGCGCCATCTTCGGCAGCTACGAGCGCTTCATCGGCATCCTGATCGAGCATTTCGCGGGTCGCCTGCCCGTATGGCTGGCACCCGTTCAGGCCGTGGTGGCGACGATCGTGTCGGACGCCGACGCCTTCGCGAAGGACGTGCATTCGGCGCTGCAGGCGGCCGGCATCCGTTGCGAGACCGACCTCAGGAACGAGAAGATCAACTACAAGGTGCGCGAGCACTCGCTGCAGAAGGTCCCGCACCTGCTGGTGGTGGGCAAGCGCGAGGCGGAGGAAGGCACGGTCGCCGTCCGGACGCTGGGCGAACAGCAGCAGAAGGTCATGCCGCTGGCCGATGCCGTTGCGATGCTAAAGGAAGCGGCCACCCCGCCGGACCTGCGCCAGCCGTAAGCGGCGCCGGAGCGGCGAGGCCCCCAGGTCGAGCGTCAGAAGGGAAGCGGGTGGCCTGCGGCGGCCAGCGCGCCGGCACAGGCTGCCACGATCGCGAAACGCGCGATGTCGTGGGCCTGGCCGGCGAGCCGCTCAGCAACGGAACGCGTACAGGAGAGGACACGGTCCATGAGCCTTGATGTAGACCGCAAGTCCCAATGAAAGGTTAATGTCCGGCGGGCGCGACGCTCGGCACGTGCTGGCTGCAGCAGTGGAAGCTGCCCCCGCCCGTCAGCACGGCATCGGCGCGCAGCCCCACTGCCGCGCGGCCGGGGAACAGGTCTCCGATGGCTGCGACCGCCTCCTCGTCATGCGCGGTGCCGTAGACGGGCACCACCACGATCTGGTTGCAGATGGCGAAGTTCATGAAGCTGGCGGGCTCCACCTTGTCCCCCTCGCCCATGCCGCCCGGCGATGGCACGTCACGCACGGTGAGGCCAAAGGCGAGCGCCCTTTCGCGCGCATCGGCATAGATCGCGGCATTGGGGTCATCGCCGCTGGGCACGGGCAAGGCCAGCGTCCCGGGCGCCACGAAGCGCGCCAGATTGTCGACATGGCCGTCGGTGTGGTCGCCGCGCAGCCCCTCGCCCAGCCAGCAGATCCGCTCGAAGCCGAGCTCGCGCCCGAGCCGCGCCGCGATCTCGTCCCTCGACAGCGAGGGGTTGCGATTGGGGTTGAGCAGGCATTGCTCGGTGGTGACCAGCAGCCCCGTGCCATCGGTGTCGAGCGCGCCGCCTTCCAGGATCCAGTCGGCCTTCGCGACGTCGAGCCCGGCCGATTGCGCCAGCGACTCGCCGGTCCGCTCGTCGCCTTCCATGACGAACTTGTCGCCCCAGCCGTTGAAGCGGAACAGCTGCGCCCGGCGCGATCCGTCGGGGCCAAGCAGCGTGAGCGGGCCCGTGTCGCGCAGCCAGACATCGCCGTAGGGGTGCCGCTCAAGCCGCACCTGCGCGCTTACCAGCGCCTTGGCGCGCGCCTCGACCGCGGCGTCGCGCACCACGAGGCGCACTTCCTGCCCTGTCTCCGCGACGGCATTGGCGAAGGCGGCGATCTCCTCCTGCGCGGGCAGGAGGTGATCGCCCCATTCGCGCCGGTCATGGGGAAAGCCGATCCAGATCCAGTCCTGCGGCGCCCATTCGGCGGGCATCCGGAAGCTCATCGGGTCAGCAACCACCTGCCGGAGCACAGCTTGCGTCGCGCACGGCGCGGAATTCGTCGCCCTCGTTCCAATTGGGCCATTCGGAACTGTCGCCCAGCGTGCGGCCGAGGCGGTAGAACAGGTCGAGCGTCTTCATCACGCCGCCCCAGTCCCAATCTTCCGAATATTCGTCGTTCGGCCCGTGATAGGCGTTCTCGCGATATTCGGCCGCGCGCGCCGCGCCGGCCTGCGTGCCGCCCTCGACGAGGTTCTGCCCCACATCGATGTAGAACATCGGCACGCCGCGCTTGGCCATGCTGAAATGGTCGGAGCGATAGTAATAGCCCGCCTCGGGCGAGGCGTCGGGCGTCACCGCGAGGCCGACCTGCCGGAGCGCAGGCGCGAGGATATCGTCAAGCTCGCTCTTGCCGCCGCCGATGACTGCAACATCGAGCGCCTCGCCATTGGGCTCGAGCGCATCCATGTTGAGGCCGCCAACCGTGTGGTCGAGCGGGAAGACAGGGTTTGCGCCGTAATATTCAGAGCCCAGCAGACCCGATTCCTCGGCCGTTACGGCCAGGAAGATCTGGCTGCGCGCGGTCGGCCCGGCCTTGGCCTGCGCTTCGCCCAGTGCCACCAGCGCGGCGGTGCCCGTGGCGTTGTCGACCGCGCCGTTGCAGATGTCGTCGCCCTCCGCATTGGGCGTGCAGCGGCCCAGATGATCCCAATGCGCGCTGTAGAGCACGTATTCGTCGGGCCGCTCGCTGCCGGGCAGCAGGCCGACCACGTTTTTCGAGGCGAAGCGGCGGATCGTGTTGTCGAACCCGGTCGAAACCGTCACGCCCAGCGGCACGGGCGTGAAATCCTGGCGCCGGGCCGCTGCGGACAGATCGGCCAGGCTGTGGCCCGAGGCCTGCACGATCCGCTGCGCCACGGGCAGCTGCACCCAGCCGTTCACCTGCGTCTGGTCGGCGCCTCCGTCGGCCCGCTGGGCATAGGCCTGCGGCCCCGTCCACGAGCTTTCGACCACGTTCCAGCCATAGGCGGCGGGAAAGGTATCGTGCACGATCAGCGCAGCCGCGGCGCCTTGCCGCGCGGCTTCCTCGAACTTGTAGGTCCAGCGCCCGTAATAGGTCATCGCCCGGCCGTTGAACGGGCCTTCCAGCGTCTCGTTCATGTAATCGGCGTCGTTGATCAGGATCAGCGCGGTCTTCCCGCGCATGTCCACGCCCTCGTAATCGTTCCAGCCCCGCTCGGGCGCGACGATGCCGTAGCCCACGAAGACGAGCTCGCTGTTCTCCAGATCGGTCCGCTCTTGCTCGCGATACGAGACGCCGACCCAGTCGCTGCCGGGCGTGAAGGACATCGCCTCGCCCGAACTGCCGGTCACGACCAGCGGCTGCGTGCCCTGTGCGGTGATCTCCACCAGCGGCACGTCCTGGAACCAGCTGCCCTTGTTGCCCGGCTGCAGGCCGGCGGCCTCGAACTGCTGGACCAGGTAGGCCATGGTCTTCTCCTCGCCCGGCGTGCCGGGCTCGCGCCCCTCGAACTCGTCGGAGGCGAGCGTGCGGGTGACCGTCTTCATCGTCTCGAGCGAGATGGCGGGCGAAGCGTTCCCGGCCCCGCCGGCGGGCATGGTGGCGCATCCGCCGAGCGAAACAACGGCGGCGAAAGCGAGGGGGAGCGTCAGCGCGCGGATCGAACGCAACATCGGAAAAAAACCTTTCGCACACAGGGGCATGGCCCGGTCATGACAGAGCGCGCAATACGCTTCAAGCCGCCGCCCTTGCCCTGGCGCCGCAAGCGCGCCACTCAGGCGCGATGACGGGTGACTGGCAGGATGCGATCGAACGGGCGGAGCGATGCTCGCCCTTCCTCTCGCTGGCGATGCGGCGCCTGCCCGAGATCACCGCCCTGTGCGCCCGCGGGGAGGGGGAGGAGGCGCTGCTCGCCGCGCGCGATCTCGGCCGGGGCGAGGGTGAGTTGGCCAAGCTGCTGCGGCGCGAACGGCTCGGGCTGGCGCTGGCGCTGGGGCTGGGCGACCTTGCCGGCCTCTTTCCGCTGGCGCGCGTGATGGCGGAGCTCAGCGACCTTGCCGACCGCGCGCTCGATCGGGCGATCGGCGACGTGATCAGGCGCCGCGTACCCGACGCCGTGCCGCAGGGCTTCACCGCCATCGCGCTCGGCAAGCAGGGCGCGCGCGAACTCAATTACAGCTCGGACATAGACCCGATCCTGCTGTTCGACCGCGAGACCTTGCCGCGCCGCCCGCGCGACGATCCGGGAGAGGCGGCGCAGCGCTATGCCCGCCAGCTGGTCGAGCTGCTGAGCCGGCAGACCGAGGATGGGCACGTGTTCCGCGTCGATCTGCGCCTGCGCCCCGCTTCGGAGGTCAGCCCGCTGGCGGTCTCCTTCGCCGCGGCGCTCAGCCATTACGAGAGCATGGCGCTGGCCTGGGAGCGCGCCGCCTATATCCGCGCGCGGGCGGCGGCGGGCGATGTCGATGCAGGCGAGCGCTTTCTTGACGACATCCGCCCCTTCGTGTGGCGCCGAAGCCTCGATTTTACGGCCATCGAGGAGATTCGCCGCCTCACCGCACGCATCCGCGACGCCTATGACGGACCGCGCGAGCCTGGCCCCGGCTTCGACGTCAAGCGCGGGCGCGGCGGCATCCGCGAGATCGAGTTCTTCGCGCAGACGCACCAGCTGATCTACGGCGGACGCGTGCCCGCCCTCCGCCGCAGGGGAACGCGCGCCGCGCTCGATGCGCTGGCGGCGGAGGAAATCATCTCCCCAGAGGACGCGGCGATGCTGGGCGACGCCTACGACCGGCTGCGCGTGGTCGAGCATCGGCTGCAGATGATCGACGACCGGCAGACGCACGCTTTGCCGCAAACCGCCGCCGCGCTCGACAACGTGGCGCGGCTCGACGGGCTGGCGGACGGCTCCGCGCTCCTGGCCGAGCTGACGCAGCTGTGCGCCTCGGTGGCCGGGCGCTACGATGGCCTGCTGGGCGCGGAAAGGGACGATCAGCGCTCGCTCATCAGCCAGGCCGCGCCAGAAGGCTTCGATGCGGACTTCACCCAGCGCGCCGCGCGCTGGCGCGAGACGATACGCGCGTTGCGCAGCGAGGAGGCGCGCCTGGCCTTCGACGCGATCGAGCCGGACCTGCGCGCGGCGCTGGCGGGCGCCGCCGAGCCGCAGCGGGCGATGGCGCGCTGGGAGACGCTGCTCGACCGGCTGCCGAGCGCGGTCAACCTGTTCCGCCTGTTCGAGCAGCGGCCCGGCCTGCTGGAGCAGGTGCTGCGCATCCTGACCCTCGCGCGGCCGCTGGCCGACGAGCTGGCGCGCCGGCCCGAACTGCTCGACGCGCTGATCGACACCACCGCGCTCGAACTGCCCGGCGAAGTGGCGCAGCTGGCGCGCCTGATGGCCCGCGCGGAGGAAGGCGATTACGAGAGCCGGCTCGATCGCATTCGCCATGTCGTGGGGGAGGAGCGATTCGCGCTGGGCGTGCAACTGGTCGAAGCGCGACACGATCCGCTCGCCATCGCCGAGGGGCTGTGCCGCGTGGCCGAGGCGGCGTTCAGGACCGCCGTTCAGGCGGCAACGCGGGAATTCGCGGAGACGCATGGGGAGATACCGGGTGCGGAGCTTCTCGTGCTGGGGCTGGGGCGGTTCGGCGGCGGCGCGCTGACCCATGCCTCCGACCTTGACGTGGTCTATCTCTTCACCGGCGAGATCGGGCGCGAATCGAACGGCCGGCGTCCGCTCACCGCCTCGCTTTATTTCAACCGCCTCGCCAGCCGGGTGACCGCCGCGATGAGCGTGCCCACCGCCGAGGGCGCGCTGTACGAGATCGACACGCGGCTGCGGCCGCAGGGCAATCAGGGTCCGCTGGCGGTCAGCGTGGAGAGCTTCGCGCACTACCAAAGCGAGGATGCCTGGACGTGGGAGCACATGGCGCTCGCCCGCGCGCGGCCGCTGATCGGAACGCCCGATTCGCGCGCGCATCTCACCCGGGCGATCCGCTCGATCCTGTCGCGACCGCGCGACAAGCAGGCGCTGCGTGGCGCGGTGCTGAAGATGCGCGCCGAGATGGCCGCGCACAAGCCGCCCAGGGGCACGCTCGATTCCAAGCTGCTCCGCGGCGGCCTGGTGGATTGCGAGTTCATCGTCCACTACCTGCAATTGCGCGAGGGGATCGCGCTCGACCCCGCGGTGGACGTGGCCATTGTCACGCTGATCGATGCCGGCCTCCTGCCGCCTGATTTCGGCAGGCATCACGCCATGCTCATCCGCATCCTGGTCTCGGCCCGGCTGCTCGCGCCCGATGGCGAGATCGCCTCGGCGTCCACCGGCGCCGCGCTGGCCCGGGCATGCCAGGAGCCGGACCTCGATGCTCTCTTGCGTTCCTTCGCCGAGGCGCGGCAGGGTATCGCGCGCAGCTGGGCCGATCTGTTCGGCGAGGAACTGGAGATCGAGCGATGAGCGAAACGCGCGCCGACACCGGCGAAGCCATGCCCGACATCGCGCTGGAGACGCCCGAGGGCGGCTCGGTCAAACCGTCGGACTTCGCCGGACGCAAATTGGTCGTCTTCTTCTATCCCAAGGACGATACGCCCGGCTGCACCACCCAGAACATCGACTTTTCTACTCTAAAGCCGCGTTTCGACGCCGCGGGCGTGGCGCTACTGGGAGTCAGCAAGGACCCGCCGGCCCGGCACCGCAAGTTCAGCGCAAAGCACGGCCTCTCGGCACCGCTCGCGTCGGATGCAGAGCAAGACGGGCTGGCGGACGCGCTGGGCATCTGGGTCGAGAAGAACATGTACGGTCGCAAGTACATGGGCATGGAGCGCACGACCTACCTCGTGGGCCCGGACGGCAAGATCGCGCGGGTCTGGCGCAAGGTGAAGGTGAAGGCGCATGCAGAGGAGGTCCTGGCGGCGGCCGCGGCGTGCTGACGAGCCGCCATGCGAGCCCGCGTATGGTGCAACGATGCCAAGCCGAGGAGTCTCGAGTAGCTCGGCGGAGCTGCGTGAACGGAGCCCTGCCAGGGGAAACCGCCGAAACTCTTTGGGTTTTCCTGGAAGGTGATGCCCGTTTTGCAGGGAATTAGGCACCCAAAAACGGTTCAGCGCACTTGGCTCCCGGTCCATCGCGGGTTGCGCCATCGGGGATTGCCTCATGAAGCTGGGGCTGCATAACTCCTAATGCACAAGGCGGTTGGGGGGTTCCAATTGCCGCAGCGAAAAGTTTCGGCCCACCTCTTGATGAGGTTTCCGAACTGCTGATGAGCGCGCTCCGAGGCGCGGCAATTCGAAGGAATCGCATGTTCGAAAAGATCGCCACGATCGTGACGGCCGGCTTCGCCCTGGCGACGATGCCGTTGCAGGCTGAAGACAACCTGATAACCAACCCAGCCGATGGCATCATCCAGATCGAGCAGGTAGCGGCAGGCTCCGCCTCGGAACAGGAATTCAGCAATCTTTTCGCCAGCTGGGAAGCTCTCGAACAAGGCGGCGTGGTCACCCGCGACGGCTTGATCGCTCCCGCATCGCCCAGGCCCGGCGTTTCCATACCCTCGCGCATGCCCGTCGAAGACGTGCGCCTGACCAGTGGTTACGGCATGCGCGACCACCCGATCCTGCAGAAGCGCCGTCACCATAACGGTGTTGATCTGGCGGCTGCTCAAGGCACGCCGGTTTACGCGACCGCCGACGGCATGGTCGGCAAGGCGCAATATTGGGGATCCTACGGCAATTACGTCCAGATCGAGCATGGCGGCGAGCTGGAAACCCGTTACGCGCATCTGTCGTCCTACACGGTGAGCATGGGCGATACTGTGCACAAGGGCGACCTGATCGGCTACATCGGCACCACCGGCCGCTCGACCGGGCCGCACCTTCACTATGAAGTTCGCGTTGCCGGAGAGCCGGTGGATCCGCGGCCTTACATGGTGACCGGGTTCGCGCTGGTCGAAGACGATGAGGGCGGCATGGGCGGAGCCGATTGAGCCGCGCATATCCACCAAGCATTCTAAAGGGGGCGGCCGATGTGCCGCCCTTTTTCATGGCCGAGTTCCAGGGGCCCCTGACCTGCGTGAATGGCCCGGCTTCGCCCCCGGGCCCAGGCTGATGCTAGCGCTCCAGCAGCTTGGTTGCGATCTCGCGCACGTCGGCACTCAGGTCGTCACGCTCGAGCGCCAGCGCCAGCGTCGCCTCGATGAAGCCCAGCTTGCTGCCGCAATCGAAACGCCGCCCGGCAAAGGTGACGGCATGGAACGCCTGGTTGCCGATCATCCGCGCCATCGCATCGGTCAGCTGGATTTCGCCGCCAGCGCCCTTTTCCTGATCCTCGAGCAGGCGCATGACCTCAGGCTGCAGGATGTAGCGGCCTGAGACGATCTTGTTCGACGGCGCCTGGTCCACCGGTGGTTTCTCGACCAGCCCGTTAACCTCGGTCAGCGCGCCGTTCACCGCGCCGGGATCGATCACCCCATAGCTTGAAACTTCACTCTCGGGCACTTCGAGCACAGAGATCAGGTTGCCGCCGACCTCGTTGTAGGCCTCCACCATCTGCCGCATGCAGCCGGGCTCGCCGACCATCAGTTCGTCGGGCAGCAGAATGGCGAACGGCTCGTCGCCGACCACCGCGCGGGCACACCAGATCGCATGGCCAAGGCCCATCGGCACTTGCTGGCGCACGGTGATGAGGTCGCCCGGCGTGAACCTCGTGGGATCGAGCACCGACAGGTCCTTGCCCCGCTGGCCCATCGTCGCCTCGAGCTCGTATGCGATGTCGAAGTTCTCGACCAGCGCGGTCTTGCCCCGGCCGGTGACGAAGATCATCTGCTCGATGCCCGCCTCGCGCGCTTCGTCGACCGCGTACTGGATCAGCGGCCGGTCCACGATCGGCAGCAATTCCTTTGGAATGGCCTTGGTAGCGGGCAGGAAACGCGTCCCCATTCCGGCGACCGGGAAAACGGCTTTCTTGATCGGCTTCTTTTCGCTCATGCAAAAAATCCTTGGCGAGGGTGGGTTGCGCGGTCAACCGGCAATGTCCGCTCAGAACGTAGCGCACCAGATTGATGCAGGCACGTGAACCTTCCCCAGGCTCGCGCGTTGAGGGCGCACACAACTATGGAAGGTTCTTGAACATGGCACTGCTCAGGCTCGCGGCACTTGGTGCGCTCGGTTATGCGGGATACAAATATTACGAGAAGTCGCAGCGCAAGAATCAGGCCTTCGCTCCGGGGCAGGCTGGCGGTTCGAATTTCTCGCAGGTCCGCGATTCCGGCCCCCACGCCATGGCCGACAAGCCGTCGCGTGAGTGGACGGCGGCCGACGAAACCGTCGACCAAAGCTTCCCGGCCAGCGATCCGCCGTCGAACTACTGAACTCCGCGTCCGCGAGCCGGAGCATTCGTCGGTTGCAGAGTGCGTCCCATCGAAATGCGCGGCTCGCGGATGAACGCCAGCTTCTCGTAAAAACGAGCTACCGGCTCATTGCCTGCGCGCACTTGTAGATTGACCTTCATGCACCCGCGCTCGGCCAGGGGATTGCAGGCCTGGGCGACGAGCGCGCTACCAACGCCGCGTGAGCGGAAGTTGGGGTGGACGGCGATCGCGTAAAGCCAGCCGCGGTGACCGTCATAGCCGGCCATAGCTGTTCCGACAGTATGGCCGTCGCCCATTTCAGCGACAAAGAACAAATCGTCGCCCACAGCCTGCTTGGCTGGGATGGCCGAGGCGGCGCGATTGAGCGGGGGATCCTCGGGAAAGCAAAGCTGCCACAGCGCGTCGACCTCGTCGAAATGAGTTGGCCGGTAGGGTACGATTCTCACAACGACCTGCGTGCGGCGAGCCAGATGCGGATCGCACCGGCGAGGCCGCAAGGCGTAGCCGCTCCAATGCGTTCGGCATCGATCCGCGCCACCAGCGCGTTCAGCGGCACGTCTTCGCGTGACGCAGCCTCGCGCAGCATGTCCCAGAAGACCGGTTCGAGACTGATCGAGGTCTTGTGCCCGGCCACTTCCACCGAATATTTGACCGGCGGGTGGTAGAGGTCGCCTGCCGCGCCCGCGGTCAATACATGTGCTGCCCGCCATTGATCGAAAGCGTCGATCCGGTGACGAAGCCCGCCTGCTCGGAGGCAAGGAAGCTTACACCACGCGCGATTTCACTGGCCTGGCCCAGGCGGCCGACCGGAATGCGCGCCACGATCTTCTCGAGCACGTTCTCGGGCACCGCGGCCACCATGTCCGTATCGATATAGCCGGGGGCGATGGCGTTGACCGTGATGTTGAAGCGCGCACCTTCCTGCGCCAGCGCCTTGGTGAAGCCGTGGATGCCGCTTTTGGCCGCGGCGTAATTGACTTGCCCGTATTGGCCGGCCTGCCCGTTGATCGAGCCGATATTGATGATCCGGCCCCATTTGGCGTCCTTCATGGCCGGGAAGCACGCCTTGGCCATGTTGAAGCAACCGCCCAGGTTGACCCGCATGACGTCGGTCCAGTCGTCATAGCTCATCTTGAGCAGCGTGCCGTCGCGCGTGATGCCGGCATTGTTGACCACCACGTCGATCGGCCCGATCTCGCTGGCCACCTGCGCGCATCCGTCCACCACCGCCTCGTGGTCGCCCACGTCCCATTTGTACGCCGGTATGCCGGTCTCTTCGGTGAAGGCCCTGGCCTTCTCCTCGTTGCCCGCATAATTCGCGACGACCTTGAAGCCGTCAGCCTCGAGCGCCTCGCAGATCGCTCGGCCGATGCCGCGGGTTCCGCCAGTGACGATTGCAACGCGTGCCATGCCTCTCTCCCATGTTATTTTTCCGCCCAACAGGCGGTAACCTAATCCAGCGAATGCGCGAAGAGCAAAGGGAAAGCCCGCGTCTCGCCGGATTTCGAACGGTATGGGAGAAATTCGCAGCGCCGCGCGGGCGCCGACCGGCCGGTCAGAAGCGGAACTGGGTGCCGATATAGACGGCCCGGCTGTCCTGCTCCTCGATATCGGGCAGGGTAACCAGCGCGTCGCGATCCTGCGAATACCGCACGCCCGCGGTGACATCGAGGTTGCGCGTCAGGCGATAGCTGCCGGCGACATCGAGTGTCTGGTCGATGACAGGATCGCTGCTGGAGCGCGCCGCCAGCCGCGATGCGCGGCCAGCCGCGTCACCGGGCTCGAGCTGAACGCGCGCGGCAAAGCGGCTCGGCTCTTCCTGGACGCCCGGTGAAGGCTTGAACTCGGCGAGGTCGGGAATGTCGGCACGCGACAGCGACGCGGAAAGGACCGGCGCCGCCTTGGCAAAGCTTTGATAGCCGCGCGCCAAGCCCAGATTGTAGCGCGAGGGCGCGATACGCAAGCTGGAGCTGCCGGCTACGCGAGCCTCGCTCGCGGCATTGATGGCAGAGCGCACGGAAATGGCGCGGGC
>Ga0210040_10006726_pt1 | contig 14194 bp, 10 predicted proteins | sample CryGeyCG12114_NA_FD_185462 | JGI IMG/M metagenome (GOLD analysis project Ga0210040, IMG submission 185462) | Groundwater microbial communities from aquifer - Crystal Geyser CG19_WC_8/21/14_NA (SPAdes) (version 2) | ecosystem: Environmental > Aquatic > Deep subsurface > Groundwater | place: USA... | reverse complement strand
GGCGGGATCATCGTCTCGCCCGGCACGAAGGGCTTGGGGGCGAACTGCACTTGGGCATATTGGCCCACCAGCTGGCGGATCTGGCGGCGCAGCTCGTCGGCGGAGGCAGGATTGCCGGAAGCGGTGGCGGTATCAGTGGTCATTGGCGATCCCTATGCGGCAAGAGTCTGGACGCCCTGAAAGCGCTCCAGCTCGTCGAAACAGTAAGCGTGCATATCCTGGCCCGATTGCCAGGCGCGCTGCCAGGCAACGATCCGGTCTAGCGCCTCGGGCAGCGTCCAGCGCGGGCTCCAGCCAAGCTGCGCGCGGGCCTTGGAAATGTCGAGCTTGAGATAATGCGCTTCGTGTGGATGGACGCTCTGGTCGTGCGTCCAGCGTGCATCCCCGCCCCCGTTCTGGCTCCACAGGGCGCACAGGCGCTCGACAATCCATTGCACAGGGCGCGCATCCTCGTCGCGCGGGCCGAAATTCCACGCCCCCACGGCACTTGGGGCGGCAGCGTCCGGCCGCTCCCACAAAGCCTGGCACAGCACCAGGTAGCCCGACAAGGGCTCCAGCACGTGCTGCCACGGGCGGATGGCGAGCGGGTTGCGGATCAGCACCTCGCGCCCTTCGCCGATGGCGCGCATGATGTCGGGGATCAGCCGGTCGGCCGCCCAGTCGCCCCCGCCGATCACATTGCCCGCCCGGCCCGAGGCGATCGCCGGGGCGCCACTGGCGTTGAAAAAGGAACGGCGATAGGCCGATGTCACCAGCTCTGCGCAGCCCTTGGAATTGGAATAGGGGTCATGGCCGCCCATCGGCTCGTCCTCGCGGTAGCCCCAGGCCCATTCGCGGTTCTCGTAGCATTTGTCGGTGGTGACGATGCAGGCCGCGCGCACGCTTGGCGCCGCGCGCACCGCTTCAAGCAGATGCACCGTGCCCATCACGTTGGTGGCATAGGTGCCCACCGGATCATCGTAGCTGGCGCGCACCAGCGGCTGCGCGGCCATGTGGATGACGATTTCGGGGTCCGCCTCCACCAGCGCCCGCGCCAGCACTTCCCGCTCGCGGATATCGCCGATGATGGAGCTCATCCCCTCGGCCACCCGCGCCACCTCGAACAAAGCCGGATCGGTCGGCGGCGCCAGCGCAAAGCCGGTGACCTCGGCCCCCATCTTCTGCAGCCACAGCGACAGCCAACTGCCCTTGAAGCCCGTATGCCCGGTGAGGAACACGCGCTTGCCGGCCCAGAAGGCGGGATCGACCGCGCCCCCCGAGCTGCTGCCGGCAGCAGGCCCGCTCACCATATGCGCCACGGTGCCTTGCGGCTGTCCCACAGCGCCTCGAGATGCAGCTTGTCGCGCAGCGTGTCCATCGGTTGCCAGAAGCCGTGATGCTCGAAGGCTCTCAGTTCGCCATCACGAGCCATGTTCTTCAGCGGCTCCTGCTCCCAAATGGTGTCATCGTCCGCGATGTAGTCGAGAACGCGCGGCGACAGGACGAAAAAGCCGCCATTGATCATGCCGCCGTCGCCCTTGGGCTTTTCGAGGAACTCCGTCACGGCCTCGCCGACGATGTTGAGCGCGCCGAAGCGGCCCGGCGGATAGGTGGCGGTCAGCGTGGCGATCTTCCCATGCGCGCGGTGGAAGTCGACGAGCCGGCTGATATCCACATCCCCCACGCCGTCACCATAAGTGAAGTGGAACAATTCCTCGTTTTGCACATGGTCGGCCACGCGCTTGAGGCGTCCGCCCGTCATGCTGTCATCGCCGGTATCCACCAGCGTCACCTTCCACGGCTCGGCGCGCTTTTCGTGAACGATCATCTCGTTCTCGCGCATGTCGAAGGTCACGTCCGACATGTGCAGGAAGTAATTGGCGAAATATTCCTTGATGACATAGCCCTTGTAGCCGCAGCAGATCACGAAATCGTTCACGCCATGCGCGGAATAGATCTTCATGATGTGCCACAGGATCGGCCGCCCGCCGATCTCGATCATGGGCTTGGGCTTGAGGCTTGTTTCCTCGGCGAAACGGGTGCCGAGACCGCCGGCCAGGATGACTGCCTTCATTGGGATATCACCTCAGTTGGAACTGACGAATGCGTCGGAGAAAAACCGCCGGGAGGGAAGTCCCTGCGCGGTGAACGCCTCGCGGGCGGAAGCGATCATCGCGTCGGAGCCGCAGGCATAGACCATCGTGTCGGCCGGGTCGAACCCGTCTGCGATGGCCGCCGCCTGCACATAACCCCGCTTGCCGCCCCAGGCCGTATCCTGGCCCGATAGCAAATGATGGAAGCCGATATCGAGCCCCAAAGCCACGGGATCCCAACAAAAGTTCTCCGCCTCGCGATTGCCCCAGAACACGCGCAGGCGATGCCGTGCCGCCCGCTCGCGATCGGCGGCAAGCTCCTCGAGCAGCGCCTTGACCGGCGCGATGCCGGTGCCGGTGGCGAGGAACAGGATATTGGCAGGTGCCTGCCCTTCGGGAAATTCGTCGCGCAAAAAGAAGGTGCCGAGCGGCCCCTCGATGCGGACGAGATCATTGGCGGCCGCGCGCTCGAACCAATATTCGCTGAGCACGCCTCCGGGATAACGCTTGATGAGCAGTTCCAGCAGGCCATCCTCGCGCGGAGCATTGGCCAGCGAATAGCTGCGCCGCACGCCGGCCGCGATCACATCGACATATTGCCCGGCCAGAAAGCGCATCGGCGAGGCCGGCGGCGTCCTCAGCACCACGCGCATGATGGCCGGCGCGAGCCGCTCGATCGAGACGATGCGTGCGGGCATGGTCTTGATCTGGAACCCGGCCAGACGGTCCAGCGGCTCGATATCGAGCACCACGTCGCTCACCGCGGCACGGCAGCAGGTGAGGACCAGGCCACGCGCGGCGTCCTCGGACGAGAGGCTCTCCTCGGCCCGCATGACTTGCGTTTCGCCGGACAAGACAGGCGCCTTGCAGATCCCGCAGCGCCCCGTGCGACAGCTATATTCGAGCACGACGCCCTCGCCCCGCGCGGCATCGAGGATGGAGACGGTCGGATCCGCGGCAAAGGTGCGGCCGGTGCTGAGCGTGATCTGCGCCATAAATGCCCGGCTGATAGCTGTTCACCCGGGCTAGTCCAGTGCGGTTTCGGGCGGATCGTTCATGGCGACCACCGGCCGCCTTGCTCTGGAGCGAGCGATCTGCAAGGAGGCCACGCGATTTCGGCAGGCGCCATGCTACCAACCCTCCCGCGCCCGTAACGCCAGAAAGACGACGAATGGCCACCACAGCGATAAACCGCGCCGCGCCGCGCCGCGCTGGCGGACAGAGCAAACTCACCCTGACCGGTATACTGCTGGCCTTCCTGGCCTTCTTCATCACCGCCTTCCCCAAGGGTGGATTGAAGATTTACAATATCCCGCTCACCTTCGGGTATATCTTCACCACCGCGATGGTGCTGATCGCCATGGTGCGCGCCAAAGGCCTGTCGCTCCCCATGGACCGGCTGCTGGCCTTCGCGCCGTGCCTGCTGCTGGGTCTGTGGAGCTTGCTGGTAGTGGCGGTCAACGGCACCCAGTCCTTCGGGTTCACCCTCTCCTACTTCACCTCGGTCTTGTATCTGCCGTTTTTCGGTCTGGTGGTCTTTTCCCCCCTCGTTCTTGACGAGCACCATAGCTGGATCGAGCAGGCCCTGCTCTGGGCCGTGCGGTTCATCGTGGTCTATGGAATATTCTTGTTCTTGTTCAGGCAATTGACCGGGAGTTGGATCGAGATCCCTTATCTCACCGTCAATGTCGACGATGCGGGCCAGCTGGATGACAAGTTCATCAATCGCGGCGGCATCTTCAAACTGATCTCCACCTACAATAACGGCAACATCTTTGGCGTGTCGCTGGCGATCATGGCGCCGCTTTATCTGAGACTGGAAAGCCGCAGGATTCTGAAATGGGCAATGTACGCGGCTCTTTTCCTGACGCTCTCGCGCACCGTGTGGATCGCGGCCTTCCTGATCATGATCCTGGGAGCGCTGTCCAAAGGGGTACGGCCCCTCACCGTGCTTTACCTCGCCTTCGGCATCCTGCTCGCCGGATCGGTGGTCATTGGATTGCTGAACTTCCTGGGTCAGGACATCTCATTCGTCTTCGACAGCAATCTGGGTGGCCGGGCCGCCCAGTTCCGGGTTCTCGATGACATCAGCATGATCCCCGAAGGGGCTGTCTCGGCCCTCCCGGAGATCGTCTATCTGGGTGCATTGCAGTTTTTCGGCGTGCCGGGCCTGCTTCTGTTCGTCGCCCATCTGCTGACGCCAGCGCTGCTGCTGATGGCAGAAGGCACGCGGATCCTCTCTGTCTCCAAGGCCAGCGCCTGTCTGCAGGGGCTCTTGATATATGCCATCATCGCCTGGGCTGATGCGGCTTACAGCTACATCCCGGTGATGATGATCTTCTGGATGATTGCGGGGCTGGGTTTCTGGTACGCCCATTACCATGCTTTGATGAAAGGCGCCCGTGAAGCTGCTCGTTGATGCCCGCACCGGGTGGGGTCACGGCATCGGCAGGGTCATTGCCAACATGGTTCCGCGCGTTGCCCGCCTGCGGCCCGACTGGCAGGTCGAAGCGCTGGTGCAGCCCGAGCAAACCACCGCTGCCCGGGCCGCTTTCGCAGACGCACCAAACCTTCGCATCGTCCCCTGCCCCATCGCGCCCTTTTCCTTTGGCGAGCAGACCGGCCTGCACAGATATGCGCGCGGCGCCGATCTCACCTGGTTCACCAATTACTGGGTGCCGCTTGCCTGGCGCACGCCCTTCGTGGCCACCGTGCACGACATGCTGCACCTGCTGCCACAATACATACCCGCCTCGCCGCTCAAGCGGGCGCTGGCCCGGCAGACCTTCGCCAAACTGCGCCGCGATGCGCGGGTGGTGATGTTCGTCAGCCGTTTCACGCAAGCTGAGTTCACCCGCATGATCGGGCAGCCCCGGCATCTTGGTGAAACGGTCACGCTGGGCGGCGATCATCTCGATTACGGCGAGATCCGCCCGATGGCCGGGCGCACGCGCCGGCTGCTGGTGGTGGCCGCATCCAAGAAGCACAAGAATTTCGCCACCCTGTTCGAGGCCTGGCGGCAGGCCCGATTGCCCGGGCACTGGGTGCTCACCGTCATTTCGCCGCAGGAATTCATGCTCAATTCGATCGACCTCACCACCCTGGCGGCGGGGAACGAGCGGATCGATATCAGACGCAGCGTCTCCAACGGGGAACTGGCCGCCCTTTATGGCGACAGCGCGATCGTGCTGATGCCTTCGCTTTACGAAGGCTTCGGCCTTCCGCTGCTTGAAGGCATGCTGGCCGGTGCGCTGTGCATCAGTTCCAATGCGGGCTCGCTGGTCGAGGTGGCACAAGGCGGCTTCGTGCCATTCGTGAACGGCACCGACCTCCAGGGATGGATCGCCGCGATCGAACAGGCCTGCGCCATGGTCGACAGCGGCGAGCCCGATCTCGACCCCCTGCTGCGCCACAATATCGCCTGCGCGCGCCGCTTCCGCTGGGACGAGACGGCAAGGCAGGCGGCCGCGCTGCTCGAGGCGGCGGCGGCGTGACCCCGTCCGAACCGGCACGAACAGGTCCAGGGACAGCGATGAAAATAGCGATCATCCATGATTTCATGGTGATGAAGGCCGGCGGCGAATCCTGCGTCGAGCAGATGCTCGCGCTTTTTCCCCAGGCCGACCTGTTCTGCGTCGTGGAATTCCTGGCAGAGGAGGAGCGCGCCTTTCTCGAGGGGCACAAGGTCACCACCAGCTTCATCCAGCGCCTGCCCGGCGCGCGGCGGCGCTACCGCTCCTACCTCCCGCTGATGCCGATCGCGGTGGAACAGCTCGATGTCACCGGGTACGACCTGGTGATCTCTTCTTCGTCAGCGGTCGCCAAAGGCGTGGTGACGGGTCCCGACCAGGTCCACATCTCCTATACCCACAGCCCGATCCGCTTTGCCTGGGACCTGCAGTTCCAATATCTGCGCGAAGCCGGACTGGTGCGTGGCGTAAAAAGCGCCCTGGCCCGCGCCATCCTGCATTACATGCGGCTGTGGGACACCCGCACCGCGCATGGCGTCGATCATTTCATCGCCAATTCGGCCTTCGTGGCGCGCCGCATCCGCAAGACCTATGGTCGCGAGGCGACGGTGATTCATCCGCCTGTCGATCTCGACCGCTTCGCCTTCAGCGAGGCGCGCGAGGATCATTACGTCACCATGTCGCGCATGGTCCCTTACAAGCGCATCCCGCTGATCGTGGAGGCGTTCCGGCACATGCCCGACCGGCGCCTGGTGGTGATCGGCGACGGGCCCGACATGCCCGCGGTGCGCCGTCTGGCCGGGCCCAATGTCACCATCATGGGCAAGCAGCCCGATGCCGTGGTGGTCGAGCAGCTGCAACGGGCCAGGGCCTTCCTTTTCGCGGCCGAGGAGGATTTCGGCATCGCGCCTGTGGAAGCGCAGGCCTGCGGCACGCCGGTGATCGCCTATGGCAAGGGTGGCGCGCTGGAAACGATCCGCGGCCGCGACGGCGAGAACCAGACCGGGGTGTTCTTCGACCAGCAGACGCCGCAGGCCATCGTGGCCGCGATCGAGCATTTCGAGCAGCGTCTTCACACGATCACACCCGCCGCCTGCCGCGCCAATGCCGAACGCTTCACCCGGGCCCGGTTCCGTGAGCGGATCGCGAATTTCGTCGACACGGCGATGGCGCGCCATGCGCAGCAGATCGAGCAGGGCAGGCAGGCAACTTCCCTGTTTCAACCGGAGATCCTGCCAGACGAGCCGGTATCGACGCCCGTTTCCTGAAACGCGACGGCCTCAGCTGTCGGCCAGTGCCCGGTCGCGGCCGACGGCTCGTCCGTCCAGCGTCTGCGTGCCGTCCCAGCGCACTGCCGGCGCACTCGCCTGCTCGCCTTGCCCGATCCTGAGCAAGCGGGCCGAGGGTGCAAGATCCTCAAACCGGTTGCCCGCAATCTCGAAAGCAGGGACGATTACGGCATTGCCGCTGGCATTGACCAGGGCGATGCCCACCGCAAACGCACCTGAGATGATATTGCCGGTCACCTTGCTCGACGCCGCTCCATTGTAGTCGTTCTCGACGATCTCGATGGCAATGGGCTCGCCCGCAGCCGCGGCCTCGCGCGGCGGGGCGGTGTAACGGATGCGATTGTCCACCACCATCGCGCTGCCGATAGCACCGGGCAGGCTCTGCGACCCTCCTGCCCGGATCGCCGCGATCGTGGGCAGCGGCGTGGCAAAGACCAGTTCGTTATCCGCAATCCGCGTATGATGCATGTTCAGGGAGGCGGTATCTATCCGCACATTGTCCAGGCGCGCGCCGGTGATCGTCAGTTCGCGCACCGGCCCGCTCGCACAATCGATCGTGCTCGGGCCACTCGGATCGAGGCACTCGAAACGCCCGCCCTCCACCATGATATTGCGGTTATCCGCATTGCTTTGGGTCACGTTGTAAGTGCGGAACAACGGCCAATCCTTGTTGTCCACAATGCCTTGGCAATCGACGAAGCGAATGCCGTCATTGAGAAAGAAGGTCGCAAAGCAGCCATTGTAACCGTTGCGCGAGATGCAGCGTTCGAAGGTGACATCGTCGCAGCCTTCGGCGTCGAAGCCCACGTCGCGGCAATCCTCAACCTGGCAGTCGCGCACCGTCACATCGCGCCCCATCGAGCCCCAGATGCCGCCCCCTTGCGCGCCTTCCACCAAGGCACGCTCGATCAGGAGGCCGGAGCATTTGCGCTCGTTCGCCCGCGCGCCGTTCTGCCAGGAAAGCAATCCGGCATCGCCTCCCCACCACTGGATGCCATGGCTGACATTCTCGTAACGGACATCGCTGACCTGGGCCCCGCCGACATATGAAAGCAAGCACGCCCCATGCCCTTGGTCGGGCGCGCGCTGGAAACGCGCGCCGCCGCCTGAAATGCGAACATCACGCGCGATGTTGCTGTCCGTACCTTGCGTGCGCACCGCTTCGTATCCGGAAACCGAGCTGGCGACATGGACATGCTGGCAGTTGCGCGCCTGGATATTTCGCACCGTAAATCCGCGCTGGCCACGCATGGCTGCGGCATAGACGAAAGGCCGCGGCTCCGCGCATTCCACAAAGGCCACGCCGTTCCCGATCGTGGCCAGAGTGACATCGTCTCCCACCGCCTCGAACACGGCCACGGGTCCTGTCTCGTTCACGGCAGGCCCGGCCCAGACGATCCGTGTGCCCGGCTCGATCAGAACTGTCTTTCCCCCCGCGATCGGCACGGTGCGGGTAAGGCGGTAAGCCCTTTCGCGAAGCGGGATGACAGGCCGGGCGGCAGATACGATGCGCGCAATCAGGGCATCGTCATTCCCGAGGCTGGAGGCATCCTCTGCCCGGTCCCGCGCCACCACCATCGATGCCGAAGCGAGAACGGCCGCCGAGCCCCACCCCACCCGGCTAATAAGCGTACGGCGCGACATGGGTGCAGCCCGATCGTCGAAATCATGCATCGTGCTTGTATCCTGACATCAACATCGCAGGCAAAACGCGCACAATGGCGTTGGCTGCGCTCGCATCTTGTTCGCCCGGATCGCCCTTTCTATACCGCGCCCGGTCACAACAAGGTCCAATGTGGCGCGCCGCGCTGGATCAAACGTGAACCGGGGAGACGAATTCTTGCTTAATTTCATGCCGCTGCGGCGCCCTGGACGAGGCCGAGGGCGAGGCAGGGCAGCCGGTAGCGAGCCGGCGGAACGGCGATCCCCGCTCTTCCTGCCGGTGGCGATCGTGCTTTGCATCTGGGTTGTCTTCGGCGGGGCGGCGCCGGAAAGCATCTTCCTGTTCTCAATGCTGGCGCTGTCGGGCAGCGCGATCGTGGCGATCCTGCTGTGGCAGGGCGCCGGCGATGCCTGGCGCTCCCTCTCCTGGCCCGCCCGCGCGATGGTGGCGTTCGCCTGCCTGATGCCGCTGGTGCAATTGGTGCCGCTGCCGCCGGCCATGTGGCAGGCCCTGCCCGGGCGCGAACTGGCGCTGGAAACACTTGCCGCAGCCGGAATGGCGGATCGCTGGCGTCCCCTCACACTGGCCGTGGCGCCCACTTTGCGCACGGCGCTGATCTTCATATGGCTGGCGGCGCTGCTGCTGGCGGCGCTGCAGCTGCCTTCGCGCGATCTGCGGCGCATATTCGGCCTGCTGCTGGTGCTGGGCCTGCTCAATGTGGCGATCGGCGTGGTGCAGGTGGTCTCCAACAACACGCTGCTCGTGTTCCACCAGGGGTTTGCCGGGCGTTTCCTGACCGGCCTGTTCGCCAACAAGAACCATACCGGCCTGTTCATCGCCATGACCTTCCTGTTCGGCTACGGCGCGCTTTACGGCAGGCACGGGTGGGACAGGCGCCATCTGGCCATCGTGGTTTCCCTCGGCCTTGTCCTGGTGATCGCCTTGCTGGCCACCATCTCGCGCGCGGGCATCGCGTTCGGCGTGGCAGCGATCGCCTTTCTCGTCATGCTGTCCTCGGGCCGGCGGCTCGGCCAGCGTGCGCGCTGGCTGCTGATGGCCATCCCCCTGCTGGGCGTGCTCCTGTTCGCCATCGTCGCCTCCAGCGATCTTGCCTCACGCTCGCTGGCGCGCTTCGGCGGGATCGGGGACGATCCGCGCTGGACGATCTGGGAATGGAGCCGGCCGCTGGTCACGCGCTATTTCCCGGTGGGTAGCGGCATAGGCAGCTTTCCCGTTGTGTATCCATCGCACGAACAGCTCGCCTGGGTGTATCCCGCTTACATCAATCACGTCCATAACGACTATATCGAGCAGCTGATCGAGGTCGGCATCGCCGCGCCGATTTTCTGGGCGCTGGTCGTGGCGGCGCTGTGGCGTCCGGTCCGCACGGCTTGGGCCGAACGAACCACCCAGGCAGGCCGCCTGGCGCTGCTGGGCGCTGCGGCGCTGTTCCTCATTGCCGTCCACTCGGCTTTCGATTATCCGCTGCGCCGCCCGGCCATTCCAGCAACGGCCATGATCGCGCTGGCGGCCTTGTTGCGGGTGGAAGCGCGCAAAAGCCGATTGCGCACTGCAATAGGCTATGCAAGGCATGCAACGTGATGCCGGGCCTGTCCGGATTAGGTCGAAAATAGGTCCGCCAGCCAACCTGTTGCCGTGGCTGCATATTCCTGGAGAGCTTGTCTTGCGTTTTCTCGTGGTCCTGCTCGGAGCCATCGCTCTTGTCGGATGCGCTTCGCGGGAAAGCCCTGTGTCGCTGAACACGTATCAGGGCGTGCCGAACGTTCCAGTGGCGGGTGTTTCGAGGGTGGGCCAGAGCTCCACACCGACCCCGGCAATGGTCTCGCCTGAATCCTTCTCTTCGGCCGATTACCGGATCAGCCCGTTCGACCAGTTGCGCATCGACGTGTTCAACGAGCCGGAATTGTCGCTGACCGACCTGCCGGTCAATCCCAATGGCAGCATCGTCCTGCCGCTGGCGGGCGAGATCATGGCCGAAGGGCGCACCCCGGCCGAACTGGGCCAGCAGATCGCCGCCTCGCTGCGCAACTACATCCGCGAGCCCGCAGTGGCGGTCAATGTCACGGAGTTCAACTCGCAGAGCGTGACGGTCGAAGGCGCGGTCCGCATGCCCGGAATGTACCCGGCCACTGACCAAATGAGCCTGATGGACACGATCGCGCTGGGCCAGGGGCTGACCGATTATTCCCGCGAAGAGGAAATCCTGGTATTCCGCCGCCGGGGGGACCAGCGCTATGTGGCGCGCTTCGACCTCGGACCGATCCAGGCAGGCCAGATGGCCGATCCCGCCATCCTTCCCGGCGATATCGTGGTGGTGGGCCAGTCCGAAACGCGGCGCCTCTTCGCCGATGCGCTTGCCGTGCTGCCGGCGGCAGTCGGCATCTTCATCGCCCTTATCCAATAGCGAATTGCGGTTTTCCAGATGTATCAAGGCGTCGTGACTCCACAAAGCGGCCAAGCCGACCCTGCAGCCGAGAATGGCACCGGGCTGATGCGGTCGATCAATCTGCGCGACCTGTGGGCGCCGGTCTATCGTTCGCGCTTTGCCGTCATCGCCATCTTCGTGGCCGTGTTCAGCTTGGCGGTCGTAGCCACGCTGTTGATGCAACCGCTCTACCGGGCGACGGCGACGGTCGAGATCCGGTCCGAGACGCAACAGGTGCTGGGCACCGAAGATGCGAATGCCACCGGCGGCGCCTCACCTGCCGATTCCGCACTGTTCCTCGATACCCAGCTCGACATCATCCGCAGCCGCTCGACCGCCACTGCGGTCGCTCAGGCGCTCGGCCTGTACAGCAACGACAATTTCCTTGCCGCGATGGGCGTGGATGTGGAGGAGGAGGCGCTCTCGCCCGATGCGCGGCGGCAGATGGTCACAGACATCCTGCTCGACAATCTGAGCGTCAGCCTGTTCGAGCAGACCCGCATCGCACAGATCAGCTTCTCCAGTCCCGCTCAGCAGCTGGCGCAGCGCGTGGCCAATTCTTATGCGGAAAACTACATTCGTCTGAACCTGGCCCGGCGGTTCGATGCGTCGAGCTATTCGCTCGATTTCCTGCGCGAACAGATTCGCGAGGCTCAGGAACGCCTGGGCCAGAGCGAGCGGCAGGCGATCGGCTATGCCCGCCAGGCTGGCCTGCTTGACACCGGCAATGCCGCAGGATCGGATGGTTCCGGCTCGCAATCGCTGACTACAGCCAGCCTGGTGGGCCTAAACTCCGCGTTGGCGAACGCCACCACCCAGAGGATCGAAGCCGAACAGCGGTGGAATGCCGCCCGCACCGGTTCGCTGATGACAATCCCGCAAGTGGCTGCCAATTCAGCGGTCCAGTCGCTCCAGCAACAGCGTGCGATCCTGGAAAGCGAATATCAGGAACAGCTGGAAACCCGCACCGAGAACTACCCTGCGGTCCGCCGAATGCAGACGCGGATTGCCGCGCTCGACGGCCAGATAGCCGAAATCGCCGGCAATGTACGCGCCACGATCCGCGAGGAATACGAAGCCGCACAGGCCCAGGAACAGCAGCTGCGCGGCAATATCAGCGATCTGCGGGCCGAAACGCTCGACGAACAGGGCCGCTCCATCCAGTTTTCGATCCTGCAGCGTGCAGCGAACACCAATCGCGAGCAACTCGACGCCCTGCTCCAGCGCTATAACGAGCTGAATGCCGAATCCGGCATCCAGCTCAACAATCTGGCGATCATCGACCGCGCCGAAGTGCCGGGTGGTCCCTATTGGCCCAGCGTGCCGCTCAACGTGGCGCTGGCCCTGATCCTGTCGACCCTGCTCTCGGCCATTTACATCCTGGTGCGCGAGAACCTGTTCGACATGGTTCGTACACCCGACGACGTCTCGAGCCGCCTGCGCCTGCCGCTGCTGGGCGCGGTGCCGGTGGCTGGCGAAGTACTCGAAGAATTGGGTGATCCCAAGTCCGACGTATCGGAGTCGATGAACTCGATCCGTACCAGCTTGTCGCTGTCGCCGGGCGGCGTGCCGCGCACGCTGACGGTAACCAGCACCCAGGCCGGCGAGGGCAAGAGCACCGCCTGCTACGGCCTGGCGCAAGGCCTTGCCAAGCTCGGGCGCTCGGTGGTCATCATCGATGCCGATCTCAGGCGCCCCAACATCCATCGTCTGTTCGAGTTGAAGAATACCGCCGGCGTCAGCAACATCCTGTCGGGTTCGGGCACGATCGAGGATCACGTCATACGCGGGTTGGCGCCCAATATCGACGTAATCGTCGCCGGCCCCATTCCGCCCGATGCCACCGAATTGCTGGCCGCGGGCCGGCTGCAGCCACTCGTGCGCGAGCTTGCCACGCGCTATGATCACGTCCTGGTAGACAGCGCGCCAGTGCTGGGCCTGGCCGATGCGCCGCTGGTAGCCACCAATGTCGATGGCATCGTCTATATCGTCGAATCCACTCGTAACAGCGTGCGCAGCATCCAGAATGCCGTGAACCGCCTGCAGCAAAGCGGCACGCCGATCCTGGGCGTAGTCCTGTCGCGTTTCGATCCGGGCAAATCGGGCTACAATTACGAATATCGCTATGCCTATAGCTATGCGTATGGAGGGTCGGCCAAGCCGGCGCGCTGATGCGAAACCGAGCTCTGCGGGTGGCGGGTGTCGCGCTAGCAGGGATCGCATCCCTGGGAGCAGCGGCCTGGTCGATCTCCCTCCAGGCCCAGGACAGCAATCTCATCACCGGCAGGGGCGCACAGCAGATCGCCCCGATGCCGGACGTGCTGTTGCGCATGTTGCCGGCGAACACCGCCCCGCCCCCGTCACAGCCCGCCCTGAGCGCAACCGAGCGCCAGGCACTCGGCGAAGGCCTGCTGCGCACGCCGCTCGATCTCAAGCTGTTCAACCTGCTGTTCGCCGATGCGGTGCGCACCGGTCGGTCATCCGGCGAAATCGAGCACTTGGCCGGCATCACCGCGCAATTGGGCTGGCGCTATACACCCGCCCAGCAGAATTTGATGCTGCGTGCGCTGCTCGACGAGCGGTTCCAGGATGTACTCGACCATGTCGATGCGCTGCTGCGCCGCCAACGACAGCCGGCGCTGGCCTACACCATGCTGGGAGCGATGGAAGGTGTGCCCCAGGTCCATGGCGAAGTGCTCGAGAAGCTGCTGGCAGAGCCGGGCTGGCGCAGCGATTATCTGACGATCATCAATCACCAGAGCGCGCCGGCCCTGCTCGATGCCCGCATCCGGACGCTGGACGCCTTGCTGGCCACTCCTTCGGGCCTGACCCTGCGCGAGATGGGCGCCTCGCTTGTCGCGCTTACCGCCACTGGCAGGGGTCGCGCCGCGCATCGCCTCTGGATGCGTCACGCTGACAAAGAAAGCAGTCGGCGAGCTGGCGTCGCGGATGATGGTCAGCTCGGCGGCAACCTGATCTACGACCCTGGCTTTGCTCATCTGGCACAGCGAGCCGGCGGGGATGATTTTGGGATTCCCTTCGAATGGCGCCTGGGCCAGGATCTGGGCTACGCTACGCAAAGCTCGGACGAGGGGGTAATGATCAATTGGGACCGGCGCGGCGTGCCGGTCTTCCTCTCGCAAACTGTCCCCGTCAGGCCGGGACGCAGCTACATGCTGACGCTCGAAGGGTCGGCCGACCAGGACCAGCTGCAATCGCTGCTAGCGCCTGTCCTGCTGTGCGGATCGCGAATG
>Ga0210040_10006725_pt1 | contig 14196 bp, 21 predicted proteins | sample CryGeyCG12114_NA_FD_185462 | JGI IMG/M metagenome (GOLD analysis project Ga0210040, IMG submission 185462) | Groundwater microbial communities from aquifer - Crystal Geyser CG19_WC_8/21/14_NA (SPAdes) (version 2) | ecosystem: Environmental > Aquatic > Deep subsurface > Groundwater | place: USA... | reverse complement strand
CCCCGCCAGCAGCGCCGGCGGGTAGGACTGCATCCCCGCCTCCAGCTCCGGGCTGGTCACGGCGCGGGCGCCGGACGGACGATCACCGCACCGTTGCCGGTGGCGCTGTCGCCGGACAGCCCGTCCGTGGCCGGCCGGTACGTGGCCAGCTCCGACGCCACGGCCACCTGCCGCCCCATCACGGACGGCTCCACCGCCTCCAGCATGGGGTACGCGTACTCGTACACCTCCAGGCTGGCGTCGTTGCCCAGCACGAACGCGCCGTCCGTGATGCCGTAGGTCACGGCCAGCGGCAGCCCGGCCGGCCCGGTGGACTGGAAGGTGCTGGCGTCCATCCGGCCCATGCTGTTCACGCTGGCGCCGGCGGCCATCGTCGGGAACAGGGGGCGGCCGGCGGCGTCACGGAGGGAACCCAGGCGGGCCCAGCCGGTGGGACCGGCCGCGATCCACTGCGGCAGCTCCCCCGTCTTCAGGAACACCTGCAGCGCCGCCTCCCAGATGGCGTCGTACACGTCGTCCGCGCCGGCGTCCGCAGCCAGGTCCACCCCGCTGGTGGAACCGCGGAGCGCCGCCAGCCCGTACTTCTCCGTCTTCCGGGCCCGGCGCTTGGTGAACCGCGCCAGGATGATGTTCCAGGCACCGATGGGGAGGCTGCGCAGCTTCTCCGAGACGTTCAGGTACTCACCCACGGTGTCCGTCTCCACCGGGTCCAACTTGATGTCGAACGCGCGGCTGACCAGCTCCGCCTTCTCCTTCCCGGCGTTCGCAGTGCCGGCGCCCTGCACGTCCGGCGCCTGGTCACCGTTCGGGTCCGAGATGCGCGGCCGGCTGAACCCCATTGGGGAGTCCATCGGCTGGACCCCCAGCAGGTTCAGGAACGGGCGCCCGGTCGGGGTCGGGTCGATGACGGGCCCGACGACGGGGCGCACCACCAGCGCGCCCAGCCCGCCGGCCACGGGGACGGTGTTCGCGGCGTCCACGCCCATGTGCTGCGCGGCGCGGTTCAGCTCCCGTTCGTACCGCTGCCGGGCCTCCTTCCCCTCCGACCCGCGCGCGTCCAGGTGGAGCATGTCCCACAGCGCCGCGCCGGCGGACCGGTACTGCGTCTGCATGTCCCGCGGCACGGCCACGTTGTTCCGGCGCAGCGCGTCGGCGGCCCGGTCGGAGATGGCGGAGTCGAACGACAGCAGGTCGATCTGGCTGTCCAGCTTCGCCACACGCTCCTGCGCCCGCTGGATCACCTCCGTGTCCTGGTCGGACAGGTCCCGGTTCGCTTCGTCCGCGGCCGCGGCCACGGCGGAGACGCGCGCCAGGCACGCCTCCCGTTCGCTCACCAGCTTCTCCAGCATGGCGTCCCCGCCGGCCGGGGACAGGCGCATGGTGGCGCCGGCGCCGCGCTTGGCGTAGCTGCGCTCCAGGATCACCGCGGCGGCCGCCTGCGGGTCCGTGGCGGCCAGCTGCCGCAGGTCGATGGTGCTGTGCATGGGGTCCTCCGCGGGACAGGGAATGGGTCACGTGTCCACGCGCGGGGTGGCCGGGCAGCCAGGTGCCGGTGGTGTCGCTGCGTCAGCGGGGAGGCTACGTCAGGTCACCGCCCGGACGCCACAGTGCCCGGGGGACGCGGGACGGTCCACCCGGGCACTGTGTCTCCCTGGAGAGGAGATGCCGGTGCTGGCCGGCGCCGCTGATGGTACGGACTCAGCCAGCCACCCGGTGCGCCAGCTCCACCAGTCCCCACCACATCGGGGCGGATGCGGCCAGTGCCACGGCCAGGCCGCGCCAGAACCGCCGGGGATCATCCGGGCCCGGGGCGGTCATGCGGTCAGCAGCGTGCGGTGCTGGTCCAGGAACTCCACCTGCCGCGGCGTCAGGTCCCGGCCGTGCTCCTGCAGCAGCGCCAGCGCCTGCGCCATCTTCCGCTGCTTCTCCTCCTGCACCTCCGCCAGCTGCGCCAGCTCCTGCGCCTGGTCCCGCAGCGCCAGCACCTGCGCGTCCGCGTACACCGGGCAGTCCGTGGCAGCCACGTACCGGAGGTGCACCTGGCTGCGGCTGATCAGCTGGCCGCTGCGGTCCGGCGTGGTCATGGCCGGCCGGATGCTCCGGAACGTCATGGACATGCCGGAGTGGCTGCTGCCCAGCATCTCCAGCGCTTTGTCCATCACGGACCGGTACAGCTGGAAGGTGGCCACCGCGCCCGCCTGGCTGTCGCGCAGCTCCACCCCGTAGCCAAGACGGTCCGCGAACGCGTCGCTGTGCGTGAACGCCAGTCCGATCCGGCCCGGTGCGCGCATGGCGCGGTCCAGGGACCCCCGCAGGAACTGCTCCTGATACGTGATCGGAGCCCCCGTCACCAGGTGCGGCTCCACCACCTCCGCCGGCGTGTCCCACGGGACCACCAGCGCCTCCACCAGCCCGTCCGGCTTCACGTCCATCTGCATGGCGTCGAACGAACGGACCTGATCTTCCGGCCCGGTCAGCGCCTCCACCACCGTGTCCACCAGCTGGTCCCCCTTCACTGCGTCACCGCGCTGCCCACGGTGGTGTTCGCCACCGCTCCCGATGCACTGCCGGCGGCCGCGCCCGGGCGCACCGTGGCCATGTCCTGCTGCTGCTGCACTGTCAGGGGCGGCAGGTTCTCCAGCGCGCGCCACTCATCCACGTGCATGGCGCCGGAGTCCACCATGCGCTGGTACGCGGCGGAGCGCTCCGACAGCTCCGGCTGCACGTAGTCCCCGGCATTCAGGCTGGCGGCCCGTCCGCGCGGCAGTGCCCAGCTGGACAGCCCGGCGGTCAGCCGCTTGGCGATGGGACGGAGCCGGCGCCAGTGGAAGCCGAACAGGGACACGGCGTTCGCGTACGTCATCCCCTCCGGCTGCGGCAGTCCCACCAGCCACGGCGGCACACCCAGCACGGACGCGATGCGCTGTTCATCGAACACACGCAGGTCCAGCAGCGCCATGTCCCGCGGGGACAGGTTCAGGGTGTCCAGGCTCAGCCCGTACCCCATCACCACCGGGTCCCCGGTCAGCTCCGCGCGCTGCTCCCGGTACTGCCGGCGCGCCAGCTCCGCCTGCCGCGGGGACAGCCGCTGCTCCGTGGACAGCACACCCCACGGGATGCCGCCACCTTCGGCCAGGTTCGCGCCGTACTGCTCCAGCGCGCCGGCGCTGCGGAGGTTCCCGGCGGCCGCCTGCAGCGGGGACAGCCCGCGCGGCCAGCCGGCCAGCGTCATGTACCGCGTGTGCAGCACGTCCAGCCCCATCAGGGGGCGCCCCTCCAGCTGGAAGGTGCGCAGCCCGTCCTGGTCGAACTCCACCTGCACGCGGTCCGGGTCCAGGACCATAAACGACGACGGCAGGAACGTGTCCCAGTCCATCCCCGTGGTGCAGACGAACGCTTCCCCGCGGGTCCACATGGACGCGGCCCACTGCACCACGAACTCATCCCAGCCGGAGTAGAGGCGCGGATCAGGGTTCTCCGTCCACGCGTACTCCGCGGGGTCGATGGGACGGCCGTTCTCCGAGATGGACACCGGCATGGACCCCAGCGCGTTCGCGTTGAGCTCCACGCAGCTGAACACGGTGCTGACCTTCCGGCCCATCACCGGGTCCGCCAGCCCGGAACCGCCGGACCAGTTCCCCCAGGCGGTGCCCCAGCTGGAGGGGTACCCGGCCCACGGGGACGGCGCGAACCCCTTAGGGGTGGGGGTGGCGCCCTCCAGGCTGCCCGCCTCCACCACCGCCGGCTCCGCGCCGTCCGGGGCGGCCAGCTGCGTGGTCGCCGGCGTCTCCGGGCCCACCGTGCTGGCGGGGTTCGCCGGCGCCGCGGCCAGCGATGGGTCCCGGGGGAACGCGCGGTGCTGGTCTGCAGCCACCGCCCACTCCGGCCGGACGAACCCCGGCCGCTTCCCGCGCGCTTCGCTCACGCCTGCGGCCGGTCCTGCACCTGGCGCGGCGCCGTCAGCGACTGTTCAGCGGCTGAACGGTCCCCACGCAGGCGCATCTGCGCGGTGATCTCCGCGGCCGCGAACTTCCCCGCCTCCACCGGGTCAGCGTCCGCCGGCACCTGCACCGTGATCTGCAGGGTGTTCAGCTGCGCGTCGTGCGCCATCTGCTGCACCAGGGGGTTCGGCTGGCGCCCGGCGGGGTTCTCCAGCGGCGCCAGCTCACACGCCACGGCCGCGTTCGCCCACATCAGCGACTCCTGCACCGCGGTGAGCGCCAGCGCCAGCTCCCGGCCGGGTGGGCACGTGCGATCCAGGTGGCGCGCGTAGGCAACCGCGGCCGCCCGGTTCCCCTCGTACAGCGGGATCGTCTCCGCCGTGGCCGGGTGGTACCCCAGCCGGCGGTCCAGCTCCCCGTCCCCGACCATCCCGGCCGGCTCCGTCACCATCGGGTCAGCATCTGCCACGTGGTCCCCCTCAGTCCCTGTCCCGGTGCGCGCGCTGTGCGGCCCACACCACGCACCGCAGCAGTGCCGTCTGCTGCACCAGCAGCGCGCCGGTCCGGCTGACCCGCACCCTAGCGGCCAGAACGACACGGGACACGTCCTCCCCGCCGTCGTGCGCCAGCCGGCCACCCCGCACCAGCGCCCGCAGCTGCGGCAGCCCGTCCCGCGTCTCCGCCTGGCCGGCTGGCTCCACCGGCAGGTCCACCCCCTCCAGCTCCGGGTCCATCGGTTCGTCCTCCCCACCCACCAGGGAGGCGCCGGCCAGCATCACCCCGTCCTCCCCGGCGGTGTCCTCGCACCAGTCCACTGCCTCTCGCAGCGTGGGGAACAGCCATCCGCCCACCACCACCCGGCCGTCAGCGGTCAGCGCGGCCGCGGCCGCGGCCGCACCGCGCCCCTGGTCGTCCTCCACCGCCACCACCAGGGTGCGTCCCGGCGCCGGCGCGGCATCCGGGTCCAGGCAGGCGCGCCACTCCTCCGGCGTCGCCAGCAGTTCGTCCGGATCCACGGGTGCCTCCACGTCCTGCGGCCACTGGTTGAGCCACTGCGCCCGGAACGAACCGATGGGGTCCGGCGCCTCCGGGTCGTTCGCCTTCTCCAGCGCCTTCCGCAGTGCGCTGGTGATCAGGTGTTCCCGCTGCCGGGACCAGTGCGGGGACGCCATCCGCCAGCCGGTCACGCTGTCCAGCGGCACGTCCGCCGGCGTGGACCACTCCAGCAGCAGGGTGTCCACCGGGGAGAACAGCTGGCCGATGGCCAGCGCCCGCTCCGCCAGCATCAGCCCGGTGGCTTCCGGGTGCGCGGAGCTGACCAGCCCCAGCTGCGGGGACACCTGCTCCACCAGGGTGGGCCAGATGCCGTCATCCACCGCCCGCGCCGGCACCTTCCAGGCTTCGTCCACCACCGCCATGCCCGGGGACCAGCCGTAGACGGAGCGCCAGGTGCGCGCGATCCACCGCCCCTGCTCCTGCAGCGGTGGCATCGGTTCGTCCGTGCCGCGGCCGCCGCACGCCGGGCACAGCGTGTCCGGCACCGGGGACAGGAACGGGGCGCCTCCGCACGTCTCGCAGACCAGTGGAGGGGGTGCCGGGCGCTCCTCCACCCGCCTGATCTGCCACCGGTCGCTGCGCCAGTCCACCTCCAGCCCCAGCCGGTCCGCGTGCGTCATGGCCGGCTGCATCACCTCCTGCACGATCCCGGCGTCCTTCCCGGTGTGGAGCACCAGCTGGTCCCCCCAGCGCTCCACCTGCTCCGTCCGCCACCAGCACAGCTCCCGCAGGTCGGTGGACTTCCCCACCTGACGCGCCGTGGACAGCAGCCACTTCATCCACACCAGCCGGCCACGCGCGTCGTGCTCCAGCAGCCGTGCGTTCACCAGTCGCTGCCACCATCGCAGCTGCTTCCCGGTCCGGCGCTGGTACTGCCGGTCCACCTCCGCGCCGTAGCTCCCCACGGCGTCCGGGTGCGGAACCGTCATCAGCCGCGGCCAGCTGGCGTTCTCCGGGACGTTGCGCAGCTCCTCCAGCCAGGGAACGTCCCAGCAGGGGTCCTCCGGCCCGGCCACCCGGATCAGCGCCGCGGACGAAGCATCCGCCCTCCGCGCCGCGTCCGAACGATCGGAGTCAGCGCCACCCCCCGACTGACGATCACCCCGCCCGGCGCCCCCCTCCTCCTCCGGATCGTCGGCTGACCCCGGGCGCGCGCGCGGTTTGTTCATTGCGGGGTCCTGCTGGCGACCCCCGTCAGAAAAACGATCATGGTCAGCGGCCGCACCCTGTCCCTGCGCACGGACGATGGCGGCAGCCGCGGCGCGTAGCGCGTGCCCTTGTGCTGCGCCGTCCGTGCTGCTGTGCGGCTTGCACTCCGCCCGCAGGTTCCGGGGGTTGTCACACCCTCCGAGCACCCTGGCCAGCACGTGCCCGGCCACGGTGGCGTGAGCACCACACACGGCAGTGGGGTCTGCATCGGTGGGGGTGGGGACCTGGCATCTGCGCCTGTCCCTGTCCAGGATCGCAGTGCGGATGCGCCGCCACCTGGCCGGATCAGTGTCTAGGGCGGAGGGGCGGTGGGGGTGGGGTACCCCGCACCCGCAGCCGTGCACCAGCCCGTCAGGCGCCAGCATCTGCTGCACCAGCATCGCCACCTCCTGCGCCTGCTGCTCCTCCCCCGTGCGCATGGCCGGGGAGGGGAGGGGGGTGGCGGTGGGGTCCTGCGTCTGCGTCATGCCCGGGTCCTTCCGGGAGGGGGGGTGCACACGTGATCGGGGTGCACCGTCTGCCGGGGGGTGCTCCCCGCTGGTCGCTGCCTGATGACGCGTGCAGGTCGGGGGTGCAGTTCATCGGCCACGGTGTGCAGGGTCCACGTCCTGCGGCCGGCCAGGATCAGCAGCAGCTCCTGCTCCGGGGTCAGTGGCTGTGCATCCACCCGGACCTGGAAGCCGGAGCTGCGACCGTTCCCGCTCCAGCCAGCGATGGTGTCCGCGCCGCAGCGGTTGTGCGGCTCTCGGGTCAGCGCCATCTCCTCCTCCTCCTGTCACGGCCGGGGGTCACTGCTGGCACCCCTCCCCCCCGTAGGGGGGGTGCCAGCGTGTGGTCCGTGCGTGTGGTCCGTGTGGTCCACCGTGTGGTCCTGACCTGCAGTTACCTGGCTGGCGTGACGACGCGTGGGGTTCTGCGTGTGGTCGGGGGTCCACACGCGCGTGACCCCCTCCTGACCTGCGGTTATGCGGTTGACAGCTCCGACACGCGGACACGACACGCCGGGACCGTGGGGTGCGTGTGGTCCAGCGTGTGGTCCGTGTGATGCACCGTGTGAGCTCACCCGGACCCCTGCGCCGTCCAGCGCTCCAGCAGCTCCCGGTGCACGTACAGCGGCCGCCCGTACCCACGTCGCCAGCCCGGCAGCAGCAGGCGGACCCAGGCGGGGTGCGCGCGCTCGTACACCTGCACGTGCGCCAGCTCCCGGTCCAGGCTGCGGCCGCGGATGGGGACCAGCGCGCCGTCCGCCATCCGGTGCACCCCCACCAGCAGGGGCGCCGGGCCCGGCGGCACGTAGACGGTGGCGCCGTCCTCCGGTCCACCCCACAGCTGGACGCACATGCCCGCCGGCGCCGGCCCGTCGTCCATCACAGCGGCCGCCCGTGGCTGGCTGCGTCGGCGCGCTCCTGCTGGTGTCGGGCGCCGTGCTCCAGCTGCGCCGCCCGTTTCGCGGCCAGCCACACCTCCGGCTCCCACTCCGCCGGCGGCCAGTAGCTGCGGCCGCACGCCGGGCACGTCCACGCGTCGGAGACGTAGGACGGGGGGCGGGGGTGCTGGCGCCGCTCCTCCGCCATGCGGGCGGCCGTCACCCGGTCCGCGTGCGGCCGGCGCAGGTACGGGCGGGACGCGATCACCACCGACACGCACCGCGCCCCCGGACGCGCCCGGCACAGCGGGCAGGCAACGTCCAGGGGCGCGTACGTGGAGCGCTGCGGCATCACGTCCCCGGCAGGTGGAGCTGCAGGAACGACGGCACCAGCCGCAGCCGGTGCACCAGGATCATCCCGGACTGCACGCCGGCGGCCGTCCCGTGGCGCTGCAGCCACGTCCGGGCGGTGTCGTCGGACGGCATCAGCCACCAGCCGCTGTCGGGACCCTGGCTGATGGCGCGCCAGTTCCCGCGCACCGGCAGGTCCGCCGGTGCCAGCTTCGCGTGGTCCAGCACCTGGACGAACGCGTGGTGCGTGACCTTCCAGCCGTCCGGGATGGCCAGGTCCCCGCGCTTCGTGGTCACCGGGCACCACCGAACGCGAACACCAGCGCCACGATGACGCCGGCCACGAAGACGATGCCGAACACCACGCCTGGCCAGATGGACCCGGAGCTGGTGGGCAGCCCCTGGTGTGGGTCGTCCTCCAGCTCCTGCCCGGGCAGCGGTCCATCCAGTGCACGGCCGCAGTCCAGGCACAACCGCCGGCGGCCGTCCCTGTCGTTGATCTCATCCCCGTACACGCCACGGACGTGCAGGTGGGGGCACCTGTTGAGCTGCCACCACCGCCTGCGCCTGGTGCTCACCGCCCCATCCTCTCCAGCGCCAGCCCAGCGTCCCGGGTCAGGCACATCAGCCGGCCGGCGCTGACCACGTGCACCAGGTCCGCAGCCAGGTGGCCGGGAGCACCGCCCGGCTGGTCCCGCGGGCACGTCCGGAACGCCAGGTGGTCCTCTCGGCGCTTCCACACCTCTCGCACGTCCATCAGCCGGCGCTCCGCGGGGTGCGGGGGAACGCTCCCGGCTTCGTCCGCGGCACCGGCGGCAGCTCCTCCACCGGCTCCTCCACAGCTGTGGACGGCTCCTCCGCTCCGGCCATGTGTCGCACGTCCAGCTGGCTGGTGCGCGATGCCCAGCGCTCCCGGGCGGCAGGCGAGAGTCCGAGCCGGCGGCACAGCAGCTGCAGGTCCCGTGGCTGGCCGGGGACGGCGTGGGCGCGCAGTCGCTGCAGCTCCCACGTGCTGGCCAGGCGGACAGACGCGGTGCGCCAGTCGCTGACCAGCTGGCCGGCGGCCATGCGCACCGTCAGCACGTCCAGGTCCCGCTCCCCGGGCGCACCGCCGAACCGGTGGCTGATCAGCGTGGGCATCTCCTCCACCCCGATCAGTCCGGCGCTGGACACCGCCAGCTCCCAGCGCTGTTCGTACCAGCGCCGGCGCCGCCAGCTGGCGGCCGTCTCCTGCAGGTGCGCCCACCACCGCGGCCGCAGGTTCATCACGCCTCCCAGCGTCAGACAGATGCCGCCAGCGGCCGCCAGCAGCCACAGCCCGTTCCCGGACCTGATCACCCACCACAGTCCCAGCGCCGCGGACGCCACGCTGACCACCCACAGGTGCACAGCCAGCCACCGCAGCGCCTCCCACGCACCGCGGCCGCCCCACGCCAGCAGCACCAGCGGCCACGGGACCCGGAGCACCGGACCCCGCAGCGTGAACAGCCTCACAGCGGCCGCCCGGGCACGTCCGGGTCCGGCTCCGTGTCCACCAGCCACTCCGAGAGCGCTTCGTGCAGCTGCACCACCTGCTCTCGGCGGAGCGATGCGGCCACCGTGTTCGCGCCGTGCTCAGCCATCACCAGCAGGTGGTCCGGGTCCTGCAGCGACCCGGCCACTACCAGCGCCCCGTACGGCGGGCACGGCAGCGTCAGCAGGTCCTCCATCACAGCACCAGCCCGGACGCCGGCGTGCAGGCGCTGCACACCAGGGGGTTCAGGCTGACCCACCAGCAGCCGCCGGCACACGCGGCGTCGTCGGTGCAGCCGCACTCCACGCAACTGCGCTCCCCGGGCGCCGGCTCCGGCAGTCCCTGCAGCCACGTCATCAGGCTGCCCATGTCGGGCGCCAGGTGGTCCACCATCCGGTACATCAGCTCCGGGGTGCACGGGTCATCCAGCAGGACGGCCGTGCGCTTCCCGGCGCCCACCGCCCACCCCAGCTCCAGGTGCGCGGACCGGCCGCACGGCAGCACCAGCACGAACGTGTCCGCGCGCTGCATGGCGTCGAAGTCGCTGACGAACCCAGCCACGGACCGCGGGTGCTCCAGCGCCTGCAGGTAGTCCTCCACCGGGCTGGTGTCGTTGTTCCGCTGCAGCCCCACCTCCGACCAGTGGAACCCCGTCCCACCCGGGGGGTTCCGGAAGTCGTAATGCGGGACGCCGGCGGCTGTCAGGTGCTCCACCACCCACGGCTGCAGGGGGTTCCGCCAGCTGGACGCCACGTAGACATACATCACGCCTCCCCGTTGGGGGTGGTGGCCACGGTCACGTACAGCACGGCCGGGCGCTCCATCTGCTCCCACAGGTCCCGGGGGATGGTTAGCGTGCGCTTCGGCTCCGTGTCGGCCACCGCTTCCAGGGTGGCGCGGGTGGCGTTCAGTGCCTCCAGCTCCATGCGCGTGGTCAGGTTGTCGATCATCGGTCCATCTCCTCCAGGGATTCCTGCACGAACACCGGCGGGGACGCCGGTGTGTCCATGCGCAGCTCCGTCAGGCTGCGCTCAGTCAGCGGGTGGTACGTCGTCTCCGGCCGGTCCCCGGTGGTGCCGGCACGCTTCACCGCACGGCCGTCCGTCACCAGCTTCTCCAGCGCCCGCCGGGCCCGCTCCACCTCCGCCGGCTTCGGCTTCTCCGTGTCGAACAGCTGGCACGCGGCGCTGCGCGGCGTCTGCACCCGCGTGATGGCCAGCAGCTCCAGCAGGTTCACCCGGTGATGCACGGTGGTCACGCCGCGGCTGTGATCGTGCGCCAGCTCCGCCGGCCCGAACGGCTCCGCCACCGGTTTCAGATGCTTGGCGCGCACCAGCGGGGAGCCGGCGTCACCCAGCAGCACCAGCACCGACCCGGCGCCGCTGGTCAGGTGGCCGGAGCCGTACACGTCCGCCAGCGTCTCCGGGTCCTTCCCGTTCGCGCCGCGCTTGACCAGGTGGTGCAGTTCCAGCACCTGCACGCCGGCGGCCACCGCCAGCTGCCGCGCCCGGTTCCAGCCGGCGCCCACTTCGTCCTCCACCAGCCCGATGGCCGCGTCTTTCAGGGAGTCCACCACCACGGTGTCCGCCCGGGATGCCATGCACAGCTCCGTCAACAGGTCGGGGTTCCTGGCCAGGTCCTTCGGCGGGGGACCCACGCCCAGCTCCATGCGTTCGTCCAGCTGCTCCAGCTCCTCCGCCGTGAACTGCTGCATGAGGCGCCGCGCGATCTGCCGGGGGCGGTCCATCATCAGGTACAGCAGCCGCGCCTCCCCCTCCAGCACTGGCATGTCCAGCACGGAGCGCTGGAAGCCGAGACGGGCGCGGACCAGCTGGCCGGCCAGCGTCGTCTTCCCCAGCCCGGGACTGCCCGCGATCATCAGCGCCTCACCCTGCGCCCACAGGATGGTGTCCCCGGCGCCCCACACCGGCTCCGGCTTCTCCGGCAGGGACCGCAGGTAGCTCCCCGCCGGCTGCAGGTACCCGGCCACCAGGTCCGCCTGTACCGTGGCGGCGCTGCCGGGGTCACCGGTCGGGGTGGGGAAGATCCCGCCGGTGCCCGGTAGCGCCAGCTCCCGCACCGGCCGCACGTCCGCCGTCTGCCCGGTGTTCTGCGCCTCCCCCGGGTCCCGCGGCGTCCGGACGCCGGCGCGCATGCCGGAGCTGATGGTGTTCTGCACGCTGCGCGGCCCGTCGTCCTTCGTCAGCCCGGACGCTGCGGCCGCCTCCGTCAGCGACTGCACGGCCACGTCCTCCTCCAGCAGCCCGGCGCCCACCAGCCGCCCCAGTTTCAGGCTGGAGGTGTTCAGCTGGCCGTTCCGCTGACCCTTCGGCGCAGTGCGCACCGCCTCCGTCTCGCCGGCCAGCGCCGCCTCCACGTACCGCGGCCGCGGACTGCGCACCACCGGAGGCGCACCAGTGGCTGGCTGCGGCACCCCCTGCTGGCGCTCCGTCCATGCCTCCATGAACCGGACCGGTGCCACCGCCGGCGGCTGCTGCATCTGCTCCCCCTGGTCACCCATCAGCGTGTGGGCATCCGCAGCGGCGTCAGCCACTGGTACCGGCCGCTGTACTCCGGCGTGGACACCCAGGACGGGGGTGCGACCACGTACCCGCCGGCGCCCCTGTAGTCGACGCCGGGCGCGATCTTCTGCCCATTCCCGCGGCCAGTGCGCCGGATGAACCGGTGCACCCCGCCCGGCCGCGGTGTGGACACGCTGCCCAGCACCTCCGGCCAGTCCTGTCCGTCCAGCCAGCTGCGCCACCCCGCCGGCCCGTCCACGTCGATCACGTCCACCACGTGGCCGGTGGCCAGCCCGATGTTCGCCGTGGGGTGCGCGGTCCACCAGTGCTGCACCGCCTGCAGGTTCGTCAGCGCGTCCAGGCACCCGCGCTGGTGCGACCCCCAGCAGCAGTCCAGCCGCTTCGGCAGCGGCAGCTTCGTGCCGGGCGAGAGGGGGAACACCGGCAGCCCCTCCTGCGCGTACCAGGCGGCCGCGTCAGCCAGCGCGGACACGGACTCCAGCCGGCCACGCTCCGCCGCCTGCGCGCTGTCCAGCCGATAGGCGCACCACTCCGCCAGCCCGGTGTTCCCCCGGTGCACGCTGCGCGCGTACGTGTACGCCAGCTCCTCCAGCGTCCCGCCGGGGGCGCTCACGCCAGCACGTCCAGCACCAGGCGCAGCTCCCGGGCGGTGTCCTGCGCCTCCGCCTGCAGGCGCAGGTGTTCCGCGGCGGTGCGCTCCCGCTGCTGACGGACGTACGTAACGGCCGCGGTTCCGTGGCTCAGCGCCTGCCGGTCCATCGACTGCACGCGCGCCGTCACCATGCGCCGGGCGGCGTCCAGCTTCCGGTTCGCCTCCGCCAGCTCCTGCGCCGTCAGCCGCAGGGAGCTGGCCAGGTCCTGCTCCACCTGCGTGGGGGTTGCGTCGTCCATCTCTCCTCCAGGGGTGTTCGTCGTGGGTCCTGCCACCGGCGCGGGTGGTGCCCGCGGTCCCTTCCGGTGTCCTGCTGTTCTACTCCGCCGCGGCGTCCTCCAGCTGGTGGGGGAGACGGCGCGGGTGCTCTCGCAGTGTGCACCGCCGGCCGTGCTCATCCATGAACACGCAGGCGCGCAGTGTGTCCCGGGGCGCGGTGTCCGGGCCCGTCAGTTGTGCCGGCAGCTGGATGGTGGGCGGCACCGGCGCGGGTCCGCCCAGCTCCCGCACCAGCATGTCCTCCGCGCCGTGCTCGTACGAGACGACGTGCTGCTGATCCAGCAGGCTGTCCACGCTGGCCGGGGAGTACACGGTGTTCCGGACCGGCCACCACCCCACGCCCAGCATCAGCACCGCCCCGACCACGCCAGCGATGGCCACCGCCAGTTCCTGCGTGATCCACCCGGCCGCCACCGCCAGCACGATGACGGCCGCAGCCACGGTGCCCAGGTACAGCCGGACCGGCTCCGCGGCCTTCCAGCGCTCCAGCCAGCCACCAGTGCTGTCCGGTGCGTCGTGCTCACCCACGGCTGCTCACCGGCGCCGGGGCGGCACGGTCACCAGCGGGGAGGACGGCCGGTCCGTGCGCCGGCGCTGTCCCGGCGGCGCGTCCGGGTCCCCCAGCAGCGCCAGCAGGCGCTCCGGCGGGTCCGCCATCGTGTATCCGTGCGCCGCCGCCCGGGTGCGCTCCGTGTGGACGTAGCTGGCCGTCAGCAGCACCACGTCCTCCAGCTCCCCCAGCCGCAGCAGAACCTCCTCCGCCACCGGGAGCCGGGGACGTGTGGTGATCACCTTCACCAGCAGCGTGAACGCTCCGATGATCCCGCCCACCCCCGTGCACCAGGCGGTCACCAGTGCCGCGTCCATCACGTGCTCCCCCTGTCGTCACTTCCACCCGCGCTTCCAGTAGTCGATGCACGCACCGCCGTGCGCGATCCACGCGAACACGGACAGGATGCTGACCACCGTCACCCTGAACGGCTGCAGCTCCACGAACGTCACCACCAGCCCGGCGCAGTACGTCAGGTGCACCACAGCAGCCACGCCGTGCGCGCTGGACCGCGCCGCACGCGCGATCGTTGCCAGGATCACCCACGCGCCGCTGGCAACCATCGCCCACGCCAGGATGGGGGTCAGGTACTCCACGGTGGACACCGGTCGGGCGGGACCAGTGGCCGGCGGAGACACCAGGTAGACCACGCCCAGCAGCACGGTGGCCGCACCCATCAGCAGGCTGACGAACTGCACGTGCAGGGGGACCGGCAGGGTCAGCCCCAGCGGGGCGG
>Ga0210040_10006724_pt1 | contig 14198 bp, 14 predicted proteins | sample CryGeyCG12114_NA_FD_185462 | JGI IMG/M metagenome (GOLD analysis project Ga0210040, IMG submission 185462) | Groundwater microbial communities from aquifer - Crystal Geyser CG19_WC_8/21/14_NA (SPAdes) (version 2) | ecosystem: Environmental > Aquatic > Deep subsurface > Groundwater | place: USA... | reverse complement strand
GATCCCCCGCTCGCGGAGGCCCGCGGTGAAGCCGGCGGTGCGCTCGGCCGCCGTGGTGAGCGTGCCGGGTCCTCCGAGCATCCCGAAGACGGTGCCGCCGGCATCGACCAGGTGCTCCGCGGCGAGGCGACCGCCCCCGGTGTTGTCGGAGTACACACCGCCGAGGCCCTCGAGGTCGAAGCGTTCATCGACCGCGACCATCGGCATCCCGAGGTCGAGCAGCGGCTGCACGGCCGCGGCATCGGGGTTGGTGGAGAACAGGAGCACCCCGTCGACGGAGGTCACGAGGCGGGCGAGGGCCGCCGTCTCGCGCTGAGGAGCGAACTCGGTGTTCACGAGGGAGACCTGGAAACCCGCCTCACCGGCCAGACGCTCGATGGCGCTCACCATGCCGGCCCAGAACGGGTTGGTCACGTCGGGGATCACGAGCCCGAGAGTGTTGCTCAGGCCGGTGCGAAGTGAGCGCGCTGCCTCGTTCCGCTGGTAGCCCAGTTCCGCGGCCGAGCGGAGCACCTTCTCGATGGAGGCGGCACCCACCTTCCGCGCACCGGTGAGCGCGTTGCTCGCGGTCGAGATGCTGACGTTCGCGTGCTCGGCGACATCCTTCAAGGTGACCGGGGCGCGCCCGGGAGCGACGACCTTCATGCCCGGCCCTTTCTCCGGCCACCACCCCGGCGTGGCGGACGATCCCCCCATCCTGCCGCATCCGCCCACGGCGCCGGCCGCGTCGCCCCGAGGAGGGACGACGCGGACCGGTCACCAGCGAACGGTGAGACGTTCAGCGAGACCGACCAGCCCGAGCAGGATGAGGCTCGTGATCGCGGAGAAGAAGATCGCGCCCCACATCTGCGAGAGGTTGAGGTAGGTGGTCGCCGTCACGATGACGGCCCCGATGCCCTTGCTCGACCCGGTGAACTCCGACACGATCGCGCCGATCATCGCCGCCGCGACGGAGAGCCGCGCTCCGGCGAAGAGGTAGGGCAGGCTCGACGGCACCCGCAGCCGGGAGAAGATCTCCCAGCGGCTGGCCGCCATGGCGTCGAACACCTCGAGCGCCTGCGGGTCGACCGCGCGGAGCCCGGTGATCGAGTTGATCAGCATCGGGAAGAAGGCGGTCAGCGCCGCCACCAGGATGTGCGGGATGTCGTTGAAACCGAACGCCACCACGAGCGCCGGCGAGATCGCCACGATCGGAGTCACGTTGAGCAGCAGCGCGAGCGGCATGATCGCGGCCCGGAGGAACCGGAAGTGGACCACCGCCGCCCCGAGCACCAGCGCGACGGAGATCCCGATGGCGAAACCGGCCATCGCTGACCCGACGGTCACCCCGAGGTTCGAGAGGTAGAAGTCGGGCCGCCCGACGATGTCGGTCACGATGTTCTGGATCGGGGGCAGCACGCTCTTGAACGTCGAGGCCGCCCACTGCCACACGAGCGCCAGGAGGAGGAAGAGGACGATCGGCGCCCCGACGGTCAGTGCCGCGTTGCCGGTCCGCGGGAAGATCCGCCGTCGGCGGCGTCGGACCGGTGCCAATGCGTCGACGCTGATCATTCGTCTCCCTCCCATGCACTCCAGAGGATCTGTTTGACCTCTGCGACTTTGGCGACGAACTCGGTCGTCTCCGCCAGCTCCCACGTTCGCGGCCGCGGGAAGTCGATGTCGACGACCTCGCGGATGCGTCCCGGTCGCGGGCTCATGACGACCACGCGGTCCGAGAGCAGCACGGCCTCCTGAGCCGAGTGGGTCACGAACACGATCGTCTTCTTGTGCCTGTCCCACAACTCGAGCAGGCGGATGCGCAGGGTGTCGCGCGTCAGCTCGTCGAGGGCCGAGAAGGGCTCGTCCATGAGCATCAGCGGGGCGCCCTGCGCGAAGCCGCGGGCGATGGACGCGCGCTGCCGCATGCCGCCCGACAGCTGGTCGGGGCGGGACTCACGGAAATCGGCGAGCCCGATCTCTCCCAGCAGGTCCCCCGCGTCCTCGGGCCGGCGCGTGGTCGCGCCGCTGCGGTCGGCCTTGGTGTTGATCACGTTGGACAGCGACGCGTTGGCGGTGATGTCGAGCCACGGCAGGAGCGCGGAGGACTGCGGGATCCACGCGATGTCCTTCCGCGCGGACGCCTCCTTCGGCGTCGACCCGAACACCGAGATCTCACCGGTGGTCTGGGTGTCGAGGCCCGCGATGAGGCGGAGGAGCGTGGACTTGCCGCAGCCCGAGGGCCCGAACAGGGTGATGAACTCCCCCTGCTTGATGGTGAGGTCCACGCCGGTCAGTGCGCGCACCTCCTTCTTGCCTCGCGTGTAGGTGCGACCGACGTCGGAGAGCTCGATCGTCGTCGTCGTCGTGGCGGTCGTCGTATCCGTCATGCTGCTCGTTTCGGAAGGTCGGCGTCGGAGAAGGAGGGGCCGAGTACGACGATCTTCCCGAAGAAGTCATTCGACTCGAGTTTCGCCTCGGCGTCGGAGAGCCGGTCGAACGACCAGACGCTGTCGAGGACCACCGAGAAGGCGCCGGACCCGAAGGCGGCGACCGCCGAAGCCATGTCGGCCCGACTGTAGCTGCCGTGCCCGATGATGCTGCGGCCCGGCTGGTAGAGGTCGGGCAGGTGGAGCTGGGTGTCGAGCCCGTCGGTGGTGCCGGAGAGCACCACGCGGCCGCCCGGGCGGGTGGCGCGGAGGGCCTGGCCGAGGAAGCGGCCGCCCACGTGGTCCCACACGAGGTCCGCGCCTTTCCGTCCGGTCAGCCGCTGGACCTCCTCCACCCACTCGACGGGGCCGGTGCGGTCGATCACGTGGTGCGCGCCGGACTCCAGCGCGCGGAGCCGCTTCTGCTCGCCGGAGACGAGCGTGATCACGGTGGCGCCGTGGTCGAGCGCGATCTGGATGCCGGCGGCGCCGAGACCGGACCCGGCGCCGGGGATGACGACCGTCTCCCCCGGCTGCAGCCGGCCGGCGCTCAGTAGCCCCCGCCAGGCGGTGGCCCCCGCAACCGGGACTGCGGCCAGCTCGGCGAGCCTGTCGCGGTCATCGATCGCGACGTCGAGGACCGAGCAGTTCCGGGCGGGCACCGCCACGAGCTCGGCCATGCCGCCGTCCCTCGTCGAGCCGATGGTGGCGAAGTCCGCGCAGTAGGTCGGCGTCTCCGCGAGGCAGTACTCGCAGTGCCCGCAGCTGACGACCGGATCGACGAGGACGACCGAGCCGATGAGGTACTCCCCCTCGGCACCGCCGGCGGAGACCACCTCGCCCACGAGGTCCATGCCCGCGATGTGCGGCAGGCTCATCCCTCCGACGACCGGTTCATGCCGCTGCAGCACGTCGAGGCGGTTGAGTGCCACCGCGAGAACGCGGACGAGCACCTCGTCCCCGGCCGGGGAGGGCGCGGCGACCTCGCTCAGCCGCCGCACCCCCAACCCGCCGAAGCCGGTTTGGACCCAAGCTCTCACGGAGCCGGCCAGATGAGGTCGGTGCCGTCGTAGATCGCCGTGATGAAGCTGTCGTCGATCGCGCTCGAGACATCCGGCTCGCCCTTGACCAGGTCGTACTTGACGAGCATGTCGGCCTCGGGCGTCCACTGGTCCTCGGTCTCCCCGCCGATCGGCAGGTCGGCGGGCTGGCTGTCCTCGATCAGACCGACCTCGGTCTCCCAGCGGGCCTTGCTCGCGTCGAGGTCGTAGCCGGCGTCGGAGCGCTTCGCGGCGTAGCCGAGAGCGGTGTCGAGGTTGTCCTCGGACTCGTTGATCCAGTTGTACGAGTAGAGGCTGCCGCGGAGGAAGTCCTCGACCGCAGTCGGGTGCTCCTTGGCGAACGTGTTGTTGACGATCTGGGTGTTGAAGGCCGACTCGACGCCGTACTCCGCCGGGTCCCACTCGGTGATGTCGAAGCCGCCGTTCTTCAGGGCGATCGGCTCGTTCGACTTGTAGCCGGTGAGGGCCTGGACCTGCCCGTTCGGGAGGATCGTCGGGTCGTAGCCCACGGACACCCAATTGATCTTCGACGAGTCGACGTCCTCGGACGCGAGCATCGCCTGGATCTGCGGGGGGATCGCGCCCTTGTAGCCGGCGGTCTTGCCCTCGAGGTCCTTCAGCGACTTGATGTCCGAGTTCGTCATCAGCGTGATCGCGACAATGTTGCCGTAGGTCGCGATGCCCGAGATGTCGGCGCCGTTGTCAAGAGCGGTGAGGACGTCCGACGGGCTGCCGAGGCCGGCGAACTGCGCGGTGCCGGCACTCACGAGCTGGGCGTTGGTCGAGCCGGCCTGCAGCGTGACGTCGAGGCACAGGTCGTCGAACACGCCCATGTCCTCGGCGGTCACGACGTCGAGCAGCCCCGGAGAGGCGGCGAACGCGAACGAGGTGAGGAACGTGATGGGGCCCGCCGCCTTGTTCTCGGCGCAGCGGTCGGCACTGATGGTTTCGCTGCCGCCCGCCGATGCGGAGGCGGAGGGCTCGGCGGACGACCCACCGGCACAGCCGGTGAGCAGGAGGAGCGCCGACGCCGAAGCGGCGGCGAGAGCCAGGAGGGGTTTCTTCGTCAGATGAGGTGCAGGAGTCATGGTGGACCTTCCAAGAGGCGCCGGGGAGGACCCCGGCTGACTGATGAGGGGTGGTTCGTGGAGCCTGCGTGCCCGAGATGGAGCTGTGGAAGGGAGCGCGTGTCGGCACATTAGCAACGGCGTGAGTCGGCATCTAAATCGTTTTATTACGGGCGTGTAAAAGGTGTGGAAGTGGTGGTCGGACGCCCCGGAAGCGCTGGCATCCTGGTGCCTCGGCGTCACGCGGAAAGTGCGCCGAGGAGAGGAGAGCCGTGCCGCACCCGTTCCCGGAGAGCCGTGATGCGGCCTCCCCAGCGCCCTCCGATCCCCTCGGCGCCGGCTCGGATGCCGCGCCCGACTCCCCGCTCGACCTGCTCCGGCGCTGGTTGGACGACCTCGTCCGCCGAAACGCCCTGGAACCGTTCTACGTCACCCTCGCCACCTCGTCCACGGACGGCGTGCCGTCGAGCCGCACGGTGCAGCTGCTCGAGGTCGAAAGCGATGCGCTCCTGTTCACCACCAACGCCGGGAGCCGTAAAGGCGCCGAGCTCGCGGCGACGGGCAGGGCCGCGGTGTCGATGTACTGGCGGGAGACCGCCCGCTCCGTGAACGTCACCGGCGACGTGGTGTGGGCCGACGACGCCGAGAGCGACGCCCGCTTCGCCCGCGAGACGAAGGCGGTCCAAGCCTCCCGCGCCGTGTCGTTCCAGGGCCACCCCCTCGACGACGAGGCGGCGCAGCTCGCACGCTACGCGGAGCTGGTGGCCGCCGATCAGCCGGTCACGCGACCGGACTACTGGCGCTGGTTCCGCGTCGCACCCGACGCGATCACGTTCTGGGAAGCGGTACCGGGGGCGCTCAACCGCCGACTGCACTATGCGAAAGAGGAGGGCCGATGGACGCGAAGGATGATCCAGGCATGACGGGGTTCCGCCGATTCGAGGGCACCAGGGTGATCGTCACGGGCGCCGCCCGGGGCATCGGAGCCCGCATCGCCGAACGGTTCGCCGCAGAGGGCGCTCGGGTCGCGATCCTCGACCGGCTCAGCGAGCACGGCACCGCCCACGCGCAGGCCCTCGGCGCCGAGTTCGTCGAGGTCGACCTGGCCGACGCAGCCGGCGCGACGAGTGCCATGACCGCGGCGGTGGACGCGCTCGGCGGCGTCGACGTCCTCGTCAACAACGCGGGCATGCTGCGGTTCGGGACGGTCCTCGACACCTCCGCCGAGGACTGGGACCAGATCTTCGCGGTCAACGCCCGCGCGATGCTGCTGACCACCCAGGTGGCCGCTCGGGTCATGATCGCGGCCGGCAACGGTGGCGCGATCGTCAACCTCGCCTCGATGGCGGGCAAATCCGGCGGTGCGAACGAGGCCGCCTACGCCGCCTCCAAGGCCGCGGTGATCGCACTGACCCGGGTGACGGCGCTGGAGCTCGGCCCGCACCGGATCCGCGCCAACGCGCTCTGCCCGGGCTACGTGCTGACCGACATGGGTGCCGCGACGCGCACCGAGGAGCAGGTGCAGCTCTGGTCGAGCTACTCCCCGCTCGGCCGGCTCGGCACCCCGGACGACGTCGCCGGCCTCGCGCTCTTCCTCGCCTCCGCGGACGGCGCCTACCTCACGGGGCAGGCGATCAACGTCACGGGCGGGATGATCATGCACTGACCGGTCCACGAGACCGACCGGTCCACGAGAATGGACCTCGTGGTGCGACAGGAATCCGGCGTGAGCCGCTTCGGCCCGGACAGCCCCGAGGCCGCGGCAGCGCTCGCGCTCGGCGCCCACCTCGGCGTCCCCCTGCAGCCACGCCGGCTCACCACCCCGGACGGGACCACCCTCGAGGTCGAGGGCATGGCCGCGGACGGCAGCATCGTCGTGCAGTTCGTACTCAACGATGGCGCGCTCCGCTCTCCCATGCGGAACAAGGTGGCGGCCGACCTGTTCAAGCTCGTCTGGGTGAGCCAGGCGGTGGTACCCGGCGCCCGGCCGGTCCTGTGCGTGAGCGCCGCCGTCGCCCCGATCGTGAGCGGGCGCGGCTGGCTCGGCGCGGCGGCACGCGACCTCGGGGTCACCGTCGTCCTCGCGCTGCCCGGCGGACAGGTGCGGGAGCTCGACCCCACCGACGCCGTCCTGTAATGCCGCTGTAACGCCCGCTGGCTAGAGTCGGCAGCGGGTTGGACCTCCGCGACGCCACCTCTTCCGTTCGCATCGCACGCTTTCCTCCCCGGCAGGCCGGACAAGTCGGCGCGCCCGGACCAGAGGAGTGACATGTCTGCAGTGAACCCGAACGCGGCCCCCGGCGGTTCCGCGTGACTCGCGCCCCGGGCCCGCGCGAGTACGGCGTCTTCCTGCCGAACGCGGCAGGTGGCTGGCTGGTCTCGACGACGGCCCCCTATCCCCCGGCGGACTACGACCACAACCGGCGGATCGCCCTGCTCTCGGAGGAGGTCGGGCTCGACTTCGTCATGGCCATGTCCAAGTGGCGCGGCTTCGGCGGCGAGACCGACCACTGGGGCGAGACCATCGAATCGATGACGATGATGGCCGGCATCGCCGACGCCACCTCGCGCGTCAAGATCTGGGCCACCATCCACGCGAACATGCAGAACCCCGCCTTCGCGGCGAAGGTCTTCACGACCCTGCAGCAGATCAGTGGCGGCCGGGCCGGGATGAACGTGGTCAACGGCGCCTACGCCGACGAGTTCGAGCAGATGGGCATCTGGGATCCGGACATGACGAAGGACCAGCGCTACCGCATGACGGCGGAGTGGACCTCCCTCGTGCAGCGGCTGTGGCGGGAGGACTCGGTGACCCACGCCGGCGAGTTCTTCACGCTGACCGACTGCCAGTCCCGTCCGCACCCCACCCCGATCCCCGAGATCATCAGCGCCGGCACCTCCGCCGCCGGGCGCGCCTTCCAGGCCGAGTACGCCGACGGGGCGTTCCTCGGAGCGGACACCCTGGAGGACATGCGGACCTCGTCCCGCGACGTGCACGAGCGCGCGGCCGCCTCGGGTCGCACCGTGAAGACCTATTCGATGCTCACCGTCGTGCTCGGCGACAGCGACGCGGAGGCCGCGCAGCGGGCCGAGGAGTACGGGCGCGGTCTCGACAAGGAGGCGCTCGCCAACATGCGCCGCTCGTGGGGCATCCCCGAGGAACGGGTGCTGGCCTGGGCCGAGGACGCCACGGGCGAGCAGGCCTTCCAGACCGTCTACGTCACGGGCGCGCCCGAGCGGGTCGCGGACCACATCTCGACGGTGGTCGAGACGGCCGAGCTCGACGGCCTGATGCTGATCTTCCCCGACTACCTGGCCGACCTGCCGCTCTTCGGCGAGGCCGTCCTCCCCGAGCTCCGCCGGCGCGATGCGGCGGGTGCCGCGTGAGCGCGCTCGAGGACGACCGCACCGCCGCGCTCCGGGGCACGGCGGGCCCGGCGCTCCTGCTCGTCGACGTGCAGCACGACTTCGCCGCGCCCGAGCAGCTCTCGGCGTGGGGGGTGAGCCCCGAGGACATCGCGGCCGTGGACGCGGCGGTGGACCGCTGCGCCGATCTCGTCGCCGGTGCCCGCGCCGCCGGCGTGCCGATCGTCTGGATCGAGCTGGCGTACGACCCCACCCGGCCGTGGCGCTCGAGCGCCTGGCTCACCACCGGGTCGCCCGACTCCCCCACCGACGGCTTCCCCTGCGTCGCAGGCTCCCCGGGCGCCGAGTGGTGGCGCCTGGAACCCGGCGACGGCGAGCCGCGCGTGCAGAAACGCTTCTACAGCGGGTTCGCGGAGACCGGCCTCGCGGCTGTCCTGTCCGACCTCGATGTCGGCTGGGTCACGATCGCGGGACTCACCACCGAGTGCTGCATCCTGGCCACCGCCTTCGATGCGGTGCAGCACGACCTGCCGGTGGTCGTCGTCGACGACGCGACCGCCGCCTACACGCCGGAGCTCCACCGCGGCGCCCTCGAGTCTCTGGCGCTCAACGTCGCCGACATCCGACCGACCCGCGAGGTCGTCGCCCTCTGGCAGGAGACCACCCGATGAGCGGGATGCACACCGCGTTCGATCTGTCGTTCGCGCACACGGAGGGCCGCTGGGCCCGCCCCGGCTCATGGGTGGGTGCTCCCTACCCCGATGTCCGCATCTACCAGGAGATCGCCCGCACCGCCGAGCGATCAGGCGTCGACCTGCTCTTCTTCGGCGACGGCAGCGGCATCCCCGACACCTGGCGCGGGTCGATGGATGCGGCGCTCGAGTGGGGCATCCAGTGGCCGAGGCAGGACATGAGCCCCGTCGTCGCGTCGATGGCGGCGGTGACCGAGAAGATCGGCTTCGGCCTCACCTACTCGTCGACCTTCGCGCACCCGTTCACGGTCGCCCGGCTGCTCAACTCGCTCGACCACGTGACGAACGGGCGCCTCGCCTTCAACGTCGTCGCGTCGGCGCGCGGAGCGGATGCCGCCAACTACGGCTTCGCCGAGCGGATGGACCACGACGAGCGGTACGACCGGATGAGCGAGTTCATGACGGTGTGCCGCGCGCTCTGGGCTTCGGTGCCGAAGGAGGCGATCATCGCCGACCGGGAGACCGGGCGGTTCGCCGATGCGTCACTCATCCACCCCATCAACCACGAGGGTGCCCACTTCCGGGTGAAGGGTCCACTGGCCTCGATGCCGAGTCCGCAGGGCGCTCCGGTGCTGATACAGGCCGGTAATTCGCCGAAGGGCATCGAGACCTCCGCCGCGTTCGTCGAGCTCGTCTTCGGGTTCGGCGGCAGCGTCGCGGGCCAACTCCGGCACCGCGAGGCGCTCGACGCCGCCCTCCTGCGTGCGGGTCGCGACGCCGCCGGCGTGGGCATCCTCTGGGCGACGCAGGTCATCATCGGCCGCAGCGAGCGGGAGGCCACCGAGCGACGGGACGAGGTGGCAGCTTTTTGGGATCCGGAGGCCGTCGGCGCATTCCTCTCCCACAACGTCGGCTTCGACTTCGCGACCCTTCCGGAGCGGTTCACGCTCGCGGAGCTGGTGGCCGAAGTCACAGCGGCGCAGGGCGCGCAGGGCGGCTTCGTCGGTGCGCTCGTCGCGGAACTCGGCGAGGAGACGACCGTCACCCGCACCGAGCTGTTCGAGCACGGCTGGCAGCACGCCACCGGGCTCGACCACACGCTCTGCGGAACCGCCGCGTCCGTCGCGGACCTCCTCGAGGAGAACTTCGCAGCGATCGGCGGCCGGGGCGGCTACATGTTCTCGAGCCCGCTCGCGGCGCCGTCCGGGTTCGGCGACATCGCCGAGCTGCTGGTGCCGGAGCTCCGCCGCCGCGGCGCGCTCGCCCCGCAGTACCCGGGCCGCACCCTGCGCGAGAACCTCGCGGCGTGACCCGGGCCGACCGGCCGGCGACGACCTTCCGGGAGCAGACGCTCCTCGTCTGCGCGCTCATCGGGGCGGCGCAGATGACGTGGGGCGTCGTGGTGCCGGTGCTGCCCGTGCTCGCCGACCGGTACTCGATCAGTGTCAGCCTGCTTGGGGTGGTGGTCGGGGCGTTCGGCGTCGGTCGAATCCTCGGCAACCTCCCGGCGGGGCTCCTCCTCACGCGGCTGCCCGCCCGACGACTGGTGTGGATTATCGCCCTCGCGCTGAGCGCCGTGACCGCGTCCACTGCCCTGGCCCAGGACGTGGTGGCACTCACCGTGCTGCGCGGTCTCACCGGCGTGTTCGGCGGGGCCGCGGTCACAGCGGGGTTCACCGTACTGCTGCGCGCGGCGCCGGCGGGATCACGGGGCCGGGTCATCTCGATAGCAACAGTCGTCCAGCTCTCCACCGCCGCCCTCGGGTCTCTCCTCGGCGGGGCCGCGCTCGGTGTGGTGGGGCCGCGACTCGTGTTCGTGGTCGCGGCAGTGCCGCTGCTCGTGATCCTCGCCTGGGACGCGCTGCGCCCGGCCACGGGGTACTGGGCGCCATCGGTGCTCAAGGTCAGCTCTGCGCCCACGGTGCCAGGACCGCCCGCGGTCGGCCCCGCATCGAGCGACCGGGGGCGGCTGCTCCTCGCCGGACTGATCGTCGAGACGGCGGTCCTCTTCGTCGTGCGGTTCTCGGGCGAGCAGGGCCTCATCCCGCTCCTCGCCTACGGGCAGGGCGGCCTCGATCCGCTGGGCCTCGGTGCCACCCTCGCCGCGGGCACGGTCGTGAGCCTCGCGGTGCTCCTTCCCCTCGGACGCTGGCTGGACCGCGGCGCACGAGCCGTGCCCGTCGTGGTCGCCGCCGCCATCGCCGTCGTGGGGATGTCCGCGGTCGCGCTCCTCCCGGGGGCCGGCCTGGTGGTCGGCGTCGTGATCGCGAGCGTCGGGACGAGCGCGCTGGGCGTGGTCCCGGGGGTGGTTACCTCCGAGCGCTTCCCGCCGGCGCGGGTCGGCGTCGTCGTCGGGCTCACCCGGACCGCGGGCGACCTCGGCGCCGCGATCGGGCCGCTGCTCGTCTTCCTGGTGGCCGACCTCGTCGACTCGTCCGTCGCGCTCCTGCTCCTCGCCGCGCTGCTCGCGGTGGCGAGCGTCGGGTTCGCCATCGTCGTGCGCCGTCCGCGGCTCGACCTCCCCGCCTGAGTCTCTTGGCAGGATGGCTGGATGCCCACCATCGAGCAGGACCACCCGACGCGCGAGGACGTCCAGGCCCTCATCCGCGAACACCTCGCCGACATGTATGCGACCTCGCCCGCCGAGAGCGTGCACGCGCTTGACGTCGCGGCGCTCACGAAGCCGGGGCTGACGTTCTTCACCGCACGCGAAGACGAGGTACTCCTCGGCTGCGGTGCCCTCAAGGAGCTCTCGCCGAGCGACGGCGAGCTCAAGTCGATGCGCACCGCCGCTGCCGCTCGAGGTCGCGGGATCGGCACGCTGATGCTTGCCCACCTGCTCGGCGAGGCGCGGCGGCGCGGCTACCGCGCGGTGCACCTCGAAACCGGAACGCAGGACTTCTTCGCGCCCGCCCGGCGGCTGTACGAGCAGCACGGCTTCGTGGAGTGCCCGCCCTTCGGCGACTACACCGAGGACCCGGTGAGCGTGTACTACGTGCTCGAGCTCACCGAGCCGTGAGCGCCTCGCCCATCTGCCGGATGGCCTGCGCGAGCACCGGGCGCGGCATCGCGAAGATGAAGCGGGCGAAGCCCTCCCCCGCGCGGCCGCACGCTACCCCGTCGGTCAGCACCACGCCGGCCTGCTCCGCGAAGAAGTCGGCCGGCTGCTCGAGCCCCGTCTCGCGGAAGTCGAGCCAGCCGACATAGGTGCCCTCCGGCTCGGAGTACCGGACGCCGGGCAGCAGTTCGGTGACGAGCTGCCCGAGCAGCCGGCGGTTGCCGTCGAGGTAGGCGACCACGTCGTCGAGCCAGCCGCGGCCGTCCCGGAAGGCAGCGGTGTTGGCGACGACCCCGAGGTTGCTTGTGCCGTGGCTTGCGAAGAAGCCGACCTTCTCCCACAGCTGGGCGTCCGCGTCGTTGGACAGCACCAGCTCGGCGCACTTGAGGCCCGGAAGGTTGAACGCTTTCGACGCCGAGAGGGCCGTCACCGTGTGGCCCGCCGTCGTCTCGGAGAGGGACGCGTACGGGACGTGTGTGCCACCCGGATAGATCAGCGGCGACCAGATCTCGTCGGCGAACACGCGCCCGCCGTTCCGGTCGACCACCTCGGCCACGGCGAGGAGCTCGTCGCGCGAGAAGACCCGGCCCACCGGGTTGTAGGGGTTGCAGAGCAGGAGGAGCCCGCCGCCCGCGTCGAAAGCGGCCTGCAGCGCGTCGAGGTCGAAGGTGTACCGGTCGCCGTCATGCGCGAGCGGGACCTCGATCACCTCGCGGCCCGACATGCCGGGCACGGTGAGGAACGGCATGTACGCGGGCGTCGGCACGATCACCTTCGACCCGGGACGCGAGAAGTGCTCGAGCGTCACCTCGAGGCCCTTGATGACATCCGGCAGCGCCTGGATCCGCTCCGGCGCCACCTGCCAGCCGCTGCCGTCCCGCAGCCACTCGGAGGTCGCCTCCTGGAGCCCCACCACGAGGCGCTTCGGCAGGTAGCCGAAGTCGGCGCGGTCGACCGAGTCGTGCAGAGCGTCCGCGATGGCCGGCGCCAGCCCGAAGTCCATCTCGGCGACGAAGGCCCCGATCCCCCCGCGCTCGCCGGACCACTTCATCCCGCCGCGAGCGGCGAGTTCCTCCAGCGTGACCGCGTCCATGCGATCCTCGAAAGTCATGCCGGTCCCTTCGTCGCCGTCCGACCATTCTGGCGGTCGCGCGCTGGCGCCGCCCATCCGGGTGCACCAGGATGACGACCGTGGAGACGACGACGGTGGCGATCGCGGGCGGCGGACCGGCCGGCATCATCCTCGGGCTCCTACTCGCCCGGGCCGGCGTCGAGGTGACCGTGCTCGAGAAGCACGCCGACTTCCTCCGCGACTTCCGCGGGGACACAGTGCACCCGTCCACCCAGCAGCTGCTCTTCGAACTCGGTCTCCGCGAGGAGTTCGAGAGCATCGTCGTCGGCCGGATGTCGAGCATCCGGTTCGGTACTGCGGATCAGGTGATCGTCGAGGCCGACCTCGAAAAGGTCCGGCCCCGGCACCGGTTCCACGACATCGCGATCGCCCCGCAGTGGGACCTCCTGGACCTCCTCACCCGGTACGCCCGCCGGTTCCCCGCGTTCCACCTCCTGCTCTCCGCGGAGGTGACCGGGACGATCCGGGACGGCGACCGGGTCCAGGGCGTCCGCTACCGCACCCAGGACGGCGACCACGAGCTCCGGGCGGTCCTCACAATCGCGGCGGACGGCCGATCCTCGACCGTCCGCGAGTCGGTCGGCAGTGAGCTGCGCGACTTCAAGGCACCGCTCGACGTGCTCTGGTTCCGGCTGTCGCGGGAACCCGAAGACCCCGACGGCCTCACCGGCCTCCTCGGCGACCGGGCGATCGCTGTCGCCATCAACCGGGACACCTACTGGCAGATCGCCTACCTCGTGACCGCCGGCCGGGACCCCGAGGTGCGCTCCGGCGGCCTCGCCGCCTTCCGGGACGCCGTCGCGGCCCTGCTGCCGTTCGCCGCCGGGCGGACCACGGAGATCGCCTCGTTCGAGGACGTCAAGACGCTGCAGGTGCGCATCCAGCAGTTGAAGCGCTGGTACGCGCCGGGCATCCTCGCGATCGGCGACGCCGCCCATACGATGTCGCCGATGGGCGGGGTCGGCATCAACCTGGCCGTCCAAGACGGGGTGGCCGCCGCGAACCTGCTCGCCGCCCCGTTGTTCCGCGCCCAGCAGGATCCGCTGCGGTTCGAGCGCACGCTGTCACCGCGACTGCTCGCGCGCGTGCAGCGCCGGAGGAAGCTCCCCTCGATCGTGCCGCAGGCGATGCAGGCCGGGGTTCAGCGGGGACTCCTCGGCAAGGTCCTCGCCCGTGGCACCGCAGCGATCCGGATCCCTCGGGCACTCCGGCCGCTCTTGAGGAACGGTCCCGGAGCGAAGATCGTCTGGTCGATCTTCGGTTACGGCCTGCTGCCCGAGCACATCCGGAGCCCCGAGCGCACGAGCTGAAGCTTCGGCCTCACTTGCCGCTCGTACTCACCTTCGGCACGTCCCCGCAGGTCGACGTCATCGCCAGGCGGACCTGCGGGTCGTCCTGCGACAGCCCGTCGGCGATC
>Ga0210040_10006723_pt1 | contig 14199 bp, 13 predicted proteins | sample CryGeyCG12114_NA_FD_185462 | JGI IMG/M metagenome (GOLD analysis project Ga0210040, IMG submission 185462) | Groundwater microbial communities from aquifer - Crystal Geyser CG19_WC_8/21/14_NA (SPAdes) (version 2) | ecosystem: Environmental > Aquatic > Deep subsurface > Groundwater | place: USA... | reverse complement strand
GGATACACTTGCATTCGTGAGCAGCCGACGGCCTGGGCCACCGTACCCGGCCCGTAGCCCTCAGCCAACATGGCCAGAACTTGTTCCCGGTCAACCCGGCGTTTGCCGCCCTTGTAGACCCCAGCCGCCTTGGCCGCTTGAATACCCTCGCGCTGCCGCTCCTTAATGAAGCGGCGCTCCATCTGGGCGACCATGCCGAGCACAGTCAGGATCACGTGCCCCATCTCGCCACGCGTGGAGACATGCGGGTCGAGCACGGTGACGAACGCGCCCTTCTGCTCGCACTCATGCACCACGTTTAGAACGTCGCGGGTGTCGCGCCCGAGCCGGTCGAGGCGGGTGACCATCAGCTCGTCCCCTTCGCGCAGGAACTGGATAACGGTCGCCAGTTCCGTGCGACCGTCGCGGCTGCCACCAGACTGCTTCTCTGATCGTATGATGCTGCACCCCTCGGACTTCAGTTTCGCGAGCTGGATGTCGAGGTCTTGGTCAGTCGTGCTGACGCGGGCGTACCCAATGCGGGCCATAGTTCACCTCATGAGCTAAAGCCTGAGGCTACTTGGCTCGCAATAGTCGCGGTCAAGACGCTAGTTAGTCCTGAGTTTTGGGGAATCGCAGTAGAGGTACAAACGTGAACGGAATTGGGGATCATGAATGCTCATTAGTCCCGCTTCTTGGATTGTTGCGGGCATGCCCTTGCAAACGCACGCTTTAGGTCACATCTAACAACCACACGTTTCAAGCCGTCGCTGCTACCTGATCTGCCGGTTCTCCGGTTCGTTGGCTGCCCTCCGATTTCGCGGACGTTAGGCCCGCGTGCATATCGCACGCGGGGAACCTGCCTGTTTGCAAAAGCTCGGGCATACCATGAACTGGAAATATCTATGACCACCGGAACCGTGAAGTTCTTCAACACCACCAAAGGCTTTGGCTTTATCTCCCCCGAGGATGGCAGCAAGGACGCGTTCGTCCATATCTCCGCCGTCGAGCGGTCTGGCCTGAATGGCCTCTATGAGAACGACAAGGTCACCTATGAGATGGAAACTGGCCGTGACGGCAAGCAGTCGGCGACCAACCTGACCCTTCTCTAGTCAAAGTCGCGGGGCGTTCACTTCGCCGCGCTTTGCACACTGACCTTTAATGCGAGCCGCCCCGGAGACGGAGCGGCTTTTTAGTTTTTGTGATCAGGTCCCCATCTTCAGTCGTGGAGTTCGGCTTAAGCGAACGCGCGGCATGAGGTTTGACACAGCGGCCACGCACTATCGGTCGGACCACATGTAGCTGCGTTCCTCTTTGCTTGCACGCTAGCCCTAACTGAAGGAGTTACACCAAATGGCAGAAGAGTTTTTGTTCACCTCGAAAAACAGCCCGGCAGCTCGCCTAGGTCAAAAGGCGACCGCAACAACGACCCCGCAAGAAGTGGCTGAGGCGGCTAACACTGCAAGGCTCCGCGCCCTTCGCTTGGCGAGGGACGCCGAAGCAGCGGCTGCCGAACCAGTCAAGCAGGGCAAAACGGCCCCTCGCGCACCAAAGATCCGGCGCGGCATTGGCAGTATGTAGACGTGTCAGCTTAGTCTCTGTGTATTGTCGCCCGCTCGGCTTGCTGACGAACTAACGCTCGATCCGCGCGACCATACCGGGCGTGGCGAATTATCGTGGTGCATCTCGCCTCAGGTCCAGACCTTGCGGTCGAGCATTCCTTTTGGTGCGCCCTGATACACGACATTGAGCACGTCGCGGGTATCGCGCCCAAGCCGGGTGACCATCAACTCGTCACCTTCTCGGAACTGAATGACAGTCGCAAGTTCGACCCAGCCTTCCTGGCTGCCGCGTGACAGCTTTTTTGATCGAATGATGCTGCACCCTTCGGGCTTCAACTTCGCAAGCTGAATGTCGAGGTCCTGGTCGGTGGTGCTAACGCGGGCATACCCGATGCGGGCCATAGTTCACCTCATGAGTTAAAGCCTGAGGCTACTTGGCCCTCAATAGTCGGCGTCAAGCGCCGAGCAAGTTTGAACGTGCAGCGGGGCCGCAACGGAATTACATTACCATGCGAGTTTCGAACCGGATCGAGTGCTTCTAGGGACATCCAGGAATGGAAGCGGAAAGCTTGCGTACATGAAGCTCAGGATTGATCACGAGCAGCGTTCGGGCCGACTTTGGCCGGTACTCGTCGAGGCAGCGGAGGAAAATCGGCCATTAAGCTACAAAGCTGCAGCACAGCGACTGGGTATTCACTGGCGTCCGATAAGGTACGTCCTTGGACCAATCCAGAACTACTGCCTTTCTGAAGGGCTACCTCGCCTGACAGCCCTCGTTTACTCTCAAGCGACGGGAGTGCCGGGCGCTGGCTTTGCGGGTATACCCGGAGACGAGTCAGACCTGCAGGAAGTCTACGATTTCGACTGGGCGTCGGTCGCCAACCCGTTTTCGGAAACTTCGCAAGCGGAGTTGGAAAGAATCGCTGATGAATTGCTTGCCGACCCCGCCAATGCTCCTGGCAGGTGGGCGGTCACGCTTTCTCGTGGCAATTTGCAGAGGGTGTTTCGGCAAGCGGTGCTGAAAGCCTACGATTACAAATGTGCGGTATGCGAAATTGGCTTCCACGAGGTCTTAGAGGCCGCCCACATCATCCCGTGGGCCTCTGGGCGTCGTGAGTTGCGAGCAGATCCCCGCAACGGGATCTGCTTATGTGCGAACCATCATCGGCTGTTTGATTCCGACAGCCTAACAATCGGGACGGACTTCCTACTTCAATATGCAGATTGGCAGATGATTGGCGGTGGCTATGCCGCAAGTGACATCGCAGCAACCGTCGCAGTTCACCATCATTCAATCAGGCTGCCTCACGACTATCGTTTACATCCAAGCCAAGAACTCCTCGCACTGCGATTGCAAGAGTGAACACCGCCGAGGTTGATACAACGGCGTTTTGGGAACTCACCACCGTTGGTCCCCTGCCTCGGGAAGCGAATGAGAATTTCGAGTTCTGCCTGACTGGTCTTGGATCCGTAAGAAGCAATAGCTGCCGTTTCTCCTGCCGCAGGCGAATGGTAGGTTCAGAGCCAATTCCCGTCGTTAACCAGTCACGCGCAAGTCTCCGAAACGTTCATGCAAGCGAAAACTCACTGTGCAAAATGATGGGGAGCGAACAGCCGGAGGGCAAGGACCAGTCCGCTCGTCAGATTTGGTGCGAAACCTTGGTCACCAAATGCGATACCTACCAGATGCGAACCCCGAACCACCGGAGAACCTGAAAAACCGGGTTCTAGCGGTTCTGACAGTGCGAAAGTTGCGCCAACAACATTGATCAGGGCTGCATTTAGTGTGCTGTGCGAATCGGACGCCAGTCCGAGCCCCGGGAAACCGGATACTGAAACTTCATCACCAATCTGAGCTTCAATGATTGAGGCTGCGTCATACGCACCAAAGCGTTCGAGAGCGAAGGCTTCTTGGGGTGTCAGCCGAAGCGAGATTACATCCCAGAAAGTACCATCAGAATCATCTTTGGAAAGCCGGACGCGACCAGCATCGGAGGTGAAAATGGGAATTCGGAGAGGTAGACCGACTACCCTCAGTTCCTTGTTCTGAAATAGGGCAGGGTCTGCCGGGGTTGCTTTGAGAGCTGTGATAAGGTGAGCACACGTCGCCAGCCAATGAGCGTCGCCGCTGCGCACCACAAATCCCGTCCCGGTTCCGAGAGTGGTGGGGCTGTACCGGCAGTGTAATGGTATTGGAAGTGGCAAAGGGTTTCCTGCTCGAATGATAAGGAACGCAAGTAGGTGCTCGTTCAAGCAAAAGGAATGAGCGTAGAGCTTGTGTTGGGACACCTGCGTGTCCGCTCTCTCAACATCCCTATCGTGACTCTGCACCCAACTTCTATCCCGCGTGACGTAGACTTGAGGGGTTGGTCTGGCCGTTCTGGCTGGGGTGGGCGACTGGGACCGACGAAGCCGCCGCTTCATCGCGCTGAACGAGTGGCTGCTTCGGGCCAGATGCAAGAGCTAGCTAGACACCCGCAAAAACGTCCACCCGAATTTTCTGGCACCCTGACCAAGCATGTTTGACTCTGGTCGATTCGCTATATGATCCCGGAGTGTTCGCGACAAAACCCTGAAGGCATGTACAGCCTTGAGGTTTTTTGCGGGGGTGTCCAGCTTAGATAGTCTTCTGTTGTCGAGGCCCAATGCCGTAGGGGTGTCACCTCAACCCTTAGGGTCGCCGCCGCGCTGTAACAAATGTCCGAATTTTGTCCTGAAGTTACGCATCGGGTTTTTCGGTAGCTCAGTCAATACAAGGTACACCCAGCGGTGACCAGCTTACCCTTTCCCAAAGTACCCGGTTCCCTTGACGGACAATGTGGACAGATCTCTTTGAGTCAGGTTCACTGGCCCTTGGCTACGAAAGCACTCTGGGCAAGAGGACCGGCCTTCTTTTATGCCAAGGCGACTACATGAAAACGTCTAAGAGCGATCCCCTCACAAAGTCTTACTATAAGGCTGTTCACAACGCCGAGCTGTTCAGTCAGATGACGTTCTATGCAGCCGCACTTCTATCCATCGCCATACTGTTCATAGACAAAGCAGCTTCGCCAAATCTACACGATCTCGCGCAGATGGTATTCGTCCTTCTGGTGATAATTCTTTTCTTTTCCCGGATCCTATCAAGCATTTACTGGTCTTCCAGGGCACATGAGAAGCGGTTTGGCGACCTGCTCTCACACTCCTTTAGGGTTCCTCTTACAGACGAGATATCCACGGGGTATCACAGCCATACGGATAAGGACCCTTTCAAGGCAATCATCATCTCAGTGCTTGAGAATAGCCTCTTCAGCAAATCGATTGCCGGAGCGATGCTTAGATGGGAACGGGCTAAAGCCGCTTCCTATCTGGGAATTTGGCTTGTTTGCGCACTCTACCGTCAGTCAGAGCTCACCGCGATAGCCGTTGCTGCTCAGATTGTATTTAGCGGCGACGTCATCGAGCGGTATATGCGACTAGAATGGCTAAAGTCCCAGTTTGATCACGTCTATGACGCAGCTTTTTCCACCATTCAAAGCACCACGAACTTCACAACCGCTGAATTCAGGGGCCGTTCAGTCCAGTTACTTCTTACATACGAGACATCAAAATCCAAAGCTGGCATCTCGCTGTCTTCCCGCTTGTTCAATAAACTAAACCCTTCGCTTAGCCAATCCTGGGACCATCTAACTAAGACATTACATTTGTAACTCACCCAGCTCAGAAATGCCGATTTTCTCCTTGAAGGCACTCGCCGCCCCGGATCCTTCAACGAGAATTCCTAGTTCAGCCCCACGTGAGCGGGATGCATCAGTAACGGTGGAAAGCCAGTTGAAACTCGTGATGGCTAATCCGCCGTCATCCCACAAGAGGAACTTCGCGTGGAACTCGTCTCGCCTATGAAGATGTTCTCTCTGAGCATCGTTCAACGTATCTCCCGGCGCTCTACCCGCTTCGTGCAGAAACTTACTGGGCCTGGAGTAGTACATCTGTACTCGCTTGTTTAGTTCAAGTGCGCGGACCATCGGAACGAGCACAGAAGTTTCTGCGGCGACGCCGTACAAGTCGCAGGCCAGTGTTATCGCTTTTGTTGCCATATCTCGCGCTCTGGTGACACAAGCGTAGTGATCACTGTCAACCAGAAGAGTAAGGGTGTGGCTTCCCTCCTCCTTGCACTGCTGACTCAGCACCTTCGCTCGCGACCAAAAGTTGTTGATCCGCCTTGCGGTGGGGGACCACGGGCCAGCCGGAGGGAGCTGACTTGCTAAAATATAGCCGAGCAGGGAGCGGGCCAGACCTTGGCTTCTTGAAACTAGGGACACCTCCATCCAATCGAAATTGCTCGATAAGAAGTTGCAGCTCCCGACGATGGAGGTCAACCTCCCCGTGGTACGCTCATCATACACTATAACCTTGGCGTGCGAACCTGACGAGATAGGGGAAAGCTGTACCTTTGCCCGCACTGACGGGGACAGCCCATTAAGAGCCCCCTCTACACTTGACTTCGAGTTTTTTACCTTCTCGCTTTCAGGATCGAAGTTCAGTCCCCACAGAAGTTCTATCTTTACCTTTCGTTTTGCTGCCCTTTCAAACTCCGGCAAGAGATCTGTTACTGTCTCCCCGCTCAGGAAGCAGGAATGTATAATGATGTGACTCGCTGTGTTTTCTAAGCAGGTGCGAAGCAACTCCCGATGGGCCTCTCCGCCCACGATCAGGTTTTCTGCGCGTACCTCGTCGCGAAATTCAAAGCCATCGAGCGCCGCAGGATCGAGGTCGTCATCAACCTGATGCTCTGGAGCTAGCTCAGCAGCCCGTAGCACTGCGTCCTTCAAAGCGAGTGAAGTGTAGGACGGTAATCCTCGATGGACACCGCCGAAGGCTACCTCTACCCTTGCATACGGGCGAGAAGCAGTGCGGAATTCGGCAGGGACTGGTTCCAGCGCCTCATCTGGATTCAGGGCCAGCAAATCCCGCAAAGAGCTGTCATTAGGGTCGTAGGTGTGAAGACGCGGTTCTATGACGAAAGCTTCGGGCGGCAGGTCCCGATCATAAACCAGATCGAGATCCTCCGCACGTATCCAGCCACCATGCACTCGATCTGCGCACAAGGACGCCCAACGCACTGACCGAGCCAACTTCGATGGAAGCATCTCGTTGGACGCCCGTCGTTGCCCTAGTTTAGTCGCGGTGAAGGTTACACCTGTCTCGGAGGTCCTCACCTCAATGTAGGAGGCTCTAAGTAGATTTGTGAGCGCCTCAATCACCAATCGGTCGGGTAAGTTAGAAAGATTGACAAGCTCACTGACGGCACGCCTTTGATTGCTCAACTCTACTAATATTAAGTGCTCCAGGACGCTCCACCGCCTCCCGAAACTTACAGTGTAGCTTACTGCGCAACGATAGAGAGGAACGTAGACTATTTTCATCTAGTTCATATTTTCACGAGATGTCCGACCGATTCGGCTCTCTTCATCTCACCCATCAGTTTCTCCAAGTAGGCATACTCATCGTCGGGACCAGTGAAGTCATCGCACCGCGTATCGAAGAAGTCCCAGCTCCCTATCACGACCAACTTCTGCCTCGCGCGACTGAGTAACACGTTCATTCGGTTTGATTCTTTCAGGAATCCGACGCTCTTCCAAGGAACGAGGGCATTGTTCCTCACTAGACTAACGATTACCACGTCGGCCTCACCACCCTGGAACTCGTCCACAGTAGCACCCATGCGTTTGCCATACTGAATGTTAAAAGGCGGAGCGAATGCCTCACTCAAACGTCCGGCTTGATATGCTTTGTCGATTTCTTCTCTGATAGCATCGAGCTGATTGTTATACGGCGACAATATCTGCACCGCGCATTCTTTGTCGCCCCTCCGAGTAAAGGCCGAGAGCACCTCTACAACTTTCGCAGCCTCGGCTTTCGATACGAATAACCCGTCTATCTCCCCCTCGGCGAACTCCTTCTTCTGAACCCAAGGTACGTCACACCACACCAACCTGCTGCCGGGCAACTGATCGCCTTTGATCTCGAAAGGAGGATCCTCCTTGAACTTCTCGAAGGTCTCGCCCGGTGAACGCAAAATGGTGCCCCCCTCCCCGTCCGGATAGAACACCCGCCCCACCAGCTCTGCTATTTCCGGGTGCATCCGATGCTGATCGGTAAGTGTAACCGCCGCAATCCTCGATGTTTCTTCCGTGGATATGGACCTGCCAAACACGTTCCCGAACAATGTGACCATCTCCTTCCAAACTGCACAGCGTTCGGTGAAGTCGCTAACCCCCTCATCGTCCTCCACTAGAGTAGCGTCCACCAACCCCGGGGCGAACTGCGCACCTGTCTGAATTGCCTTTTTCACCCTTAAAGGATCGGCCAGCAAGTCTGTGAAAAGTCGTGCGTTAAACGGAGGCAGCTGGTAGTGATCTCCGATCAGAAGCAAACGGTGGCTTTCCTGAAGAGCAGCTGCCATGTCGAATCCATGCGCTTTTCCCGCTTCCTCGATGATCGACCAGTCGAACCTGCGACCTCTGTCAACTAACTCTGCAAGGTCGGCAGAGTTACTCGTGCAGAACGTGAGATTTGCCGCGTCCTGCACCAACACCCGCATGGCCCTTAAATCAACAGCACCTTCGTCGGTTTCGTTCACGACATCAGTAGCAATAGCGAGCGCCCGCTCCCTCAGAAACAGAGGTGAAGTTTCAACGAGCTTGCTTTCTGCTAGTCTTTGTACGAGCCCCTTTGTTACCGGCTCCACGTCATGGTCGGTCGCTTCTCGAGCGCCAAGTCTGATAATTATAGGTTGTTGACGTTCAGTGTCAGCAGCGAACATGGCGGCCAACTTGAGCCGCACGTCGTCTACCGTATGGTGCGAATGCGCAGTTATAAGTATTTGGGGTGTTTGGTCGAGACTGAATACGCGATCTGCGAAGGCTTTGATTAGAGTTGTCTTGCCCGTACCGGGAGGCCCCTGAACAGCAAATAGGGGCTGTGTCTGCCATACACTGGTAAGGGCAAGAAACTTGGAATCGTCAAGCGGGATCTCAGCTCGACCTTCAGGCAGCTTATCTCGAGTTTTTCGAGTGGCGGATAATGGATCCGCTATTGCTTTCAACAACGTCTCATGGGAGCGCAAAGCCTCAGTAGCTCGGTGCCGCCTACGGATTTGCGCGAGTGTTCCCTCGTGATTCCTCGCTAAGTACAGCCGCCCCTTTCTGATATTTAAGGACCCGAGCGCCCGAAACCGGTATCTAGGTCCATCCTTGTGTGGCGATGCACCCACAAAATTCCAGGTCACCAAAGCGCCTTCACCAGAAATCGTTCGCCTGTCCAGAAAGGTGTAGCGATCTCGCTGCGGGTCCTCTTCGTCATCGCTTGCAACGTCTTCAGCCCCAAGGCGGAACCAATCCTGAAGTTGCTCGGAAGGGGATTGAAGTCCCAACTGCCTCGCAAGGTCGTTTCGCTCTGGCTCTTCTAATGGACTAACCTCCAGGAAAGTATGCGTGGCGGTTCTTGTCGTACTTATTACTTGGCAAGGGGAAATCTTGGCAGCTGTTAAGACAGTGTCTAGCTGCTCGGTTATCCTGAAGAAGTCATGAATGACCCGAAGATGTGAAGGTAGTCTGCCCGAACCTTCTCTGAACTCGAATACCCCATCCCAACGAGCACTTCGTCCACGTATCGTCGTGATGTGCTGTCGAACGTAGGGGTAAAGGTGAACGTCCAGCCTTCTTCCTGCCGTGTTATAGTGCTGATCACCAGCATTCGTTCTTGGAGAAGCTTCTAGGCTCTCACAGAAGCCAACATCCCACGTTGCAGTACCTCCTGACGTCCAGTTTCTTACGCGATATTCGAGCTGCTTTCCCTTTAGGATGTAATATTTACTGGGAGTGGTTCTCGCAACAACTCGGATATCTCCGCCTAAGTCCTTCTGCACCCAAATTCGTTGGGCGGCGGGTTCGCTCGCCTTGGCGGCACCCTGTGATGCACGTTCGATAGCTCGGCTGAACTCTGAGTCAGGACCCACTCGGATCGCGAGGACCAAGTCGCGCGTCGTGGTGATCGAAGCACTATTAAGATCCCTAATTATATCCTGAATGGCTTGAACTATCGCCTCGGCTGTACTCAGTCTATGTTCGCTGTCCTCCTCCAAAAGCGACAAGAGCAGTGACCGCTCGCCGTCGCGAAGGTTCGTCAGACGTTGTACGGCGGCTCTGATCGCTGGCCGCTTCCTAGCGTTCTTCGGATCAGCTCCGAGTAATTCAGAAGCAGTCAGGCCAAAGTCGAACCAGTCAGTTCCAGGGGAATACTCGCTTTTATCGCCCTCGAGTTCCGGTGCACATACAGAATACCGTAGCGCTGCTGAGGTGCTTGCACCATCGCTGCCCGACAAACGAAGCGACCATTCGAACCCGCTAAGCCGGAAATCTCCCTGACCTTCTGGATCAACAAAGATGGACGCGGGGATAAGTGACCTATGCAGCGTTCCTTCGTCGTGAAGGATCGCAAGGGCCTGCGCGATCCTGAGCAGACCGGTCCAAATAACGCGGCGTCTGCCGACGTCTGCCATATTGGACAGCCAAGCATAGGCCGCCCTCTTCCGCAGAACATCTGAAAGCAGGAGCCGGTGACCTCCATCGATGACCGCATAGTAGCCATCTACTGAGGAACCGAGATCCCGGAGGTGAACGAACAGCTCATTTGCCCCAGGATAGCCCTGAAGCCTCATAAGCCCTCGAACCTCTCGGTTCCAGAGAGCTTGAATTTCACCTCGTTCTTGTGCCGTTCGCTTCCAAAGCTTCAGGAAGTAGTAATCCCCCGCATCATGCGCCTCCCAAAGCTCTGGTATTCCTCGAAGCTTATCCCCTTTTTGGAGAAGCTTGCTTAGTTTGTACCGGTCAGCGATGTAGCGTTCTGCCATTGAGCCTTCCTAGAACTCCCACCCAGTATTAACCCCAGACTGCCCGCTGAATGCAAGCAATGCAACTGGGCGAAACTTCCCCCGAACGTTCTGAATGCGATGACCTCCCAGTAACCCCACCGTTCTGGTCGCCGTACCCTTCCCACCAGTCACCACTGCCCGCCCGCGCAGTTGAATTCGACATCTGCGGCTGTTGCGCCGTCGGCGACGCTCTTCATGAACTTGCGAATGTCGGCCTGAGTGACTTCATTACCCTTGCGCTTCCCGAGCAGGGGCTTGATGCAGCGCTCTATACAGCCCCGGTCAGTGGCCAAGGTGCTTGCCTTCTCAGTAAAGCGCCCTCAAGCAGGTACTTGTTACAGAGCTGGGCGACCCGAGTAGGTCGAATTGCTTGTTTGGCTCTAGGCGGCAAGGCACAATTGCTGAGCCGATTGAACTCAGACGTAGCTCAAATGGCGAGAATTTGCGGTCTGCAACACACCGAGGGCACATGCTACGATCACGGACTGGACGATCTTGTGGAGTCACCGTCAACCGTCGAAACTTCATGACCAGATCGCTTGCCGCCACGTTCAGTAGCGTAACTGCTTCGGGTTTGTTCGGAGGCGTTGCGCGAGGAAGGGCGTCAATGGAAGGCTCCGGCCCTAGCCATCTCGCCAGCGAACTCTGTTCGGAGTGGGCGCAGGGCAGAATCGAAGCACGATCCTATAGCGGCCCGTGTTTTATCACTGTTCAGACGACAGGCGGAGACCTTCCGCCATGGGCACCAAATTTACCTTTGGAAGGTGAAGTGTATCTGGAAGTTTTGGGAATCTCGGAGAAGACCCAAACATTGCCACTCGCCTCGCAAAACCCGTCAGACTGCGTTACTTTTTATGACGAGGCCCTCGCTAATGCTCGCCTCCCGCCTAGCGTGATGCACATTGCAGTGGCCAAGAATGAGCTTGAAGGCGCAATGGAGGGCTTCGTCAGCACTTTTTACGCCCCGCAACTCATCGGCGTCGAATTGTTCTGTATTAAAGAAATCGCAGGGGTGGCGAGGTCGGACCTTGGGGCAGAAGCCCTGCACCCTCGATCATCTGAGGGCCGAGCCTTTGTACTGCCCGGCCTAGCGCAGGGTTCGGGCGCTCTGGCGACCGAGGTTCGTTACCGCCTCGACAGTCTGGCCAGAGACGGATTTGATGGTGGTGTGTTTCTCCACACCCGGATTACCGATCCCTCCTTCGAGGACTGGTCGCTTGAGCTGTTCAGTGATTTCTATGAGAAAGCTCTTCCCGACGGGAGCAGCGCCTGTATTACCGCCACCACGGAGGCGATTCATGACAACGTATGCGTTTATGCGTTCAAAAGGCGAAATCCCTTATAATTCCAATCGGTTAGAATAGGTTTTCTTCGAATGGGAGCCGCTTTCAATGCTGACCTAAACTGGTGCTGACGGACAGCCGCCTCTCATCGAGGAAGTCCGCCCACCATTGCATCATTGGGACCCGCTCTTCCCAGTAAGCCGCCCGATTATAGATCCGTCGAATGCTGTCGCGATCTCGATGCGCAAGCTGGGCCTCGATGACGTCGGGATGAAACTTCCTCGACTCGTTCAGGATGGTGCTCGCGGTTGAACGGAAGCCGTGAGCCGTATGCTGCTCGTTAGTATAGCCCATCCTTCGCAAGGCCGAATTCATCGAATTCTCGGAAAGCACTGCCTTTCCGGACATCATGGACGGAAACACGTACCTGCCCAAGCCGCTGAGGTTCTGAATGCCTTTTATCACCTCAATAGCCTGAGAAGAGAGCGGCACTTCGTGTGGTCGCCGCATCTTAGTTTTGCCTTCAGGGATGATCCACTTGGCGTTTTCAAGATCGACTTCCTTCCACTCCATCAGCCGGGTTTCTCCGGGCCGAGCGAAGCACAATGCTTGGATTTTCAGAGCAGCAGCGAGCGTGGGCCATCCCTCGTAGCCGTAGATCGCCCGCATCAACGCCCCGACTTCATCTGCTGACGTTACAGCGGCATGGTTTGTAGGTACGTGCCTTTGCAGCGCCCCCCTGAGGGCGAACGTCGGATCGTTCTCCGCGCGTGCCGTGGCTATCGCGAACCGAAAAACACGACCGATGGCGGCTCGGGTAGCAAGCGCACTCTCAATACGCCCGCTCTGCTCGATTGACCGCAAGACTCCGAGCACCTCGGCGGCGGTGATCTGAGTTATGGGGCGGCGCTCAAGGGGCTTCGCAAGTTCCTTCATCATCCAAGTGTTCTTGATGATGGTTGGCCCTGCCCTGCCATCCTTCGCCAATTTCGCCAGATAATCGTGTGCGATTGCGCCGAAGGTGTTTGCGTTGGCTGTCATCGCCGCCGCTCGGTCGAGCTTTTTCTGCGTGGAGGGATCGATGCCCTTCGCGATCAGCGACTTTGCCGATTCCCTTCGAGCCCGTGCAGCAGATAAGCTGACAGTGGGATAAAGCCCAAAGCTCATGGTCTTACGCTTGCCAAGGAAGGCGTAGTCCATGCGCCACGTCTTGGTGCCGTTAGGTTTGACTAGCAGGTAAAGGTTGCCCCCGTCCGCCAGTTTGAACGCCTTTTCAGTCGGCTTTAGTTTTCGAAGGGCAAGGTCGCTCAGCGGCAATTGCGGTATCGATACGACGGGGTTTGCACGAGTACCGTCGATAGTACCGACTAATTTCGTGGACACAACAGGACGTCTTTGGACGGCCCTCGCGTGCGCGAGGTCAAAAAACCCCGTTTTCAGCCACTTTCGGCTAATTTGCTGGACGTCAATGTGTGGGAAAGACAAGCGCCTGGAGCGGGTGAAGGGAATCGAACCCTCGTCGTAAGCTTGGGAAGCTTCTGCTCTACCATTGAGCTACACCCGCATCGCCATCCGTTGTGCTGGAAATCCTTTAGCCCGTCAAGCTGAGCCGAGGGCACGGCGCTCCGAAGCACCATCATCAAGTGCCCCGTGTCCGTGCTGCTTTGCAGGGGAACTCTAGAGCGCTCCCTAAAACGGACTTGGCCGCGCACAGATGGGCGGCGCTAGTACGCCTTACGCGGCCGGAGAGTTACCGCAAGGGTTAGGCCGGCCACCGCCGCCAGCGCACCGAGCAACAAGGGCGAGGTTTTCCGGGGGATGTGGCCCCATTCACCATCGACGGCGTACTTGTCGTAAACCGGCTCAAACAGATTGCCGTCCGACGGGTCGGCGGGTGTGTCGGTCATTTCCGAAAGCTCCACTGCGTTGGCGACAAATGCCTCGGTCAGTGAGGGAGCAAAAATCTTCTGCCAGGCCGCAAGCTGGCCCAGTTGCCCCCCGAACACTTCACGGCGGGGATGGTGGGCGCAGCTCAGGATCGCATCGGCGACGGTTTCGGCAGGGTAGCGCACGGCGATGGGGGAAACGACCCGGCCGGTATAGTTGGCGGCGCGCTGGTAGATCGGGGTGTCGATGGCAAAAGGCATGACCGTGCACACATGGATGCCTTTGATGTCCCGCACCTCCTGGCGCACGCTGTCGCTGAGGCCGCGAATGGCGAACTTGCTCGCGACGTAAGCCGATGCATAGGGTTGGGCCGCAATCCCAAGCACGGAGGCGACATTGATCAGCGTGCCCGAGCCTTGCTGCCGGAACTGCCGGATCGCCGATTGCGCGCCGTAAAAGTACCCCAGCACATTGGTCTGAATGGTCCGCTCGATCACCGCCGGCGGGGTTTCCTCGATGCGGCCGAACTGCAGCACCGCGGCGCAATTGAGCCAGATATCGATGCGCCCAAAGC
>Ga0210040_10006722_pt1 | contig 14202 bp, 12 predicted proteins | sample CryGeyCG12114_NA_FD_185462 | JGI IMG/M metagenome (GOLD analysis project Ga0210040, IMG submission 185462) | Groundwater microbial communities from aquifer - Crystal Geyser CG19_WC_8/21/14_NA (SPAdes) (version 2) | ecosystem: Environmental > Aquatic > Deep subsurface > Groundwater | place: USA... | reverse complement strand
TCCTTAGCCTGCGCGTCAGTTTCACAAGTCCTGGCCCCCAGCCATTTTCTAAACCCTCTCTGCTTCTCCTCTCCCTGGAAAATAAGTTCACACTTGTTCAAGCTCAGATCCTTCAACTCTCCGTTCTCATCTTCTGCCTCCAACCACTTCGCCAAAGCCTCACGGTTGCCTTCCTGTACAGCTCTGGGTGCCTCCATCTCTTGCCACTTGATGCGGTTCTGTATGAGTTTGTCGTAGAACCGAATGCTGTGCTCGCCACCTTCTACGATCACGAGATTCATCCTGGGATGCATGATCACGACACCTGTGAGCTTGTTCTGCTCTGCGTTGATGGAGACTTGGTATCTGTGCTTGCCGTTTGCTAGGCTGTCGATCTTGTATACACGGACATGGAGACCCTTTGCGGCATCTTCGGCTTGCTGTTTCTCGAGTTTTTCCGCTTTTTGCTCCTTGGTTAGTTTGCGATCCTCGTTCATGTCCTCATGCTTGCCCTTGCGCTCTGCGATCTCGTGATGAACACGCGCTTCAATCGCAGTGGGATCCTGGATAGCCTCATCACCGAGCACGCGCATCAGATTGCCAATCTTGACCTTCGGTGCGGGAGGTGGCTCCAGGCCCAGTCGTATCTTTGCTTGCTGTTCCTTGAGGTCTGCCATGCGCCGTTGGCGACGCAGCTTTGCTTGTTCTTTTGATGTCAAGTACATGGGCTTGGCTGTGGGCACGATCTTTTCTTGCGGTGGCTCGATCAGGACTGGGTGCTGAATATAAACGGTGATAATGGAATCCGGTGTGTCGATCTTGAGATTCGCTGTATCCTCGATGGCATCATAAGAACTACCATTCACCAGATTTTCGTCCCACCACTCTATGGCCGGCGGAGCAGGTACTAGAAATGACTTCTCCGTGTCCAGATCCTCGTCTACACCAGCTTGACGTGCTCTTTCGGCGATGCGTTTCTTCATCGCCTCAAGCTGCGCCTGTCGGCGCAATGCCGCAGCTTGCTGGATGTACTTGCCCTTCTGATTGAAGACGAGTTGTCTCGTGTGCCTCCCTTTGGCAACCACATTCCGTGGGCCTAGACTTGGGTCAAAGTATGGGTTCGCCTTGATTTCTTCGACTGACGGACCTGAAAGATCGAGCTGAGCCTTTTTCGGCACAATTGCAGGGGTTTCAGACCGCCGATTTCCAATTGTAGTTGCGAATTTGGGCTGCGGAGTACCCTTCTTGCCAGCACGAACATCTTGTTGGGTATCTCCAAGCAGTGCAGGGTGTAGACCAATATCGAGACCACCTCGAGCACGCAAACCATCATCGTAAGTTGGTGGAGTATAGCTTGCCGGCGCTGGAGTTTTCTGCTGCGCTAAATTCTGGGATCTGTTTGTTGCTGCCGCAACTCGAGCTTTCAGCTGGGCTAGCCTATCGGCTGGGCCAGAGGATGGAGGAGTAGAGGATGCTGCTGCAGCGGGCTTGCTGGCAGCCATTCGAGCCTTGAGTGCTTCGGCCTTCGCTCGAGCTGCCGCAAGCATTTGATTGACGTCGGGCTTTGCACCCGCAGCCGGGGTGCCCGGAGTGGTCGGACGTGGCGAGCCATTGTTTGAGCGCGCTCTCTTCGAGGCTTCAGAGTCGCCTTCTTCGGGGTGAGGCCTTTTCAGCAACTTGCTCGCCGGATCTGCCATGTTGACAGAGTGGAGGTAAACTCACTGTAGTGATATTCCAGGCAAAAGGACGATCAAGAATGAATGGCGAGAGTCACTCGGTCGCTTTTTGGGGTCGCTGCTGCTGCCTACACGTCAACGCGCAAGAGAAGCAGAGAATAATTGTATCGCAGCCTGCGGAGTCGAGATGGGCACCAGATGCCAAGAGCTAAAAATGCGGAGCACAGGTCCTGACGCTTTTCCTCTCTCGACTCAGCTCGTACGAAGCTCTAACTCAGAAACCCTTCTTCACCACCTCGACGGGATAGTGATTGATGGAATGTTCCACCATGCACGCAGGACCGCATACATTGACGGACAGGTTGAAGCCTCGACTCGCTGATGCGTTCGAATGAAATTGTAAGACTTATGCAGAACCGACAATATCATTCTTTACGATCTTGATTCCACAGGCACTCCAAGTCTCTGGAGCGGCAGGACCGAAGATGTTTGCTATCCAGCACGGTCTTTCTTCAAAACATGGACTACTTGAAGGTGTAAAGCCCAGCGATCTACCTGGCAGTATCAATGCCTTGATTGCAGTTGATGGACTTCAAAGCTCAGGTAAGCTTAACTTAGCCTTTTAACTGAGTAGGCAAGGGAGGTTTTTGTCCAAAACCGAATACCTGAGCCATACAGCGAGATCACCTGTAGCAACATGCCAGCTACACATCGGCAGAGCACCAAGCATCGTAATTTCCAGATCTATAGGCACAATCCTATGGACTTCTGATGTAGAGCCAGTCCCCGCGTGACTCTGTTTGAGAAATCATGCATTGCTCACCCCTTGATCTCGAACTCATCCCGCTAAATCGACTTTTTGTGGTCGTGAACGCCGTAGATCCCATAGGGTAGGTAAAAAGGTATATACAAAAACAAGCTAGATAGGTTTCTTCCTTGCAGGACTGTATGCCTCACCCTTGGTGGGTGGTTTCATGGCCGTGGGAGGAGCGCGACCTCATCAATTCTTTTCGCGCTTTGTCTTTCGCTAGTGTTTGTCAGCATGGATGAACATCCTAGTTTTCGCGTCAAGCATACCTTCATCGTAAATCAGAAACTCGTGTAGCGCCTTACCCGCGGGCACCATCGGCAGAACAGGCACCTTCTTGTCCGTGATGACCTCCAGAAGAGCTGGTCCGTCGCCGCTACCCTCAATCAACCACTTGAGACTCTCGTCCACATCCGCAGGCTTCATACATCTCCGTGCCTGAACGCCCATTGCTTCGGCCAACTTAACGAAATCGGGGTTCTTCTGATGCGTGTGTGCGTATCGATCCTCATAGAACAGATTCTGCCATTGCGTCACCATACCCTGCTCCTCGTTGTTGAGCACAATAACTTTGACGCCAATATTGAATTGATTTGCTGTGCTAAGTTCTGTAAGCGTCATATTGAAGGAAGCATCGCCATCAATGTCGATAACAAGCGATTCAGGCGAGGCGACCTTGGCGCCGATGGCCGCAGGCAGGCCGAAGCCCATCGTGCCGAGACCACCAGAGGTGACCATGGTACGTGGGTAGCGCCATCGGAAGTGCTGTGCTGTCCACATTTGATGCTGACCAACACCAGTTGCGATGATTGTCTTTTGCTTCATGTGGGCGGTCATATTGGAGAGCTTCTCGATAAAGGCTTGAGGCTTGATGAGGCCTTCGGGGGTCTCACGTTCGTAAAGGCTGAATGGATAACGTGCTTTCCAGTCGTTGATTTGGTCGAACCATTCTGGGCGGGACGGGACGGCATTGACTTTAGGCAAGAGATGCGCAAGATTGGTGGTTACATCTCCTTCAACAGCTTCAGTAGCCTGGACGACTTTGTTGATGTTTTTCGGCATAACTTCAAAATGGACAATACCGCCACGTTTCTCGGCTGCAGCCTTCTTGGCTGCTGGGGCGAACTTCGCAATGTTGAGGGTTACACGATCGTCGAAACGGGCTCCGAGCGCGATTATGAGGTCTGCTTCCTGCATGGCCATATTGGCATATGCCGCGCCGTGCATGCCGAGCATGTGGAGAGACTTAGGGTCGAGTTCATCGAAACCTCCCAAACCCTGTAAAGTGGTCGTCACAGGAATATTAGCCTTGTCTGACAGCTCCCGGAGAAGCTTCGGTCCATCTGGGTTTCCCATAACACCTTGACCGGCGTAGATGACTGGCTTCTTAGCGATGTTGATGAGATTTGCCACACGGGCGATCGTGCCCTCAAGCTGCCTTCGGGACATATCTCGTGCTGCGAGCGTAGCTGCTGAAGGATTTGAAGGAAGGGTCGACTGCATCGGGATCGGCTTTCGTAGAATGCCAGCTGTAACATCCTTCGGGAGGTCGACCAGCACAGGACCGGGTCTTCCAGATGTAGCGATCTCAAATGCCTCCTTTATTCTCTTTGGCAATTCTGCCACGTTCTTGACCATAACGTTCCACTTCGTACATGCTCTTGAGATACCAATGACATCTGCTTCTTGGAAAGCATCTGTACCAATGGCGCTGGTTGGCACTTGTCCACAAAAGACAACCATAGGGGTACCGTCCGACATCGCGTCCTGCATTGGCGTGATAACGTTGGTTGCGCCAGGTCCTGAAGTTACAAGAACAACACCAGGCTTGCCTGAAGCTCTTGCATAACCTTCTGCCATATGTCCTGCACCTTGTTCATGCTTGGGTAGAATAAAGTCGAAATGTTTCGAGTTGTAAATGGCGTCAAAGACTGGGAGAATAGCACCGCCGGGATATCCAACTGGGCCCATTAGACTTGACAGCGTTGTGATCGTTGACTTCTACTCACAAATATGCTTAACGCCCTGCCGTAGCATCATCTCATGGAAGATCTCACCGCCACTGAGCCCAACGAATCTATAGCCAGGTGTCAGCTCCAGCTCTTCCCTATGCTCAAAGATACAGAGCTGGTAAGACGTACGAGTCATCGAGCTCTGGCATCTGCCTGTTGACCAGTGGAGAAGGATCATTTCGGCGAAAGTCCTGGTTGAAAGCAGGACTTGGTGTTGCCCTCGTTTGTCTGAAGCAACATGATCAGCTTGCTACCCATACGTAACGCGTTCGCTGTACATACCTGGCAGGTGCAGCAGCTGTGGTAGCTGGCCTCTTCGTGGGTTCTGTCGTTGGCTTCTGTGTTTTTCGATATGGACTAAGCGCTGCGGGGGCGGCGGTGGTGGAGAAAGGTAGCGAGCACGAAGGTCGTCGCTTGGATATGGAACGAATAGCACTGGAACCAGGTCTCATGGGCATCATCTTGGTCGTCATATTGATGAGGAACAGATGAGGCGAAAGTACAGGTCGAAGTACAGTAGATGAGCACGAGGACGAGTGGAAGTTGACTCATTAATTGCGACAGCTCCTCGGGCCGTGAAATTTCGTGCCAAGAAGCGACATCGGGCTAGTGACCGTGTACCCCACATTTTCAATTGTTCCAGGCTCTAGCCCGTCGACCGTCCTGTCGAGATCCTCCGTTACCTGGGTACCTACCGTAGGTAGAGCGTAGATTGCACGATCAGTGTCATGTATGATACCGCGGCTCAAGATGAATTCCTGGTACTCCTTCACTACATGCGCAGGCGAGCCATTACAATCAGATTGTCGTGAGTATCTAGCCGGTTCCGTGCCATATCAGCGTCCACATACGCAGAGCTGCGCCGTAGCAGCATCAAGCAAAAGTATCAGACCCTGTGGCGAATATCTCTAGGATGCATGTCATGGTGGAGCGACGCGAAGAAAAGCGCTCATCCAAGGCAATCTGGGAGGGGAAGCCGAGTCTTTTGTCATCGTACAATGATTATGTATAGGATATCTAGGATAGGCTGTTTGGGTCAACTTGTTACGCTGTCCTCGCGTGCCATGATCCACGTAGCTTCGTGGCGACCGGATGGATCTAGCGGAGATCGGCGTTGAAGACCACGTAGGAGAATCCCGCTGCAATCTTCTCACGCCTTGATGCGGGTCACGAATGGATGCTTGAGCGCATCGTTCGGTGTAATCCTCTTCGCCGGGTCGAGTGCCAAAGTCTTCTCTAGAAGATCCAAAAAGAGCTCCACTTCCTTCCTCTCTTGCTCGTCCATCCTCTTGCCCTTTGGTAGCAGCCTCGACCTAAGATCCCTGACCGGCTTCGCTTTGACATCCGTAAGTCTGGTTACAATGCGACCTGTGACTGGGTCTGCCTCCTGCGACCGAAACTGGAGCAGATCGTCGAAGTAGTCAAACGCAAGTGTCCCTCTCCTGAGCAGTTTGTGAGGGAATTTGCCACGACACTCCATGATCGTCTTGATCATATTGTTATTGTTCCTCCCAGTGAATAGAATCTTGCCTGTGTAGAGCTCAAAGAGGGTACACCCGATCGACCACATATCAATACTGTAGTCATAAGGAATGCCCAAAATGACCTCTGGGGCTCTGTAGAAGCGCGAAACCAGATACGGTGCAGTCACGTTCTCCGTGATGGGCGAAGCTGATCCTAAATCACAGACTTTGAGGATATTGCGAGCTTCGTTGACCAAAATGTTGTCTGGTTTGATATCAGCATGGATGTACTGGCATTTTTTCAACAAGCTCAAGCCGAGGAACAACTGTTGTGCATATACTCTGATCGCCTTGAGATTGATGCCAACGTCTCTGCCAAATTTCTTGAGTACTTCCCGAAGGTTGAGAGACAGATTCTCAAACACCATACAAAGGTGGGCTTTGTGGTCGAACGATCTGTGTAAGCGTATCACGTGTTTCTTGTCATCGGGATCGTTTGCTGCAATGTCCTTGAGAATTTCCATCTCCTTAATGCCAGCCTTGCGCATGGTCTCATTGTTTCTGACAATCTTGATCGCCACTTCCTGTTGTGTTGTGATGTCGGTCGCCCGCACGACCGACGAGAACATGCCTCGACCCAGATTTTGAGTAACGTGGTAGCGGTTTTCGATGAGCTCACCAAGGATTGTGATGTAGTAACCTTCGTGATCATCCCAATTATCCATCATGCTTGCATCGAGTTTCTGAGCTGCTTTCTCGGTCAATGGCTGAACCTTCGTGGGGGGGCCAGCGAACATATCATCCTCGTCATCGTTGTCGGCAAACATATCGAATTCGTCCTTTGGCTGCTCTGGAGATTGTCGCTTTTCAGCTACGGCGTGAGTGACAACTTCCTGAATAGCGGAGGCCTCAGAAATGTCATCTTCCTTGAACAAGCGCTTGTCATGGCGTGCTCGCTCCTCCTGCATATCAATTGTGGGATCATAATCAGCAGCCGAAGGCTCATCATCATCAGCGGCAGGTGACCTCTCGGCCTCCTGGTTCGCCAGGTTGTCTTCGCGAATAAAACTAATATCAGCTGGAGACTGTGGGGCGGACGACGGTCTTGAGGTCGAGGGAGTCGAGGGCTCGGGGGACACTGTTCTGCGAGGAGTGGCTGGTGTTGAGTCAGTAGCAGGAGTGCTCCCAGAGTCGCCGACATTCGGCGTCAAAGCTTGCACGAGCAAAGGATTAGCCTGACTGCGGTACTTGTTCTTTATAGCTTCCCGGCGTTTGCGACGCTCTTCAATGAGGGCGGCGTCGTCCAGAACAGTCGTATCGTCATTTGTGCCGTTTTTTGCGATGTCTGCTGCAAACGCACTGTTACCAATTAGCACACGTAATATAATCAACCGATCTCAACAGCTCCCGTTAGCTTGAAACAATTCCGGCAATCAAAAGCAGACATGATATTGGACTGAACGACAACCTTGAGGCTCCTCTCTGCATATCATTTTGGCAAATTGCGAGACCGCCAAAGCCGAAACCATCTCCTGTCCTGTTATGATAGTGCTTCAATGAACCAGCAATAACGGTGGTTCGAGCAGCAACGGAGAATAGACAAGCTTACAAAGTACTTCCAGCATGTTGGGTGAAGACTTACTCATCTGCATCAGGTCGAACGACATTCCTGTCGTCCTGTATTCTCACAGATTTCTGTGTCTTGGTAGCGCCTTCAGCGTTGACCCCGGGTGAGCCAGCCCTGTCCAGAACTCTTGTAGAGGTATTCCTTGAGCTAGAGTGACTGTGGCTGACGTTCTTGCCATCACGACGGTCTCTTTCGCGTTCTAGCCGATAAGGAGATCTGCTACGACTCCTGGAATAGGTCCTCGAACGTTTTGATTGATGATCTCTGTCGTTGTACGATGCATGTGGTGCGTGGCCATGCCTACTATCCTCATGTCTTACATTGAAAGTACGTGGGCTATTGCGATTGCGGTGCTCGCCTGTAGTGTACTCATCCTCTCTGCGACGCTTTTCGCCATGGGAAGCTCGATAAGGGGATCGTGAACGCGATCTTCGGTGTCGAGAACTGGGAGATCGGTTGGATCGATAAGGTCTGGTATGACGGTCAACATTTGTGCCATTTCGAGAAGTCAGCGTTGTAGTTGCCTTCGCTTCCGTATCCGAACTTAGGACTTCACCCTCCGATTGACTTGACGCTCTGGAGGCCATGACTGTTCGCGGAAGAACGCGATGTCAAAGTCCTAGCCCTGGATAGTAGAAGTGTTAGCGCAAGTGGTTCTTTTTGACCAAGTGGTAGTTGAGAGCCGACCGGCTGGTGCGTACTCCTGTATTGGTTTATAATCGCATTTGTATCGCGGATACCGTGAATGTGGAGTCAAGCCTTCGCTAATCAGTCGATTCGAACGTGGTTGCGTTCGAGTTCAAAGCGGTAGGTACAAGGATGCATCTGGTGTATGGGCAACTAGCACAGGGCGTGACGTCGAAATCTTCACAAGGCTGAAGCGCCGATTCACTGCGCAGGCGCAGTCGTCCTTCAAGACACCTCAAAGCGCCTTGTTCTCAACGATTTCCAACCCCAGCACCGTTCTGCGATCCAGATTAAGTAAATAAATTACCAGTCTTCACGAACACTCCACATACACAAGATGGGTGGCGCAAGCAGAGAAGGTACGTTGTAGCCGCCTCACCTTACGAATACAGTCTTTAATAGACGACTTAGGCGGCAAGGCCAAGCCTCTTAAGGCTCCCAAGAAAGAGAAGAAGGATATGGATGAGGAAGAGGTTGCCTTCAAGGAGAAGCAAAAGGCCGGTGTGTTGCTGAAAAACCGTTACAACACCAAGTTACTAATAAAATATTCCTAGACGCTCAAGCACGCAAGGATCTGGCAGACAAGGCCAAGGGAAAGGGACCACTGAATACTGGAGGTCAAGGCAAGTGCTATACGCTCCTACAGTCGCGTGGTGAGGCATTATGTACAAGGAGTTGCTACTTCTCTCGTGGAAGCCACCTGAGAGGAATAGCCAGTTCTTACGCCCATGGCCGATCTACTCGATTATCTCTCGTCTGGACTAACCGTTGTTGGTTTATAGGCATCAAGAAGAGTGGCAAGAAATAAACCAATGAGCGTTACTACCCTTACGAAGTGCACGAATTCAGTGATAGAGGAGTCCTGGAGCGGATCAGGTTTTGGGAATTGATGTAGCCAATTCAACACGATAGTACGTCTGGAATGCAAGCGGGGTCGACACTCTTCGTTTCCCCTGCTATATGCAACACATCATGCCAACCCACACCCATCGCCGTCTGTTGTCCTTCTGATGTTGACTGAAACGGCTTGGAAAGAACTTGCTGTTGTCGAAGTACATAACTCGCACGCATACTATGTGAGTATTACCTACGTAACCGCCGCTAAAAAGCCGAAAGAACCTTGCCCTCAAGCTTTTTCTGCTTCCGTGTGAGGACCAAATGTCGAAAGGAGAATAGTTTGCAAGATGGGTAAGGTATGCGTCAACTTCATTGTGTAGCCACTCGAAATTCACGGTCCAAAGTCTCAACCCTCCTCCCCCCTTTTTTTTTCCGGGTGCATTATCCACTTCAGCAGCACTCAGCCTCTCCAATAACCGCGATGTTACTCTCCCAATAAGAACGGGAACCTTACGCTCCTCAATGGTCCACTCAGACCTTATGGCCCTTAGACGGCACCTGGATCTGCTCAGCATGGATAGTACTTCCTACTTTATGCCTTCCTTCCACTGACGCTTCATCATCATCAACATGATCCACGACCTTTTGCACCGCATTTACAGACCTCTCCGCGAGTTCTCTGTCCTCAAACACTGTCACAGCAAGTCAGAAACAAATATAAAATGGGCATCAGGCAAGAACTTACGGAACGCTAACTCTTCAAGCGTCCGATTGCTCGTTTCGGGAAACATGAAGTAGACAAAGACGATCTCGAATGCGAGCCAGCAGCAGTAGGTTATGAGGTACTTCCAAGCGATGTTCTTTAAGCCGATGGGATTGACAAACGTGGTGAAGAAACCAGCACTGCGGCCGAAGAGCTGGAAGATGGCGATGCCACGCGAGCGCTCGGCGTATGGGAACAGTTCGACAAGGTAGGCTGACGGATGTCAGACAAAAGGTCGGAGGTTTGACTTGTGGAATGACTTACTGTACGTCAGGGCGTTGTATCCAATGTTATAACATGGGGCATATGCGAAGATAAAGAAGATAGTTGCCGCTGCAGCGGAGCTGTTCTTCTGTCCTCTGTCAATCGCCGCCATGGTTGTTTTCATGGTCACGGTCCAGCAGATGTAGCAGATGAGCAAGCTGATTGTGCATGCCAGGTACATCTGCCGACGTCGGAAGCGGGTCACCAGCATGGCAGCCGTGAACGCGCAGACCATACTCCAGCAGGCATTGGCGACATTGAGCTTTTGCTTGAAGACAGAGGATGTTTGGCCGATCATCTGAAGGAGGTCACCAAAGTAATACCTAAACGTCGTTAGATTAGGGGATCCCGCAGGGCAACCAATTCAGACTTACGAGATCAGGGTGTTTCCGGACCATTGCGTGAAGAGGCCAAGCATGGAGCCGATGAATGTGCGACGTCGCATACCGGGTGTTGCAAACATGTCCGCCCAGGACTTCTTCGAGGCTTCCAGCTCCAGGGTAAGTGTAGAGCGGATCTGAGCCATTTCCGCCTTGACGAATTCGGATTGTGCGTCACCCTCGGCATGGTACTTGACAAGGATGCTGTATGCTTCCTCAGAGCGGTCCTTGGTGAGAAGCCAGCGAGGACTTTCAGGCAGAAAACTGGACGTGGTCAGCAAGCGTCTCGACTGTGTCTCGGTACTGTCGCTCACAAGACGAAGGATATTTGTAGGAATGATGGTGCCATCTGCAGTAGCGATGGTACTCTCCATCCCCAGTTGCTGGCGATGTTGTTGGTGCCGAAGCAAATTCCGGCAGCGGTGATTTGCCCTATGAAGTAAGAAACGTTGAATAGTGAGGTCATAATGGGACGCTCTTTCGGATAAGCAAGCTCTCCAATCAGCGCAGACGCGGCGATGATGCAAGTGGGAATGCCAAATCCGAGCACCATACGCGCGACGATATACTAAAAGGGTGGACAGGTCAGTGCGGGACTCGTCAGACACTCGGAAGAGGCCTGGTCTGGAAGCACGCAGGATATCAGAAGTTGGGGACGAATCCAGAATCAAACTGTGTGGAACACTCACCATTCCTGCATTGACCGCACAACCCTGGATGATAGCTCCAATACACATGACAACCGAGCCCAAGAAGATTGCCCAGCGCCTGCCTAGGCGGTCATTGACGATAGGTACCAACGGTAGAGAAAGGATGGCACCGAGAGAGTAGCTGGCTGCAATGATCCCTTTCAAGGAACCCTGAGGGTTGTGGAAATGTTCTACCCAGGACGGCACAATCTGCAAGGCGTTGATCATCTGGGAGTCGAACCCAGAGGTAAGCTCTATGCCCATACATGTTGGAAACAGCAGGAAATAGAGCGTTCGGAGGTTGGGCTTTCTGTACCATGGCACCTTGTCTTCTGCGACGATGCGTGTAAGGATAGGATCAGCTGCACCCGTCTCCTTGCGTTTCGGATTGAAGATGCCCATCGTTGTCAAGCAGCTCTTCAGTGGGTGTTCCGTCAGTGTCAGTTCGTACTTCAGGCCCAGGAGAAGGTATAGGTCAAGGGAGGAATAGGTCAAAGAATGAAGAACAATGCGGCGAGGGCACGATGCGCGCACCACGGTATTTATTGGCTTCTCGTATGCGCCTCAGGACGCAACAAGTATAGGCCTAGCTTTGTGGGGCATCTGCGGGTGTAATGGGTCTGCATGGGATCTGTCGTTCGGTTGATATCAAAAGCTGGGGAAGCACTATTCCCGAGGTGCCGCCTATTCCGACCGTTGTCCTCGAGCGGCGGCCAGAACTGCAGCCCCGCCGCGGCAGATGCGATGTTTTTGCTTCTACAGCGCATAGAGTTAAGGCGCTCCTCGTTACGCGCTGTGCAGCAGCATCATGCCACAGATTTGCCCTGTTCTTCTCTGTGCCCATGACCATCTTTAGCCTGAACAGATCGTGCCAAGCTGGCTATATTCATTGCCAAGAAGGTAGAGGTGTTGAGTGGTGCACGACAGTAAGCATATGCAGTAGGGTGTCATGTGCGAGCTCCAAACAGCAGGTAAGAACATCGAAGAGGGTGTACACAGTTCGTGGTAGTATGAGCGACAGCTCCGTGTTGGAAGTGAGCTAGCACACCCTTGATTGCCCTTGGAGGACTCAACGACGAGTTTTTGGCTCAGCGGATTCTTTGTACTATTGTGTTCTTGGTCAATGGTACACAGTTGTACATCTCGTCGAGCGGCCGCTCTGTAAGTCTACAGTATTTGACTGCGGTTGGAAGATTCGATGTGAGCCTCTGTGGAAGGCCGGGATCATGTGCAGCCACAGTTGCTTCCACAAATCCGCGCTGGCCCAGAAGCTGACGGTTTGCTCTGTACACGCCTCGCTTCAGAGCCTGAATGGTCGTCGTGCAGTCGCGGTTTCTGCTCAGGCCCTATTTGGACTAGCATGATAACTGGCTCAGTCTAACCAAGACTTGATCAAGGCTAGTCTCAAATCGGCTTACGCCGTAGAGTGTTTCAACCTTGCTGAGCATCTGCCTTGCAAGAACGCTCCTTCATACTGTGTAGGTAGGTACTCGAGCAGGATTACACGTCATAGAGGATAATGGTCAATTCGAATGATGGGCTTGATCTTGAACCTGCCAGACCACATCTACAACGCTTGCTGTCGTCTCGAGCATTTCCAAAGACGATATGTCCTTCCGAAGTCGCAAGAGCTATGAGCACAGCCGAGCTTCACATGGCAGGAGCTAGCACATGGCGAGACCTCATGCCCGCATTGCGCCGTCTAGCTTTTCAACTCCGCGACGGAGGCACGGTCGATGTTCTGCAGAAGGGCAACGTCCTCCCTAGAACGCAGAGTCTGGAGAACACTACGGGTCCTATTCGTCTACGTATGGTACAGCAGTAACAAGATCGAGGTCACAGGAGTAGAGAACCTGGAAGACGACTACATGATCAATCACTGGGACCGTGCTAAGCCTTGCGTCGTGTTCTGTGTGGGCGACATAGGCGAGGTCTTCTGGAAGCGTCTGCAGCTCCAGGCCGATATCAAGTTCTTTCCTCTCTGCTTCCAGTATCCTTACAATTCCTCTGTTCGGTTTTCGGTGGGCATCTATTCCTTTCATTAGCCAACCTGTCAAGCAACGATTCATGATACAACGACTTTTCCTGCCCCTTCTTCAGCCGCTTCCCCTACTTCACCTCACATTCTATTACATTCACATACTATCAAAGAAGATCTCGTGTGGCGCCTTCGATCGAGCCTCTTACTATCGTTCGTAGCGACGGCGAACTACGAACAGCCATTTGGTCCTCGTCGGGAACCCTCGACAACATAAACACAAACACAAACATAAGCACCAGAGTCGATGTCGGCTGAGCCTTTTGAAACAGCTGTCATAGTTAACGATTACGGCATGACAATCACCCTTGATGGAATTGCCCGTCCTCTTTTGGTGGCTTGTCTGACCAATTGATAGGGACAATCTGTCAGGGCGCTGGGATTAAGGTTGGCACGGGCCTTGGTGCTCAACATCTTAAAGTGATATTGCCTGTCAGCAAATGTCCCGCTGCAAGATCTGAGTGTTGCCTGCCTGACATGGTGCGATGCTGCCACAGATGCAGGGACGGGTATGGCAGCTACTCCTGGAGCTACCAGGTTCAGCTTGGATTCCTTTCCGTATCGTTAGAGAGAATGTTGAATAGAACGAATCTACGGTAGAATTTTAATTCTTGAAAACGCAGGAACTTGTTGGTTGCCAGCTATAGCGGCTTTCACGTAAGTGTGCTTGGGTGTGTTCAAGAACACGGGTCTCGTAAACCATGTATGTGACAGCATGTATGTTTACCAGGTACAAGACCCGGGACTTCAGAGGCATGGTGGCTGCGGGCTTCAAATTAAGCTTATTTCAAATGTGGCCACAAGCGGCAAGTGCCTGAAGCAAGCCCGTCCAAGCCCGTGTTTACGGTTTCGCGCTGGCTACGGCTGATCGACGTCATGTGTCAACAATGAACAACCGCCGCGTCGCAACCTAGTGGAGGCACTTGAACAGAGCTGGCATGCTCGAGTCGAACACCTAGGGAATCTTGCAGACGCTCCC
>Ga0210040_10006721_pt1 | contig 14204 bp, 11 predicted proteins | sample CryGeyCG12114_NA_FD_185462 | JGI IMG/M metagenome (GOLD analysis project Ga0210040, IMG submission 185462) | Groundwater microbial communities from aquifer - Crystal Geyser CG19_WC_8/21/14_NA (SPAdes) (version 2) | ecosystem: Environmental > Aquatic > Deep subsurface > Groundwater | place: USA... | reverse complement strand
GAGCTGGCGGCCGGCCTCGGCGAGCGGGTGGCCCTCGCCCGGGGCGTCGCGGCCCTCGGGTCGGTGCTGCTCTGCGGCGCGGCGACCGCGGTGGCCGGGCCGATCTGGTTCGTGGGCCTCGTCGTCCCGCACCTGTGCCGGCTGCTCGTGGGCGTCGACCACCGCTGGCTGCTGCCCTTCTCGGCGCTCGCCGGGGCCTCGCTGCTGGTCGCCTCCGACGTCCTCGGCCGCATCGTCGCCCGCCCCTCGGAGCTCGACGTCGGCATCATCACCGCCCTCGTCGGGGCGCCGTTCTTCATCGCGGTGGTCCGCCGGCAGCGGGTGCGCGAGCTGTGACCGCCCTCCTCCCCGCGCCTGCCGCCGACGTCGACGCGGTGGCCCGCAACCGGGTCCGCCGGTCGTCGCGGCGGCGCCTGGTGGTCACCGTGCTGGCGGTGCTCGTCGTCGTCACCTTCCTCGGCACGCTCATGGTCGGGCGGACGTTCTACCCGCTGGGCGACGTCGTGCGCGTGGTCCTGGGCGAGCGCGTCCCCGGCGCCTCGTTCACCGTCGGACGGTTGCGGCTGCCCCGCGGGGTGCTCGCCGTCGTCGCCGGACTGTGCTTCGGGCTGGGCGGCGTCACCTTCCAGACCATGCTGCGCAACCCGCTGGCCAGCCCCGACGTGATCGGCATCAGCTCCGGGGCCAGCGCCGCGGCCGTCGTCGGCATCGTGATCTTCTCGCTGGACGGGACGGCGGTGTCCACCATCGCGGTCGCGGCGGCCCTCGGCGTGGCGCTGCTCATCTACGCCCTGGCGTTCAAGGGCGGGGTCGCCGGGACCCGGCTCATCCTGATCGGCATCGGCGTCGGCGCGATGCTCACCAGCGTCATCAACTACGTGCTGACCAAGGCCGGGCAGTGGGACTACCAGGAGGCCCTCCGGTGGCTGACCGGCAGCCTGACCGGGACCACCTGGACGGCGGTGCTCCCCGCGCTGGTCGCCCTGCTGGTGCTGGCCCCGGTGCTGCTCGGCCAGGCGAAGAACCTCTCGGCCCTGCAGCTGGGCGACGACACGGCTGCCGCGCTGGGCGTCCGGGTGGAGCGCACCCGGCTGGTCGCGATCATCGCCGCGGTCGGCCTGGTCGCCTTCGCCACGGCGGCCTGCGGGCCCATCGCGTTCGTGTCGTTCCTCGCCGGCCCCATCGCGGCACGGATCGTGGGGCCGCACGGCTCGCTGCTCGTCCCGGCCGCACTGGTCGGGGCGCTGCTGGTCCTGGTCGCCGACCTGGTGGGGCAGTTCGCCTTCGACACCCGCTTCCCGGTCGGCGTCGTCACCGGAGTGCTCGGGGCGCCCTACCTGATCTACCTGATCATCCGCACCAACCGGGCCGGAGGCTCATTGTGAGCGGCTCTGCAGTCCTGGCGGCTCCGCCGCACCCGAGCGAACGGAGGACATGGTGACTCGGACCCACACCCTCGCCGCCGAGGAGCTGACCCTCGGGTACGGCGAGCGCACCGTCATCGAGGGGCTCGACCTCGCCGTCCCGGCCGGCCGGATCACCGCCATCGTGGGCGCCAACGCCTCGGGCAAGTCGACCCTGCTGCGCTCGATGTCGCGGCTGCTGGCCCCCCGGGCCGGGCGGGTGCTGCTGGACGGCACGGAGGTGCACCGCATGCCGGCCAAGGAGCTGGCGCGGACCCTGGGCCTGCTCCCCCAGTCACCCATCGCGCCCGAGGGCATCACGGTCGCCGACCTCGTGGGGCGCGGCCGCCATCCCCACCAGGGCATCTTCTCCCGCTGGAACCGGGAGGACGACGCCGCGGTGGCCGCGGCGCTGGAGGCGACCCAGACGACGGAGCTTGCCGAGCGCGCCGTCGACGAGCTCTCCGGCGGCCAGCGCCAGCGGGTGTGGATCGCGATGGCGCTGGCCCAGCAGACCGACCTGCTGCTGCTGGACGAGCCGACCACGTTCCTCGACGTGAGCCACCAGATCGAGGTCCTCGACCTGCTGACCGACCTCAACCGGCGGCGCGGCACGACGATCGTCATGGTCCTGCACGACCTGAACCTGGCGGCCCGCTACGCCGACCACCTGGTGGCGCTGGAGTCCGGCCGGATCCACGCGGCCGGCGACCCGGTCGACGTGCTGACCGAGGACTGCGTGCGCGCGGTGTTCGGCCTGGAGAGCCGGGTGATCGTCGACCCGGTCTCGGGGAAGCCGCTCATGCTGCCGATCGGGCGGCACCACGCCGCGGCGCCGGTCCCCGCGGAGGCCTGAGCGGGCCGGTCAGCCCTCGATGACGCGGTGCGGCCGGCTCTCCAGCTGCCGGTCGGGCCCGGCCACGTACCGGTTGACCTGCTGCTGCTTCTTGGGCGGGCGGTCGTTGGCCATGATCACGGCGAACCAGGGCAGGATGGTGCCGAGGACGGCGAGGATGATCATCAGCCAGACCACCTGGTAGAAGACCGCGGCGAAGAGCAGGCAGACGGTGCGCACGAGCATCGTGATCGCGTAGCGCTTCTTGCGCGCTGCGTGCTGGTCGACCCGGCTGACCTGGGCCTCGGTGATCAGCACCGGCTCGGCCCGGCGTGGCCTCGGGTTCTGCTGGCTGGTGGCCACGGGTGTCCATCCCTCCGCTGCCCGGTGCACCGGGGGCGAACGCCCCGGCGCTGCCCCGGATCCGCGCCCCATGGTGCCACCGCGGAGGGGGGTCGTGCAGGCGTCGGCCGTGACATCGGTGACCGTCCCCGCGGAGCGGCCCGGGTCGTCGGGAGGTCGCTGCGTCCGGTAGGACTGGACCGGCTCGCAGCGGCACGCCGGTGCCGCGTGGACGACCCCGCGACGGGAGGGAACCGATGTCCGGTCCGCAGGTGGACGCCGGGGGGCGGGTGGTCGTCGGCGTCGACGGCTCGGAGTCCTCGACCCAGGCAGCGGTCCACGGGGCCGGGTACGCGCGGCGCCGCGGGCTGGGCCTGCTGCTGGCGCACGTGACCCCGCACGGGAGCGGCGACGACGCGCGGCCGATGGCCGGCCGCGCGGTGCGGGAGCGTTACGCGCAGAGCGCCGGCCTCCTGGTGCAGGCCGCCGCCGACCGCGTCCGGGAGGCGACCGGCCTGACCGACGTCACGGCGTCGGTGGTCGAGGACCATCCCGTGGACGGGCTGCTGGCCCTCTCCGCAGACGCCGCCGTCGTCGTGACCGGGCGCCGGGGCACGGGTGGGCTGCCGGGCCTGCTCCTGGGGTCCACCGCCGGCGCGCTGGTCCAGCACGCGCGGTGCCCGGTGATCGCGCTGCCCGACGAGGCCGCAGTGCCCGCCGTCCCGCCCTCGGTGGTCGTCGGCGTGGAGGGGCGCCCCGGCGACGAGCAGGTGCTGGCCTTCGCGGTCGCCGAGGCCGCCGCCCGGTCCGTCGTCCTCCGGGCCGTGCACGCCTGGCGCGACGTGCCGCTGGAGAGCGCCGTCGGCGGGTTCGGGCCCCTGGTGGACTGGAGCGCCGTGGAGGCGCAGGAGCGGCAGCTGCTGACCGAGGCGGTCGCCCCCTGGCGCAGCGACCCCCCGGGCGTCGCGATCGAGGAGGAACTGCTGCGCGACGGCCCCGCGACCGCCCTGCTCGCTGCTTCGGCCGGCGCGGAACTGCTCGTCGTCGGCCACCGGCACCGGAGCGGGCTCGCCCGTCTCGGCTCGACCACCCACGGCGTCCTGCACCGGGCGGCCGCCCCGATCGCCGTGGTCCCGATCCTGCGCTGACCGGTCAGGCGTCGGCCGTCTTCTGCTTGGCCGCGGCCTTCTGCTCCTGCTTGAACCGGCGCACCTCGACCAGCGACTGCGGTCCGGTGATGTCGGCGACGGAACGTCGCGCGTCCTCCTCGCCGTAGGCGCCGGCCGCCTCCCGCCAGCCCGGCGGGGTGACGCCGTACTGCTTGCCGAGCAGCGCGAGGAAGATCGATGCCTTCTGCGCCCCGAAGCCGGGGAGCTCCCGGAGCCGGCGCAGCAGCGTCTTCCCGTCCGGCGCGTCGGCCCACAGGTTCTCCGCGCGGCCGTCGTACCGCTCGACCAGCAGCCGGCACAGGTCCTGGGCCCGGCCGGCCATCGAGCCGGGATAGCGGTGCAGCGCCGGGGGGCCCTGGAAGAGGCGGGTCAGCTCGTCCGGGTCGGCGCCGGCCAGGTGCCCGGCGTCCAGGGCGTCCACGCCGAGGCGGTCGGCCAGCAGGCGCGGCGCGGCGAAGGCGCGCTCCATGGGGAACTGCTGGTCCAGGAGCATCCCGACGAGCAGGGCGAGCGGGTCGCGGCCGAGCAGCTCGTCGGCGGCGGCCTCCTGGGCGATGCGGAGCGCTGGCACGGTGCGCAGTCTGCCGCACCGGGCGCCGGCGCACTCCGACTCCGTGGCCGGGAGACCCCGACGTCCGCACGCCCTGCGGAAAAGGTCCTACCGACGACCCACGCGGTGGCTGCCGCGGAGCCGCCATCGGGAAGAGTGTGCCGGGTGCGGGCGGTCGTGAGCAGGGTGAGTGCAGCCGCTGTAACGGTGGACGGCGCCGTGGTCGGCGAGATCGGCTCGGGGTTGCTGTCACTGGTCGGCGTCGGCCACGCGGACGACGTCGGCACCGCCCGCCTGCTGGCCCGCAAGATCCACGAGCTGCGCATCTTCCCCCGCGACGAGGGCGCGGTGTCGGCCGCCGACCTGGGGCTGCCCGTCCTGGTCGTCAGCCAGTTCACCCTCTACGCCGACACCCGCAAGGGCCGGCGCCCGTCCTGGGCCGGGGCCGCTCCCGGCGAGGTCGCCCAGCCGCTGGTCGACGAGGTGGTGGCCGAGCTGCGCCGTCGCGGGTGCACCGTGGCCACCGGGGTGTTCGGCGCCCGGATGCAGGTGTCCTCGGTCAACGAGGGCCCGATGACCTTGCTCCTGGAGGTCTGAACCCCGCGCTCCGCGGGTAGCCCGCGTGAGCGACAACACTCCCTGTCGGTTGCCTGTGAACCGGGGACTTGTGGAACACGCAGCCCCGTCCGAACCGTTGTGCAAGACGTACCTCACCGGACAGAAGAGCAACGGGGCAGGTCCGGAGAACCCGGAACCCCATCGACGCCCCGGATGGCAGAACCGCCGCGCCACCGATGACCGGCGGATGCATCCGAATCGAAGGCAAGGACGAAGAAGCATCGTGACGCTGCTGCAGTCTTCCCCCAACGACACCCTCGAGGTGCGCTCGCGGACGCCGCGCCGGGAGCCCGACACCACCGGCCTGGTGTCCACCGACCTCGTGCGCGTGTACCTCAACACGATCGGCAAGACCGCACTGCTCACCGCCGAGCAGGAGGTCGAGCTCGCCAAGCGGATCGAGGCCGGCCTCTACGCCGACCGGCTGCTGGCCGAGAAGCCCGACCTCTCTTCCGCCAAGAAGCGGGACTACAAGATCCTGGCCGTGGACGGCAAGGCGGCCAAGGCGCACCTGCTCGAGGCCAACCTCCGCCTCGTCGTCTCGGTGGCCAAGCGCTACACCGGCCATGGCATGACGTTCCTGGACCTCATCCAGGAGGGGAACGTCGGGCTGATCCGCGCGGTGGAGAAGTTCGACTACACCAAGGGCTTCAAGTTCTCCACGTACGCCACGTGGTGGATCCGGCAGGCGATCACCCGCGCCATGGCCGACTCCGGCCGCACCATCCGGTTGCCCGTCCACCTGGCCGAGCAGGTGAACAAGGTCGTCCGCACCCGGCGCCGCATGCACCAGGAGCTGGAGCGCGAGCCCACTCCCGAGGAGATCGGGCTCGAGCTGGACATGACCGAGGAGCGGGTGGTCGAGCTGCTCGAGCACAGCCGCGACCTGGTCAGCCTGGACCAGACCGTGGGCGCCGACGAGGAGTCCCGGCTCGGTGACTTCATCGAGGACGCCGACGCCGCGGTCGCCGAGGACGCGGTCGCCTTCCAGATGATGAAGGGCGACGTGCGGAACGTGCTGGAGACGCTGGAGGACCGGGAGCGCGACGTCGTCGTCCTCCGCTTCGGTCTGGACGGCGGCCAGCCGCGCACGCTGGAGCAGATCGGCAAGCAGTTCGGCCTGTCGCGCGAGCGCGTGCGCCAGATCGAGCGCGAGACGATGGCCAAGCTGCGCGACCCCCAGCGCGCCGACGCCCTGCGCGACTACCTCGCGTAACCGCTGCAGCGACGAGAGCCCGCCCCCAGGAGGGGGCGGGCTCTCGTCGTCTCAGAGGGGCGAGCGCATGCGGCGGGGGCCGGGGTCGACACGGGCGGTGGGCGGCCCGACGCGTGCGGCCCCGCCGGCGACGACCAGCGAGCGGCCACCGTGCCACGGGTTCGCCGGGCCGACGATCACCGGCTCCAGGGTCAGCCGCAGCACCTCGGGCAGGTCGTCGGCGAGCCGGGCGACCCGCAGCAGCAGGTCCTCCAGCGCGGCGGTGTCGACCGGCTCCGAGCCGCGCCACCCGTCCAGCAGGGGGTACGCGCGGGGACCGCGCACCAGCTCGGCGGCGTCGAGGTCGGTGAGCGGCAGCGTGCGGAAGGCGCGGTCGCCGAGCAGCTCGGTGGCCACTCCCCCGACGCCGAAGCTCACCAGGGCACCGAAGGACGGGTCGTCGACGATCTCCACCACCGTGGCGACGCCGGGCGCGGCCATCTCCTGCACGATGACCGGGTCGCCGGACGGGATCGCGGCGTAGGCCGCGCGCACCGCGTCGGCGTCGACGAGGTCCAGCCGCACCCCGCCGAGGTCCGAGCGGTGCCGCAGCCACGGCGCCGTCGACTTCAGCACGACGGGGTAGCCGACCTCGCCCGCAGCCGCCACCGCCGCCTCCGGGTCGGTCACGGTGCGGGTGCGCAGCAGCGGCACGCCGTAGGCGCCCAGCAGGGCGATCAGCTCGTCGTCGTCCAGCTCCCGGCCCTCCGGTGCCGACGCCAGCGCGGTGCGCACGACGGTCCGCGCCGACTCCTCGTCCACCTCGGGGAGCTCGGGCACCTCGCCGACGGGACGGCGCCGCCACCGGGCGTACTCGGCGACCTTGGACAGCGAGATGACGGCACGCTCCGGGGTGCTGTACGAGGGCACCGACCCGCGGGCCGGCATGCCCTGCTCGTCCAGGACCGCGAGGTCGGGCGGCACGCCCTCGGCGGACAGGAAGCTGGCCAGCACCGGCTTGGCCGAGCCCACCGCGACGTCGCGCAGCGCGGGCCCGAACTCGTGCGAGCCCGACATGAGCGGCGGCAGGAACACCGCGATGACCGCGTCGACGCCCTCGTCGTCTACGGCTGCCTGCAGGGCGTCGCGGAACTGCCCGGGCGTGCCGTCGACGCCGATGTCGACCGGCTTCTCGTGGGCCAGCGCCAGCCCCTCCTCGAGCACGGCGTCGGCGACCAGCACCCCGATGGCCGTGGAGTTGCCGACGATCGCGACCCGGTCGCCGGCGGGCAGCGGCTGGTGGGCCAGCAGGGTGCCGACGTCGAACATCTGGGCCACCGTCTCGACCCGGATGACGCCGGCGCTGGCGAACAGCGCGGCCACGGACTGCTCGGGGACCGCGACCGACGTGCCGGCCAGCCCGGGGGCGACGCCGACGTGCCGGCCGCTCTTCACCGCGACGACCGGCTTGGTGCGGCCGACGGTGCGCGCGAGCCGGGCGAACTTGCGCGGGTTGCCGAAGCTCTCCAGGTGCAGGAGCACCACCTCGGTGCCCGGGTCGGTGGCCCAGTACTGGAGCAGGTCGTTGCCGCTGACGTCGGCCCGGTTGCCGGCCGAGACGAAGGTGGACAGCCCGATGCCGCGGCTGCGCGCCCGCTCCAGCAGCGCGACACCGAGCGCGCCGGACTGGGCGAAGAAACCGACCCGGCCGCGGCCGGGGACCATCGGCGCCAGCGAGGCGTTCAGCCGCACCGCGGGATCGGTGTTGACCACGCCCAGGCAGTTCGGGCCGACGACGCGCATGCCGGAGGCGCGCGCCGCGGCGACCAGCCGGCGCTCGGCCTCCCGCCCCTCGGGCCCGGACTCGCCGAAGCCGCCGGACACCACGACCAGGCCGCGCACCCGCTTGCGCCGGCAGGCCTCGACCACCCCGGCCACCTCGTCGGCCGGCACGGCGACCAGCGCCAGGTCCACGTCGTCGGGGATGGACTCGATGTCGGCGTAGGCGGGCACCCCGCGCACGTGGCGGGCCGAGGGGTTGACCGGGTAGACCGGACCGGCGAAGCCGTAGTCGAGCAGGTGCCGGAGCAGCGCGTGTCCGATCTTGCCGGCGTCGTTGCTGGCACCGACCACGGCCACCGACGAAGGGGTGAGGAGCCGGGTGATCGAGCGCGACTCGCTGCGCTGCTCGCGCTCGTAGGTGACCGCCAGGGCGTCCTCGGTCTGCTCGATCGGGAAGGAGAGGTGGACGACGCCGTCCTCGTAGGAGCGCTGGGACTTGTAGCCGGCGTCCTGGAAGACCCGCACCATCGTGCTGTTCTGGGCGAGCACCTCGGCGACGAACCGCCTGATCCCGCGCTCGCGGGCGGCCGCGGCCAGGTGCTCGAGCAGCACCGAGCCCAGTCCGCGCCGCTGGTGGGCGTCCTCGATGAGGAAGGCCACCTCGGCGTCGTCGGTGCCGGGGTAGCGGTCGTAGCGGCCGACCCCGATGACCTGGTCGCCGAGCAGGACGACGAAGGCGACGCGGGCGTCGTGGTCGACGTGGGTGAAGCGGTGCAGCTCCTTGGCCGAGAGCCGCTTCATCGGCCCGAAGAACCGGTAGTAGCGGGTCTGGTCGCTGCTGCGGTCCATCAGGCCGGTCAGGCCCTCGGCGTCCTCCGGGCAGATCGGGCGCAGGTGCACCGTGCCACCGTCGGCGGCGACGATGTCGGCCTCCCAGTGCTTGGGCGGCGTGGGCGGGGGCTGGTCGGCGGCCGGCGCGGCGGGGCCCTGCGGTCGCGGCTCAGTCACGCGGGTCGTCCGGATCCAGGCCGAACAGCGGGAAGCTGGCCCGGCGCGTGCGCATGATGGCCCGGTCCACGCGGGACTCGGTGAAGGCGTCCCAGCGGGCGAAACCGGTGTAGCCGCCCTCGGTCATGTGCGTGGGCGGCCGGGCGCGCAGTCCCCGGGCGACCACGTCGTCGCGCCAGGACTGCGGGATCTCCGTGCCCGGGTCCAGCGGCGAGCCGGCGGCCTCGGCGAGCAGGTGGGTCCAGGCCCGGGGCACCGCGCGGACCAGGCCGTACCCCCCGCCGCCGAGGGCGATCCAGCGCCCGTCGCAGATCTCGTGCGCCAGCTCGTGCATCGCCCGGTAGCTGGCGCGCTGGCCGTCGATGGTGAGCCCCAGGTCGGCCAGCGGGTCCTCGTGGTGGGCGTCGCACCCGCACTGGGTGACGATGATCTGCGGGTCGAAGGCCCGCAGCACGCTCGGCACCACCGCGCTGAACGCCCGCAGCCAGGCGGAGTCCTCGGTGCCGTTGGGCAGCGCCAGGTTGACCGCGCTGCCCGAGGCCTTCCCGGGGTCGCCGGTCTCCTCGGGGAAGCCGGTGCCCGGCCACAGGGTGAGCGGCGTCTGGTGGATGCTCACGGTCAGCACGCGGGGGTCGTCGTAGAACGCGGCCTGGACGCCGTCGCCGTGGTGCACGTCGAGGTCGACGTAGGCGATCCGCTCGTAGCCCTTCCCCAGCAGCCAGGCGATGGCCACCGCGGCGTCGTTGAAGACGCAGAAACCGGAGGCCGCATCCCGCATGGCGTGGTGCAGCCCGCCGGAGATGTTCACCGCGTGCTGCGCCGCTCCGCTGTGCACCTGCTGCGCGGCCAGGACGCTGCCGCCGGTGATCAGGGCCGCCGCGTCGTACATGTCCGGGAAGATCGGGTTGTCCGACGTGCCGAGGCCGTGCCCCACCGCCGGATCGGAGGGGGCCCGGCGGACCGCGTCGAGGTACTCCGGGTCGTGCACCAGCTCGAGGAGGTCCGCGCCGGCCGGCGTGGGGCGCAGCACCCGCACCCGGTCGCTGTCCAGCACGCCCAGGCCGTCGGCCAGGCGCATGGTCAGGTCCAGCCGCACCGGGTGCAGCGGGTGCTCCCCGCCCATGGTGTAGCCGAGCAGGCTCTCGTCCCAGACGACGGTGACCGAATCGCTCACCGCACCTCCTCGTGCCCGTGCGCGGACGCACGCCGACTCCGACCGGAGCGACGCTACCGGCGCGGACCGGGGCACGCGTCTCCTGCGCGCGGCGTCGCGGGCCCGGCCGGGTGGCGTCGCGCCACTAGAGTGGGCGCCGACCCGGAGGAGGACTGCGTGAACGACCTGATCGACACCACGGAGATGTACCTCCGCACCATCTTCGAGCTCGAGGAGGAGGGGATCACCCCCCTGCGGGCCCGGATCGCGGAGCGTCTCCACCAGAGCGGTCCGACCGTGAGCCAGACGGTGGCCCGCATGGAGCGCGACGGCCTGCTCACCGTGGAGGGCGACCGGCACCTGCAGCTCTCCGACGAGGGTCGGCAGCTGGCCACCGCGGTCATGCGCAAGCACCGGCTGGCCGAGTGCCTGCTCGTGGACGTCATCGGCCTGGACTACGCCGACGTGCACGAGGAGGCGTGCCGCTGGGAGCACGTCATGAGCGAGGCTGTCGAGCGCCGGCTGCTCGCCCTGCTGGGCAACCCGGACGTGTCGCCGTTCGGCAACCCCATCCCAGGACTGGAGGCGCTGCGTGGCGACGAGCCCCTGGGCGGCGAGACCTCCGCGGTGCTCGACGCCCTCACGGTGCTGTCGACGACGGCGACGACCGAGGGACGCCCGGTGGTGATCCGGCGGATCAGCGAGCAGCTGCAGGAGAACCCGGACCAGCTGCGGGCGCTGGCCGACCACGGCGTCCGCCCCGGCGTGACGATGCAGGCGCGGCTCGTGGAGGGCTCGGTCAGCCTGGACGGCTACCTGCTGCCCGTCGACGTGGCCCGGCACATGTTCGTCAGCGCCGTCGACGAGGAGCTCACCCCGCTGGAGGCAGCACCCCTGCTCTGAGCGGGGCGCCGCCCGGCCGTCGAGCCGGGCGGGACGTCCGCTCACTACGGTGGGGCCGACGTCGACCCCTCCTGAGAGCAGGTCCCGGTGAGCCCGTCCGACCCCTCCGACGCCCCGGCATCCGGCGCTCCGACACCCGGCGCTCCGGCACCCGGCGCTCCGGCTGCGGACACCCCGTCCGGCCCGTTCGCCCGGCTGGCCGACTTCGCCGCGCTGCCGCGGATCGGCGGCCTCGCGCTGTCCGCCGACGCGTCCCGCCTGGCGATCTCGGTCGCCACCCTGGACGCGGCCGGGAAGAAGTGGCAGTCGGCGCTGTGGGAGGTCGACCCGGCCGGCGCCCGCCCGGCCCGGCGGCTCACCCGCAGCGTCCCGGGTGAGTCCTCGCCGGTGTGGGCGCCGGACGGCTCGCTGCTGTTCACCTCCGCCCGCCCGGACCCGGCCGCCGCCGAGGCCGGTGAGCCGAAGCCGGCCCTGTGGAGCCTGCCCCCCGGCGGCGGTGAGGCGCGGCCGGTGCTCGCCCGGCCCGGCGGCATCTCCGCCGTGGCCGTTGCCGCCGGCACCGGGGACGTCGTCGTCGCCGCCTCGACCCTGCCCGGGGGTGCGGAGGCGGAGGCCGACGAGGAGCGCCGCAAGGCGCGCACGGACGCCGGGGTGACCGCGGTGCTGCACGAGTCGTATCCGGTGCGGTACTGGGACCACGACCTCGGACCGGCCTCCACCCACCTGTTCTGGGCCGGCGCGCTGCCGGCTGAGGACGGCGACGAGCCGGTGGAGCTGCGCGACCTGACGCCCGACGCCACGCCGCCGCACGGTGCGGGCGAGGAGTTCACCCTCTCCCCCGACGGCCGGCTGCTCGCGCGCGCCGAGGAGGTCCCCGACGGACCGGCCGGACACCGCAACCGCCTGGTTGTCACCGCCACCGACGGCAGCGGCACCCGGGTGCTGGTCGAGGACCCGCTGGCCGACGTCTACGGAGCGAGCTTCTCCCCCGACGGCTCGGCGCTGGTGTGCGTCCGGGAGACGCTGTCCAGCTACGCCGAGCCGCCGGACTACACCCTGCTGGTGGTCGACGTCGCCACCGGCACGGCGAGGGACCTCACTCCGGAGTTCGACCGGTGGCCCAGTGCACCGCAGTTCGGCGCCGACGGCAGCAGCGTCTACTTCCTGGCAGACGACGACGGCCGGCACGCCGTCTTCCGGGTGCCCGTGGCCGGCGGGACGCCGGTGCGGCTGACCGGCGACGGCGCCTACAGCCACCTGCAGGTGGCCCGGGACGGCAGCGCGCTGTACGCGCTGCGCTCGGCGTACGACTCGCCTGCGGTGCCGGTCCGCCTCGACCCGGGCGCGACCGAGCAGGAGCCCGAGCCCCTGCCGAGCCCCGGCGCGATCGAGGACCTCCCGGGCACCCTCCACGAGGTGACGGCCACCGCGCCCGACGGCAGCCGCGTGCAGTCGTGGCTGGTGCTCCCCGAGGGCGCCTCCGCCGACTCCCCCGCACCGCTGGTGCTGTGGATCCACGGCGGCCCGCTGATGAGCTGGAACTCGTGGTCGTGGCGCTGGTGCCCCTGGGTGCTGGCCGCCCGGGGGTACGCGGTGCTGCTGCCCAACCCGGCGCTGTCGCAGGGCTTCGGGCAGGAGTTCGTGCGCCGCGGCTGGGGCGAGTGGGGCGAGGCGCCCTACACCGACCTCATGGCCGCGGTGGACGCCGCCGAGCAGCGCCCCGACATCGACGCGACCCGGACCGCGGCGATGGGTGGCTCCTTCGGCGGCTACATGGCGAACTGGATCGCCACGCAGACCGACCGCTTCCGGGCGATCGTCAGCCACGCCGGTCTCTGGCACATCGACTCGTTCACCAGCACCACCGACGCGGCGTACTACTGGGAGAAGGAGTGGGGCGACCCGCTGGCCGAGCCCCGCCGCTACGAGCAGAACTCCCCGCACCGCTTCGCGGACGCCATCCGCACGCCGATGCTGGTCATCCACGGCGACCGGGACTACCGCGTGCCCGTGGGCGAGGCGCTGCACCTCTGGTACGACCTGCAGAAGCGAGGGGTGCCCTCGAAGTTCCTCTACTTCCCGGACGAGAACCACTGGGTGCTCACGCCGGGGAACTCGACGGTCTGGTACGAGACGGTGCTGGCCTTCCTCGCCGAGCACGTGCTGGACGAGCCCTGGCAGCGGCCCGCGCTGCTCTGAGCGCCGGCGTCCGTCGCGTGGCCGCCGGGTGCGTCAGTGCGCCGACGCACCGGGTGGCCCGGCCACACCGGCGCAGCGGCCGGCCTCGACCAGCATCGCGCGCAGCTGCCGGGGCGCGACGCAGGCGGCCAGCGCATCGTGCAGCAGACCCGCGAGCGGATTGCCCGGTTCGCTGTCCAGCGCCCGGTCCAGGGCGATGTTCGCCAGCGCGCCGTCGCCGCGCAGCCACGAGCAGACCGCCACCAGCGCTGCCGGGAAGGCGTCCAGCGGCGAGGGCGCGCGCCGGGTGCACTCGGTCCACAGCGCCTCGGCCGCCGCCGCGTCGTCGCCGAGGGAGAGCAGCAGCGCCCAGTCGCGCACCTCGGGCTGCCGGAGGCTCCACGCGATCCGGGCGACCTCCTCGTCCCCCGGCCGTGCACCGTCCCGGCCGGGACGGCAGCGCGCGACGGCCGACCGGATCCGCCGGCGGCCCGCCGAGCGGCCGACGGGTCCCTCGACGCCCACCCGGAGGACGACGGCCTCCATCGCCGCGCGGGTGGACTCCCCCACCGGTGCCAGCCGCTCCACCAGCGCGGCGCGGTCCGCCGCCACCACGGTGCCCGAGGCGACGGCCGCCACCTCCAGCTCCCCGACGCCCGTGGGGAGCGGCGTGCCCCCGCCCGGGGCGCAGCACGCGCCGGGACAGTCGAAGTCCCACCATCGCTCCTGGCGCACCAGCAGCGCCTGTTCCAGCGGCAGCCCGACCGCGTCGAGAGCCAGCACCAGGTCGAGCACCAGCGACCGGTGCGGCAGGTCGGTGCCGCACCCGCCGCCCGGCCCCACGCCGGCCGGGAGCAGGGGCACCGCCTCGTCGGGCGCCTCGGACACCACGAACGCCAGCGCCGCCCGGGGCTCGTCGGTGGCCAGGCTGCGGGCCAGCACCTCCGCCAGCTCCCGCGCGTGCCCGGCCGGCGGGAGGTCGGCGCGCACGGTCAGCCCCACGCGGCGCCCGGTCGCACCGCCGAGGGCGATGAGCACGACGGACTCGCTGGGCCGGTAACCCAGCAG
>Ga0210040_10006720_pt1 | contig 14204 bp, 13 predicted proteins | sample CryGeyCG12114_NA_FD_185462 | JGI IMG/M metagenome (GOLD analysis project Ga0210040, IMG submission 185462) | Groundwater microbial communities from aquifer - Crystal Geyser CG19_WC_8/21/14_NA (SPAdes) (version 2) | ecosystem: Environmental > Aquatic > Deep subsurface > Groundwater | place: USA... | reverse complement strand
CGGCGGGCTCGACGGTCGCGGCGGGGGACGGCGAGGCCGCCGGCGAGGGGGCGGGAGCGGGCGCGGGTGCCGGCGTCGGGGCCGGCGCGGGGACGGGCGCCGCGGACGGGGCGGCGGGCGAGCTGGCGGCGGCGTCGGCAGCGACCCGCTCGGGGGCGGCGGCGGCCGCGGCGCCGTTGCGGGAGGCGCCGCCGGCCGGCGTGCCCTTCCCCGCAGCACCGTTGCCCGCGGCGCCGTTGCCCGCAGCGCCGTTGCCCGCAGCACCGTTGCCGGCGCCGTTGCCCGCTGCGGGGGGCGAGCCCTGCTCGGCATCCGGCACGTAGTCGGCGAGGAACTCGCGCCACTGCTCCGAGACGCTGCTCGGGTCCTTCAGGTACTGCTGGTGGATCTCGTACACCAACCACTCGTTGGCGCCGAAGTCCGTCTGTTGTCCCGGCTGCGTCGACACGCTGGAGACTCGCCTCTTCCCGGTAGTCGCGGGCGACCCGCCCGTCCGCGGAGTTTACCCGCTCGCAACGCGCACGAGTCGGTGCCGGAGGGCCTGTCGGTCAGTCCTGCCCGTCCACCCGCGCCGGCGCCGGCGGGTCCACCTCGAACGCCTGGATGGACTCCACGAGACGGCGCTGGGGCGACTGGTCCGGCTCCCGTCCGTCCTCGTCGTGCGCGTCCTGGCCGGGGGGCTGCTCGCTCATGCAGCGGGCGTACCCCGCTGCGCCCCGGGCGACGCGACGTGCGGCGTGCACCAGGATGTGCGGGTGCTCCGCCGCCGTACGACAGCTGCCGCACTGCTCGCGGCGGCGGCGCTCGCCGCCGGCTGCAGCAGCTCTCCCGCGCCACGGGCCGCCGCTCCGGCCTCCGCGCCCGCGTCCCCTCCGGCACCCGCGGCGGTCCCGCCGTCCCCGACGGCCACCGCGCAGGCCGGCCGCACCCGGCTGGCCTGGCGGTCGTGCGAGGGCGGGTTCGAGTGCGCCGAGCTGACGGTCCCGCTGGGCGCCGCGCCCGCCGCTGCCGACGTGCGCGTGCAGCTCGCGGTGACGCGGCTGCGGGCCAGCGGGCCGGGCCGGCGCGTGGGGTCTCTGTTCGTCAACCCGGGCGGCCCCGGCGCCAGCGCGGTCGAGTACCTGCAGGCCGCGTACGCCGGGCTGCCCCAGGTGCTGCGCGAGCACTTCGACCTGGTCGCCTTCGACCCGCGCGGGGTCGGGCGCAGCACGGCCGTGCGCTGCGCGACGACCGCGCAGCTCGACCGGCTGTTCGCCCTGGACCCCTCCCCGGACGACGTCGGCGAGCTGGACGCGCTGGAGGAGGGGAGCGTGGACCTCGCGGCGGGCTGCGCGCAGCGCTCGGGCGCCCTGCTGGCGCACGTGTCGACGGCGGAGGCGGCGCAGGACCTCGACCGGCTGCGGGCCGCCGTGGGGGACCGGCGGCTGACCTACCTCGGCTACTCGTACGGAACGTCGATCGGGGCGGCCTACCTCGACGCGTACCCGCGACGGGTGCGGGCGATGGTCCTGGACGGCGCCCTGGACCCCGCGCTGAGCTGGAAGGGGCTGCTCGAGGGGCAGAGCCGGGGCTTCGACCACGCCCTCGACGCGATGCTCGCGGACTGCGAGCGGATCCGCTGCGCGTTCCGCCAGGAGGTGTCCGGGAGTCTGCCGGACGCCTACGACGCCCTCGCGGCGCGGGTGGACCGCGCGCCGCTGCCGGGCGCGGACGGGCGCACCCTCGGGCCGGGCGAGATGTCCCTGGGCGTCGGCGCCGGGCTGTACGACCGCGAGCAGGGCTGGCCGGTGGTCGAGCAGGGGCTGGCGGCCGCGCAGCGCGGCGACGGCCGGATCCTGCTGGCCCTGTCCGACAGCTACCTGGGGCGCTCCGCACAGGGCTACGAGAACATCAGCGAGGCCAACGCCGCGGTGAACTGCCTGGACCGTCCCTGGCCCCGCGACCGGGCCGCCTACGTGGCGCTGGCCGACGGGGTCCGCGCCGGCTCGCCGCGCTTCGGCCCGGCCATCGCGCTGTCCGGGCTGAGCTGCGTCGGCTGGCCGGTCCCCGCCACCGGCACCCCGCACCAGGTGCGCGGCGCGGGCTCACCGCCCGTCGTCGTCATCGGCACCACGGGCGACCCGGCGACCCCGTACGCCTGGTCCGCGTCGCTGGCCCGCCAGCTCGACGCCGGCGTGCTGCTCACCCACGTCGGCGAGGGGCACACGGTCTTCCGCACCGGCGCGCCGGCCTGCATCGTCGAGCCGGTCGACGACTACCTCGTGTCGCTGCGCCGCCCCGCGCAGGCCCGCTGCTGACCGGGCTGCTGCCAGGGGGGACTGCTGTCAGGGGGGACGGCTGTCAGGGGGAAGGGGGGACGCGGGCCGCCGGCACTGCCGGGCGGAGCGTCCAGGGTGCCCCCGGCAGGATTCGAACCTGCGCTTCTACCTCCGGAGGGTAGCGCTCTATCCCCTGAGCTACGGGGGCTCGGGGCGGGCAGGGACGCTACCAGCCGGCAGGCCGCTGCCAGGAGCCGCGACTATCCTCACTCAACGTGACGAGCAGCCTCGGCAGGGTCCTGGTGGTCGACGACGACGACATCATCCGGCAGCTGATCACGGTCAACCTGGAGCTCGAGGGCTTCGAGGTCACCGCGGCCGTCGACGGGCAGGACTGCCTCGACAAGGTCGCCGAGGCCCGACCCGACGTGATCACGCTCGACGTGATGATGCCGCGCCTGGACGGCTGGGAGGCGGCGAGCCGCCTGCGCGCCGACCCGGACACGGCCGGCATCAAGGTGGTGCTGCTGACCGCGCGGGCCCAGGAGGCCGACCTGCAGCGCGGGGACCGCATCGGCGTCGACGCGTACCTGACCAAGCCCTTCGACCCGGACGACCTCATCGCCACCGTCCGCCGGCTCGCCGGCCTGCCCGAGGCGTAGCGCACGCAGGGCCCGCCGGAGACCGGCGGGCCCTGCGTAGCGCGTCGGGCCTACTTGCTCGGCGAGGCCGAGGGGCGCGCGCTCGCCGGCGCGCTCGGGTCGGCGGCGGGGGACTGCGAGGCGCCCGTCGACGGGACGAAGCCGCTGCCGCCGGGGCCGACGACGAACGGGACGGTCCCGGGCTGGTCGACGCCCTGGCACGCCGCGCCCACCTCGCGGGTCTGCGGCCCGTTGGTGTAGTCCTCCACGAACTGCTTGACGCGCGGGTCGGTCGCCGAGCCGACCTCCAGCCGGCGGCCCCAGGCCTGCAGCCCGACGGCGTCGACCTGGCCCGGGTACGGGCTGAGCATGCGGTGGTCGTTGCCGTCCACGAGGTCCTTCAGGACCGTCAGCTGGTCCGCGGGCAGGTCGGGCCGGTAGGTGATCCACACCGCCCCGTGCTCCAGGGAGTGCACCGCGTGCTCGTTCACGATCGGAGCGGTGTAGACGGCGCAGGTCTGCGGGATCTCGTTGTGGTTGCCCCCGTCCGGGGCCTCCGTCGCCGAGTCCGGGTAGTCCACGCGGCCGGCGACGTGGTTCGCGTCCGGGTTCTTCGTCACCTGCAGGCCGCTGAAGGTGGCGTCCAGCTTGTCGGCCGCGGTCTTGAAGCCCGAGCCGGTGTTGAGCACGGCGTACACGATGATCCCCACCAGGGCGAGCCCGAGCAGCGCCGCGCCCGCGGCGAACCCCCACGGGAACGGCTTCTTCACCGGCGCGACGTTCACGCGCCGTGAGGAGCCGCGGGGGGAGGAGCCGCGTGGCGAGGAGCCGCGGGGGGTGGTCTGCGCCATGCGGGGATCCGTCCTGGTGGAGGGGTGCGGCATGCAGGAGGGGGTGCTGCGTCTTGCAGGGGGGTCGTGCTGGGCGTTCTGCGAACGCGGGGGAGGGCGCACCGGTTCCGCGGCGGCGGGAACCGGGTGTCCCAGGTCATCTCGTCGGCCCGAGTCTAGGTGGGCTGGAGCGATATCCTCGGCGGGTGACCCCCTCCGAGCTCGGCGCGGCCGTGCGTGCTGCCGTGGTCGACGCCGTGCAGGCCGGGGAGCTGGCGGTCCCGGTGCCCGACAGCGTGGTCGTCGAGCGCCCGCGGCAGAAGGAGCACGGCGACTACGCCACGAGCGTGGCGCTGCGGCTCGCGAAGCCCGCCGGGCGCCCGCCGCGCGAGGTGGCCGAGGTGCTGGCCGCCCACCTGCGGCTGGCCGAGGGCGTGGCCGAGGTCGACGTGGCCGGTCCCGGCTTCCTCAACGTGCGGCTGGCGGAGAGCGCGCTCGGCGCCGTCGCGGTGCAGGTGGTGCGCGCCGGTCCGGCGTACGGCACCGGGAGCGCGGCGGCCGGGGAGAGCATCAACCTGGAGTTCGTCAGCGCCAACCCGACCGGGCCGATCCACATCGGCGGGGTGCGCTGGGCCGCGGTCGGGGACGCGCTCGCCCGGATGCTCGAGGCGCAGGGCGCCAAGGTCAGCCGGGAGTACTACTTCAACGACCACGGCGCGCAGATCGACCGCTTCAGCCGCTCGCTGCTCGCGGCCGCGCTCGGGCAGCCCGCCCCCGAGGACGGCTACGGCGGCGCGTACCTCACCGAGATCGTGCAGCAGGTCCTGGCGCGCGTGCCGGACGCCCTGCAGCAGCAGGACCCGCAGGAGGTCTTCCGGCGCGAGGGCGTCCAGCTGATGTTCGCCGAGATCCAGGAGCAGCTGCACGGCTTCGGCGTGGACTTCGACACCTACTTCCACGAGAACTCGCTCCACGAGTCGGGCGCGGTGGAGCGGGCCGTCGAGCGGCTGCGCGGGGCCGGGCGCATGTACGAGCAGGACGGGGCGCTGTGGCTGCGCACCACGGACTTCGGTGACGACAAGGACCGCGTCGTCATCAAGAGCGACGGCGAGCCGGCGTACATCTCCGGCGACCTCGCCTACTACCTCGACAAGCGGGAGCGCGGCTTCGACCGCGTCGTGATCATGCTGGGCGCCGACCACCACGGCTACGTCGGCCGGATGATGGCCATGTGCTCCGCCTTCGGCGACGTGCCCGGACGCAACCTCGAGATCCTCATCGGGCAGATGGTCAACCTGCTCCGCGACGGCGCGCCGCTGAAGATGAGCAAGCGCAACGGCACGGTGATCTCGCTGACCGACTTGGTGGAGGCGATCGGGGTCGACGCCGCCCGCTACGCCCTGACGCGGTCGAGCGCTGACGCCACGATGGACATCGACCTGGACCTGTGGTCCCGGCGCACCAGCGACAACCCGGTCTTCTACGTGCAGTACGCCGCCACCCGGGCGGCGTCGGTCCTGCGCAACGCGGGCGAGCTCGGGATCGCCGAGCCGGACCCCGCGCAGGTGGACCTGTCGCTGCTGGTGCACCCGCGCGAGAGCGAGCTGCTGCTGGCGCTGGCGGAGTTCCCCGGCGTCGTCGCCTCGGCGGCCGAGCTGCGCGAGCCGCACCGCGTCGCGCGCTACCTCGAGGAGAAGATCGCCAAGTCCGCCCAGCGGTTCTGGGACGAGTGCCAGGTGCTGCCGAAGGGCGACGAGCAGGTCGCGCCGACCACGGCTCCCCGGCTGCTGCTCTGGCGCGCCACCCGCACGGTGCTGGAGAACGGCCTCGGCCTGCTCGGCGTCAGCGCCCCGGAGCGGATGTGACCGAGCTGCTCACCGACCTGGACCCCGTGGTCTGGCCGGCCACCGCCACGCGCGTGGACGGCGTGCTCAGCCTCGGCGGCGTCGACGTGCGCGCGCTCGCCGCGGAGCACGGCACGCCGGCGTACGTCCTCGACGAGGCGGACTTCCGCGCCCGCTGCCGGGCCTGGCGCACCGCCTTCGCGGGCGCCGACGTCTACTACGCAGGCAAGGCGTTCCTGTGCACGGCCGTCGCCCGCTGGGTCGACGAGGAGGGCCTGTCGCTCGACGTGTGCACGGGCGGCGAGCTCGCCGTCGCGCTGCGCGCCGGCTTCCCGCCCGAGCGGCTGCTGTTCCACGGCAACAACAAGTCGGTCGCCGAGCTCGAGCGGGCCGTCGCCGCGGGCGTCGGCCGCATCGTGCTCGACAGCTTCGTCGAGCTCACCCGGCTGGCGGCGGTGGCCGAGCGCGCGGGCACGGTGCAGCGGGTCTACGTGCGCGTGACCCCGGGCGTCGAGGCGCACACGCACGAGTACGTCGCGACCGGCCAGGAGGACCAGAAGTTCGGCTTCTCGCTGGCCTCTGGCGCCGCCGCTGAGGCGGTGCGCCAGGTCCTCGCGCAGCCCGCGCTGCGCCTGGTCGGGCTGCACTGCCACATCGGCTCGCACATCTTCGACACGCGGGGCTTCTCGCTGGCGGCCCACCGGATGGTCGCTCTGCTGGCGGCGGTGCGCGACGAGCACGGCATCGAGCTGTCCGAGCTCGACCTGGGTGGCGGCCAGGGGATCGCGTACACCTCCGCGGACGACCCGATGCCCGTGGAGGAGTACGCCGAGGGCATGCGCGCCATCGTGCGCCGCGAGTGCGCCGCGGCCGGGCTCGCCGAGCCCCGCCTCGCCGTCGAGCCGGGCCGCGCGGTCGCGGGACCCACCACGGTCACCCTGTACGAGGTCGGCACCGTCAAGGAGCTGCCGGGGCTGCGCACCTACGTCAGCGTCGACGGCGGCATGAGCGACAACATCCGCACCGCGCTCTACGACGCGCGCTACACCGCGGTGCTCGCCTCCCGCGACCCGTCGGCGGAGCCCCGGCCGGTGACGCTGAGCGGCAAGCACTGCGAGAGCGGGGACATCGTGGTGCACGACGTGCCGCTGCCGGCGGACCTCGCGCCGGGTGACCTGGTGGCGGTGCCGGCGAGCGGCGCGTACCACCGCTCGATGGCCAGCAACTACAACCACGTGGGCCGGCCTCCGGTGGTGGCGGTCCGGGACGGGGTGTCGCGCGTGCTCGTGCGCCGGGAGACCGAGGACGACCTGCTGCGCACGGACGCCGGATGAGCCGCCGGGTGCAGGCCCGGTTCCTGCTCGCCCTCGCCGGCGTGCTGGTGCTGTTCGGCGTGCTGGCCGCGCAGCTGGGCGGCCCGGTCGCGCTGGCGGTCTACGCGGTGGTCGTGCTCGCGCTGCTCGTCGCCGGGGTCGCCCGCGCCCGGCCGGTCGCGCCCCCGGCGAGCGGCCGCACCTGCTCGTGCTGCACCACCACCGTCCACGACCCCGTGCAGGTGCGCTGATGGCCTCCGTGCAGCGCCGCCGCTCGCGGGTGGGCGTCGCCGTCGTCCTCGTCGGGGTGGGGCTGCTCCTGACGCCGGCGCCGCCGCAGCTCGGCATGGCCGTGGTCGCCGTCGCGGTCGTGCTCGTCGTCGGGGGAGGGCAGCAGCGTGCCTGAGCCGCTGCGCGTCGCCCTGCTGGGCTGCGGCACCGTCGGCAGCGAGGTCGTGCGCCTGCTCGACGGCAGCGCCGCCGACCTCGCCGCCCGCATCGGCGTCCCCCTGGAGCTGGCGGGCATCGCGGTGCGCCGCCCCGGCCGGCTGCGCGAGCTGCCCGTGGACCCGGCGCTGTTCACCACCGACCCGCACGCCCTCGTGGCTTGCGACGACGTCGACCTGGTCGTCGAGGTCATCGGCGGGATCGAGCCCGCCCGGACGCTGCTGACGTCGGCGCTGCGGGCCGGCAAGGGCGTCGTCACCGCCAACAAGGCCCTGCTCGCCGAGGACGGCGCGGCGCTGCACGCCGCCGCCGCCGAGGGCGGGGCCGACCTCTACTACGAGGCGAGCGTGGCGGGCGCCATCCCGCTGCTGCGCCCGCTGCGCGAGAGCCTGGCCGGCGACGACGTCCGGCGGGTCATGGGGATCGTCAACGGCACCACGAACTTCGTGCTGACCCGCATGGACGAGACCGGGGCAGGGTTCGCCGAGGCGCTGGACGAGGCGACCGCGCTCGGCTACGCGGAGGCGGACCCGACCGCGGACGTCGAGGGCTTCGACGCGGCGGCCAAGGCGGCGATCCTGGCGGGCCTGGCGTTCCACACCCGCGTCACCGCGGCCGACGTGCACCGCGAGGGCATCACCGAGGTGAGCTCCGCCGACGTCGCGAGCGCGCAGGCGATCGGGTGCGTGGTGAAGCTCGTGGCGATCGCCGAGCGCGACGGCGGCTCGGTCGGCGTGCGCGTGCACCCCGCGATGATCCCTCGGAGCCATCCGCTGGCGAGCGTGCGCGAGGCGTACAACGCGGTGTTCGTCGAGGCGGTCTCCGCGGGGCAGCTGATGTTCTACGGCCAGGGGGCCGGCGGGGCGCCGACCGCGAGCGCGGTGCTCGGGGACCTGGTCGCCGTCGCGCGCAACCTGGTGTCCGGTGCGCGCGGCGCGGGGGAGTCGTCGTACGCCGATCTGCGGGTGCGCCCGATGGGCGAGACGGTCACCCGCTACCACGTCAGCCTCGACGTCGCGGACAAGGCCGGCGTGCTGAGCGCGGTGGCGGGGGCGTTCGCCCGCCACGACGTCTCGCTGCGCACCGTGCGTCAGGAGGGCCACGGCAGCGATGCGACCCTGGTCCTCGTGACGCACACCGCCAGCGACGCCGACCTGCAGTCGACCGTCGAGGAGCTCAGGGCGCTCGACGTCGTCCGGGCGGTCACGTCCGTCATGCGGGTCGAGGGGGAGAGGTAGTGGGAGCCATGACCGTCACGGCCGCACCGGCGCGCGCAGGGTGGCGCGGGATCATCGAGGAGTACCGCGACCGGCTGCCGGTGACGGCGGGCTCGCCCGTCGTCACGCTGCACGAGGGCGGCACGCCGCTGGTGGCGGCCGCGCACCTGTCCGAGCTGGTCGGGGCGCAGGTGTGGCTCAAGGTCGAGGGCGCCAACCCCACGGGGTCCTTCAAGGACCGCGGCATGACCATGGCCATCAGCAAGGCGGTCGAGGCGGGCAGCGAGGCCGTCATCTGCGCCAGCACGGGCAACACGAGCGCCAGCGCGGCCGCGTACGCCGCCAAGGGCTCGCTCACGTGCGCGGTGCTCGTCCCCGACGGCAAGATCGCGCTGGGCAAGCTGGCCCAGGCGCTGGTCCACGGCGCGCGCCTGCTGCAGGTGCAGGGCAACTTCGACGACTGCCTCGACCTGTGCCGGGCGCTGTCGCAGGACTACCCGACGACGCTGGTCAACTCGGTCAACCCGGACCGCATCGAGGGACAGAAGACCGCCGCGTTCGAGGTGTGCGACGTGCTCGGCGACGCCCCGGACGTGCACTGCCTGCCGGTCGGCAACGCCGGCAACATCACGGCCTACTGGAAGGGCTACAGCGAGTACGCCGCGGACGGCACGACCTCGTCCAGGCCGCGGATGCTGGGCTTCCAGGCGGCCGGGGCGGCCCCGATCGTCGCCGGCGTACGGGTGCCCGCGCCGCAGACCATCGCGACGGCGATCCGCATCGGCAACCCGGCGTCCTGGCAGCAGGCGCTCGCCGCGCGCGACGAGTCCGGCGGCGACATCCAGGCCGTCACCGACCGGCAGATCCTCAGCGCCTACCGGCTGCTGGCCAAGCAGGAGGCGGTGTTCGTCGAGCCGGCCTCGGCCGCCAGCGTCGCCGGCCTGCTGCAGGCCGCCGGCCAGGGGCTCGTCGACCCGGGCTCGCGGGTGGTGTGCACGGTGACCGGCAACGGGCTCAAGGACACCGAGTGGGCGATCTCGGGCGCGCCGAAGCCGGTCACGATCGCGGCGACGGCGGAGGCCGCGGCGAGCGCCCTCGGGCTGGTCTAGCTCCTCCGTGCAGCCCTACCTGGACCTGCTGCGCCGCGACCGCGACCACCGGCGCGCCCGCCTCGGCCGGCCGGTCGCCCGCGGCGGGGGACGCGTCCGGCTGCCCGGGCGCACGGTGTCCGGGCTGTGCGCGCCGGTGCCCGTCGCTGGCACTGCGGCGTCCGCGGTGGTCGCGCCGTACGCCGATGTCGTGGGCATCGTCCTCCTGCTGCGCTCCGCTCACGGGCGGGCGGCGGCCCGGCGCCGCGGGTCGGACCCCCGGCCGCTCGCCCCGCTCAGGGTTGTGCGGTGACCCGGCGCCGCCGGCCGGACCCCCGGCCGCTCGCCCCGCTGCGGGCGGCCTGAGTGGCGCTCGCCCTCCGGGACGGCGCGGTGCGGGTGCGCACCCCGGCCACCAGCGCCAACCTCGGCCCCGGGTTCGACTGCGCCGGGCTGTGCCTGTCGCTGCACGACGTCGTGCAGGTGCGCGCGGGCGGGACCGGGCTGTCCGTCGAGGTGACCGGGGAGGGTGCCGGGCGGCTGCCTCGCGACGAGCGGCACCTGGTCGTGAGCTCGCTGCGCGCGGCCTTCGACCGGCTCGGCGGGCAGCCGCCCGGCCTCCAGGTCGGTTGCGCCAACCGGATCCCGCAGTCGCGGGGACTGGGCTCCTCGTCCGCGACCATCGTCGCCGGGGTGCTGGCCGCACGGGCCCTCGTGGTCGAGGGGGAGCAGCTGCTCGACGACGCCGCCGTGCTCGGGCTCGCGGACGAGCTCGAGGGGCACCCCGACAACGTCGCCGCGTGCCTGCGGGGCGGCCTGACCCTCGCCTGGACGGGTGCCGACGGCGTGGGGGCGGCCCGCCGGGACGTGCACCCCGACCTGCTGCCGGTGGTGTTCGTCCCGCCGACGACGTCCTCGACCAAGCAGGTGCGCGGGCTGCTCCCGGAGGCCGTGCCGCACGCCGACGCAGCCTTCAACGCCGCCCGCAGCGCGCTGCTCGTCCTCGCCCTCACCGGCGAGCCGGCGCTGCTCATGACCGCGACCGAGGACCGCCTGCACCAGGGCTACCGCGCAGCGGCCATGCGGGGCAGCGCCGAGCTCGTGCAGCGGCTGCGCGCGGACGGCATCCCCGCCGTCGTCAGCGGCGCCGGCCCGACGGTGCTCGCGTTGTGCAGCCGTGGGACCTCTGAGGCGGTGGCGGGGCGGGCACCCGAGGGCTGGACGGCCGCTGCGCTGCCCGTCGATCCGGTCGGAGCTGTTGTCGAACTGTAGTGCGCGCCGGTTTGTGCCGAGACCAGCAGCTGTGCAACGCTGTCAGCGCACCAGCGGCCCGGATGAGGGCTTCCGCGTGCTAGCCGCCGAGCAGCTCGTACCGCTCGCAGCTCCTTCCACCGCCCCTCGGGCCCCGTACGGGGACCGTGCGTCTTGACGGGCCCCGACGAGCTCTGACCCTCGACCGTCGGAGCCCGACCCGGCTCACCGCCCTCCCGCACGACCTGTGCGGGCAGGGTCCCGGCCTCGGCCGGAGCAACCCACCCGATCCGCAGTCCGCGGGCGGGTGGCACACCGGAGGATCCTCCTTTGACCGACACCACCGACCTGCTGCTGGACGCCGCGTCGTCCGAGCAGGACCCCGCCACCTCGAGCGGCAGGTCGCGCACCCGCCGTCGAGCGACCTCCGGCGGGCTCTCCGCGATGGTCCTGCCCGAGCTCCAGGCGCTCGCTGGCGACCTGGGCATCACCGGCACGGCCCGGCTGCGCAAGAGCCAGCTCATCGAGGTGATCCAGGAGCGCCAGGGCGGGGCTGCGTCGTCGGGTCCCGCTGACGCTCCTTCCGGCGGCGCTCCTGCGGGTGCTGCCGGCGGCGCTCCCGCTGACCGGGAGCGCGCGCGGCGCGGGCCGGCGGCCTCGGAGGCCGCTGCCGAGCAGCAGACGCTGCCCGTCGCGGCCTCGGCCGCCGAACCGGCCGGCAACCTGCCCGCAGGTGCTCCGAGCGATGCCGGGGCCGCTGTGTCGGGCTCCGACGCCGGGCCGGGCGGCGACCACCGAGCCGAGCAGGCAGCCGGGGCGGACCAGGCGTCGGGGTCCGCGTCCACCTCGTCCACCGCCCGGCGCTCCGGGCGAGAGCAGTCCGGCCGCGAGCAGCCCCGTACGGAGCCGTCCGGGCGCGAGCAGGCCGACCGCGAGCAGTCCGGTGGGGAGCAGTCCGGCCGCCAGCAGTCCGATGCAGAGGCGTCCGGCCCGGAGCAGTCCGCGTCCGAGCAGCCGGAGCGCGAGCAGGCCGCCGGCCAGCAGGGCAGCGGCGACGGCGAGCGGGTCGACCGCGGCCGTGAGCGCTTCCTGGAGCGCGAGGCCCGCCGGCTCGAGCGCCAGCAGCAGGCCGAGGCAGGCAGCGCCTCGGGGAACGGCTCGTCGAACGGCTCGGCCCGCGGTGCGAGCAGCGGCAACGGGTCGGCGTCCGGCGGCGCGGAGGGCTCCCGCGACGCGTACGCGAACGGCGACGCCCCCTCCGAGGACGGCTCCTCGCGCGGCGACCGTGCGCAGGGCGCCCGTTCCCAGGGTCGCCAGGACCGCCAGCAGCAGGACCGCCAGGACCGCCCGCAGCAGGACCGTCAGGACCGGCAGCCGGACCGTCAGGGCCCCCAGCAGCAGGGCCAGCCGCAGGACCGCGACGGCAGCGGGCCGCGTGGCGACGAGGACGACGACGGCACCGGTCGGCGCGGGCGCTTCCGCGAGCGCGGACGCCGCAACCGCAACAACCGCACGGACCGCTTCGCCGGCAGCGAGGCCGAGCCGGTGGTCTCCGACGACGACGTGCTGGTGCCGATCGGCGGCATCCTCGACATCCTCGACAACTACGGCTTCGTCCGTACCTCGGGCTACCTCACCGGGCCCAACGACGTGTACGTCTCGCTGCAACAGGTGCGCCGCTACGGGCTGCGCCGCGGCGATGCCGTCACCGGAGCGGTGCGCCAGCAGCGCGAGGGGGAGCGCAAGGACAAGTACAACGCCCTCGTGCGCCTCGACAGCGTGAACGGCATGGACGTCGAGGAGTCCAAGAAGCGCGCCGAGTTCACGAAGCTGACGCCGCTCTACCCGCAGGACCGCCTGCGGCTCGAGACCGAGGCGAACGTGCTCACGACGCGCGTCATCGACCTGGTGATGCCGGTCGGCAAGGGGCAGCGCGCGCTGATCGTCAGCCCTCCGAAGGCCGGCAAGACGATGGTCATGCAGGCCATCGCCAACGCCATCGCGACGAACAACCCCGAGTGCCACCTCATGGTCGTGCTGGTCGACGAGCGGCCCGAGGAGGTCACCGACATGCAGCGGTCGGTGAAGGGCGAGGTCATCGCCTCGACCTTCGACCGCCCGCCGCAGGACCACATCACGGTGGCCGAGCTGTCCATCGAGCGCGCCAAGCGCCTCGTGGAGCTCGGGCACGACGTGGTGGTCCTGCTCGACTCGATCACCCGGCTCGGGCGTGCGTACAACCTCGGCGCCCCCGCGAGCGGCCGCATCCTCACCGGCGGTGTGGACTCGGCGGCGCTCTACCCGCCGAAGCGCTTCCTCGGCGCTGCCCGCAACGTCGAGAACGGCGGCTCGCTCACGATCTTCGCCACCGCGCTCGTCGAGACGGGCTCGGCGATGGACACGGTGATCTTCGAGGAGTTCAAGGGCACCGGCAACGCTGAGCTCAAGCTCGACCGCAAGCTGGCGGACAAGCGCATCTTCCCGGCGATCGACGTGGACGCGTCCGGCACGCGCAAGGAGGAGATCCTGCTCGCGCCGGAGGAGCTGCGGATCGTGCTGCAGCTGCGGCGGGTGCTGCACGCGCTCGACACCAGCGCCTCGCTGGAGCTGCTGCTCGACAAGATGAAGTCGACCCGCACCAACGTCGAGTTCCTCATGCAGATCCAGAAGACGACGGTCAACCCGGCGGACGAGAAGTAGCTCGACGCGCGGCCGGTGCACGCCGGGCAGCTGTGGGACAGCCCTGCAGCTGATCAGCGGTGGACCCGGCCGGCGGTGAGGACGGCTGTTGGCTCAGCAGCCTGGCTCGGCAGCCTGGCTCGGCCGCCCCACAGCTGACCTTTCAGATGTGCCCCGGCTGATCGGCTGTGGGAGTCGCCGCGCGGCCAGGTGGCTCGCCGGTGCCACAGCTGATCTCCCGGTCGCTCCTGGCTGATCAGCTGTGGGGAAGGCCGCGCTCCGCTTTCGAGCCTCGATCCCACAGCTGACGTCCGCCCGTACGCCGGTAGATCGGCTGTGGGGCAGGCTGTGCGACCGGCTGGCTCAGCGATCCCACAGCTGACGTCCGCCGTACGCAGGTGATCGGCTACGGGGCAGGCTGTGCGACCGGCTGGCTCAGACATCCCACAGCTGATGTCCGCCGTACGCAGGTGATCGGCTGTGGGGCAGGCTGTGCGACCGGCTGGCTCGTCGATCCCACAGCTGATGTCCGCCGTACGCAGGTGATCGGCTGTGGGGCAGGCTGTGCGACCGGCTGGCTCGTCGATCCCACAGCTGATGTCCGCCGTACGCAGGTGATCGCCTGTGGGGGTTGCT
>Ga0210040_10006719_pt1 | contig 14210 bp, 14 predicted proteins | sample CryGeyCG12114_NA_FD_185462 | JGI IMG/M metagenome (GOLD analysis project Ga0210040, IMG submission 185462) | Groundwater microbial communities from aquifer - Crystal Geyser CG19_WC_8/21/14_NA (SPAdes) (version 2) | ecosystem: Environmental > Aquatic > Deep subsurface > Groundwater | place: USA... | reverse complement strand
ACAACTCCCAAAATACTGCAATCTGTCCCATTTAATTTTTACAGTATGCGATGCGAGCAATCTTTCATTTACAAATCAAATAGGTATCACAGATTAGTCATTGTTCGGTCAGCTTTGGTATGCATATGCATGCATATTATGTAAACCTAAATATCGAAAATGAGAGAATTTTTATGGGGTATAATTACAGGGGCTCATTAAATCAACGCTTTTTTGTGATGAAAATTGCGGAGGCATATACTTCAGTAAAATCTATTGTATAATAAGTCTGTTTCAGAGATGTTGGTCTACTTATCTTGACTAGCCGGGCCCACTGGCCTTTGGCCAGACTCACATTTACGAGCAAAATTTAAAACCTGCAAAATTTTTAATGACCCACAAATTTTCTGACGCATGGCAAGTTTCTAGAATGTCATAAACAAAATTGTAGAAGGGAATTGTGGCAATGTAGTCGTTTATGACATTCTAGAAACTTGCCATGCGTCAGAAAATTTGTGGGTCATTAAAAATTTTGCAGGTTTTAAATTTTGCTCGTAAATGTGAGTCTGGCCAAAGGCCAGTGGGCCCGGCTAGTTATTATTATTTATTATTTATTTTTTGCTCAATGATAAACAAACTCTGCCAGGTAACCATTGAAAAAAGTTACTCCGTATTTCATTGAAACGGACAGTAGGGGTAAAGATTTTCATGAAGTTGAGAAATTCGAAACGCTTTCTGGCCCTAAAAAAACTTTTTATATGCATGCTAAAAACATCATAACATAATCGACGCTATTCCGTCCGTCCGTCTGTACGAAATTTCAAAATTAAAATAGAGTAATTTTAGCTCTAAGTTATTTGGCATACGTAATTTTTGCCGGTTACTGGGCTAACGAAATTTCAAAAATTGATACTTTTAATTTGAGACATTACGAATTTGTTGATTTTTAGGAAATGTAGGGTTTTGGTTGCTAGAGTTATTTCCTAAAAATTTGCAATTTTGATCAGATTTTTCAAGTTTTAAGGTGTAGATTTTATGTTTTGAAGGAATTTTTTAATTTTTTACGGGCTTAAAGTTGCTTGGATGAGCTTGCAATAATTATTATTCACACCCTCAAAGGGGATTTCTCTCTATGTTAAAGTCCATACTGCTGAAAACTTATTCTCTACTTTTAAAATGTGTAGATTTAATCGTAGAATTATGTATTTGACGTACGCATATTTTCAAGGAATATTGCAGGGGCTCTTTAAATTATTTGAAGCAGAAATTATGGGCAATGGGGAAGTACTGTTTTTATTTTAATGCATTAAATTACTGCTAGGGCTTCTTTAATCATCATTTCTTCTTTTCATAATAGCACTATTTCAGTAAAATATTGGTGCAATTAGTCATTTTCGGTGATGTTGGTCAAATTATCTTGACTAGCCGGGCCCACTGGCCTATGGCCAGACTCACTCTACGAGTACAAATTCTACCTTACCAAATTTTCAATGATCCAAAAATTTACTGACATGTGGCAAGTTTCTAGAATGTGATAAAGCGACGCCTTCAAAATTTTTAAAATATTTATTTTTTGCTTTATCACATTTTAAAAACTTGCCACATGTCAGTAAATTTTTGGATCATTGAAAATTTGGTAAGGTAGAATTTGTACTCGTAGAGTGAGTCTGGCCATAGGCCAGTGGGCCCGGCTATGTCAATTTATTTGCACAAAATGCTATTTTCTTTTTTGAGTTGTGCATATTTTGTTTCGTCCTTCGTCTTTCTTTAGTTTGTCTTTGGTACTTTGGTAGTGGTACTATAATAAGTATAGTGCATTGTGCGTGCAGTGCCTGCCACTAAAAGATAGTTTTGAGGAATAGAGTTAGTAGATATTTTATGGTACGCGCCAAATGACTATAGTTTAAATTTTATTAAGGCTTTGTCATTCAGAAACTCAATTTCAGCTTGGTAGTCCGAAAGTCCGAAGGAAAGTGGCAGAGCTGTTGTCCACGATTCGAAGACAAAATAAATTAATTTGGGTTATTTGTATTCTGAAAAAAAGCAATTCTTCCACTGTCTACGACGGGTAAGAAAAGTTTTTGCAGTTTGTGGTATTTATCAGACTTTTTTTAATTTATATTTTTCATCATTTCATTATTTGCTCTCATTCTCATAACTATTAGCTCCGTTGTCTTTTAGTGCATTTAATTTTTTATGGACATTGAAAAGATAAGTAAATTCTCATCTCTCTCGCTGTTGGAGATTCAGTGGAAATGTTGCTATACAGATTATCTTGTCGATAAGTTATTTCTGTACGAAACAAAAGAAAGAAACGAGTAGCTCTTTGTAAAATCTTTGTAAAATCGCATCCATTTGAACTAGGCTTTAGTGGGCTTTAGTCACATTTCACATGAAAGTTTAGGTTTTATTTTGCTATTTTCTATTTTTAGGCTGACAATAGAAGTATTTCCCCCTCGAAATCGGATCAGTATGACCGCTACCGTTGATCCTGCTGCCGCACTGGAGGCTGAAGTAAATGCTCTTAAAACTTCTATTTTCCTAAACTTTAAAGTGAATTGAAACTTTGGAAATAAATTTGTAGCCGAATGTTTCATTCAATTATAGCTCAAATATTTGGATGATGAAACGGAAAAATGGAGTACGGACGATTTCGTCAGCCGAACTCGATTGCTAGGCAATGAGATCAGAATAATGAAAAGCGAAATAACGAGGGTTCAGCATGAATTGACAACCCAGCGTGAAAAAATAAAGGAAAATACGGAGAAAATTAAAGTGAACAAGACTTTGCCGTATTTAGTTTCAAACGTCATAGAGGTAATGTTATACTTGGTAGACTTGGTGGGTTGTTATCTATAATCACTTTTAGAAGCAGGGCAAGGGATGGACTTATAAGGTTTGGTTCATTTTTTCCACAGATTCTTGACGTTGATCCCGAAGATTTAGGAGAAGAGGATGGCGCTAATGTGGACCTTGATTCTCAAAGGAAAGGAAAATGCGCTGTTATCAAAACATCCACTCGTCAGGTAGGTTAATGTCACTTATGCATATTAATATTTGTTGACGGTGTATTCTGAGTAAATGGATTATTTTTAACTCATTAATTGAAATCTGCTGGTAGACTTACTTCCTTCCAGTAATTGGATTAGTGGACGTCGAAAAATTGAAGCCTGGCGAGTTAGTTGGTGTAAACAAAGATTCCTACCTGATTTTGGAAACATTGCCTCCAGAGTATGATGCTCGTGTAAAAGCTATGGAAGTAGATGATCGACCAGCTGAACAATATTCCGATATTGGAGGTCTGGACAAGCAAATTCAAGAAGTATGATTTGTTATTAATCATGAAATAATTTGGTTAATCAAGCTTTTTATGTAATTTTAAATAAATTTAAAACTTAATTTTGGTAATTTTTAGCTGATCGAAGCTGTTGTACTCCCAATGACACATAAAGAAAAATTTGAGAATTTGGGAATCCATCCTCCTAAAGGTGTACTGCTTTATGGGGTAAGCCTTTCAAGTCGATTTATTTTTTGCATAGTGCAAAAAGAACGCAATTCCCTCCATCGATTCGGCTACTGTACTATCTCGTTTAAAAATGTATTCTCTTACAGCCACCAGGAACTGGAAAAACTTTACTCGCTCGGGCTTGTGCTGCACAGACTAAATCAACATTTTTGAAACTTGCTGGTCCTCAGCTGGTCCAGATGTTTATTGGGGATGGAGCAAAGCTAGTGCGGGACGCTTTTGCATTAGCTAAAGAAAAAGCCCCTGCTATTATTTTTATTGATGAATTAGATGCAATTGGTTTGTAGCATACACTCAATTTTTTTAATCAAAAAGAGTCGCCGTGCGAGGTAAACATAACATGTTGTTTTATATGCTTCATTTAGGAACAAAACGATTTGATTCAGAGAAAGCAGGAGATCGTGAAGTTCAACGAACCATGCTGGAGCTTTTGAATCAATTGGATGGCTTTTCATCCAATGCTGACATAAAAGTAATTGCTGCTACTAATCGTGTTGACATTTTAGATCCAGCTTTATTACGATCAGGTCGATTGGACAGGAAAATAGAATTTCCACATCCAAATGAGTAAGTAGCCATTAAAAACTTACCTAAGCGCTTTTATATTTCTAGCCTAGCTAAATGTTTCTGGGTTTTGTGTATAGGGAAGCGAGAGCGAGAATCATGCAAATTCATTCTCGCAAAATGAACGTTTCTCCAGATGTCAACTTTGAAGAACTTTCTCGGTCAACTGATGATTTCAATGGAGCACAATGCAAAGCCGTTTGTGTCGAAGCGGTAAATATTTCTTTTGATTTTATTTGCGAACAATTGCAAACATTTCGGATTATATCATTAACTGTATATTTATATTTCAGGGTATGATAGCGTTGAGAAGAAATGCGTCGACAGTCACCCATGAAGACTTTAATGATGCTATTATAGAGGTTCAAGCTAAAAAGAAAGCTAACCTTTATTATTATGCATAAATTATGCCGAGTGTCTCTGTTGTAATTTATAACTCCCTCCCAATTATTTGTATGGCTAACTAATTCTATTATTCAAAATAACTTAAAAAACAATAATTCACTTGATACACAATTGCGTGGATTGTATTGGAATGTGAAATTTTTGTACATAATAAATTATAAATAAAGGGAACATTAAAATCCATGTCTACCGGTGTCAGTTCACCTTATGAGTTAATGGCACGAAACGAAGAGCTATCAATTAAGTGGTTGAATTCTCAACAAAAGGTTTATTTTTATTGGGACATATCTTCGACAACTCATAACCAACCATCTCAATAACTCAACGCTATTATAGTTCATTTCAGAGTAAAAAAAAGTTGCCCCATGTTATTTGGCTATCCCCGACAAATGGTCGATTTAAACAAAGTAAATCACTAAATCTGTAAAATGTTGTGGCAACAATAATTCATTGCTCATTTTCTCAGTTTAAAAAAATTATTTGAAAAATTATTTGTTTACATTTTGTTGACAACGAAACATCCAATGCCAAATAACCTACCGAAAAAAAAATTCCATTTTTTTCTGAAATGAACTATAGCTACGAATGGATTGAGTGGAGTATTGTGTATGGATGCCACATATTGACAAGTAACCAAAAAATGATTTAAGGCGGCAAAAACATATTTGAAACGCCCAGCCCAAGTTACAGTAGCAAATTTTTACACTTCTAAATAATTTGTTGTAGTTATTGTCATTTAATCGTTTAACTTCGCTAAAGTAGTTTACCTTTTTTAGAGATTTGCTCTGATCTTTTGGCCCATAATGGCCATAAATTTAAGAAGCTAAAGCTCAATTTCGGTCATGCCCTTCTCATAAATCGGTTGCGCGGCTTATTGACAGACTGAAGACCTATACGTCCTTTTGTAGTTTCAGTTACATTCCAAAAATTTTCAGAAAGGTTGCCTGCCTGGCTTCAATTGAAATTCCCATTGAAACCTTCGACAATATTCTGGACCGTGTAATTTATTATTTGTGGCGTTCTGAGGAAAAAAACTATGCAGCGTGACCAAAATCTTCCAGCTCTTCCCCGTACTAATTTTTATCCCCCACCTACCCCACCAAAACTTGTTATGACTGGACAGTCAGGAGGGATAGGACCTAGATCTACTGGACCAGGAGGTATCAGAAGTATTGGAGACGGTGGAAGCAATGAATCCATATCTTCAGATTCAAAATCTTCTTTTTCAAAGGTGAAGAATAATGTTTAATCAAATCTCTCCCTTTTACTATTACCATTACCCTTGCCTTACCCCGAGCTTTTAAATTGTTGAAATAAAAAAATTTAGGGATCTCATGGGAAAAGTTCTACGAGCTCCACATCTAACGAGGCTTACATATTGTCCCATCAGAGTCATCGCTTAAATTCAACTTCCATTGGATATGGAGAACGGCCTACTAATGTAACTTTAATGATTGATAAATGTTCCTTTACTAACTAACTAAAACCTTCAATTCGTTCACCCAGTGTGTTTTGATCGGGGGCATTAGAAACTGGTGCAGAACGACATAATTTATTGCATAATTTATATTGTAGACCGAAGAAGTTCCACTTTTACCTGGCGAAAGCCTTCAAAAAATGTCTCGAGATGTAACCTACTTGTGCCCATTTACTGGACCAATAAAAGGGAACATGTATTTAACAAATTTTAAGCTCTACTTTGCAAGTAAGGACAGAACCTATACACTTGGAGTGCCTTTAGGAGTTGTAAGTCAGATAAAAATGCAGCCAGTCATTTCATCGCTTATCATTATCATGCAAATAAATTATATGAGCGTATGACATGTTTTATGTGCTTACAGGTCAATAGAATTGAAAAAGTTGGAGGAGCTTCAAGTCGAGGAGAAAATTCATACGGTATCGAAATATTTTGTAAAGATGTCCGAAGTTTAAAGTTTGCCCACAATCCTGAAAATCACAGGTAATTTTTATCCAAAATTATTTGGATGATTCTGATTCTGGTTAGATCGAGTTGTCCATCACATAAAAATATTTTAAATTCTATCTGAATTTTAGTCGGCGAGAATTCTTTGAAAATTTACATCATTGGGCGTTTCCAATATCTCGGAAGGACTTACCATTCGCTTTTTCCTATCAGGCAAAATTTGCGGAGAAAGGTTGGAACACATATGAACCAATGTTGGAGTTAAGTCGACTGGTAAGTTTCAAACTCTGAAAAGTTGATTTTGTTACACTTGTAATGAACACAGAGAATTTTCGATTTGCATGTTGTTTTTAATTTTTTAGGGAGTTCCCAATGAAACATGGAAAATCACTCGCATCAATGATAAGTATGAGCTATCCGACTCGTATCCGGCAGTATGGGCTGTCCCAGTAGCAGCTTCTGAAACAGATATTCAATCTGTTGCTTCTTTCCGTTCAAAAGGTCGTCTTCCGATTCTCGCATGGTTGCATCCAAATAGTCAAGCTAGTATCACCCGGAGTGCTCAACCTTTAGTTGGTGTAGCGGCAAAACGCAATCAAGAGGACGAAAAATATTTTCAAATGATTCTAGACGCCAATGCACAAGGTCACAAGCTATGTGTAATGGATGCTAGACCTTTGTAAGTGTATATTTAAAACGAACATGAACGGGCAACTATCTCGTCCCTTTATGATGCGCAATATTTTGATTTAATTTTAAAAAAATTAGATCGAATGCAATTGCGAATAAAGCCAGAGGAGGTGGTCACGAATCCGAAGATGTTTATCAGTGCATAGATTTAGTTTTTCTTGACATACACAATATTCATGTTATGCGGGAGTCTTTGCGAAAGTTAAAAGGTATCCCTTCAAACTACTAAATATTTATATTTCAACTTCAGCTACACTCTACTGTTACTTTGTTATTTTGTGTCATTGTTTCAACTCCTTGTCTTATGCATTTGTAGAAGAATGCTTTCCTACCATAGATGACAACAAATGGTTCTCAGCGGTTGAATCTAGTCGGTGGCTAGAACATATTAAGTGCATCATTTCGGGCGCTAATCGTATTGTGGAACGCATTGAGAATAACAATACGTCCGTCTTGGTGCATTGTTCAGATGGTATGGGAATTAAATATGTCTTTTCAAGCCGTAATGTTATATTCTCCCATTGAGTAACAAATTAATATTTTTTATATTCCTGATCACAGGCTGGGATCGAACCGCACAGTTGACCGCATTATCAATGCTCATGTTAGACCCTTATTACAGGACGTTAAAAGGTCTTGAAGTCTTGATAGAAAAAGAGTGGTTAAGTTTTGGTCATAAGTTTCAAGATCGGATTGGAAATGGGGATGAAAGACATTCGGATCCAGACAGATCACCTGTGTTCTTGCAATGGATAGACTGTGTATTTCAGTTAACACAGCAATTCCCCTACGCCTTTGAGTTCAACGAGTACTTTCTTATCTTTATCATGGATCATTTGTATTCCTGTCAGTTTGGAACTTTCCTTTTTAATTCGGAGAAAGAAAGGATGGTGCATGACGTGAAGAAACGAACAGTTTCCCTCTGGTCTTATGTTAATTCTTTTCAAGATTTGTTCCTAAATCCGTTTTATAGCTCTGAAGCTGGAGCCAATAGAGTTATTATACCTTCACCAGCTATTAGACATTTAAAAGTCTGGAAAGGGTATTACTGTAGATGGAATCCAAGAATGAGATCACAGGTATTGAATCCTATTGTTTGAATATCCACGAATTTTGTACGTTTGTGTAATATATGAATCATGATTATAAATTAGATTTTCTTTCATGTTTAGGAGCCAGAGTGGATAAAGTTTCAAGCATTGCAGTCATGTAAATCGCGACTAGAAAAGAAGTTCAAAGATGTGAAACTAGAAGGTGAAAGTCGAAATAATCATTCGAGTCTTTCTCACCTTCAAATCTAGAGTTTTCTTTGAAAATAGTGGTATTAATTTGACGTTGATTCCATAATCATATATTGACGATATTGATATATTTCTCTATTGTTTTTATCTATTTTGTGTAATTCTAGTGGAGCCAGTACAATCTTATGTAAGATTTCTGGATTTTTTGTTTGTATATTTACAATTTCCGATTGCAAAAATTGTGTAAATAATATTTTGACATCAAAAAATCAAAAAATTTTCTCTCTATGTACTATGAATTTGTACCTGTGTCTTTGTATACCACATTACTGGAAATATTGAGATATATTTATATTGAAAATTTTTGGATTTGATTGTTGGAAATTCATAATTTATTAAAAATATGTTTTACGCTTGAATGAATTTGATATTTATTTTTCCAGCTATTTCTTATTTCCACTTTCTTCCAGTTTAAATGATTGCTGATCAGTAAGCAGTATTCATTCTCCATGCATGAATATTTAATTTTGTTCACACAATGCTACGCCAAATAGTGCCAAAAATTAAGCAAAATACAGCTGCGTCCGAGTGAAAGTGATTAACGTACTGTACTTTCATTGAAATCCCTTGGCACGGCATAGAAATAAAGGCGAGCGGAACTCAGCTGACATGAAAGAACCCTGCAGCAAACATTCGTCTCTCTTTGCATTCTCATTTAATTTTTTTTCGTTTACGAATTTACGATCTTTATCAGTCAATGCACTTTTACTTGCAGTTAAAGTATTGTGAGGTTAGTTAATTTACAATTGTGCGAAGTGGGGGACTTTATCTTATCTCAAATAAGAACTTAATTGTGAATAATCAAAGTAATTTTTTGTGTAGTTCTGATCGCATCCAAAGTAAGTATTCGTCGAATTATTTAGCTAATTTATTGAGAACAAAAATAAGTAAAACATTGTTAACTGTCATGTCATACTACTTTCCAGATTGTATTAGGAGGTAACCAACCTCTCTTCGCTTCTGACTGTGTCTTTCCTCGATAAGGATAATAATGGGGGTTCTCGGAAAACTGGTAACCCAACATGTTTAACTTACTGGCTTAAATCTTCTTCGCTCTTTGTCTCTGTCTTTTAAATCTTTGGTATTACCGAAAAGTGAAGAATAACATATTTGCTCGGGATAGCTGTCATGTAATGAAATCATTATGTTTTGTAACTCCGATTGTGAGAATATACGTTCAAGTAAAGACTCGTGCACATATATGTCTATATGTGGCATGGTTGGCAAATTCTTTTTTAGTCCAATAATTTACAGACACGTAGACGCGAATATTTTCAAATGTAAACATATTGCAGAATAAGGAGGGTGTATTATAATAATAATAAAGCCATATGGGTTACATAGGCTTTTCTTTCCATTAATTCCTTTGAAATCATGCGGTAATTCATGAAATTTTTGCTGATTGATAACAGATTTCCTTCGGTGTAGGAGTGTACGCTGGCATATATGCGAGTCAAAATTATGACGTAATGAAAAACCATTTATTTAAAATTTCACAAATAAAGTTTGTATCCTGTAAAATGTATTTTAATATTCTGACAATATAATTTGATTGGATTAGGTCCCCAAAGTAGACGATCCCGAATCTTTATGGAAGAAAGTGCAGTCGTACTTAGATCAGTACAAAAAAGATTAAAAGCTAAGCTAGTCAGTTAGTTAATTTGCTATAGGACTTTTGTTTGTTTGAACGAAATAGAGACTCTAAACAGTGGTAACAAATGATGCCAGATTGAATGTAATAGAATGGGACAGGAATAGTGTAATTTAGTGATACGTGAGAAGCGTCTACTCACACTCACTTTCTGTGAGATTAGACGGATTAGACACAGTTATATCCTTCCAGTCCAGTCCTAAGCACAGTTTAATTTTTATTATAATAATTGTATTGAATCAGCTCACTGTAATTTCTTTATCTTTCGTATCATTCTTTTCTGGACTTATGATTCGTCTCAAAGTGATTTGACGAATATGGTCTGTTTATGTTCACTCACAACATGCATGCATCAACTTGACTTACTACAAACCATTAGCTATACCGTAAACCTCCGTGATATTAGAAAGTTAGTAGAGTAATATGCTTAACATTGTAAGCGCATTCTAAATAAATTAATTTCGGAATTTAAGGACAACGACAACAAATAGATTTATTTGAATACATTTGCAGTTTAGTTGTAAAAAATATATTTTAGATTAAAGGGTGAACAGCACGGTCATAAACTAGGCCAGCACCAACTAAACATGAAATAACAAGAGAACTTTAAAGTTCATCATAACTGCGTACTAAATTTAAATAACTGAGCTAAAGTCATGGCTGTCATCTGTCATTATTGCAAATATAGGGCTCGAGTCAGTGATTAGTAAAGTGGGAAAGCAAATATTTTTTGGTCAAAGTAATTTTGTTTTTAAATCTCTTAAAATTCTCCAGCATCGAATACATACTACCCATGTGGTGGTTTTCTCAATCAGGTATTGAATCCATTGTTATTATTGTTTCTTACTCTGAAACTTTTTATCTTTTGGAAAAGTACACCCATTTTGTTGAATGATTTCTGTAGCGGTCCAAATGCCACATTCTATGCTCTCTGCAATACTTTTTCCTTGAATGTATTGAGCTAAAAATCCACCAACAAAGGCGTCTCCTGCTCCATTGGTGTCCACAATTCGGTCATCAGGTATCTTAATCACGGGGAATTTTTCAATTCCGTCAGCTTAAATTAAAGACACGAATTAGTTTTCATCTAAACTTTAGTTGCTGATCTAATAATTCGGTATGATTCAGTTTTCTTTGATTCTTACAAGTTGCCACAATAACGTCTCCATTTCCCTGGGTGAAAACTACCATCCTGGTCCTTGCCTTGTTTTCTTTAGGGAGACTGATAATCTTCTTTGCAATTTCAGCTACATCACTCGTTCCAAAATTCTGAGACTGTGAAAACACTTCTGCTTCCTAAGAAGAACATGTTAAACACGTTTAATATACTTTAACGTCAACCAGGTTCAAAGACTTCGAGAACATTTGGACAGCTGTCAGCTGTCAGAGTAAAATTAAGTTTTTAGAAGGCAAGATTTTTATTTTGTACTATTACTATTGTACTTCCTTACCGTCTCATTTCCAAAAAGTATATCAACATAAGGCATAAGAGAGTTTAGTTGCTGAGTGAAAAATTGAGAAATAAAAGGTGCGCTCAAATTCATCATGAATGGGCGATTTTTGGAAGCAGCATATTTCGCAACGTGTAGCATGCTCTCTGTGCTCACAGTGACAAAGAATCCCTGTGTGGAAATCATAGGTTAAATATATGATGAAATTCGTATATGAAACAAAAAGTGACTGTAAATATTATAGTCTGGTACCGAAATGTAATAAAATTGGGCCTTCTCTGCATACGAGAACAATTTCTCCAAATGATCCTTAGTGAAACAATTAGCAGCCCCGAGCTTTGTGCAAAGACTGCGATCAGTTCCTGTCAAAAGTACAGCACAAGTGCCAGTAGCTTCAGTAGGAACCACTTGATACTGAACGTTCACGCCCCCATCAGCTGCAATGTTACGAAGTGTTTGAGCAAAGTCATCTTCTCCAACAGCACCCATGAAAGTCGTCGTATTTTTTGAGCCTAAGACCCACTATATGACAATTGGATAAATTACTTTTTGAGTTTGAGCATGCCAAGAAGAAAGACATAATTTAGTTTCTCATTTTCTGGACCGCCCCCTCCCCCCAGAAAATGGAGAAACGGGTGAACGAATACCTCAATAACTCTGAGTGTATTTTGAGTCGCACCTCCAGCAATGTAGTCAACTGGATAATTCTCAACCAACTCTTTATACAGAGGCATATGCGAATCTTCTGCTAAAATAGCGTCATTAGCTTTGAGAGCATATTTTTTTAAGAAGCACTCATCCACTTTTCCCGATATGTCGAGCAATGGATTTCCCATTCCGAGAAGAATCCCTTCCCTATAGATTGGTCAACAACACAAAATAATCAGTATGAATAATCGACACTGTGAATGAAAATGTTAATTTATGTTTTGTACTTGAGAAACAGTCAAAAATGGCTTACAGATTCATTTTGTTGGAATTATCACCCATTTTATCTTCTTTTTCTGGAAAGGAAAGAAAGCAAATAATATTGTAATAAAATTTTGAAGCTCAGAGAAACAGACAGAGACAGCTCTTTCAGTTTAGGTGAGATAGGAAAAGAACTTTTGACGGGATGAATTTGCCTCCTCTAGTTCTCGCTGCCCACAGAGAAAAGAACTTTAGCCTCGTTTGCCAACGAATGCATTCATTTCATGCCAACTTTCACTCTGTGATTCTGTCTTGGAGTGATAAAATAAGCTTAAATATTTATTCCTGCTTTTACCAATTACGAAATGACGAATTGTAATCTCTCATTTATATATAGTAAATATCACTTTACGGCTAATTCAGTCTTTGCACTTGAAAATGCTTCAATTTCAAATTGAAAAACGTATTACGTGTCAATATGATCTTTTGATAACGTGACTTCAGTCAAGGTCGTTTACAGTGGCTAAATCAGGGGGGTGTACTTTCTCCTTCTTTTTCTAATGTTTATATATGAATTTTCTGGGGATGAAGGGTTGGTGCTAAACGCGGATAATATGCGTAGGTTAAACTATAGGAAGTGGTTCCCTGGGCTGACCGGCTGACTCGATTTGTTACTTGATTAGAGATTGATATAACCAGCAAGCATAATTCAATGGATAATGTGGAGATTGAGAAAAAATGCCTAACAGAGGGTACTTGCTAATGCTAGCATGGTTGCATCTATGTACATTTAAGTATGCATGTGAGGACATTAACAGGCATCTTTTTGTTACCTATTTTCAATTTACTGTGATATGGGTAATACTGACGCATAAATTATTACAGTTGGGTATCACAATTGTTTCAGGAAATTTTTTAATACGAATATAGACACTTGGACCGCATAGCATTTTTCGTAAACTGGTCTCAAAATGTGTAAATGGCTTTGAAGCGAACACTCTTTAGAAGAAATCTTATGCATCAGAATGAAATTGGAAGAAACGCTTTTAAATAATTATACTTAAAGATCTAAAATCTATCGTGAATGTCATAATATTCCATTCTGACTAAATCTGAGGGAATAAAATTTCTGTATTATACTATGTACCTCGTTTCCAAAATATATTCATTATTACTATTATAAATTACAAAATTAGTGACTAAAACGAGAAAATAAATGTAATTTGTTTAAAAATCTTACCTGGATTTTGTCTTTTTTTCAGACTCAAATATTGAGAGCTTAGAAGAGGCTTACAGGACTTAGGACAAGACAAGCACTTCTTCGAGACTACGAGTGCTGGAACTGGATTCATGTGAGAAAGAGACGGCAACTACTTTTTTCATGCATGACACTAGTTCAAGGTGACGTAATACATACACATGTAAAATTACACAATATACTAGTTTGTTGAATGAATACATGATAAAGAAATACCAAGTTACCTAAGAATGGTTAAAATCCTACTCACATCTAATGATAATCACACGGATGTATAAAAAATCCAGTTTCTCCCTCATGGTATATAGTATAAGCTGCTGGAAGTTATCATGTGTCATACAGTATTATTATTACACAGTATTATGTATTCACATAGAATTTTTCCTTCTGACAATCCCTTCCCTTTTTCCCAAGAAACTCTATTTTATTAAAAGACGTTGTTTAACAAAATATGTGCATGCATGCATCTTATCATGCAATTTCAAAGCTACTTTCGCTACTTCAGCACTGCTTGGGTACGAATTTGCCTGTTGATTCTAAGGAAATACAATC
>Ga0210040_10006718_pt1 | contig 14210 bp, 15 predicted proteins | sample CryGeyCG12114_NA_FD_185462 | JGI IMG/M metagenome (GOLD analysis project Ga0210040, IMG submission 185462) | Groundwater microbial communities from aquifer - Crystal Geyser CG19_WC_8/21/14_NA (SPAdes) (version 2) | ecosystem: Environmental > Aquatic > Deep subsurface > Groundwater | place: USA... | reverse complement strand
TAGTTGGTAAGCAAGAGGTTATCAACCGCCGCGAAATGCACTGGATGCGCATCGACCGCTATTACAGTTCCGACGCGCACAAAGAAGACTTCGAAGAAAAAGGTAAGCTGGCTACTTATGCAGCTATGGAAGATCCTTCGGAAAATCCATCAGTCATTTTCCAGCCAATGCTTTGCCAGCACTGTAATCACGCTCCCTGTGAAACGGTATGCCCCGTACTAGCCACTACGCATAGCTCTGAAGGTCTGAATCAGATGACCTACAACCGTTGCGTTGGCACTCGCTACTGCGCTAATAACTGCCCATACAAAGTGCGCCGCTTCAACTGGTTCTCTTATTACTCTAACGAGAAATTTGAAGATGTAAATAGCCACATGTTCACTGATTTGGGCCGCATGGTTCTGAATCCGGATGTAACGGTACGGGCCCGTGGAGTGATGGAGAAGTGCAGCTTCTGCGTACAGCGTATCCAGTTGGGTAAGCTGGAAGCTAAGAAACAGAAGCGTCGCCCGAAGGATGGGGAGGTGGTAACGGCTTGTGCGCAGTCCTGCCCAACTCAGGCTATTGTGTTCGGTGATATGCGCGACCCAGAAACTCGGATTTCGCAGTTGCTGCGTCGTGAGGATGGTGAGCGGGCATTCCACGTACTTGACTCGATCAACGTACAGCCGAACATTACGTACCTGACCAAGATTCGCAACAAAGAAAAGTCGGAGTTTAACGCTTAAATTGACAATAGGGTCTTGGATACTTAAAGATTAGGGGTTCAGTTGAATTCCATTTTCTATTAAGACACCAAGCCCTTAAGATTCCAAGACCCTAAATTCCAAAATTATGCAGCACGTATCACCTGTACGGGAGCCGCTCGTAACCGGAGGGAAAACGTACCACGACGTAACCCAGGATATCTGTCGCCAGGTAGAAGCTAAGCCCAACATTCGTTGGATGGCCGCCCTGAGTGTAGCACTCTTTTTCCTTGGTATCTTCTTCTACTCCGTATACCGTACTTTGTGGTACGGGATTGGGGAGTGGGGGTTAAACAAAACCGTAGGTTGGGCCTGGGACATCACCAACTTCGTATGGTGGGTGGGGATTGGTCACGCTGGAACACTGATTTCAGCTGTATTGCTTTTGTTCCGGCAGAAGTGGCGTTCCTCCATAAACCGGGCAGCTGAAGCAATGACGATCTTCGCTGTAATATGCGCAGCTATGTTTCCGGTTCTGCATATGGGGCGTCCATGGTTGGCTTATTGGGTGTTCCCTCTGCAAAATACTTTCGGCTCGCTATGGGTGAACTTCAATTCGCCATTGCTCTGGGACGTATTTGCTATCTCGACCTATTTCACCGTATCATTGGTGTTTTGGTACACAGGCTTGGTTCCTGACTTTGCTACTATTCGTGACCGGGCAAAAGGTCCTATTGCTAAAGTAGCTTACTCTCTGCTGAGCTTTGGTTGGAAGGGCTCGGCCAAGCATTGGTCGCGTTATGAAACCGTGTCCTTGATTCTTGCTGGTGTTTCCACGCCGCTGGTACTTTCGGTACACACTATTGTATCGATGGACTTTGCTACTTCGGTGGTACCTGGCTGGCATACCACCATCTTCCCTCCCTACTTTGTGGCAGGGGCTATCTTCTCGGGCTTCGCCATGGTACTCACGCTGATGCTTATTACGCGTGTAGTATTCAAGCTGGAAGATTATATCACGCTGGAGCACATTGCTCTCATGAATAAAATCATGATGGTAACTGGCTCGATTGTAGGGGTAGCATACATCACTGAGTTCTTTATTGCCTGGTATTCCCAGGTAGAGTTCGAGCAGTATGCTTTCATTAACCGGGCAACGGGTCCGTATTGGTGGGCTTATGCATCTATGATGACCTGCAACGTAATTACCCCGCAGTTGGTATGGTTCCGGCGGGTACGCTACAGCATTCCGCTAACATTCATCTTGTCGATTATCGTTAACATTGGTATGTGGTTCGAACGATTCGTAATCATTGTTACCTCATTACACCGCGACTACTTGCCTTCAAGTTGGGTAATGTTCTCGCCTTCCATCATTGATATCGGCATCTATGTGGGTACAATGGGCTTGTTTTTCACGCTGTTCTTGCTTTTCGCCAAGTTCTTCCCTGTAGTAAACATGGCTGAAGTGAAAACCATCCTGAAATACACGGTTGACAATGGTCCTACTTACACGGGTAACCATGGTCATCACGAACATGCTCACCAATCTGCCACCCACGGTGTTCCGGCTTCGGCACCCGTAAACTACAACAAGCATGAGTAAGCGTTTTGCTCTTGGGATCTTCGATGACGAAGATGTGCTACTGCACGCCGTTGAAAACGTCCGCGAAGCGGGTGTAAAGATCTACGAAGTATTCTCTCCTTTCCCGATTCATGGTATCGACGATGCCATGGGAATAGAACGTTCCCGGCTGCCAATAGCAGCCTTCTTCTTGGGAATGACAGGTCTTTCCTTCGCCTTGTGGATGCAGATCTATATGTTGGGATTCGACTGGCCAATGATTATTGGAGGTAAACCTCATATTGCTTTACCTGCATTCATTCCAGTTGCTTTTGAGTTGACAGTGTTCTTCACTTGTCACGGAATGGTTATCACCTTCTATACACTCAGCAATCTATATCCACGCTGGAAGACTCCAGTTCTGGATGTACGCTCGACTGATGATAAGTTTGTGATGGCTATTGAGATGAATGAAAAAACTGATCTGAACCATCTGACACAGCTGCTGCGCGCTAACGGCGCCTCAGAGGTGAACGAAAAAGAAATGACCAAATTCTAATGACGCATTCGCTGAAACTAGGTCTACAAGCGTCGGCTATCTTGTTTGCCTCAGTAATAAATACTGGTTGCAACCGTGCCGATGATCCTGGCATTGAATATGCGCCGCAGATGTACGAGAGTATCCCGTATGATCCCTTGCGACAGGTTAGTGCCAATACCATCAACCCGATGGGCATTAACGAGCGCACTCCGGTAGTTGGTACGATTCCGATGGGTAAACTAAATTATTACTCACACATTCCTAAAGATAGTGTTGCAACTGCTGAACGCAGGCTGAAAAATCCGTATTCATACACCAAGGATAATCTACAGGAAGGACAAGCTCTTTACGTACGCAACTGCCAGCACTGCCACGGTGAGCAAGGTGATGGCCAAGGGCCAGTCGCTGCCAAATTCAAAGGTGTTCCAGCATACTCAGCTGGGGCGTATAAAACAATGAATGACGGTCACATTTATCACGTTATTCAATGGGGTAAAGGTCGTATGATGCCACATGGCTCACAGGTAAATCCTAATGAGCGCTGGAGAATTGCGATGTATGTGCGTATGCTCCAAGAGGGCAAGGGTCCTGATGGCCTGACTGATTTTTTGAAGGCTAAGGGTCAGGACTCTGGACAAACCTCAGAATCTACTGATTCTCAGAACCAAGGGCCTGTGCAGGAAGCACAGACTGATAAGGCATCGACGACTCCCGCACAAGGCGACGAGGCAAGAAACGGAACGGCTCAACCACAGAACTAATGGCAACTCTGACGCATCAGGAAAGCGTTACGGCTGAATACCTTGGGGTGTCGCCGAATACTCGCAGGAAATTCATCACTCTTATAGTTGCCGGCGTAATTCTGCTGGTAATTGGCTTGGTTCTGGCTGCTTTCAGCAATGGCGGCGGGCATGAAGCAGCAGCTGATGCTGCACACGGTGCTACTACCGCTGGACACGAAGGAACTGCTCACCATGGTAGTCCTTACTGGCTGAAACGCCTGCTTGTTAGCCTATGGCACAATAACGTTTTTTTCACTGGAGTGTCAGTAGTTGGTACTGTATTCTTGGCTATTCAGTATGTAGCTTATGCTGGCTGGTCGGTTCTGATCAAACGTGTATTGGAAGCGTTAAGTGCTTGGGTGCTACCTGGTGGAGTGTTGATAGTGTTAATATTTGGCCTCGGTCTAATCAACAATGATATATTCCACTGGACTTTACCTGGTATTATGACCAAAGGCAGTGAAAACTATGATGCCATTATTGCTGGCAAGTCCGGGTTTTTAAGCGTACCTTTTTACTTAATCCGCACCATTTCCTATATCGTAATCTGGGTAGTTTTCACTAACAAGCTACGCAGTCTTTCGCTAGCTGAAGATTTAAATGGTGGAACTGAGTTCTTCCACAAGAGCATTACTGCGTCAGCACTGTTTTTGGTACTATTCGCAGTTACTTCATCGATGGCAGCTTGGGACTGGGTGATGTCTATCGACACACATTGGTTCTCTACAATGTTCGGCTGGTACGTTTTTGCTTCTTGGTGGGTATCTGGTATTGCAGCCACCACTCTTTGTGTGATTATTTTGAAGCAAGCGGGCTATTTGCCTTTTGTTCAAGCCAGCCATTTACATGATCTAGGCAAGTTCATGTTCGGCTTCAGCATCTTTTGGACTTACGTATGGTTCTCTCAATTTATGCTGATCTGGTATGCTAACCTACCAGAGGAATCGGTGTACTTCAACCAGCGTTTAGGCGGCTTCAATGGTCAGTATACATGGTTGTTCTTTTTCAACCTGCTAATCAACTTTGCATTCCCATTCTTAGTGCTTATGACGCGTGATGCCAAGCGCCAGATGATCATGCTGAAAATCGTAAGTGTGGCCATCCTTATTGGCCACTGGTTCGATTTTTATTTAATGATCATGCCGGCAACTATGCAAGCTAATAACGGGTTTATAATAGAGTTCGGGGTTGCACTTGTATTTCTAGGTAGCTTCTTGCTGTTGATGACAAAGCGTCTTTCACAAGCATCATTGGTGCCATTGCATCATCCATTCCTCGACGAAAGCATTCATCATACCACCTAAACCCTTAGAACTAGTAGCAAGGACTGAATCGACGGGAATACAGCCTTATTGTTCAGTCCTAAAGTACAAGTTCTTTTTCTAACCTCTACCTAATGACGGCTCTTGGTATTTTGTTGGTGCTGGCGTTGGTGCTGGTCGTATTTGGCCTGCTATTCCGACTTCAGATTCTAACGTCAATTTTTTCTGGCAGTTCGGCCCGTGAGTTTGGAACCAGCAACCGCGTAAATGCGATATTAATGCTCGTTTTCCTAATTGTGGGAGGCGCTGCTTTCGCTTGGTCGTTTGGTGACAACTTTAACAAAATGAATCCGCCCATTGCTTCGGTACATGGACATGCTACAGAGCGGATGTTTTGGATCACAATGATCGTCATCGGGATTGTGTTTGTACTTACTCAGGTGTTGCTTTTCGTGTACTCTTACAAGTATCAGCACAAAGAGAATCAGCGGGCATACTTTTTCCCGCACAACAATAAAATCGAGATAATCTGGACCGTAATCCCAGCTATTGTAATGGCTGCGCTGGTATTTGCAGGATGGAAAGAATGGTCTCGTATCACTGGTCCTGCCCCTAAAGATGCGGTAGTACTGGAAGTGATGGGAAAGCAATTTAACTGGCTGGTGCGCTATCCTGGCCGTGACATGAAACTGGGGGTAGTAAACTATCGGTTAATTGATGCTACCAACGAATTTGGTTTTGATCTGACTGATAAATCTGGGTTGGATGATTTTGTGCCGGGTGAAATCCACATTCCTAAGGGTCACCCGGTTCTGTTAAAGATCCGCTCTCGTGACGTTTTGCATGCAGTTTATATGCCTCATTTCCGAGTGCAGATGTACGCTGTGCCAGGTATGCCAACAAAGTTTTGGTTTACGCCAACTAAGACTACAGACGAGATGCGTGCCCAACTAGGCAATCCCCAGTTCAACTATGAACTGGCCTGTAACCAAATCTGTGGTCGTGGGCACTTTGCCATGAAGTTTACTATTGTGGTAGATGAGCCGGATGATTATGTGGCATGGTACTCTCAACAGAAGTCTTTCTCGGAACAGAACCCTGATGTACTAGCTTCTTTTAAACAGAAAGAAGAAAAGCTAGTTGTAAAGAAGGCTGCCGCAACGGTAGCTACGCCTGCTGTTAAGGCTTCGCTCTAATTTCACTCGTTAATCGCAAGCTCTTTTATATGGCTGCTAATCTTCCAACTCAAGCGCAGGTGCAGGGTGGCATTGGGGTGACCGAGCCTCACACCACGCACGATGAGCACGCTCTACATGATGACCATCATCATGATCAGCACTGGTTGTTTAAGTACGTTTTCAGTACCGACCACAAGGTAATTGCTAAACAATTCCTGATTACAGGTATTTTCTGGGCAATACTTGGCGGTACCCTTTCTAGTTTATTTCGCTTGCAACTGGGTTGGCCAGAATCCACTATGGAATGGCTAACACCTGTTCTTGGCAAATGGGTAGAAGCGGGTAAGTTGAACCCGGAATTCTATCTGGCTTTAGTCACCATGCACGGCACTATCATGGTGTTCTTTGTGCTGACAGCCGGCTTGTCAGGTACGTTCTCCAACTTTCTGATTCCGTTGCAGATTGGTGCGCGAGACATGGCCTCCGGTTTTATGAATATGCTTTCGTACTGGTTCTTCTTTGTATCAGGAGTAATCATGTTTACGTCGATATTCTTGGAGACAGGTCCCGCTTCTGCTGGCTGGACAATTTACCCGCCTTTGAGTGCCTTGCCCCAAGCTATTCCGGGTTCTGGAATGGGAATGACTCTGTGGCTTGTTGCAATGGCACTGTTCATCGTATCGCAACTGCTGGGTGGTGTAAACTATATCACTACAGTAATCAACCTGCGTACTAGCGGTATGAGCATGAGCAAGCTGCCGCTTACTATTTGGGCCTTCTTCCTAACGGCAGTGCTTGGCTTGCTTTCCTTTCCTGTATTATTTTCGGCAGCTTTGTTGCTGATATTTGACCGTAGCTTTGGTACAAGCTTCTTCTTGTCAGATATCTATATTGCGGGGCAGGCTTTACCTAATGTAGGTGGTTCACCTATCTTGTTTCAGCATTTGTTCTGGTTCCTCGGACACCCTGAGGTATATATCGTAATCATGCCTGCCATGGGTATGGTGTCGGAAATTCTGGCTACTAATGCTCGCAAGCCAATTTTCGGTTACCGGGCCATGATTGGTTCGTTGTTAGGAATTTCGCTACTGTCATTCGTTGTGTGGGCTCACCACATGTTCGTAACGGGTATGAACCCTTTCTTAGGATCCGTGTTCATGTTCCTAACACTTATTATTGCAGTGCCTTCCGCAGTTAAAACATTCAACTGGTTGGCAACGCTTTGGCGTGGTAACATCCGCTTCACTTCTGCGATGTTGTTCTCAATCGGCTTCGTATCTCTGTTCATCTCAGGTGGCCTGACGGGTATCATCCTAGGTAACGCTGCACTGGATATTCAGATGCACAACACCTATTTTGTGGTAGCTCACTTCCACTTAGTAATGGGGAGTTCTGCCTTCTTTGGACTGTTTGCTGGTGTATATCACTGGTTTCCTAAGATGTTTGGGCGTATGATGGATGAGAAGCTAGGATACATCCACTTCTGGTTGACTTTTCTAGGCGTGTATCTGGTATTTTTGCCTATGCACTACGTTGGCATCGCTGGTTTCCCACGTCGCTATTATGCTTGGACTGGATTTGATATGTTCAGTCAGTTTGCTGATCTAAACAAGTTTATTTCGATTGCAGCCATTCTGGCGTTCTTCGCACAGTTTGTGTTCGTCTTCAACTTCTTTTATAGTATTTTCCGCGGACGTCGAGCTACTGAGAATCCGTGGCGCTCAACCACCTTGGAATGGACTACGCCGGTACTACCGGGACATGGAAACTGGCCTGGTGAAATTCCTGCTGTGTACCGCTGGCCTTATGACTACAGTAAGCCAGGTGCAGAAGAAGACTTCATCCCACAGAACGTGCCATACTCGAAAACGCAATCTTCGAACCTGCCTTACGAGAACGAAAACGAGTAATTGTATATTCAATACTCCCCTTAAAACGGGCCGCTGTATCTACGGCGGCCCGTTTTCTTTTTATGTCTGCCTGATTTATATCAAAGATTTTGGCAACTCTGCTCAGGACTAATCTCTAGCATTATTTGTTGCTTTGGTATCGGTTCTGATTCACCCGTTCTTCATATGACCCAACCAACTTTCGTGCGCCGATTTCGATTCTTTGGGATTCTTACTGTAGTATCTGTTTACCTACTGATTCTGGTAGGAGGTGTAGTTCGCAGCACCGGCTCAGGCATGGGATGTCCTGATTGGCCTAAATGTTTTGGGACTTGGGTGCCACCAACAGAGGTGAATCAACTACCAGTGGGGTATAAGGAAATTTACACTGCACAGCGAGTTGCTAAAAACCAGAAGCTAGCTAAAACCTTAGAGCGACTAGGTTTTAAACAGGTAGCTAGCCAGATCTTCGCTCACCCCACTCAATATATCGAAACCGACTTCAATGCCACTAAAACGTGGATAGAGTACGTGAACAGATTGTTGGGCGCTTTAATTGGAGTGTTTATCTTTTTGACGGTAGTCCTAGCCTTACCTTATTGGCAACGTGACCGACCAGTGTTTTGGTTGGCTTTCGGCTCTTTTCTACTGACCGGATTTCAGGGGTGGTTGGGGTCTTTGGTCGTATCGACTAATTTGCTACCCGAACTTGTAACAGTGCATATGGCATTGGCATTACTTATCGTAGCAATGTTGATTTATGCAGTTGACCGGTCTCAAAAAGCGGGTAGAGAGGTGGATAGTCAGTTGATTTTTCTTCGTCAGCTTACGCCGTTGCTGTGGTTGGTAACTTCGTTAACTTTTGGTCAGATTGTATTAGGAACGCAGGTGCGCGAGCAGGTAGACGTAGTAGCAGCTGCCGCTAACTACTTAGGTCGGGCCGGCTGGGTTGAGCAACTAGGCAACGTGTTTAAAGTACACCGTACCTTCTCGCTGGTATTGCTGCTATTGAATGTGTACATAGCTTACCAGCTTTTTCAAACCCGTGATACGCACTTGCAGCGGTTGGCTACAGTAATTTTAGGGCTGCTAGTACTGGAGATTCTAGCGGGCATGTCATTGGCGTATATGGCGTTACCCGCTGCTGTGCAACCAGTGCACCTAATGGTGGCTACGGTGCTTTTTGGAGCACAGTTTCTGACTATTATTCATTACGTTCGCCGATTGAAAACGCAGAGGCAGGCCGCTTATGCGGGTGTTGTTGCGTAACTTTGCAGCCCCGTTGGAAAGACCTTCTGCCGGGTACGTTGTTTTACCCCTGATGACCAAAGCCAAGGCATACTTTCAGTTATTAAAATTCCGGTTGGCGTTGACGGTGGCCTTTTCCAGTGCTGTTGGCTACCTCCTTGGGGCGCAGGCATTCGACTTATGGAAAGCCTTACTAGTCCTAGTAGGAGGATTGGCTGTAACAGGCGCCGCTAACACCATCAACCAGATTTACGAGGTTGACCTCGATAAGCTGATGAAGCGTACTGCAAAGCGGCCTTTACCGCAGGGGGTACTGAGTGTCACAGAGGCTTGGGTATTTACTGTTGTTATAGGAGGCGCAGGTTTAGGAATACTGGCTTACTTCTTCAACCCGCTAGCCGCAGCCCTGTCGTTAATTTCGCTGATCCTTTACGGCTTCATCTATACGCCGCTCAAAACCATTTCTCCTATTTGCGTTGCCGTAGGAGCCATTCCGGGAGGGATGCCACCACTGATTGGGTATGTGGCTGCTACAGGTATTCTGGGGCCGGAAGCTTGGGTGCTGTTTGGCATTCAGTTCATGTGGCAGTTTCCTCACTTTTGGGCCATTGCCTGGGTTTTGGATGACGACTATAAAGCAGCAGGGTTCAAAATGCTACCATCGCCGGGACGCAAGGACCTGCGTACGGCTTTCCAGATCATGACCTACACGTTGCTCCTCATTCCACTGAGCCTGCTGCCTTTGCAGTTTAACATGGCCGGTAAAACCTCCGCTTTGATTGCGGTGCTGTGCGGGGTATTGTTTCTGATGCAGACATTCTACTTGATGCGTACCTGCACCAAAAAAGCGGCTATGCGCATCATGTTTGGTTCCTTTTTATATCTACCCATCGTACAAATTGCTTTGGTGCTTGACAAGATGTAAGGAGCACCAAAGGCTGCGTATATGTTGCCTGCAAGCAAACTACATTTTCGCTTTGCGTGTTTCCTGTAAGTAGAGCGTCGCTCAAGATTCATAAAAAAACTTGCCATGCATTCTTCGGAATTAGAGATTCTTAAAGACCGGGAACCTGCCCTTGGAACCCACCCGTTACGCGTGTTGCTTTGGCTGATGATGATCAGCAGCACTATGATTTTTGCGGCCTACACCAGCGCGTATATTGTGCGCCGCGAAGAAGGAAACTGGCTGGAGTTTGACCTGCCAGGGGGGCTGCTTTATACCAGCGTTATTATCTTGCTGAGTAGTGCCAGTATTCAGTGGGCTTACTTCTCGGCTCGGAAAGACGAGTTGCGCCGGGTGCAGACCGGAATTCTTGTCACATTTGCCCTAGGCGTTATATTCCTGATAGGCCAATGGAGCGTGTGGGGCGAGTTGGTCCGCAACAAGATTCACTTCGGTGGCGTTGATGCTAATCCCTCGGGTTCATTCCTGTATGTGCTGATGGGCGTACACGCTTTTCACTTGATTACGGGACTGATTTTCCTGCTCCGTGTCTTGCGCAAAAGCTTTAACTATCAGGTGCATTCGCGCCAGATGCTTTCCATTGGTAACGTAACCATCTACTGGCACTTCCTGGGCGGGCTTTGGTTGTACCTGTATTTGTTCCTACTTTTGAATCACTAGTTTCGTCTTACCCCGCACGCTATGTCCACCATTTCCACGACGCAGCCTCTAACCACTGCTTCCTCTTCCGCCACCGACCGGCCGCGGAGCGGCAACTGGGACGGAGGCAACGAACCCTTCAAAGCCAGCTATGGTAAGCTGATGATGTGGTTTTTCCTGCTGTCGGACGCTTTCACGTTCGCCGCGTTTCTGACCACTTACGGCCTGATCCGCCATCGGAATCCTGCTTTTGACCCCAACTCTGGTCAGACCTTTGAGTTCTCAACCGCTTATTGGCCGATTCCGGATAAAGTGTTCAATGGTTTTCCGGGCCTGCACGGCATGGATGTGCCACTGGGTTTCGTAGCGCTGATGACGATGATTCTTATCTTCAGCTCCGTAACCATGGTGCTGGCTGTAGAAGCAGGCCACCGGATGGACAAGCAAGATGTGCAAAAGTGGTTGCTGTGGACTATTCTCTTTGGGGCTACTTTCTTGGGGTCTCAGGCATGGGAGTGGACTCACTTCATTCATGGTACTGAAGAAGGTACGCTGATGGCAAATGGCACCCGTTTCTTTGGGGCCAACCTAGCGCAAAACCAATATGGCCCCGTGCTCTTTGCTGATCTGTTCTTCTTTATTACTGGTTTTCACGGTACGCACGTTTTCTCGGGGGTTTGCTTGCTAGTGTATTGCTTTATTGCAACTACCAACGATACCTTCCACAAACGTGGGCACTACGAAATGGTAGAAAAGGTTGGCCTGTACTGGCACTTTGTAGACCTTGTATGGGTGTTTGTTTTCACCTTCTTCTATCTGGTTTAATCGTTAAATGGCTGGATGGCTACACGACTGGCCGTTCACGTATAGGTATAACGACCAATCAGTCATCCATTCAGCAATTCAACCATTCATAATAATGGCTAATCACGTAAACACCGAGCAACTACCCGCTGGCGAAATTCCGAAGCCTAACGTTGGATGGATCTGGAAGACCTTCTTTGTCCTGGTAGGTATCACGGTTCTGGAATTCGTTTTCGTGTTCCTGATGAACCCAGGGACGCTCCGAAATTCGATCTTCATTGTTCTGACCATCTTCAAGGCATTCTTTATTGTGGCTGAATTCATGCACCTTAAGCATGAAGTAAAGGCTCTAATCTGGACCATCCTGATTCCGATGGCACTCTTGGTCTGGCTGCTGATTGCCTTGGTTTCAGAAGGAACCTATGGCGGTCAAGCTATTCAGAACGCCTTCAACTAACTACATGAGGCCCAAACACGTCCTGTTGTTGGGCCTTATGTTATTGGTCCCAGTACTGGCTTTCGTGTTCCTTTACACGTTCGGTACTAATCGTTACGCGCTGCCCACTTTCCTGCCCGATCAGGTCGATTCGACACTGGTGGAGGGAAAGTGGCGGCGCGATACTGTTTTCCACCAGTTAGGTGATTTTCAGTTGGCTTCTCAGTCAGGGCGTTTGGTTTCACAGAAAGACCTAGGTGCTGGCATTTATGTAGCCAATTTCTTTTTTGCTACCTGTCCAGGTGCGTGCCCTCGCATGAACAGCCAAATGGCCCGGGTGCAGGAGAAGTTCCGGCAGGAGCCGCGTGTGAAGCTGGTTTCTTACACCGTAGACCCTGAGCACGACTCAGTGGCGGTTCTGGGGCGCTATGCTGAGCAATACGGCGCTATTGCTGGCAAATGGTTTTTCCTGACTGGTGACAAAACCGTGCTTTACCGGTTAGCTACTGAGGAGTTTCGGCTGCCGGCGCCCAGCGGTGCGGCACCGGGCATTGTGCACAGCCAGAACTTGTATCTCATTGACCGTGATAAACGCGTGCGCGGTATCTATGATGGTATGAAGCCCAAGGATGTGGACCGCCTCATGACGGAAATCAACGTGCTGCTCTACACCTATGACCACAACTAGCAAGCCGGCTCTCGAGCCGAGCGACTACACCAAGTACAAAGTAACGCTGGGCATATTGGCTGCTGCCGTGCCGTTGGTAGTTGCTGTGCTGTACTACTTCCCCCAAACGTTTCGGGTGCCAGGTGCACAGGTGAAGTTTTTGCCGGCTTTGAACGCCGTACTTAACTCTTTGACGGCATTTTTCCTGGTGTTGGGTTACTTGTTTATTCGTAACAAGCAAGTAGCGAAGCACCGTGCCATGATGGGTATGGCTTTCCTGATTAGCTCCCTGTTCTTGGTCTCGTACGTGGTATATCACTCTCAGGTGGATAGTACCAAGTTTGGCGGAGAAGGTATGATCCGCTACGTCTACTTTGTGTTGCTGCTCACGCATATCACCCTGGCCATTGTTACGGTGGGCTTGGTGCTGTTCACACTGTACTTTGCCCTCACGCAGCAGTTCGATAAGCACCGGCGTATTGCCCGTTGGACCTTTCCCGTGTGGCTGTATGTATCGGTAACAGGGGTTGTCGTGTACTTCATGATTTCGCCTTACTACACCTAGCATCTGAAAGGAAACTTTGTTTGGCCCCCGTTGTTGAAAAGAGTATGAAGAAGCTGGTAATCAAATCGTTTTTTGCAGTGATTTTAGGACTGCTGTTCAGTCTGGCGCCGCTGGCAGTTAGTGCCCAATGCACGATGTGCAAGACGCAGGTGGAATCATCCAGGACTGAAAAAGATGGCTATGACTTTTCGGGCCTCAACAAGGGCATCCTCTACATGGCGACTATTCCGTACCTGTTGATGGGTGCCGTAGGTTATTTCTGGTACCGTAATACGCACTCCGCGAAGAAGACTACCAGCAAGTAATGGCTGCTACCGACTCCGCGCTAATGGCAATGCTGGCGCAGAAGTGTCCGCGTTGCCATCAGGGCCCGCTGTTTAAGTACTCGGCATTCAACCTGAAACGGTTTGATGAAATGTATGAAGACTGTGTGGCCTGTAGGCAGTATTACGAGCCGGAGGTCGGGTTTTATTGGGGAGCCATGTACATCAGCTATGGCTTTTCAACAGGTATCGTGTTCTTAACCGGAGTGTTGCTGTTTTATCTGGCCAATGACCCACCGGTTTGGGTGTACGTTACAGCGGTTGCTACCAGCATACTCGTTCTTACCCCATTACTTTTCCGCTATGCCCGCGTAGTGATGCTGTACTTTTTTGGCGGTATCCGCTACGACCCAACCCTTCTTGAGGAGCACCACTTGTAGTAGCTGGTACAGGGCAGATATAGGAAATGCCGCCATTTGGCGGCATTTTTGTTGGGTACCGGTTCCTGCGGGAACACTGAGTTGCTGCTCTAACCCCTGACATTTGAAGTTCTCCCGGTTGTTGCCGCCAGGGTTGTTGCTGGCCGCTTTCTTGTGTTTTTTAGGAGCCTACCTGGGAAACTTCTACGGGCAGGCACCAAATGTGCTGCTGCGTACCGACGCAGCCCGGCTCCAACGCTTGGTAATGCGAGTGGAAACCCAGGCTGAGCAGGAAGCCGCTGC
>Ga0210040_10006717_pt1 | contig 14210 bp, 17 predicted proteins | sample CryGeyCG12114_NA_FD_185462 | JGI IMG/M metagenome (GOLD analysis project Ga0210040, IMG submission 185462) | Groundwater microbial communities from aquifer - Crystal Geyser CG19_WC_8/21/14_NA (SPAdes) (version 2) | ecosystem: Environmental > Aquatic > Deep subsurface > Groundwater | place: USA... | reverse complement strand
CGCCGGGCTCGCCGTGGGAAAACGGCTACAACGAGAGCTTCAACGGCTCGCTCCGCGACGAGCTGCTCAACGGCGAGATCTTCTACAGCCTTACTGAGGCCAAGGTGCTGATCGAGGCGTGGCGCCGCACTACAACACCGTCCGTCCGCACAGCAGCCTCGGCTACCGACCACCGGCCCCAGAAGCGGCGGAGACGACAATGCACTAACTAACAACCCGGACCACCCGGTGGGGGCTGCTCAACTTCGCGTCGGGATTGAAGCCGGAGAACAGTCCGTCGTTCTCCTCCGTGTCCTCCTACCCGTCCTCGATGACATGCGCGATGTTGGTGTAAGCGATCGCGAAGTCGCGGAACCACAGGTCGTTCTCGATGATGTGGCGGATGATGCCGCCGAGGAACGCGATGTCGCTGCCCGACCGGATCGGCGCATGAATGTCCGCCAGCGCCGAGGTCCGCGTGAAGCGCGGATCGACGTGAATGACCGTGGCGCCGCGGCGCTGCGCTTCCACCACGAAGCGGAAGGCAACCGGATGGTTCTCCGCCATGTTGGAGCCCATCACGGTGATGACGTCGCAATTCTCCAGGTCCCAAAGGGCCATGGTGGCGGCGCCGCGTCCAAAGGAGGTCCCCAAACTGGGGACCGATGAGGAGTGTCAGATTCTGGCCTGGTTCTCTATGTTCACCATTCCCAGACCGCCACCGAACAGTTTCTTGATGAGGTAGTTTTCCTCATTGTCCATGGTGGCGCCGCCGAGCGAACCGACGCCCAGCGTCTGGTTGATCCGGCGACCGTCCTGCAGCGTTTCGGCAAAGGTCTTGTCGCGTGTGTCCTTGGTGAGCTGCGCGATCCGTTCCATCGCCCAGTCGAGCGGCTTGACCTGCCATTCCTTGGATTTGGGCGCACGATACAGCACCTGGTTGACCCGCTTGGGGCTGAGCAGCATGCCCAGCGTGCCCGCACCCTTGGGGCAGAGCGTACCCTGGTTCACCGGGCTGCGCGGATCGCCCTCGATGTGGATGGGCTTGCCGTTCTTGGCATAATTGAGCTGCGAGCACCCCACCGCGCAGAACGGGCACACGCTGGTGCCGATCTTGTCCGCTTCTTCAAGCCGGGGACGCAGGGTCGTGGACAGCGAGCTTTTCGCCGCCTCCCCCATGACGCTCTCGCCGGCCAGCTGCCGCGGCAGACTCCAGTCCTTGATGAAGCCGCTGAAGCGGCCGCTGATGCTCGTGCGGATCTTTTTTGCCATCGGACGTTTCCTTGCCGTCCCACACCAATGCGTGGACTCGGACGCAGTTACCGCCTGATTCGATACGGCACGCGAATGGCGACTGCCACGGTCCAGATCAGTCCGGCCAGCGCTGGCTCCCCGCGATTGGCGGTGAGCGCCGAGGCGATCTGGCTTGTCGATGATCCATGTTGTCGCCGGCAAGGGAGCCGCCGGTATGCTCTCCGTGCGAGCATCGCGGAACATCGAGGCCTCCATGCTCTGTCGCGTACCCACAAAACTGCCAGAGCCGAGGCGCGCGGCTCGCTTCCGGTCTAGGTCAGGTCCGCAGACAGGGTCGGGCCCGCGCATACCGGGCGCTATGGCTGCAGCGGGTGATGGTGCTGGCGCTGATCTTCCGCGACGTCGTCGGCGCTCACGATGTTCCCGATGATCATCCCGCCCGCGCTGTCGATCAGCGGGACGGCCGCACCCTTTTCGACGCTGAGCTTCAAACGGATGGGCTGCGTTTTCCTGATCCCCTCCATCTCGCTTACAACACCTTTTCATTCCGCGTCTTCCGGGGAAAGATGAAAAAGACGTGAGGGCGCGATCACCCAAGATGCTGCGGCAGGCGGCGAGGTTCGTGGCGTTGTGGGCCTGCAGTCTGGCCGTGTTCACGGCGGCGACGGCCGCTCTTCGCGCCCTGCTGATCCGGTGAGAAACAGGGAAGGCACGACGACCGCCAGCCGGTCGCGGCAGACGAACGCCGGCCTCCTCGCGTTCCTGCTGATTGCGGTGACCGGGTTGCTCGTGGTCAAATGGGCGCCTTATTGGCACAAGGCGTTCGTGGCGGCCGCTGGCCAGTCGATCGGTTCCTCCATCCTGACCGGCGGCGCCGGGAACCTGCCCCCCTCCCCGTCGCCGGCGGCCGCGACGAGCTATGGCTGGGCCTATGGCAAGGCCGTCTGGAAGGCAGTAGTGCTGGGGCTGCTGCTCGGCTCGGCCGTACAGGCGCTGTTGCCCTCCGCGCTGATCCTGCGCTGGCTGGGTCGGGCGGGCTCCGGCAGCGTGCTGCGCGGCGCGGTGCTTGGCCTGCCCGGCATGATGTGCACCTGCTGCGCCGCGCTCATCACGGTGGGCCTGCGTCGGGCGAGAGCGGCGGCGGGCGCGGTGGCGGGCGCGAGCGTCTCCTTCTGGCTCAGCAATTCGCTGCTCAACCCCGCGACGTTGGTCTTTATCGGGTTCGTGCTTGTCTGGCGCTGGTCGGCGTTGCGGCTGATCCTCGGCCTCCTTGTGGTGATGGGATTGGGCCTGGCAAGCGACCGGCTCGCGTTGCGCGACGAAGCCGAAGCCGCTGAGCGGCACCTCTCGCCGGCCGCGGATCCTTCGCCGGACCGTGGGCCCTTCGCGCGCTGGCTGGTGATCCTCGCACGGATGTCGGCACGGCTGGTGCCCGAGTATCTCGTCCTCGTCCTCATGCTCGGCGCGGCGCGGCGCGCGGGTGGCTGTTTCCCGCCGCGGGCCCGGATATCGACAATCACATCGGGTGGATCATCGCCTTTGCCGTCGCGGGCGCGCTGTTCGTCATTCCAACGGCAGGCGAGGTGCCGATCATCCAGGCCATGCTCGCGCTCGGCGTGGGCCCCGGGCCGGCGGCGGCATTGCTTCTGGTCCTCGCGCCGACCAGCGTGCCGTCGCTGGCCATGGTCTGGGGCGTGTTCAGGCCAAGGGTGCTCGCCGTCCTGCTCGCGGGCGTGGTGGCCAGCGGCGCGATCGCCGGCCTGGCGGCCGCAGCGCTGCACTTCTGAACACACACTAATGCCATCTTCTCCCCCTTCGGAGGACCACATGCCTGATCGTCGGCCCGGCCTGCTCCCCGAGGTGACTGCAACCGGGCCGCAGGTGGATCGTCGGCGCTTCTTCATCGGCGCGGCGGCACTGACCGCGTCCGGCGCACTGCCTCTCGGCGGTCAGGCGGACGCCGCGCTCGATCCTGCTCCCGCCAAGCTGACGTTCCGTGAAGGCGGACGCGGTTTCTCGCGTTTCCATCCCTCGTCGTCAAGGACGTCGGCCTGCTGACCGACCTGAACGCGATCAACCAGGACCGCGCCTGGTGGAACTTCGATACCTACATCACCCCGGTCGAACAGTTCTACATCCGCAACGAATACCCGACCCCGCGCGCGGAAATCGAGCGGCGGGTCGACCCTCGCTTCGGGCGATTGAAGATCCACGGCGATGCGATCGAACGCCCCATCGAGCTCGGCTACGACGACATCCTGCGCATGCCGTCGCGCTCGATCATCAGCGTCATGCAATGCGCCGGCAACGCCCGCACGCATTTCTGGGAGCAGCAGGACATGCTTCGGGCGCCGACGCGGGTGACCGGCAACGGCTGGGGCGTGGGCGGCGTCGGTCAGGCGGAATGGCAATACGTGCCCATGAGCCACATCCTCGGCCTGGTCCGGCTGAAGCCCAATGCCAAGGCCGCGCTGTTCTGGTCCGGCGTCCATGGCAAGCGGCCCAACACCCAGTCGGATACAGGGCGACCGCTGCCGATCTGCGAGTTGATCGAGCGCGGGGACGAGATCGGCCTTGCCTTCCAGATTAACGGCATGCCGCTGCTGCCCGATCATGGCGCACCGGTGCCCGGCTGGTGCGGCGGCGCGTCAACCAAGTGGCTGACCGAGATCAAAATCGCGAGCCACGACTTCTGGGTGCGGCTGAACACGGTTGGCCATGCCAACATCGGTCCGCCCTACCGGGCCCCTACGCCGGCACCCGATGACGAGTTCCGCTTCGTCACCGCGACGGACATTCGCGGCGTGCCCGTCAACTGGCATACGCCGCGATCGATGCTGACCCTGCCGCTAACGCTGGCGAAACAGCCGGTGATGCCCGCCAACTACCCGCTTGGTCGCGGCGAAAACGCCGTGATGCCGGCGGGGCCGCAGCTCCTGCGCGGCTATGCCTGGGCGCCGCAATGGGGAGTTCGCCACGTCGATGTGCGCGTCAACGGCGGCGGTTGGCAGCGCGCGCGCATCATCGACGACCAACCCAATCGCTACACCTGGGTCCGCTTCGACATGGCCATCGATCCGCTGCCCAGCGATTACCTGACCGAAACCCGCGTCACCGACAGACAGGGGAACAGGCAGCCCGCCACCGTGCCCTTCAACGAGGGAGGGTATGACAATTCCGCCATTTCCCGCTTCCACGTCCGCTTTGCCTGACTCCACCGCCTCGGCCGGGCGCTGGGAACAGATCCATGGCGGGGCGAAGGGTCAGTCGCCCGCCGACGTTCAGGGCGTCAGGGCAATGCCTGAATGCTCTCTTTGGCGGCTTCGATGGCGTCGCCGGCGACCTTGGTGGCGCGATCGACGGCGTCCTGCGCCATGTCGCGCCCCTGACCGCGCAACCGGTGGCCAAAGCCGCCGAGAGCGCGCTCTTCCTGGCCGCTGATGGGGATCAGCGCACCCGCGACGATCCCCGCCAGGGCCGCGACCGCGCCAAGCGCCAGCGGACCCGAAGGCGATCCTGCGCCGCGGCTGTCCGCACGCGACGCGCCGGACAGATCGCGCGACCCTTCACGCACGCCCCGGCTCGCCGTCGCCATCGCGTCCTTGATGCGTTGCGCGTAGGCGGCGGCGGTATCCGATGACGCGCGCGCGACGCCGAGCACCTGGCCACGGGCATCGTCGATGCGGCTGGCGTGCATGTCAGGATGCTCGTCGGGGATGCGCACCACGCCGGCCTCCGCCGAGCGTAGCCGCGTCCGCAAATCGGCATGCGCGTGCGCCGGCGTGCTCCGGCTTGACGCCAACAGCCAGACAAGACCGATTCCCGCAAGACCGGCTGCCAGCGGATTGGCCCTGGCCCGCATGATCAGCGTTTGTGTAAAATCGGCACCGCTGCCGCCGGTGACATGGCTCAAGGCGTCGTCAACGATCTGGTCGGGGGCGAGCCGGTCGCCCAATTCGTCGAGACGCCGGTCCATGCGCGCGCGGGTCTGGGCCAGATCGCGCTCGATCCGGTCGGTATCGGCGGGTTCCGCAGTCATCACAGATGCTCCTTCACAGTACGGGCGTCTTTCCCGAGGTTTTTTGCCGTGCGATCGGGCGCCAGGTTCGCCAGCGACAAGCGCGCCAGGGCCGCTCGCGCGATCAGGCCGCCGACGATGACGATCACCAGCCCGACGATCAGCAGTGCAGCCCAGGTCGGTATCCAGAGCGCCAGCACTGCCGCCCCGCCTTCGAGCAGCACCACCAGTCCCGCAAACGCCACCAGCGCGCTGCCGACCAGCGCGATCGCGCCGCCCAGCAGGCTGTGGAGCTTGTGGTCGAGTTCGGCTCGCGCGAGTGCCAATTCGCCGCGAACGAGATCCTGCACGTCACCGGCAAGGCCGCCGGCGATCTCACCCAGACTGTGCCGCTCAGCGGGCCCGGATGGTTGATTACCGTTGGCCATGATTCATCCTCCGTATCTCGGGAAGGTCGTCGCGCGACAGGTCGCCGGCAGCCACCTTGCCAACCCGCGCGGCGGCAAAGCCTGCGGCGAAAGCGGCGAAGGCGAACACCGCCGGCCGGCTGTTGGCGAATGATCGGAGTTGGTGCGCCAGGTCCGCGACATCCTGCTCACGCAGCGATCCCGCGAGCGCGTTCAGCTCGGCGCCGCCGCGGGTGATCGCACTGGCAACCCAGTCCTGCTTGCCCACCAACTGCTCGCCGGACCGGTGGACCGCCTCCGCCAGCTGCTCGATGGCGTCGGCAGCGGCATCCTTCTGGCTACCCAGAAAGCCGGTCGCCCTCTGCTTCACCTGCTGCGCGATCGGCGGTGTTCCGCCATCACGCCGGCTGCTGGTGCCGGCCAAGTTCTCGGCCTGATTTGCAAGACCTGGTGTTCCGCTGCTTGCCGGCAACTGAACCGGCGATGGCGCGAAAGGCGCCGGCTCGCCCGGAACGCCGCTGGCTGTCGGGTCTGGCATGTCGTTCTCCACCTCGATGTACCGTTGATCAACAAGTTGTGGGGCCTGCGCGCGGCTCCCGTGCGCGCAGGCCCCGCCGTTGCTTAGCGGTTCATCGTCGAGCCGCGGTTCGTGTCGCCGTCACGGTCGATGTCGACCTCGGTCTTGCGCACGGTGTCGTCGATGGTCTCGACGCGCTCGTCGGCGGTCTTCGACACCACAACCTCTTCGACCACGCGGGCTTCCTTGGCCACCACGGCTTCTTCGCCCGTGGCGGTCATGTCGATCGTGCGCTCGCGGAAGGGATCGCCATCTGCCGCGGACAGCGGCTGGTCGACCCGGCGCCGTTCGACGTTCACCCGCTCGTCGCGCAGCCGCACCTGCTCGTGCACCGGCGTCTCGTTGACGTAGGAGCGCACGCGGACGCTGCCGCGATTGACGTCGCGCTTGCCGACGACCAGGTTCTCCTCGACGATGGGGACGACCTCCTCGCGATCACCGCCGACGTCCGAGCTACGCTCATTGCCAGCGAAACCCTGGGTTGCGGCGCCGGCGCCGACCCCCCCGGCCGCAGAATAGTCCCAGCCGGACGACCGCCACTGGCTGGAGCGATCATCCACATCGATCGGGTTGGCTTGCTCCAGCACACGAACCGCCTCCTCAATGCAGTCGTCGTCGACGTCCGCCGTCAGCAGCGTGCCGCCGCGACGCACCCCTTCCTCATAGGTGTGCCGATCCTCATCGGGCACGAAGGCGTTCTTTACCGATTCCCAGAAGCCGCGATCCTGATGATCGGAATAGCCGGAATCGCGATAGCCGGTGCTGGACTTGTCGTGAAGGCTGACATGATCGGCGTGGACACGCGCGCCTTTCAGCCGCTCCTTGGCCGTTTCAGCCTCCGACCGGGTGTCGAACAATGCCGTGATGGTGGTTGCCATGATAATTCTCCTTGGCTGGGGGGGGGTTACCGTCGTGTTACGACAAGTTCGGTGCGGCGATTTTCGGCACGTCCGGCCGCATTGATGTTGGACCCGATCGGGTCGCTCTCGCCGGCGGAAGCGGTGGCGATGCGGTCTGCCGCAATGCCCCGGTCGACCAGCGCCGCCTTGATGCTGTCCGCCCGTCGTTTGCCGAGCGCCCGGTTGTAGGCGGACGTGCCACGCGAGTCCGCATGACCGGCAACGCCGATGCGGGCGTTCGGGTGAGACTTCAGCAGCGCCGCAAGCCGGTCGAGCTCACCTTTGTCGCCGGCCCGGATCGCGCTCTTGTCGAAGTCGAAATTGACTTCGTCGAACGTGAACGTGCGAGGGGTCGGCTCGTTGCCCGCGAGGTAACGGGGCAAGCCCGACAGGCTTTTGGTGCTTGCCTCCTGCGCCGCGCCGGCTGCCGTGTCGGCGGCGTGCGGCGTGGCGGCTAGAACAGGACCGGTAGCGCCAGCGGCAACAGCACCCGCTCCGGCGCCGGCCGCAGCACCTGCGCCAGCACCGGCCGCTGCTGCAGGAGCCGCCGTCGGCGTGCCTTCAGGCGCAACCGGCACGACCGCCGTGCCAGTGTTCCGGTCACAACGGCTGAGCGCGAACAGGAGCGCCAGAATGCCGAGCGCAAGCAACAGCCAGGCGAGCCAGTTGATGCCGCCTCGCTTTGTCTCGACGTGAATGTGACGGGGCGCCCCCTCGCGGTGTCCGTCGGTCGGGTTGGGCATCAATTGTTCTCCTGTTCCTCGGGCGCAGATCGCTCGATCTCCACGCGTGTCCGACGCAGCGTTATCGGCAGATCGACAGGGTTGGTCGTCGCGGTGCGGCGCACGTGGAGCTCCTCCACCAGGAAGAGACGCTTTTCGACCACCAACCTTTCCTCAAGCACGGGCACGATCGTCACGTCGCCCTCGGTGCGGGCGGCAGGCGCCTCGCTCACCTCACGGTCGATGGGCACGCGCGTGATCTCCACCCGCTCCTGACGCAGCTCGTCGCGCACGACCACGTCCTCCTGGTCCGAAGCAACGCGCACGTTCACATGATCGGTTTCGACCAAGCGCTTGGAGACGCGCGCCTCTTCTTGAACAATCGGAATTCTAAGATCGTCGGACATGGCCAGCCTTGCGGGTTCGGTCCTTCAACGAGCCATTTCGCTGAATGTGTCCCTCCCTGGGACGGCAGCGGTGACCGGGACTAGTAGCTTTCTACTATCGTCCGTGACGCGCCGGGGGCGCATCGGCGGCGGAACAAGCAAGGCCGGCAACCGCTGTCCCGGACATGGCCGATCCACTTCCCGTTTCGCTGGCCGGCGGCACATTGCGGCATCTGGAGCAGCTCATCGGCGGCCTCAGCGCCGGCGTGATCCTGCTCGACCTGTCCGGCACCATCGTCTGGTGCAACGATGCGGCGCTGGCCATGCATGGCGCGGCCGGCCCGGAGGAGCTGGGCGGCACCGCCGACGAATATGTCAGGCGCTTTGCCATGAGCCTGCCCAACGGCACCCGGTTATCCAGCCGCGAATACCCCGTCATGCGCATCCTCGCCGGCGAGAGCTTCCCCGACCTTGTCGTGCAGGTGACGGCCGCCGGGGCCGACCAGCCCGGCTGGACGCACCACGTCCGCGACGTCGTGATGACGGGCGACGACGACGAGCCCGACTGCCTGGCGCTGGTGCTCCAGGACGTGTCGGAACAGAGCGAGGCCGAAGCACGGTTCGAGGCGATGTTCCAGGCCAACCCCGCACCCGCCTTGATCCTGCGGCTCAACGACCAGCGGTTCGTCAGGGCGAACCGCGGCTTTCTTGAGATGACCGGTCAGGCGCGCACGGGCGTGGTGGGCCGCAGCCTGTACGATTTCAACATCCTCAACAACGCCACGCATCTCGACCTTGCCAAACAGCGGCTCGCGGCTGGCAAGACCATTCCGCAGATGGAGGCAGAGCTGCCGCTGCCGGCGGGACACACCAAGCTGGTCATCCTGGCGGGCCAGCCGATCGAGATCGGCGATGACAAGTGCATGCTGTTCACCTTTGCCGACCTTGAACCGCGCCGAAATGCGGAGCGCTCGTTGCGCGAAAGCGAGGCGCATTTCTCCGCGCTCTTCCGGATGGCGCCCGTTGCCATGGCGCTCACCTCGCCCGACGGCCATCGCATGATCGAGGGAAACGACGCCTTCTGGCAGCTGACCGGCTACACCTCGGCGGGTTTCCTGGGCCGCGCCGCCGGCGATCCCGAGCTCTGGGCCGATGTTGACGAGCGCAACGCCGCAGAGGCGGAGATCGAGCGGCTGGGCGGGCTGCGCAACCGCGACGTGCGCCTGCTCGACGCCAAGGGTCGCGCCGTCGACTGCCTGCTGTCGGCCGAGCGGATGATGCTGCGCGGCGAACGCTGCACGCTGTGGCTGTTCCAGGACATCACCGCACGGCGGCACAGCGAGCTCGACCTGATCGGCGCGATCGAAGCGGTGATGAAGGATGCGAGCTGGTTCAGCCGCTCGATCATGGACAAGCTCACCACCTTGAGAAACCCGCAGGGCGCTCAAGAGGGCAAGGCGCCAGCCGATCTGACGCCCCGCGAGCGCGAGGTGCTGGAGCTCGTGTGCGAGGGGCTCGACGACCGGGCGATCACGGAAAAGCTCTCGCTGTCAGGCAATACCGTGCGCAACCATGTTGCGAGCATCTATGCAAAGATTGGCGTTAATCGCCGAACGGCAGCCGTGGCGTGGGCACGGGAACGCGGCCTGACCTGACCTGACCCAAAACAGCCGGTTCGTTCGACGCTTGGCGTGTCGCCGTGAGACACCATCAAGGATTAGGCACCTGCCGCAACTCTGGGCGCGTCCTTTCCGAGTGGCCCGATCAGCTTGCGGTACTCGGCTTCCGGACGTCCATAGCCGTCGCCCGCCAGCTCCTCGAGCTTCTGCCGATCGAGGATCAGGACGCGGCCGCGCTTGGACCGGATCATGCCCGCGCCCTCCAGCACGTGCAACGACACCGTCAGGCCCGATCGCTCGGCTGCGATCATCATCCCATGAACTCGTGCGTCAGCATGATCTCGTCGAAGGCAAGATCGCCGCATCCTAGGTGTTCATTTCCGGCATCTGGCGGATCGGGTTGACGATGAACCAGTCTGGCTCTCGCGTCCAGATCTTGGCGATGTATTCGTAGGGTGTAGGTCCGTTGAGCATCTTGAGCCGCGGGCGAAGTTGCAGGCAGCCACGAAGTCGGCCAAGTGTACCCGTAGCTGGTCTGGCCCTCGTAGTGAAACGCTTGACGGTCGCCTGGGCTTGGTGAGCCGGTGTTCGATGTCGTTCGCCTCGCAAATCCTGTTGAAGCGCATCTGGCGCGACCAGGCGGTGTCGCGATTACGCGGATTGCAAGCACGTCTGGATCAAGCGTGTGGAGGCGGACGCGCTGATCGTGCGTTGAATAGCGCGGATGGCGGCCGGCGGACTTTCGGCTGTCGGCTGTTGGCTTCGTCAGCCGCCCTGTGTCACGCTTACGTTGCGCGGGCGGGCTGGTTGGGACGGATCACCGCGAAGGTGTGAGCGTCGCCAGAAGGTATGCCCGGCCCGGTGTACCATATGGCCGCGCACGCAATGCAGCCTGGCAGCCTGGCGTTCTCCCAACGCCACGATGCGTCCGCCCGCCGGGTGCGGCGCTAGGTCAAGCCGCACCTCGACGTGATCGAGCAACTCCAGTCTGCCGTTCCGGCGGCGCTGGTGGTTCAGCCGGGAACAATCGACTTCGCGCTGGCTAAGGCACGTTCGCTCCGCCAACAGGGCGGAAAAAGTGAGCAACATCTCCAGCCCGGGAAGGATACCCGCCGCAATGCCTGCTGCTGCTTCCAGCAACGCCGCTTGTCCCTGCCGGTCGAAATAGTCCCGCCAATCGGGCCGAAACCGAAACAGCAGGTGTGGCCACAGGGGATGTGATCCGGGCTGCAGTGCATAGGTGTCATCGGTCGCTTGCAGATATAGCCGGCGATCGTCGAGATCGAAGCTGATGACCATCTGCGCGGCTACTGGTTCGTTGTCTTGCTGTTCCCAATAGGTCGCAACGGTTCCTGCCCGCCCGGTGTCCTTGGCGTCGACCAGCAACCCGGTGCGCCCGCCCCAGGCCGCGCCGGCAACGGCTTTCGTGGTCCACTCCAGCCAGAAGGTCGCCGATGGCACCCTGAGAAATTCGTTTTTGGGGGAAAGCATGCCGCGATCGGTGTCGAGTAGCGCCAAACAATAGGTCGCGACCGCCTCGTCCGCGACGAAGCGCACTGGGCATGCCGCAAGCCTCGCCGCATCGTCTCCGGCTCCGCGGAAACGGTAACGCCCAGTTTCGTCTTCCACCTCCACCGGAAACCTGGCCTGAGCGACCTGGTCGAGCAGCTTGACCATAACCGATCCTCCGCGGACCGGCCGCGCGGCATGGATCTGGCGCGACGGCCGGGCGTAGGCAGCCCCCCTAGGTTGGGGGGATCGGAGGGCGGCACAGCTTGCTAGAAGGTGAGGCCGGCCGCAGGACGACCTGTGCCGCGTAGCACGCGTGCGTGCAGTGGAGCTCCCTTGTGCCGATCCCGCCCGAAGCCGCCGCCCACGCCTTCGATGCTCTGGCAGCAATGCGTCGCTGCGATAGCGTGCAAGAACTGGACGCCGCGATTGGCCAGGCGCTTGGCGAACTCGGGCTGCCTTGGTTCAGCCTGGCCCGATTCTTTGCTGCCGATGGCACGCCGGCGACGCTAGTGCTCCAGGGCCGGTTCGAGCCGGAATGGTCAGAGCACTACGTGCGGCAAAATTATGCGGCATCCTCGCTGATCGCGCGCGAACTACTGCGCCGTGACGGCAGCTATTCGTGGAGCGACGTCTTGGCGCGCACCGACGATCCGGTTCAGGACCGCATCTTCAACGAAGCGCGCGAGCACGGTCTGCGCGACGGCATGTTCACGCCAATCCGCTGGGCCGACGGCAGCTACGCCGCGGTCGTCACCGCCGGGCGAGATGCTCAACTCGATGATCCGATCCACCGCACGATCACCGAAGTGCTGTCGACCTATTATGCCCACGAATGTCGCCGTCTGGGCGTCTCCCTGCCATCAGCGGGCGCTCTCCTTAGCTCACGTCAACGCGATTGCCTGGCATGGGTGCGGCACGGCAAAAGCTCGACCGACATTGCCGAGTTGATCGGTATCTCGTCCCAAACCGTCGAAGAGCACGTTGCGCAAGCGTGTCGAAAGCTGGGGGTGCGAACCCGCGTGCAAGCCGCCGTCGAGGCGAGCCTGCTTGGCATCATCTGACCGGATCCGCTCCCCGGATCGAAGCTGGATGCCCTCAGGAAGCGCTGCCGGATCTTCTTCGCCAAGCGTTGCCCGCGCTGACGTCCTCCCAGTTTTGGCCCAATCTGAGTGAGAGTTTCCGGCCCTGTAGAGGCTGCGGGCAAGGAACTGGGACATGAAGGAGTCGAGATACAGCGAGGAGCAGATCGCCTTTGCATTGAAGCAGGCGGAGACAGGCACTGGTTAGAGTCGCATCGGCAGAAAGCGCGCAAACTCAGTGCAACAGCAATTCGTCATCCGTTCCCGAAAGCGGCCGCTTCAGCGGAGCGTGCGGGCGCGAAGCGGAGCAGCAGGAAGCCGAGCACTGCGGACAGCATCGAGCCACCAAGAACGCCGATCTTCATCTCCGATGCCAGCAGCGCATCCGAGAACGCGAGCCCGCCGATAAAGAAGCTCATGGTGAAGCCGACGCCGCAGAGCATGGCGACGCCATAGACCTGGAGCCAGGTGGCGCCCTGCGGCCGACTTCCGAAGCCGAGCGCAACAGCCAGCCGAACGCTTGCGAAAACACCAAGCTGTTTCCCAAGAAACAGGCCGGCAGCGACAGCGATCGGCAATGGCGCGAACACTTCCGCCCAGCCGAGCCCCCCCAGTGCGACCCCTGCGTTCGCAAACCCGAAGATCGGCACGATCCCGAACGCCACCCAGGCCTGGATCGCGTGCTCAAGCCGGTGAAGCGGCGACTCCATGCTGTCCGGTGTGCCAGGGCTGCGCGTGATCGGGATCGCGAGCGCTGCGAGCACGCCGGCAATGGTCGCGTGAACACCTGACAGGAGCACGGCCACCCAGAGTGCGATTGCGAGCACCAGATATAGCCAAAGACGCTTCTCGCCTGCCTTGTTCATCGCGAACATCAGCAGCAGGATGACGCCCGCAGCGGCCAATGCGATGACGTTGATATGCGCCGTGTAGGCCAGCGCGATGATCGCAACCGCTCCCATGTCGTCAACGATCGCGACAGTCGTCAGGAAGAGCTTCAGCGAGGCGGGAGCCCGGCTTCCCAGCAGGGCAAGCACGCCGATCGCAAAAGCGATGTCTGTGGCGGCGGGAATGGCCCACCCTCGTGCCAGCATAGACGAGGTGCCGACGGTCCCGAGGTAGACAGCGGCGGGAACAAGCATCCCGGCCGCCGCGGCGATGACCGGCAGGCGTCGATCCGCCCAGGTCGACAGATTGCCGTCCACGAACTCGCGCTTGATCTCCAGACCCACCAGCAGGAAGAAGACCGCCATCAGCGCATCGTTGATCCAGTGGAGAACGGAAAGCGGCCCAACATAGAGGTGAAGCGCATGGAAGTAGGTTGGACCTGCGGGGCTGTTGGCGACCGCCATCGCCAGCGCGGCAGCGCTCATCAGCAGAACGCCACCTGCCGCCTCGCTGCCCAGCAAGGCTCGCAGCACGGAGACCGGTCCGCGACGAGAGTGGGCTAGATGGTCCATTGCTTACCTCCGAATGCGCCGACTTGGAGTACCGCCGCCAGCGGAGAATGTCAGCCAAGCGTCTCCATACCCGTGGAAGCTGCCGGACTGAAAATCACCAGACCCGGCCATTCCCGAAAAGTTTGATCCATTCGAAAAGGGCGGATCTGTGGGTCTAGCCGACTTGCGGACTAGGGTCAGGACCCATTGATGTGAGGGGTTCGATCTGATTCAGGCTCTGTGAGGAGACTGGGATGAGCGACCTGTTTTGGCTGACGGACGAGCAGATGGAGCGGCTTCGGCCGTTCTTTCCCAAGAG
>Ga0210040_10006716_pt1 | contig 14212 bp, 11 predicted proteins | sample CryGeyCG12114_NA_FD_185462 | JGI IMG/M metagenome (GOLD analysis project Ga0210040, IMG submission 185462) | Groundwater microbial communities from aquifer - Crystal Geyser CG19_WC_8/21/14_NA (SPAdes) (version 2) | ecosystem: Environmental > Aquatic > Deep subsurface > Groundwater | place: USA... | reverse complement strand
CGGTTTGCTGTTTAGATGATGCGAAAAAGCTTTACTCCGGCTTTAACCTCGCCGACCCGAAAACGTCGGTTTCCATGACTATTAATGGTCCGGCTGCGGTATTGACTGCTTTCTTTATGAATGCCGCTATTGACCAACAGTGCGAACTTTATGTTAAACAGAATGGACTAGAAGAAGAGGTAAATCAGAAAATTGAGGAAATATTCCGGGCCAAAGATCAGGAACGGCCGCACTATCAGGGCGAACTGCCGGTAGTCAACGATGGTTTAGGCTTAATGCTGTTGGGTGTTACCGGCGACCAGGTTCTGCCAAAAGAAATTTACGAAGAAATAAAAACTAAAACCTTAGCAGCTGTACGCGGCACGGTGCAGGCCGATATTTTAAAAGAAGACCAGGCCCAGAATACCTGTATTTTCAGTACCGAGTTTTCGTTGCGTTTAATGGGCGATGTGCAGCAATATTTCATCGATAAAAATGTCCGTAATTTTTATTCGGTTTCGATATCCGGATACCACATTGCCGAAGCTGGCGCCAATCCGATTTCCCAACTGGCCTTTACCCTAACCAATGGTTTTACCTTTGTAGAATATTACGTTAGCCGCGGCATGGATATTAACGCCTTTGCCCCTAACCTCTCGTTCTTCTTCTCCAATGGCATCGACCCGGAATATGCCGTAATTGGCCGGGTTGCCCGCCGCATCTGGGCGAAAGCCATGAAGCTGAAATACGGCGCGAATGCCCGTTCGCAAATGTTAAAATACCATATCCAAACGTCGGGCCGTTCCCTGCACGCCCAGGAAATAGATTTTAATGATATCCGCACCACGTTGCAAGCCTTATATGCGATTTACGACAACTGTAATTCGCTGCATACCAATGCCTACGACGAAGCCATTACCACCCCTACCGAAGATTCTGTGCGCCGCGCGATGGCGATTCAGTTAATTATTAACCGCGAATTAGGCTTAGCTAAGAACGAAAACCCCTTGCAAGGCTCCTTTATTATTGAGGAACTGACGGATTTGGTGGAAGAAGCGGTATTATTGGAATTTGATAGAATTACCGAACGCGGCGGCGTACTGGGCGCGATGGAAACCATGTACCAACGTGGTAAAATCCAGGAAGAAAGTTTGTACTACGAAACCCTGAAACACACCGGCGAATACCCGATTATCGGCGTAAACACCTTCCTGAGCAGCAAAGGCTCTCCTACCGTTATCCCATCGGAAGTAATCCGGGCCACCGAAGAAGAAAAACAATACCAGATTTCAATGCTTCAGGATTTACACGCGCGCCACACGGATAAAAAAGAAGAAGTACTAACTAACCTGAAGCAGATTGCTAGTAGTAACGGAAATATATTTGAAGCTTTAATGGAAGTAGTAAAATATTGCTCTTTGGGCCAGATTACGCACGCGTTATTTGAAGTGGGCGGACAGTACCGGCGGAATATGTAATAAATTTGAGTTAGGTCTAAAGCAACAAAAAATTAACAACACCTTAATATTTAATTAACAAGGCCTCTATTCAGTTTTATATTAAAAATTTGAAAAAATAGGATAATGTTTTGGTTTAAAAATTTTTCATTTAATAATATAGAAAATAATATATAATTAACTTTACCTTATAACAATATTCAGAAAAAAGCGTTATATTAGTACCGTTTTTAGACGTTATATTCATGAAAAATATTATTACGCTTTCCTCCTTTTTGGTTTTAGGCACACTGGGTTATCTGGTTAAAGTTTGGATAACTCCTGAAGACATTCAGTTAAATTTAGCAGATGAAGATATTCATCTTTATTTGTAGTTGATTTCCCCTATTAACAGCAACGGCCACTTTCCGGATGAAAATGACCGTTGCTGTTTAATATGAATTGGCTATAGAGTTTAAGATTTTAAATTGATTGTGATATTAATGTACATCTACTGGCACCGTCACTTTCTTTTTAAACTTTTGTAGGTAAAGTAACGGAATGGAACACAACATAATCATGCCGGATACCCAATAAGCATCGGTATAACTCAACAGCATGGTTTGCCTGATTACGGTACCTTCTATAGCTTTATAGGCGGCCTGTTGCGCATCTAATAAAGTATAGCCCTTCTGGACAAAAGTTTGAATCATGCCGTTGAAGCGCTGTAAAAACGCCGGGTTGTATTCATTTATATTTTCCAGCAGTACGTTACGGTGCATGCCTTGACGCACGTGAATAAGCGTAGTAAGCATGGCAATACCAAAGGAGCCACCTAACTGGCGCATCATATTATTAAGCCCCGTACCTTGGCCCAGTTCTTTACCTTTTAAATCCTGAATAGCCAGCGTGGTTAAAGGCACAAATAATAAAGCCATTCCTACGCCTCTGATTGCCAATGGCCAAAAGAAATCTTGGGTACCGGAGGCCAACGTAGATTTAATTAGCATTTGCGAAAAGACAAAAAACAAGAGCATTCCTATTGTGGCCATGAATTGCGCCGGTACGCCTCGTTGCAGCATTTTACCAATAAAAGGCATCATGGCAATGGTAAATAAACCACCGGGTAATAATAGTTGACCGGTTTGCTGAGCGGTAAAACCCAACAATGTTTGGCAGAATACCGGGAAAACGAACATAGAACCGTACAAACCCAAGCCCAACACAAACGAAGTGAACATGCCCACGCTAAAACTCCGGTGGCGCATAATTTTAAAATTCACGATGGGATGTTTCGTAGTTAATTCGCGCCAGATAAACAACAAGAAACCAACAAAGGCAGTAATAGCCAGTAAGGTAATGTAAGTGGTCTCGAACCAGTCTTCCGATTCGCCTTTTTCTAATACGGTTTGTAAACTTCCCACCGATAGGGCTAATAACAAAATTCCCCACCAATCAATAGGGTTGCCTTTACCTTCGCGGGGTGTTACTCTCACGAATAAATAAGTAGCGAAAGCCGCTAAAATTCCCACCGGAATATTCACGTAAAAAATCCAGGGCCAAGCAAAATTATCGGTAATATAACCTCCAATGGTGGGGCCAATAGTAGGGCCTACCACGGCTCCTAAACCGAATAAAGCCGTAGCGGTACCTACTTGTTCGGGTGGCCAGGTTTCGAGCAATATGGCCTGCGACGTAGAAATTAAGCCCCCGCCCGCTATGCCTTGTAAAATCCGGAAAGCTATGAGTTCTTCCAGCGTAGTCGCATTTCCGCACAGGAAAGACGCAATGGTAAATAAAATAATAGAACCCAGGAAATAATTCTTACGCCCAAAATAACTACCCAGCCACCCCGACATAGGTAAAATAATAACGTTAGCCACGCCGTAACCGGTTGTTATCCAGGCAATATCTTCGAGGGTGGCACCCAGGTTACCCTGCATCTGCGGAATAGATACGTTTACAATAGTTGTATCAATCAGTTCCAGCAAAGAGGCCGTAATCACCGTAATAGTAATCACCCATTTCTTTAAACCAGTTTCTGCCATATTTATTCTTTTGTTCTAACCGAAACCTCTACGCTCATACCGGGCCGCAATTTTTGCATTAGTTCGGGGCTGGTCTTAATTTTAATTTTCACCGGTACCCGCTGTACAACCTTCACGAAGTTACCCGATGCATTATCAGGGGGCAACAACGAGAATTTAGCTCCGGTAGCGGGCGAGAAATTATAAATTTCGCCGGCTACCTGGGCGTCCGGAAAAGCGTCAACGTGCACCTCAACCGGTAGCCCGGCCTGTAAATGTTCGAGCTGCGTTTCTTTAAAGTTTGCCGTTATATACAAGCTGTTATCGTTTACTATAGCAAATAAACTTTGCCCGGGTTGTACCAATTGGCCTTTCTGAATATTCTTTTTAGAAACAATACCGCTCACCGGCGCTTTTAAGGTGGTATAAGATAATTGCAGTTTCGCAAAGTCAACGTCGGCCTGGCGCTGGTCTACGCCGGTGGTGGTGGCAGCCAGTTGCGAACGGGTAGTACCTACCTGCTGCTGGGCGGCATGGAATTGCCCCTGAGCGGCCTGGTAAGCAGCCTGGGCCGCATCGCGCTGGGCGCGTACCTGGTCGAATTGTTGTTGGGTAATAGAACCATCCTGGATCAGGTTGGCGTAGCGTTTGTAATCCTGATTCGCTTGCCAAACTCTAACCCGCGCGGCTTCTACGTTGGCCCGGGCCGTAGAAATATTAGCGGCGGTAGCCGTAATCTGCGCCTGCGAGACATTAATATTGGCACTAGCGCCACGCTGGGCCGCTAAAGCTTGCTCTAACCGAATGGCATAATCACGGTCATCCAGCTTAACCAAAAACTGGCCCGCATTTACGTGCTGATTTTCTTCAAATAAAATAGAATCAACGTAGCCACCTACCCGCGCCACTACCGGACTAATGTCGGCATCAATCTGGGCATCGTTGGTATCTTCGTGTTTGCTCCTATAAATATATTCTCTTACCCCATAAACCGCGCCCACCAACAGTATTATACCTAAAATAATAGGTACTATTTTACTCTTCTTTTTCTTTTCCTTTTTTTCTAATTTTTCTTCTTCAGTTTTCATAATGTTTTATATCTATCTGATTTTATCTATTTAGAAAGCGTTCCGGTTGATTTCAATAAAGTATAATAAGCAATTTCCGCATCGGCCCGGGCCAGTTCTAAATTTATCTGCGATTCCAGCAGTTGGGTTTGCGCTTCTATACGCTCGGTGGCCGGGGCTACATTGTTGCGGTACCGCGACTCCAGCATGCGATTATTCTCCTGGGCCTGCACAATTGAAGCTTCCAAAATCCGGATGCGATCCAGGGCTTTTAAATAATTCTGATAATTCTGGTTTACCTCGGTTTTCACCTGGTCACGCTGTAAGGTGTTGCTGATATCTACCTGGGTTTTCTGAATCTTGGCCTCGCTGAGTTTATTTTTATTCAGCCATAACTGGTCGAAGTTCCAGGCTACGGTGGCACCAGCCGCTAGCGGGGCCAAAAAGCTATTAACTGGGGGCACAAAGGCACCACTGGGATTAATGTAATAGGCGCTGGTACTAAGCAATACGGTAGGTTTTACATTGGCCCGGATTGATTTAATATTGGTATCGGCAATGCGGCTTTGTAAAGTAAGCGCTTGTATTTCGGTGCGGTTAGCTAAAGCCGTATCGATATAAGCGGCTACCGGGTTGGTTTTAATATTTGGAACTTGTAGTTCTGCTACGCTGATATCATTATTTTCGGGCAGGCCTAAAGCAATATTCAGATTATAAACCATTATTTTACGGTTGGTTTCTAAATCTACCCCGATAAGCTCTATGTTACTGCGTTGTAACTGGAACCGCAGCACGTCGTTTTTAGTGACTATACCTTGCTCAAAAAAACGCTGCGCCTGCTTTATCTGGCGGTCTACCTCCTGTAGGTTTTGGGCAACCACCTTTTTATTTTGCTGCAGTTTGTATAAATTAAAATAAGCGTTAGTGATATTATATACAATTTCTTCTTTATCCTTGTCCACATCCAGCTTAGCCACCTGAATTAATAAATCCGTCGATTCTTGGGCGTACCTAAACTTATTGCCGGCAAAAATTACTTCCTGCAACGAAAAAGTACCTAAAAAAGCATCGGCTCGCTTGGGGAAATAAAAAGGCTCGGCGCCTTCGGCCATCCGGAAGGTAGAGGTCGGAATTTCGGCATGATTGTAAGTATAGCTCACGCTGCCGGTGGGCAAAGTATTATCTTTAACCTGATTGTATTGGGACACCGCTTGGTCAATTTTGGCTTGCGTTAGTTTTAGGATATTGCTGTTTTGCAGACCCAACTGAATAGCTTCGGGCAAAGTTAAAGGCTTTGCTTCCTGCGCAGTAACCGGCCCCGCCATCAATAACGCCAAGATTAAAGCGCCGATGTGATTCAAACTGCTGTTTCTGCTCTTAGCCCGGAAACCTTTGCTTAAACATCTAAATCTCATTATTTTATAAATAAAAAAGCTCGTAAATAATCGTGTAAAAATTTTTTGATGCGGGGTTTTATTATCTTCTCTAGTACCTCTGGATCTTGTAAATCTTGTTGCAGCATGCTGGCGGTAACTTGCCGGGAATTCACGATGTAATAAAAGGTGCCAAAAATACTGGCTACGGTCATTTCTATATCTATGAGTTTAAATTCCTCTTTTTGCACGCCTTCCGCAATAATAGCTCTGAATATAGCCAAGTTGTTAAACACACTCTCAGAGATAAAGTCGCTCATTTCGGAACGTTGCTGCAGGGATATTTCGCGGTGAACTAACCGGTGAAAATGATTATTAGTCGTTAACTTGTTCAGGTAAATATCTATGGCTTGGGTTAACTTTTCCCAGGCCGTAATAGGTTGTTCTTTAATGTCCAATAAAGCTTGCCGGGTACCACCAATACGGCGCTCAATAATGGCTTTCAGCAAACCATCTTTGGAGCCGAAGTAATAATTAAGCATGGCCATATTTATCCCCGCCTCCCCCGCCAAATGCCGAGTAGAAGCGCCTTCGTATCCGAGCTCACCGAAAACCTTCTCGGCTACGTTCAGAATATGTTCTCGTTTATCGGTTTTAGGCTCTTCCATGAATGCTTTATTAGGTGACAAAACTAATCAATCGATTGATTAATTAAAAGAAAATATTTATGAAAATTACAGAATCGCTACATGTGTAAAAGGAATAACAATAAAGTGTTAAAAATTTTCAACCCTAAATAGCAATGTGCTATACAAAACTAATTATTCCATAAAAATTTATACCTATTTTTATATAATATTATCAGTATGAATACTTTAAAAAATTAAGTCTTAACAGCTCTGTCCAGTATATCATTGTCCAAAACTTTATAATCTTCTTTATTGCTTTTTTATCTTGATTACTCGGCCTTTGCTCCTAGCGGTTTACAACTTCATTCAAATCTTTGCGTTCAACAGGTTAGCCATATTTTCACTTGTTTACTATATATTGGCCACTATTTAATTAAAAGCACTAAGCAAGATCCTTTATACCAATAACTATGAAATTTGATAATCTTAAAGACCGCATCAGCTACATTATTGGCCGCGACATGGCCGCCAACTTTCAGAAACAAGGTTTAGAAATTAATCCGGATATTTTTAGCCAAGGGTTGAAAGAAGCCATGAGCGGTACTAAATCTACGCTGAGCCAGGATGAAACACAGGAAGCCATGCTGGAATTGCAGCAACTCATGCAATCGCGGCAAGGTGCTTCGCACAGCCGCATGGGTGATATTAATAAACAAGAAGGGGAAGCTTTCTTGAAAGAAAATAAAAACCGCGAAGGCGTGGTTACCTTACCGAGTGGCTTACAATACATGGTGCTGCAGGAAGGCTCTGGCAAAACGCCCGGCCGTACCGATAAAGTTACCACGCATTACCACGGCACTCTTATCGATGGCACTGTTTTCGATAGTTCCTACGAAAGAGGCCAGCCGGCTACTTTTCCGGTTAACGGTGTTATTTCGGGCTGGACCGAAGCCCTGATGAAAATGCAGGAAGGGGCGAAATGGCGATTATTTTTACCATCGAACCTGGCCTACGGAGCCCAAGGTGCCGGTGATGATATTGGCCCGAATGCAACCTTAATATTCGACGTAGAGTTATTATCGGTTAATAAATAATATTTTCTCTAATAAACAAAAAGAGCAAAGGTTATAGATGTAACCTTTGCTCTTTTTGTTTATTAGAGAAAATGAAACAAGAAGTAACATTTGCTCAAAACAAGTTTTTACTTCTAATTATATAACTGATGTTACGCAAATAAAATTAAATATAAGATTAAGTAATCTACAAGTGTCATTCAGGAGGAAACTATTTGGCTAGCTGCTAAATAGTTTCCTCCTGAATGACATCTGTAAACTTTAATAGTTTATAATAGATACCCTCTAACTATTTACGTAACATCAGTTATCTAACTCTAACTAATAAGAAAACTTCTTCTTCCTATACTTGCTCGAAATGATTCTGTAATACAGGCACGGTTATATTGGTAGATAAATATAACTTTAACGTACCAACAATGTCCTTAAATAATACCAGTATTTATTTCTTTATATCCGTATAAATAACTATTACAAGCTTAAGTTATAAAGGATTGAAAATGAAATTAGCCTGGATAATATTCACGAGTGTATTAGTGCTTTTAGTAGCTTATGCTGTTTGGAATAAGCAGCATATCCGGCACGAACACCTTGCCTCTGACGCGCCACAAACTTACACCGAGAATAGCATGAATGGTGGTTTAGAGGAACAAAAGGATAGTACAATCATTGAGAAAATACTCAAAAAACAGCCTGCTGAACCCAAAACGACTAAGCAACCAAGTGAGCCCCCAATAATATTACCTAAGCCACTTTTAGCAGATAGCATTGTAAATTATGGTTTAAGTTTAAAGGGCACGCCTTATCTGCCCGCCGGTATTACTTGGGAAGGTTTCGATTGTTCTGGATTTATTTATCACATTTATAATAAATACGGCGTTAAATTACCCCATTCATCGGCTTTATTAATGAAAGAGGGCACGGAAGTGCCCATGGCTGAAGCCCGGAAAGGCGACTTAATTGTTTTTACCGGCACTAGCAAAACCGATACTGAACCAGGCCACGTAGGCGTTGTAATTACAGAAAAGGGCCAGCCCATAGAATTTGTGCACTCTTCTTCGGCTATCCGAAACGGCGGGGTTAAAATTAGCAAAGTAGATAGCACCGATTACGCCCGGCGTTTTTTACAAGTACGCCGGGTATTATAAAAGTACTATAAAAAGAAATACCTGCTTGTACCGGGTATAAATACCACCGTACAAGCAGGTAATAAATCCTTAAAATCTTATCAAGCCATTAACCTGTTGTGCAGGTTAAGCATCTTATAAAAATAAGATTTAGGAATCAGGTTGTTTTGTCTATCAGACTTGCGTCTGACCTTAAAACTTTAAACCAGTTGAAGGTACAACATGATTCACGCTTGACAAAATTTGTTTCGGACTAGACATTTAGACCTCCTTTCTTTACGTTCAACATATCTTACAAGAGGTCTCCAAGCACCTTATGGATTCAGCTAGTAAGCCGTAGCACTCGCTACTATGGTATAAAGATAAAACATAAGCAGAAGGTTCAAAAATAATTGCACTTTTTTTTTCTGTTTTATTTCAAAGCCGCGTTGGGCTTTACCAGCATAACAATTATTTAAGTAACTATTTTTAAAAATAGCATTTTAAAAATAAAACCTCTTGATTATAAATTACTTACAAAACCTTATTCTTCCTGCCAGCTAAGGCATAGAACCAAGTTAGTATCAACAATCCTTCTGCTACTGCATCCAGTAAATATACATCCCAAATTACATCGTTAACGGCATAATATATATCTATTGCCATTAAGCCAATGGCACTGCCCATAGCTAAAAAAGCAATAGTAAAATTAAATTCTTTACGACTGGCTGCTATTATAATAGTTAAACCAATAACCGTTATTAAAGCGGCTACTGTTTTTAAAAGCCATATATCAGTTTTAGGGCCGGTAACCCACAAAAAACTCTCCAGGTGCAGAAAAGGCCATAGACCCGTTAACAAAAAATAAATTCCTTGTACCCAAACAAGTAAATGAATAAACTTATCCAAATGGGCTTTCATCAGATAGAATTTAATAGTTTAGTCAAAATCCATACTAAATGGAATTTACATACTAGAATTGTATTAACTGTTCTGAGTATTAGTAATCTAAATAAAAAACACAAAACTTGTTTCTACCAGTAGATTTAATGCATCTGCTTTAATACGAGCGGTATTCTTACCAACAGCTTAACACTACAGATACCAAAATAAGTAATTATAATGGCTACTGATTACTTATCCATAAATTACAATTATATTTAGTGTACGTATAACCTGTTAATATTAAAACTAAACTGCCATGTTTAAAGTCTTTTCTATATTAATATTAACTATACTTTTGACTGCACCGGTATGGGCGCAAAAAAATATTGAATCGCCGGTGGGCACCTGGACTAATGCCGACAAAGAAGCTAAGTTCGAAATATTTAAGTGCGGAGAAAAACTATGCGGTAAAATTGTTTGGTTAAAAGACCCTTTGCTCAATGGCAAACCCAAAATAGATGAGAATAATCCGGATGAGAAACTGCGCAATCGTCCAATTTTAGGAATGGTTTTTATGAAAGATTTTGGGTACGAAAGCAACAGCAAATGGGATGATGGCACTATTTACGATCCGCAAGCCGGCAAAACTTATTCGTGCTACCTTAAAATGCTGAGCAAAGACAAAATGGAGGTAAAAGGTTATATTGGTATTTCGTTGGTTGGCCGGGCGCAAATATGGAATCGGGTGCCCTAACGGATTAACAATTGATACTGTTTTAACATCAAATCGATTCCAACAAAATCTCTCTTGGTTTTTATTAAGATTATTCTTTCTAAAGCCCAGCTATTATTACTGAGCTTTAGAAAGAATAATCTAAGCGTCAAAAAATACTCTCTATTTTATAATTCTTATCGCGAAAGGTAAACGCCTCTCCTTCTTTTTTATTCACCATGGCTTTGTATAACGGCGACATAGCCGATATGGCAAAAAACTTCTGGCCATCGACGGTAATTTCGCCCAAGCTAACCGAAATAAAAAACTTTTCGAGATTGGTGATAATAACGCTACCCAGCATCACGCTTTTGTTTTCTTTTGTAGCTACTATTCGGCGTAATACCGATAAACTAGTTATAGCTTCATCCAATTGTTTGGCAAACATATCGCGTTGAATTTGGCAGGCTTCCCGGAAAGATTCGAACTTATCTTCTAGCGCGCCCTGGTGCTCATTAGCACTTTCCTGGGCTTCGTCCATGGCGTTTTTAGCCGTTTGAATTTGGGAATTTTGAATACGCAAACATTCGGTTAACAAATGTTGCTTTAAAACTAAATCTTTAGTGGGCTTGGCAGTAATATCAGAAGTCATATCTCAGGCTTTATTAAAAAAATTCAGTGCGTTGTTAAAGTACAGGGTTATGTCTTAAGTCAGATTAAATTTAGTGTAACCAGAATGGTAAGACAATAACTTATAATATTCAATTATGTTATCTAATATAAAAAAAAGTATTTAAATAATTTAATCTGCTTACAAAAATTTACCTAAAAGTCGAGCCGTTATATTTATAAATAAATAGTTTGGGAATATAAGCTGATAAGTTAAACTGCTATGAAACATCTTTTACTTTTCATATTGTGCTTCTGCTTGCTTATATCGGCTAATGCCACGCATATTGTGGGGGGCGAATTTGAACTCAAGTACGTTAGCGGCTCTTCTTACCGGCTCACCCTCAACATGTATTTCGATAGGATTAACGGAGATCCTGAGGTTATTGATCCATATATTACCGTTAGTATATTCGAAAAAAACCGGAACACCCGGATAACTAATATTCTTATTTTTCGCTCCACTACATCACCGGTAAATTATACTTCGGTGGCCTGCACCAATGCCGCTTTAATTACCGATAAAATCACTTACACTACCAACATTACCCTTTTAAGCAGCATTTATAACAGCCCTAACGGGTATTATGTAGTTTGGGAAAGATGTTGCCGCAACCGCGTTATTAGTAATATTTATGAGTCCGGCAGCGCCGGACAGACCTTTTATCTGGAGTTTCCCGCAGTAATACGTAATAATGTTTCTTTTGTTAATTCTTCGCCCGAACTGTTTCCGCCGGTAAGCGATTATGCCTGCCGCAATGAATTATTTTACTACGATTTTAGCGGGCAGGATCCCGACGGGGATTCGCTGGTATACGAAATGGTTACGCCCCTTAATGGTTACAGCATGCTGGGTGCACCAGCTCCCACGGCCCGACCGGCACCCTACCCCTTGGTTAACTGGACGGCGGGTTTAGGTATAATGAACCAAATACCGGGCAATCCATCGGTAAATATTCACCCCCATACGGGTTTGCTTACGGTAAGGCCTACCCAACTGGGCTTATTTGTTTTTGGCGTGAGGTGCTCAGAATACCGTAATAACGTTAAAATTGGGGAAGTTCGGCGCGATTTTCAATTATTAGTGCTTAACTGCCCGGTAAACGAAAAACCCCAGCTATTAGCCAGGCAAGCCGGTAAAACAGATTATTACCATGAGGGCGATACCATACTAGTAAAGGCTACCGATAATCGTTGTTTAGATTTATTTTTGACGGATGAAGACCCGAACGAAGTTCTAACCCTAGAAGCCATTCCAATCAATTTCACGACAACCGAAAATTTAACTTCTTTGCGGCATGCCCTTGTAAACCAAAACGGAACCCGCGATACCGTCCAAACCTCGGCTTGCTTTCCGGCTTGTTTAGATTCAGAAAAAAAGCTTTATTTAGTTGATTTTATTTTGCAGGACGATGGCTGTAGCTTACCCAAAAAAGATACGGTGCGGGTAGCTTTTCAGGTAGAACCCATTCCTAATCAGCCACCCGCCATAACCACCACGGCGGCCACCACCTTACTAAAACCAAGTTTAGGCGATGTACTGGAGTTTGATGTAACTGGCACCGATGCCGATAATGATTTGGTTAGTTTAAGCTTGCAAGGAGAGAATTTTGATGTCAGTAAAACGAATATTAGTTTTCCGGGTGCCAATGGTACAGGAACTGCTACTTCGCGCTTTACCTGGAAAATAGATTGTAATGCTTTTAGTCAGGCTGTGTACAAACTAAATTTTACGGCTACTACTATGATCTGTAATAAACCCGTTACTGCCACCACTATATTAGAGGTGCAACCGCAACATAGTAATGATAAACCAGAAATTGCCACCAACTTGGCCGGACAAACCATAAATGTTCTGTATGGCACTACCGTAACCGATTCTATTTTTGGCACCGACCCTAATTTGGATTTAATTGCTCTTTCGGCCAGCGGCGATGGCTTTGCCTTGGCTAGTGTAGGCATGGTCTTTACCCCTGCTACGGGCCTAGGCAAGGCAAAATCGTACTTTTCCTGGACTCCCTCGTGCCAGCTTTCCGGGCAACAACAATTCCGGGTAAATTTTGCCGTAACCGAAACAACCTGTCAGGCCTATCCGCCCCAAGTAGTATCGGTCATATTTAAGGTGCAATACGAACCGGAGAATAATTTTACACCCGCTAACATTTTTACGCCCAACAACGATAAACTAAATGATTATTTTACCATGCCGGCTTTACCACCCAATTATTGTAACAGTGTATTTGCGGGTATAAAAATTTATAATAGGTGGGGAAATTTAGTTTACCAGAGCCGGGATCGTAGTTTTAAATGGGATGGCAAAAATGTAACCGACGGCATTTATTATTATTCTCTAATCTTTTCCGATAAACAATACAAAGGCACCGTAACGCTGGTACGTTAATCAGAATCATCTGACTAAATAATTATAAAAGGGTATTGCTTAACCTCATGCCGTACTATTTTAAAGAAAAAACAAACACTAAAAAGATAAACACCCACATGGCATCCATAAAGTGCCAGTAAATATTTAAGAGCTTAATTTGCTGCCGCACGTACGGGTTCCGGATATAGAGCAACATACGAATAGGATCTAAGGCCGCGTGTTGGGTTTTAAAATATAAATAAGAAAGAAATAAAAATCCGCCTAATAAGTGAACCGCGTGCAAAGCCGAAATTAAATAAATATACGTACCAGCTGCCAGCCCCTGAAAATTAATACCACTCTGGGATATTTCGTACCAACTGGCTACTTGCACCAGCACAAAACCCAGGCCCAACAACATAGTATAAATAAAATATTTCTTTAATTTAACCAGGTTATCTTTCTTATAAATTCTGGGAGCTTTGCTAATGGTAAAACTGCTAATCAGAATTAAAATGGTACTTAAAGAAAAATATTTAGGCAATTTAATTTGAGTAAAGCCTGTATCATAGGAGCGGGTTTGCAAAAAAGCAATAACCAACATTAAAAATAATATACCAATACCTAACATGGCCAGGTAAAACATCATCTCAAAAGGATGAATCTTTTCCATTCTGGAAAACGCCGAATCTTTTGATGATCCTCCTTTTATTTTTTTATCGAAATTCATGCTTTTTACTCCTCATCTGTTGCCTATTACTGAGACAAACAGGTAATTAAAATGTTTAAAGAAAGAAAATGCTGTTTTTTTCTATACTAGAAAATTCTCAGTTTGTTTGCTATCTTATTCATAAAAACAGCCAAAAAATGCTTAGTACTTTATAGTTAGCATTT
>Ga0210040_10006715_pt1 | contig 14214 bp, 13 predicted proteins | sample CryGeyCG12114_NA_FD_185462 | JGI IMG/M metagenome (GOLD analysis project Ga0210040, IMG submission 185462) | Groundwater microbial communities from aquifer - Crystal Geyser CG19_WC_8/21/14_NA (SPAdes) (version 2) | ecosystem: Environmental > Aquatic > Deep subsurface > Groundwater | place: USA... | reverse complement strand
TGCCGCTTTGCTGCGGTTTGGTCGACTGGAAATGCACATGTCAATTTGGTTTATGCAACGTGGTTATGCCGCTTTGCTGCGGTTTGGTCGACTGGAAATGCACATGTCAATTTGGTTTATGCAACGTTGTTATGCCGCTTTGCTGCGGTTTGGTCGAATGGAAATGCACAAGTCAATTTGGTTTATGCAACGTTGTTATGCCGCTTTGCTGCGGTTTGGTCGACTGGAAATGCACGTCAATTTGGTTTATGCAACGATTATTAATTAGTTTATTCAATTTTTCAAGTTACTCTTTTCTTATTGACGCAAGTTGATCTCTTACTTTTGCCCTATTCTCTTCCAACTCTTTTTTAAATACTAAATGGTATAAATTTCGGTTTTTCATCCATTTTCGCTGACGACGTCGACCGTGCTTTTCCTTTATTAGCCTTTCCTCTGTTTTTTTTTGGTATTGTTAACATTAGTGCTTCTGTTTCCGTTAAAATTTTGTCACCCATGCTGCCAAACAATATCCAATCTAATTAATTATGCTTATCCGGAAAATTATTTCACTGCTAAAAGCTGGCGTTATACTGTATATCTGCTGTGAGTGAGTCTCACATCCACATATACAAAAAATAAGCTTGCAAAAAGCGGAAAAGGCTGGCAAATATTTTGTACTTATTGCAAATTTAATAGCTTATGAGTACAGTTCGTGAAAACTTACGCTTTCTTGAAGACTGGAAACGTCGAACTTGAGTATATGGTTTTCGTACTTTTTCACTATTAGAAACTATTAGCCACATATGATGATGAATTTTTTGCCAAGGAGCAGGAGCAAGTACATTTAAAGTCTTACTTCTTGATACTTGAAATCATGGGATTTGTTTTGTCAACAAAACAATTGTTTATACTAAGTTCTAAACGAAGAAAAAAATACGGAAGCTATTCTAATTTACTTAAAATTTTATTTATCCCATTCTTTTGTATTTATAAACATGGTGAATGTTTACATTTACACAATCAATATTTTTTCACGCACTACATGTGGGAACTACTAATTGCGCGACTTGTAAGCTTACATTATATACATATTATACGTACAGTCAAAATAATTTTTGGGCTACAATTTAAATAGTTTTTTGCATGCGTAAAATTTTTGGCAAAATTTTCAAACTATAATGCTATCTTTATTGAGTTTGATTTTTTTCACATTAGTCTGTGTGTGTCACACAGATCACAAATACGCCTGGTTTGGGCCGCAGTGGGATCGCGATTTAAAAGCGACTGGCAAAAAGCTAGTCACGATTGATGATTGTAAAGAGAGTAAGTGAAATCCAAATCAACAGGTGTATGCTACAAAATTGAGTTTTGGTGTATTCTGTTACGTTTGATTTTATTAAACTTGTCATCTTTATTCTATTCTGGAACAGTTGACGAGGAAAAAAATTATTACACGGAGCTCGAAAAGGCTGAGGAGGATGTCGAAGAATTTTTACTGGAAGGATGATATGATATGATATAAATAATAAACATGCTTGCAAAGTCCAATTGATTCAGGAGAATTTTAGATAGAAATATCCAGTTCATATGACCGCCACTCATTGCCCCGTCGTGGTTTTTGTAAATTTTACGACTTGTGGATAAAAATTTCATAGAAAAACTTGTTTTAAGCTTTGTAAGCCGTCCGGATCGACGGATTTACCGGTTTTCCCTGTTAATGGTTTTATTCATGGTGAAGTCTGCTTTCCTCTTGTATGATCATAAGTTCAGTTTCATCATTTGTATCCAATTTTTTGACATACAGTTCATCACATTTCTTGCATGTATCGCTTCTGAGATTTCCAAATCTCAAATCAAGTTTTCTAAACTCTTCTCTGTAAACATGATCACAGTTTTGTACATGTTCGGTGGTTGGATTTGCTAATTTAAATTCTCTTATCATTTGGGCCAAAGTTAACGAGTGGTGAAAATAGGGCCTCATGGGATTACCGATGTTTCTTTTGTAGTGCGATAAAAATGTCAGGTAACTATTGATATGTGTTCTTAACAGGCCTCGAAATTCTTCTGGTAGTTTGTTGCTTCTATTGTGTTGGAGTCCTCTCAGATCTATTCCAAAATTTTCCGTGTTCAAAAGTAGTTTTTGTTGAACTACTCGCAATCTTTTAATGCTTATTTGAAAAACGTGTAGAAAATTTTTTCTGCAAGTTTCATATCGCAATCCTTTGACGTTTAGGTAATATCTAAAACAAGTAAACAAAAAAACAATATTGAATTCTGTAATGTGCTACAGGATTTTTAACTTGGATGGACAAAAGTCAGACCTGTGGCGATTTGTTGGTGTAACTTCAATCATTGCACTCAGTAAAATAATTTTGGACCCATAACTGAGCGAGTGGTAATAATGCTGGAAAAGTGATTGTTTTTCTTCTATTTCAAGTTGACAACCGGCTTGTAAGCATTGACGCAATCTCTGTAAAACCAAAATTAAACTACGCGTAATGCCTTCCTTGACATTACAAGTACATGATATTAGATATTGTAAATTTGTATTTCTTTCCCCGTTTGGAGCAGTTTTTGCGTCTACTAAGCGTCCTGCTGAACTTTTATATTGCATTCCATTGTTCCTACAATTTTTCACAGTATCACGTTTTCGCAATCCAAAATTGCAGCATTTTTGTAGCCCAACTCAGGGCTTATGTAACCGCTACATGTCCGTCGGCATTTTGTTGTCCGTACTGTAACTTTTGAAGAGATCAACATAATGACGCCAAATTTTGCACCAACATTGACCCAGCTAATGGCAAGGCTGCTTTCGAAGATAGGCATAATTTGTTGATGCTTAGGACAACTAGAGCCAAAAAACCTCTAAATTAGGCCTATTTCAAAGAAAGTTTGCCTGCTAGTGTATTACTAGTTGTTATAACAAAATTCATACGATTTAGACATCGCATGCAAAAACTTGCTTAAAATTACGGTAGTTATGGTTACGGGACTCACCTTCGATGTACCGAAAAATTGCCCACAATGATTAAAAAAGATATTTTTAACTGCATTTGTGAGACTATATTTAGTTTTAGGTCCAATTTAGCTATACATTTTTTTGCAGTAGCATTAGAGTAGTTTTATTATGTCACACTGACATCTATTATACTATGATTATGGAACGTCTTGTGAGCAATCTCGAAAGTGTGGGGGTTAGTTGCAGCAAGTTTATGATGGCGAAGGATTCAACCTTATCCTTCTATCCAATCAAATAACCACGATTGCGGTATTGTGGCTTTATTGTTTTTGAAGAACCCCCTGAACAAGTTACCCTTGAATAAAATTTCTCCAAGAGATGCTTCCAAATATCGACTGATTTGTGCAAGATTTTACAATTTATAAACTTGCTGCATTTTTAAAATACAGCTGTCATTATTGGCCACTTTTACAAATTTTAAATCGCTGTAGAAATAAAACGAACATTAGGAATTTCATGAAATTACTTTTAGTTGAATTTACTGACATATTGAAATGTTTTCAGAAAAAATCAATTCGTGATCCTAACAAATTATAAACTAACTGCATTTTAAAAATACAACTATCATTATTGGCCACTTTTACAAAATTTAAATCGTTATAAAAAAAAGCGAACATTAGGAATTTTATGAAATAACTTTTATTCGAGTTTGCTAGCATATTAGAATGTTTTCAGAAAAAATCAGTTTGTGATCCTGACAAATTATGAACTTACTGCATTTTAAAAATACAGCTATCATTATTGGCCACTTTTACAAATTTTAAATCGCTATAGAAATAAAACGAGCATCAGGAATTTCATGAAATCACTTTTGGTCGATTTTACTAACATCTTAAAATGTTTTCAGAAAAAATCAGTTTGTGATCCTTACAAATTATAAACTTACTGCATTTAAAAAATACAGCTGTCATATTGGCCACTTTTACAAAATTTAAATCGTTATAAAAAAAAAGCGAACATTAGGAATTTTATGAAATTACTTTTATTCGAGTTTGCTAGCATATTAGAATGTTTTCAGAAAAAATCAGTTTGTGATCCTAACAAATTATAAACTTACTGCATTTTAAAAATACAACTATCATTATTGGCCACTTTTACAAATTTTAAATCGCTATAGAAATAAAACGAACATTAGGAATTTCATGAAATCAATTTTGGTCGAGTTTGCTAGCATATTAGAATGTTTTCCAAAAAAATCAGTTTGTGATCCTAACAAATTATAAACTTACTGCATTTTAAAAATACAACTATCATTATTGGCCACTTTTACAAATTTTAAATCGCTGTAGAAATAAAACGAACTTTAGGAATTTCATGAAATCACTTTTGGTCGAGTTTGCTGACATATTAAAATGTTTTCAGAAAAAATCAGTTTGTGATCCTAACAAATTATAAACTTACTGCATTTTAAAAATACAACTATCATTATTGGCCACTTTCACAAACTTTAAATCGTTATAAAAAAAACCGAACATTAGGAATTTTATGAAATTACTTTTATCAGAGTTTGCTAGCATATTAGAATGTTTTCAGAAAAAATCAGTTTGTGATCCTGAAAAATTATTAACTTACTGCATTTTAAAAATACAACTATCATTACTGGTTGCTTTTATCATGATTTTAATTCTAGTAAAAAAAGTTGCTATGGTTACCAGTTATATAAGTATTATTTTTTGATTTCTGTAATATCATTTTTCTCAAATGTCTCAACTTGACGAAATGAAGTATTTGCGGAGATGTTCAAAAAGTCACTACCGACACTCCAAAACTATAAGAAAATTTGGAGAAATTCGTCTACAAAATAAAGGATTTTGAACATCTCCCCAAATTAGTGTTTGCGATACCGGTAGGTTTTCGAAAACCGGTTTTTCGGTATTCAAATTCAAAAAAACCGGTAAAACCGGTACGGTTTCGGTATTGAAACTTTTTTTTCATGGGATGCTTGTAACCTCGAAAAAAGTAACGCTTTATCACTACAGAGTGCAGGCTTTATTCAATTGTCGATATTTGATATGGAGCATAGACAAAAAACAAGAATCTGATTACAACTATACGAATTTATCCCGTATTAGTATTAAAGAATTCCCGCAGAAAGCAAAGTTTGTTTAATGTATCGTCATTAAGGCCCGGATTGGTAGCTCGTACTTTGCCCACACTTTACTTAAAAATTAAGTATTTACTGTTATTTCGTATTTTTACATCTCACTAAACAACTCAAGCCTAGTTCACATGGATGCGATTTGAACATGCGATTGATGCTGCATCACAAAGCTGCGACTGGACGCATGCGTTGACGCACCAACAAAATTCTTTGTTTGATTCACATGGAGATGCGATGACGATTGCATTTCGTTTGTTAATGAAAATTAAATCGACTGATCGCATGATCGCACCTACAAAGTTCAATGATTTCAACTTTTGTTTTGGTGCGATTTATCGCAACTATGGTGAACATGCGATGACATCGCATCTACGATCGCAGAAGTGGTTCACATGACATCGCATGTACAATCGCAGATGCACACAACATCGCACGTTAAATCGCATCCATGTGAACTAGGCTTAAGGAAACCCTAGATAAGTTTAGTAAATCCTTTACTAAAAGGAGCATTAGCATTTGTAGCATTTCCTAAGTAACAGGATATACTTAAAAAGAGTAGTAAATACTTCAATTTGTCAAGTGTGGTCTGACCCACACTTAACCTTTATGTTTGCTCTATTTTCGGCTCTAATTTTACATTTCAGTACCTGATTTTGCATCTAATCTACAACTTTACCGACATTTTTGTTTGATATTGACTGGGATTTAAGCAAAAATAAGTCGCTGAAAATAACTTGAATTTTTTCAGAAGCTTGAAATTATAATAGTTGCCAGGTGCAACCGATAGCAAAAGGTGACACTTGACAACTTACTAATCAACATACTTAAGATAGCATGCACTCTATACGGCAACACTTTACTTAACAAAGTAAGTTGTTAGGAAAATGTAAAAATACGCCGGACTTTACTAAACTTTTAAAGTAAAACCTAATACTTAGTAAAGTATAACCTTAGTGAAGAGTTTAGTACGAGCTACCAATCCATGCCTAAGTCTTGTTCGAAGTTTGCTACACAAGTAGCCAGCAGCCGAAAAAGCTCTTTCCGATTCAACACTACTTGGTGGAATATATCTTAGATATTTGTATGCTGACTCTAAATTAAATCCTCGAGCTCCGCCAGCATCAAACAGTGCCATCTCCTTTTTTAAAGTGTTAGTTAAAGTTTTGGAGTGTTGTGGCGTGAAAGATTTATAACATTGGACAACCCAATGATTGTTGTGTATGAATGTTGTTTCTTTAACAACTTACCATCTTTCTTAGACTCCAGGCCTGGAGTCTTGTCCAATTCAATTTTGTGGACTGATTTTAATTGAACTCTTAGACCACTCGTCGACCCTCCTTTACAGTTCACTATATTCAAACAGGTTTTACACATTGCACTTGGCTCATTTGCATGTTTTTTTAAGTAAAACCAAACAGATTGTGGATTTTCGCACTTGGATAATACAAGTTGATAATTTTCCATTTTAATTTTTTTTAATTTTCACAAAAATTAGAAGATCCACCTGAAAAACTGAAATAAAGTGCATTTCCGCCAAAAATGTTAGAAGAATAATCTTGTTAGTGAGAAAACACTTGATTTCACTTGAGTTTTAGTGGTATGGCGCTCAAGTCTTTCAATGTGGATGCTACAATACTTTTTTAGAATGATAGAATCAATAATTAAGATGTTGTACACCTCTATTCGAGTACTTTTGTTATATCGAAAATACCGTTTTTGAGCCCAAAATACCGGTATTTTCGATACCTTTAAATTCTTCAAAAACCGGTTTGGAAGGTTTCGGTAAAACCGGTGGTGCAAACACTACCCCAAATATTGCAATCCGTCCAACTTTAATAAAGTCAAACAAATTCTCTAAATCTTTAATTTCACTTCTGTTAAGGTCTCCGCCCTATAGTAGCTGCGTGCAAGTTTTTTTTCCTGAGTTGGGCTCAGCCAAGTTGTACCAATAAGTTTATTTCTTGTTTGCAGTGACATCAACTCCGATTCACTCAATATTGTCTTTTTAGGGACCATTGTATTCGTATTGGCAAGTAAATTAATCGCAAAATGTTTACTTTTCACTTTATAACACTATTAAAATGAATTATCATGCTCAAGGACTGACAATAATTGACTAAACTAGAATATCATGGTTTTTTTGTGAGCAAAACATGGGGTGGAGAAACGTCATTGTACTCTATCATATGATCTTTGTGTATAAACAAAGTTAACATAAATAGTCATGCGCAGTGTTATTTTGTATTTCGCACTTCTCCCCAGTACAATTTTTTTCTCATCATTCATAATTCATTTCATAATTTTAAAATATTCATGCATGAAATTGCAAGTAACTAGCAACAAAATATCCAAAAATTGGATGTTTGTTTAATAAGAAGTTAGTTGCCAAGCGGTGAAAAAAAATCAAAAGTGCCCTTCTTGCTCTCAACGTCTCAATTTATCTTCATTAGATTTTTCAGTTCAACGTTCTCTCAGTATATGCACTTACTGCGGTTTATTATTCTATGCCTGGTAATACTTTTCATGGCATAATTCCAGAGATTTCAGATTTCATTTTTGTTTTGATTGATTATCAAGTAAGATATTTTTTTCCAAAGAAGTTTGAATTTTTACTGTAACCAACATGCAATACTGCATAAATTTTATTTTGGACATTTTTTTTTTTGGAATACAATAGAAAATACACACACGTCTTATGATTTGGTGTAAGGTGGTCAGTATGGTGGCAAAGTTCAAGTTTTAAATAAGTTGGAAAAAATTGTGTACATTTAATGAAAATAAAATTGCACATTTTACTAAAAAATAATGAAATAAGATAACTAGCTCATATTTGCAACATTTAGAAAGTTGGTTTGGCGAAATTTATATGCAATCTAACACAGGATGAATTCAAGCTCTTAGATTTTTTCCTTATGATTCCACACAATTCTTTTCAATATTAGGCTGATTAAACTGGATATTGTGGCAGCTTTATCGTTGTGGAAAAAAAGTTATCGGATAATAATGGGAATTTAGCCAGTGATTATATTCAAAAGTATTCATTTCATACCAAATGTGAATTGCTCATTGTAAAGCTGGTGAAAATTGCTTTTAAGATTCGCAATAAAAAAAAGTATGAAAGCGACACTTCAAGCTTACTGATACAAAGAAAAAGAGTAGTTTTACACTGTTTAACATAAGATAACTCACCCTATAAATTAAAAAAAATTCATCTTTTCTCTATTTCATGGCAACATCACCCTGTCAATAGTAAACATCATGACCACGCCAAAATATGAAAATGATCAGTTTGATTTTGGTAGTCAATCGAAAAACACAAAATCCAATCCAGCTCCAAAATATTTTTGCATTCTTTTTGAAAATGCCGTTTCGCTATTGTGCAGTTTGTAAGAAAAAACTTGCCTCTTTAAAAAAAAAATTTTTTCTTACTCTACCCTGTATTCGTAGCATACTAAGTGATTTCAATAAGACTCACAATCTGAAGTGCCCATTCGAAGGCGAAATCTGCTCAACATGCTATGCAGCCATCAAACAATCAAAAAAAGTAAATTAGTTGTTGGCTACCATATTGATCACATTTTTCACCATGAAAAGTGTTTCAATACCACTTTGCACATGGTTTTGCAGCCATCGAAGGCTATGAAGAGGGTTGTAGGACAGAAACCTATTGATCCATCCCCTGTACCTGCTCAGATCAATATTTCGAATTCCAGTTCATCACAGCATAGTGATTCGAAATCTGCTCCTGCACAACCCAATGATCCGATCCTACATCCACCTGAGAATGAATCGAACGACGGCAATGAAGAATTTTATAGTTTAAGTTCGTTTACCGGCCCAGAATGAAGTTTATCAACTCCTTCTTTTAGCCAGTTTACGAACCCAGATGGTCGTCCAAGTGAGAGTTCGATAGATGTTGACTGTCAACGATATGACTCCAGCTCAGGTTATATAGTTTACATTTGCTTAAAAGCAAGTTTTAAACATTGTTTTAGAACTATGGTATAAAGAGTGCTAAAATTGAATAATTTTACTTAAAATACTAGTCCTACAAACAATACAAGTACTTTAAACGCTCCCAAAATGTCGATTTGATGAATAATAACTATTAGAATGATCTACCAGTTTTAAAATTCCAGCAATATATATGTATTCGCAGTAGTATGACTATGTAATCTATCCAATTATACGTTTTTTTCCAGCAATCAGAAAATGGAATCTACCTGTTAATGCAACACAAGCCTATCAATCTTTAGTAGCTAATTCATTTTTTTTTCTTTGCAGTATCTAGCTTTCAATCGCAAACTTCTATTCAGCAGTCGATCATCCAACTACCTTATCGCACAGTAGCATCCACACAACAGAGGTGTTGCATTTGCAAGGATGTGAGAGACAGAGAAGCAATTCCAAAAACAGCTTTGGTAGATCTTTTTCTGAAACGAAAAATATTTCTACCTAAGTCCAACAGAGCTTGTGGAAAACATATCGTGGATGGAATTTTCACAGCAGCTGCCCTGGATTTGATTGAGCCTACTCAAGAGTCATTCCAATTGTCAGGTATTTGTTCAACCTACTTAGTTGTTTTTATTAATATTCGGTTTTCAAGTTTTAACAATTGTTTTAGGCGCGCCTGCTGAGGAATGGTTCAAAGACATTGAATCAGCCAAACGACCTAGTGTTTATGCGTTTGAGTGTGACCATCTATATTCCGATACAGACTTTTATTCTTTGGTGGGATTCACGAAGCTACAATTCCGTTCTTTGCTCGCATATCTCTCTGATATGAGACAAAGTCACTGCAGGAGTAAAGAAAATGCGCTGGGAATGTTTCTCATGAAATGGAGACACAATACTACACAAGATTCATTCATGAAGGTTCATTTCGAATTATTTAATTGAATTTTTTTAATTACTTATCTTTTGTTACAGAATTTACTTTTTCTTTTCTTAACTTCATACATAAAGACTACATAGTGAGAAAAACTTATTTGCCGATCTCGAAAAACTACAATGTTTAAATTATTTGGCGACTCCGAAAAACTACCAACTTTTTAATTGGCGACCTCGAAAAACTTCAATGTTGAAATTATTTGGCGATTTCGTAATACTAAAAAAAACTTAATTGGGGATTTCAAAAAACTAAGAAAACTTATTTGCCGATTTCGAAAAACTACAATGTTGAAATTATTTGGCGATTCCGAAATACTAAAAAAACTTAATTGGGGATTTCGAAAAACTAAGAAAACTTATTTGGCGACCTCGAAAAACTACAATGTTGAAATTATTTGGCGACTCCGAAAAACTACCATTTTTTTGTTTGGGTATTTCGAAAAACTAACAAAACTTATTTGGCGACCTCAAAAATCTGCAATGTTTAAATTATTATGTGATTCCGAAATACTAAAAAAACTTAATTGGGGATTTCGAAAAACTAAAAAAACTTATTTGGCGACCTCGAAAAACTGCTATGTTTTTATTTTTTGCGATTCATTGCATTGCTAAGAAAAAATATTATATGGACAGTTATTACTGAGAAAAAGTAAGCTTTGAAAGATCGACAAGGGTTATGTGAAAAATGTGCACCATTTTTGAAATACGAAGTGGGGGCCTCTTCGTGGCGTATTTCGGGCAACGTCTTAATGTTTTTTAAGATGACTGACATCCACATTTTGAATTATTGAGGATAAAAGATTCGTGATACTAATCAAAATGCGTGAATCGATTATTTTCGAATCAATTTTAAGATAATATTAAGTAACACATTACATCTAACTCTATTAATCGAGCTCTAAACCTTGTTTTTTTTGAAGAATTATTATTTTTATGAATCAAAAGCATTTAATCTCTGACTCTTTTTCAAAAAACTGTGTATAAAAAACGTCACTAAAAGTTCGTCAAAAAAGTTAATTCAAATTTTAATTAACTGGTAGACTTTAAACATAAGCTTCAATAACAATTTAATAGAAATACTTTCATCATGGAAGATTATGAAGACTATATTTTAACTCTATGCATAAATCTACATGTGTGGAGCTTTGATAATCGAATCACTGGCCGACCATAAACGCAAACTTCTAAAGGTTCATAGTTATGAAATAACTTTAATTCCAACCATAATTATGTATAAGGATTAAATAATCCACTATATACTAATTTTAGATTCCCTGAAACCATCAAACATTCACTTTTGCATAGCATTTGGACAGTAACTTAATTTCAGTGCAATAAAATATGGCACCTATATGTGTATCCAGGGTTTCCCCAATTCCACCAAACATTGGCCAGAAATCCTGGCTTATCCGATACATGCTGTAGTTTTGGAAGAAATGCGAATAATGCCAGGGTGTTTGTTACCATAAGATAGTATAACAACGTGTTAAACAACAAAAAATAGCAAAAGCAATTGATGGACACAAAGGCTCACACAGAGAAACAGAGTTACGACAAACTCGACCTCGACCAACTCTAAGCCAACCTCTAATGAGAATCACAATATATGACACACAATGTTAAATAAGAAGCGCGTAATAATGATAAAGTTTGGACCAAAAATAGATTAACAAAGCATGAATGAAATCATGTAAATGGGCAAAGCATGAGCACCTATGCTTTGCATGAGCATAATGACAAAACGAAAAAGACTAACTGAAAATAGTCCTTACAATATTGAATCATAAAAGTAAGAATTCTCTTAAAAACTGATACAGCGGTTTAATTTCAAATTCAAAAAGTTTAATTGTTACACATGATTGAATTAATATTCATCATCTGCTTCATCTGACAATCCTCCAATATTAAATAAACTAATATTAAATCCTAGTTTGGAGACGTCTGAAAAGTTTGATCGAATGTTGCGATCCGCAGTTGACGACGTCCTTTGGCTTGCAATATTGTTCAAATGAATCGAATAACAGGCCCTCCTCGCATTGAGCCTCATTAATTATTTCTCCGTTCACACAAACATAATATTTAAAACAGTAAGCTGCAAAAAAATATTTTTCCTTTTTTTCTGCTGTTTTTACTGTAAATTAGTTCTTGCATAGCAAGTTTAACTTATTTTAAGTAATTTGTAATCCTTACATTCATGAGGGATTTCATGACACCCTTCAGCAGGACAGTCTGGCTTTGGAGGTACATTGGGTGTTGGGGGTTCTGTCGTAGGATTTCCGCAATCAACTTCATCTTCAGGCCGACATTGTCTGGTAACAGGGTCAAAAAGTAGCCCTTCAGCGCATTGTCTTTCTGAAATGATTACGCCTTCACTACAAACGTAGTATTTAGAGCAGTCAGCTGATGATGAAAAACATTAATGTCATACATATTCTGATCATTATAAGCAGCAAATTTATGCTGGTCGATGCTTGGCCCAATTAAATCTAGTACACACTACACACTTAGTTTATGTAATTTGTGTGATGCTTACATTCATGGGGAATATCATGATATCCTTCAGCAGGACATTCTGGTTTTGGAGGTACAGTGGGTGTTGGTGGCTCTGTCGTAGGATACCCGCAATCAACTTCATCTTCCGGTCGACATTGTCTAGTAACAGGGTCAAAAAGTAGTCCTTCAGCGCATTGTCTTTCTGAAATGATTACGCCTTCACTACAAACGTAATATTTGGAGCAGTCCGCTGATAATGAAAAACATAATTTTCGTGCATTTACTGATTATTATAAGCAACAAATTTATGGTGGTCGATGCTTGGCACGATTAAATTTTGTGCACACTGAGTTTATGTAATTTACGAAGCTTACATTCATGGGGTATTTCATGAAATCCCTCAGCAGGACATTCTGGTTTTGGAGGTACAGTGGTTATTGGTGGCTCTGTCGTAGGATATCCGCAATCAACTTCATCTTCCGGTCGACATTGTCTGGTCACCGGGTCAAAAAGTAGCCCTTCAGCGCATTGTCTTTCTGAAATGATTACGCCTTCACTACAAACGTAGTATTTAGAGCAGTCAGCTGATAATGAAAAACATAAATGTCATACATATCCTGATCATTATAAGCAGCAAATTTGTGCCGGTCGATGCTTGGCACAATTAAATCTAGTACACACTACACACTTAGTTTATGTAATTTGTGTGATGCTTACATTCATGGGGAATATCATGATATCCTTCAGCAGGACATTCTGGTTTTGGAGGTACAGTGGGTGTTGGTGGCTCTGTCGTAGGATACCCGCAATCAACTTCATCTTCCGGTCGACATTGTCTAGTAACAGGGTCAAAAAGTAGTCCTTCAGCGCATTGTCTTTCTGAAATGATTACGCCTTCACTACAAACGTAATATTTGGAGCAGTCCGCTGATAATGAAAAACATAATTTTCGTGCATTTACTGATTATTATAAGCAACAAATTTATGGTGGTCGATGCTTGGCACGATTAAATTTTGTGCACACTGAGTTTATGTAATTTACGAAGCTTACATTCATGGGGTATTTCATGAAATCCCTCAGCAGGACATTCTGGTTTTGGAGGTACAGTGGTTATTGGTGGCTCTGTCGTAGGATATCCGCAATCAACTTCATCTTCCGGTCGACATTGTCTGGTCACCGGGTCATAAAGTAGTCCTTCAGCGCATTGCCTTTCTGAAATGATTTCCCCGTTATTACAAACGTAGTACTTGGAGCAGTCAGCTATCAACAAACAAAATAAATTTTTTCGTATATATTTGTTCGTAACAAGCGACAGAGATCTGAAAATCCACGCTTTGCACGATTCGTTTATGTAAAACTGACTTAATGCAATAAACGTAGTACATCAAGCGGTCGACTGATTTAAGAAAACATTTTTTTGTAATAAATCCAAACGTTACTAATTATTTTCTATGCATTGGTTGATCAATATAAGCAGCCAAGGTATGCTTAGTTTGCTTAAGTTTAGTGTACATTGAGTTTATGCAATGCGTGATGCTTACATTCATGGGGAATTTCATGAAACCCTTCAGCAGAACACTCAGGAATTGTAGGTTCATCAGTAGGGCCCGGATTTTCATGGAATGCATGTTTTTTTCCGTCCGTACAAATATGTTTATGTTTTGGATCTCAACCAATAATGTCCAGTTAAGCCTAAATTTTGTTTATGCACTAAAGAATAAATGCATA
>Ga0210040_10006714_pt1 | contig 14217 bp, 6 predicted proteins | sample CryGeyCG12114_NA_FD_185462 | JGI IMG/M metagenome (GOLD analysis project Ga0210040, IMG submission 185462) | Groundwater microbial communities from aquifer - Crystal Geyser CG19_WC_8/21/14_NA (SPAdes) (version 2) | ecosystem: Environmental > Aquatic > Deep subsurface > Groundwater | place: USA... | reverse complement strand
AGGCGAGACGTGCGTATACACAGTGTTGACAAACATGATGCGTAAGTATCCAGATTAAAAATTAGAGTTTGCTTTCTCATGTTCTTTAGTAAAAGTGGTTTGTTAAAAGCATCTCTGTGCAATTTCTCTAGGCTGTTTACTGCATGTGATTTGAATCAATCTCAATTGGATCATCAAAAAAGATCCTTTTGGTTTTTAGGAAGCAAAAACATTATTTTTACTTTGATAGACTCAATGGAATAATCTTGCTTGCCTTTCTTTCTTACATCTAATTGACATGAATCATTGTACTTGGATGAATCAAGCTGACACTGACGATATGTCCACATTGCTGTCCTATTGGCTTTTATCCAATAAAACTGTCCTCCCATGTCACAACAGATGTGAGGAAACTTTGTATTTGAAACCAGTTCGAAACATGAAGACGTTTTTTTTTTACCTAATATGTACTTTCTAACCAACATGAGCATCGTACACTCAATTCTGAATAAGTCAATCAGCTCAACTAACTGTTTATATTCAACATCAGGTCGTCAGTTTAGTAAGTACACTGCTAGTGTATTCGAAAGATCAAAAGCTTCTAAACGGCAACATAACATCATATACGGTTTGTTTTTCACTAAAGTTTCTAGAATTGGATATGAATGCGATACAAGAAAAGGTATACTCGATCCTTTGCCGACATCAAACATCCAATTATTTTTTCTCCTGTCTCATGTCATGGTTCGTAACATCTGGAAATGTCATGTTTATGATAAAGCGGACTGCTGGCTGACTGGCGACTCATACAGTCGTTGCCAAAGGTTCATATGTTACAGATAAATAGCTATTGACTATTGACGCAATTACACGCCGTATCACAGTTTTTCGGCAAAAAATGTTGTTACATTCTACCTGCAATACTTTCATACCGGCGTTGAAGTGATGCAATAAAAAAAGTCGGCTTCTGGGTTTTAAGTTTAAGTCGCAATTTTTTTCTCAGGATAAGAAACACAAAATCCAGTTTTTAAAATGTATTTACATATTTATATTCCTATTTCACGAATATCTTAATTCAGATCATGCATTACGTAATAAAAGAGACAATAAATCATCGAAGCAGGGAGTGTATACAAGTTTTTCATTTTAAATAATCCCAAGCAAGTCATAAATTCAACTTTCTCTTCTAATTACAATCCCGTCCCCGTGAATTTTTCGACTACTCCTAAAAATCATTAGTTTGCATTTACTGTTTAACATGCAGCCCAATTGCAATACTCTTGCAACAGTCAGTCAGCAACCCGGGTGCAATGTTTTGTCCAATGCGTTTAAATAAGAGAAGAAGAAGGGTGTCGGTTTTGCGAGTCCCGTGACGACTATATTCAACTGTGCATTTTTTAAGCTGTAACTGAAGCTGTTTTGTTTGGATGGTAATAGGGAAAAGAAGTTAGCAGGGAGCAAGTAAGCCCAACTAGAAAGTAAAACGAATGCATTGGATGGATCTATTTTCATCTCTGGAGAGTTGTTTTTGTCAGGGAAGATTCATTGATTTAAGGGTCGATTCGGAAACCCAACACCTGATGCCCGGCTGGAGTGCTATTTCTTTATTATTTTTCATTGCTCTTCTGTGCCTCATCCGTGGTGTAATATGCTATTGCTTTCCTTCCTAAGAAAGAAAGGGGGAGACGAAAGAACTATGCTCATCCACTGGTACAGTAGTGTAATAAGTTAGCCTTTGTTGTATGCGTTAGACAAGAAAAGAACGGCTTGTAATTCTTTTTTAGAATCTTTCTTCTGTTTTTCGTGAAAAATGCTTCCCCCGGGAAACAAGAGGATATTCTACAGTAGAAGTCGAAGGCATGACCATGTTTTTATGCACAGTAATGAATTGCTGCATCCATCTTTGATGGACTTTTTCTCACCCAACTCACCCTACCCTAATGCATACTTAGATTTCATCAACCAGCTTAATTCAATGCATTAGCAAAATTTCGAATGACTAGCGCAAATTTTTTTGTGAAAATAGCGTTTTTGCGAAGTAGTCGTTACAAAAGATCCTTTCCCTGCAGACAGATAAGGAAAACCAGGCTATTATGTAAACTATAAAAAGACTTGCAACTTGCATTTTTAACATGAGAGCTGCATTCTAAGCACGCGGTAGAAATAAGAAAACTAATTACTAAAGTGAGATGATTCTCATAAACTTAAGACTGAACAGCGCCATACAAAATGCCCCGTGCTTATCATTATTTTGAGCATGCCAGCCCTTCCGCCTTCACTAACTAAGAGCGCAAATTAAACGTACCCTATGCCAAGGTATATAGAATAGTATTTGTAGTACGAACGTACGCTACCCTATGTACCCTATGCTAGTCATCTACGACACCCTAGTACTAATTATTATACATCTCCATATTCCACTTAAAGAACAACTTCTTTTTCTTGTGAATTGCAAGGGTTCGCTTCGTTTTGCTCTTCTCAACTTAGTCCGTCCATTTTGAAGTGCTCGCATATTTTTCTGTATACGGCATCCTATTCACACTATTATTTTCAATAGGGATTAAGTGAAAGCAGCAAGTTCAACTATGATCTCACACTACCGACTCATAACCATGTATGGGATAAAATAATGTATGATGAAACGATACCACATGAGAACGGAAAGTCAAGACAAAACGATGACCGTGAGAAAATTTAATTTTTTTAGTCTTATCATGTTTGATGTGCAGGACAGGTAAATGTAACACAAACGGCGTAGTACAGTGGTGAAGACTGGAATGCTGTTGACAACTAGAGGTAGACAATGGAAGAAAAGAAGAAGACTGATGATGATGTGTAGATAGGACGATATGAGAATAGAAAAAGAACCATGTTGGACAACCAACAGCTGAGCTTTTGGCAGTTGGTATACATTATATGCCAGGAAGTTTATATTTATACATGCATGCATAGTTGAGTTAGAGTTTGAAACCCACAGATATAATGACAGTCAGAAAGTGATCGATCATGGAGGATGGACAGGAAGGACACGACATTGGACACTAGGGAACGTTTTCTCCATACAAACTATCTTTTGTGAGATATTTTTCCTCGCTTCTTTGAAGAAAAAATAGAATGTTATATCAGCTTCTGTTCTGCGCAATGTAAATACTTTGCTTGAATTTATTTAGTTTTATTCCAAGAATTTTATTGAGTTGTTTATAGAATCGTAATTAAAATTTTGTGACAAATATTCTGGCATAGGTTAGAGAGCTTGAGCCATTTATGGGAAATTTTTAGAAACAAAGCACTTTGAATTTTTTTGAACCGATAGCTTTAGCTTTGCCTACAATTCACTGCAGCACAAAAAAATACTACTATATAAAACTGGCAAGCATACACTGAACTTCCAGTGGCACATATTATGACGGTAAATTAGCGTTTAATCGTAAATTCTCAATATTGGAGTTACATTTATTCGTTATCGTTATTATGGTATTTCTAATAGTAATAGAAAAACCATTTAATATCTTCCACAATTACTGTTTTATTTAGCAGACAAGATTAATCAAGATAGTTGAGTTAGTTTAAACTTACTATAAAAGCACGAATCTTATTCAATCATAGTGCTGAAAGAACAAAATATTCCAACCAATTAACCGATATTTTACAGAGTCTCTAAATTCTACAAAGCTTTACGGCCAGTATCAAGAGAACTTAAAAAGAAAACAAGAAAATTAAGAAAACGACTTCAACCAATGGCAGAAGCCTAAACGTTCAAACTTGACAGTAAGGACGCTATCTGTTCTACGCATGTGTCTAGTTCAGTGCAATTCATACTAATCAACTCCAATATGTGAATAATTTTTATTGTTGTTAACTAACTAACCAAACTAAGTTTTAAAACGGTCTAAGGCATGCAAATAAATGTAAATCAAGAACGCATTATTAATTATCTAATTATGATATACTAATGTGCCATCCGAATTTTTTGACTGAATCATTTGTGAAGATGGTTCGTTCTTAACATAGATATTGATTTTCCCAATTTGAAATTTTGAAAAGAACTTTTAATATAAATTAAATTCAATGTAAAGGCAGATTCGTGATAGATTAAAAGAAACTATATTGTAGAAAACATTTATAAGGTACGATATAATCGGCAAGATAAATTAAGCCGATTAAGTGTTAAAGTGAATTATCATTTATGTACTGATGTGTTTAGCAGAATACTCTATAAAAGTGTATTTAAAAAAATCTACGATCGATCTTACGTACTTATTTAGAAATAAAACATATCTAAATAATGTTTTAAGTTAGTGGTATCTAGTATCAGACGTAGACATAAAATATTTTAACAAAGGAAAATCTAACAAAATAAATTTGGTTTAAAGTTGAAACAATGTAGGATTTCGATACTAAAATGAAAGAGTGTGAAAAAATGAATAAATGAAGGGAGAGTTACAGTGTGCACAGTGTCGTCGGCGTGACATGAGTTGTAAACTTTGAACCCCAACCCTATAATTTAGTAATGCCTAATGCTTTGTTAATTTGAATCTGAAAATCTGAATTGCGAGTCCACCTAGTGGCAAAACGGAATGATTCATTTGTTTAAATTTTGTGTAACTTTGTAAATTTTATAAACTCGAATTTCAGATGGATATATTATATATTTATCATATTTATTCATTTTTTAACGACCTAACTTTAAAAATAACAGTTTATTTGTTATTGCCACTGAAATAAACCAAAACTTTAATTCAATTTGCTTTTTATTGGCCAATCAATATACGACATTCTTAAATGATGGTTAAAGATGCGTTTCTTGGTATTAATTCCTTGCTTAACAGTACATGATAACCTTGTGCATTGTTTCGTTTGCAAAATGCGATTACAAAGCTTGCTAACGTCATTTGCTCTTGTGAAGCTCTGGCCCAAGTGATAGCTAACTATTTAATGTACTGCGACTACGCAATATGCATTAAAGAATTCTGTAAGACGAAAAATTGGCACAATGGACTGTAAAATACAAAAAAGATGACTTTTATAGCATACAAACGACCATGAATGAAACATTTGGCTCCAACGTTCATCCATGTATTGCCATTTATTTAGCGTGCAATACTTAGTAGCAAATATCTGGAAAAAATTTAAGTTAACGTTTAATTGTAAATTTTAAACACAATTGATCTGCTTTCTTTCTAGAAAAAGTTGTTGAAGTGTGTTCAATGTTTGTGAATAATGTGCAAACAGGCCGCAAATAAATTTAATTGAAATGAAATTTAGGAAAAGATTACTCTTGATCTGTTTTAATTTAGTCATATTATGGGACATTGGAGAAGGTAAGAGATATTATTTTTAGCCTAAAAAAGATAATTTTGCACGTCCTACATTGATTTGCTTGTAATTTGTCAATGCTGAAATAGTACAATGTGACCGCGAAGCCAAAATTCGGATGGTAGACGGCATGAAAAATTGCTCAATTAGGAAAAACTAAATTTTTAAAACAAATCTTTTTTCTTAATTTCAGTTATTCGACTTGCATTTCTAACACTTTTTTAAGTCTAATATCTCATGCCTGTTTTGGTTTTTTGTGAAAGAGGCTATGCATAAATATTTTTGAAAATTATTTTTTGGTTTTGCTTTCTCAATTATTTTATCACATATTTCCAAACAGTAAACAGGGTTATTTGCTTGAAAACCAATTAACAAATGTGCCGTACATTGATGTTTTGTAAGATTGAATTTAACATTTAGCGTAAGTGTTGCTTCGTAGTCCATGCATTTTTTGCATAAATACTATAGTAATTTTGTTAAGGAAGGAAATTAGTAGTGGAAGTTTGCACTTGCGTCACGGAATATTTATGGACGAACTAACATAACGTCAGTCATTTACTTGTTGTTAACAACACATCGTAAACTCTTTTCTACTGGACGAATCGATGCATGGGAACATTTAATTTAAATGCTATACTGATATTATTTCAAAGGCGGCGTCAACACCCCAAAACTAAAATGCAAATGCAAAAAAAATGATGCGAGTAAAGTTAGGATTGTAAGAAATTGTTCTCCAAAAGCAACGCTATCAAAACCACCGAAGATTATAAACAGAGGCTTGGGAGCCAATTCTCAGAAAACACAAAAGGCTGATGAAAGACTAAAATTAGGCGACTTGTCGGCACTAGCGACATCTTGTTCTGAATTGGGCCAAACTCAGGCTATAAAAGGCAACTGTTGGGGATACTTATTCTGCCGAACTGACTTCGAAACGGGCAAAAAAAAGTATGATGTTGCTTTGTGTGATAATAACGAAATGTATGATGACATCCTACATGACTGTGTAGCACAAAACAAGCTCAGCTTAGGGTCTGTCTGTAATAAAAACAAAGCAAAATCAACCGGTGAGTAAAAAAATACTAATTGCGATTGCAAACAATATGATTTATTTAATACTTTAAAGTAATTCATTCTGTTCGTAATGCAGATTCAGAGAAGGGTAAAAAAGCTCCTGCACGAAACGCTCCACAATCAGCAACTGAAGAACTAAAAACCAAAGATTCCAAAAGTAAAACACATTTTAAGATTTGCTTTTGACAACTTTATAGGAAAAGCTTTATGAGTTTTTTATGGAAGAAATAATTGGATAATTTGTTTTATAGCAAAAAAACCATTCAGAAATGTTGGAAGATCCCTTGGTTCATCTGCTAGTAGTAGCAGTAGTGTATCAAGCTCAAGCAGCTCAAATTCTTCTCCTTCAACAAGTATTTTGAATATTTTTATGATTTACAGCAGTCTATTAAGTTCAGTCATTTACAATTAAAATTGAAATTTATTTTCAATTTACAGACACAAATTTTAACAGTGCCAAGTCAAAGGATGGTACAGCTAGTGCAACTAGCAATGCCCACAGCTCCGGTTCTCCTACATCAGGTGATGCTTCTGTATAGTTTTAGGAAAGGATGAATGGATGATATTTTGTTACTGATTAGTTTAATTTCCTGATTTATAGATTACAGTAGTGTTGTATCAAAAGATGGCAAGTCACGGGCTACCAGCTACTCATATAGCTCGGGTTCTAATTCTGGTATCCATTTCAAAGCTGTTTCCCGCATATTGTTTTGCAAAAAATACAATTTATACTGAAAATCATTCTTTTCTTTCAGGCAGTAGCGCTAGTGCCCATGCAAATGCAATCGCGAATTCAAATGCTAATGCAAACGCAAAATCTAATAGCAATTCCTATAGCTCTAGTTCGGGCTCTAGCAATCAGAGATCCCGTATGTGCCTATTAAATTTTTTTACTGCCTGCAGTTTGTGGTTGCGCAAATTAAGCAATTGAAGAATCTTATAAAAAATCAGTTTCAGGATCTTCCGGAGTGAATTCCAAAATGAGTGGATCATCGCAAAAAGCCGGCTCAAGCTCGGACGGTGAAGCAAATGAACAACGAGCTATTTCGAGAATAGATACTTCTGATGCTTCAGAAAAACGAAGAAGTGGTATGAATCAACAGACACATATAGTTATTTGTTGTTATAAAAGATATTAAATATTGGATGAATCACTTGGAGTAGAATGGAAAGTTCGAGGCTCACCGTCTGATATCCCAGACTCATTTCGTTTTAAACCTGATCAGAGGTATAGAGAGGAGCAAGTGAATTACAAGGAAGAATTTCATATAGGTGACTGCAGCGTAACATTCTTTACGCAATTTATAAATAATAATTATTATTATTACTATTTATCTGCAATTTTTACATAAATCCGAAAAGGCTGGGGCGAGGGATCTAGAGATGGAGCACCTGTGATAAGAGAACGAGCTGAAATGGAAACTGATGTGAGAAATACTGAAAAAAAGCGGGTTGTTTTTGACGACGCAAAATATGGTATATTTCATTACTAATATGAGTTTAGTCTGTATTCATACGCTAGTCAGAGAAAGCGCAGTCAGTAAAAGAAAAATTCTCTAGGTTGGAAAAATGGCGGTTCATCATCAGGGTCCCAAAGTTCATCTTCCATGACTAAAGCTCAGATGGAAATGAGAAATGCACTAAACCAACAAAGGGAAAACCAAAGGCTAGAAGAAGCCAACTTTGGTATGTACTACCTTTCATAATGTTAAATGTTAAGCCGGACTACGAGAGTATTCAATTAACAAATTTGATATGTTTCCATCTTATTTAAGGATGGAAAAACGGAGAAGCATATGAAGCAGGATCCTCTTCTAGCTCAATGACAAAAGCTCAAATGGAAATGCGTGATGCTTTGCGTAAATCCAAAGGGAACCAGGGAACTTTAGACGACGCCAATTTTGGTAACTAAATACAAATGCTAGTAAGAAAGCAAGAAATGAGTTTCTTGGTTCCTAAAAATCTATGCATGTAATCATTGTATGCTATTACAAAGGCTGGAAAAACGAAGAATACTCTGGTTCTCAGGGCTCTTCGGGTTCAAGTTCAATGACAAAAGCTCAAATGCAGATGAGAGATGCTTTGCGCAAAGCTGATGAAAAGGACGGCAAATTGGATGATGCAAATTTCGGTTAGTCCAGCAATAATCATGTTAGATGTTCAAAAATTGAACAGCTAAACTACTGTTTGTCATGCTAGGCTGGAAACAAGGGGAATACAGGGGATCAGGAGGTCCAAGTTCAAGTTCCATGTCCAAAACCCAAATGGAAATGAGAGAAACTCTAAGAAGAGCTGGGGAAGGAGATGCTCAAATAGAGGACGCTGATTTTGGTAATTTAAATTATTCCAACTTGGCTGGATGAAAAAAAAAATTATGGAAACTTTGTGTATTCATTTTACGTTCTTCACTACTCAGGTTGGAAACAGGGAGAATATAAAGGATCTCACGGTTCCTCAAGCTCCATGTCAAAGGCGCAAATGGAAATGCGAGAAACTTTAAGAAGAGCTGGAGAGGGAGATACCCAGATTGAGGACGCTAATTTTGGTATTTTCGAATGCTTTTAGTAAAATAAAAAATTAGTTGGAAATTCATTTATTTTTTATTACAAAGGTTGGAAGCAAGGAGAATACAGCGGATCCCAAGGCTCTTCTGGAAGCTCGATGTCTAGAGCACAAATGGAGATGAGAGAAACTTTACGCAGAGCTGGGGAGGGAGATTCGAAGATTGAAGACGCTAATTTTGGTGCAAACACAGAGAAATGCTTTTGTGAAAATTCCTCATTTTTATCGAATTTAACATTTCGAATACTGAATAGGATGGAAACAAGGAGACTATAGTAAATCTGGATCATCTGGCTCTAGTTCTATGTCGAAAGCGCAAATAGAAATGCGGGACACATTACGCAGAGCTGGGGAAGGGGATACTAAGATTGAGGACGCTAATTTCGGTACATTAAAATCAATATATTTTATTTCATAGTTGAATAGAAAAATTATAATAATTTAATTTGACAAAGGCTGGAAACAAGGAGATTATAGTGGATCTACTGGCGGCTCAAGCTCCATGTCCAAAGCGCAAATGGAAATGCGAGAGAGTTTACGCAGGGCGGGAGAAGGGGACAAGAAACTCGAGGACGCTAATTTTGGTACATTAAAATCAATAAATTTTATTTCATAGTTGAATAGAAAATTATAATAATTTAACTTGACAAAGGCTGGAAACAAGGAGAGTACAGTGGATCTAATGGCGGCTCAAGCTCCATGTCAAAAGCTCAAATGGAAATGAGAGAAAGTTTACGCAGGGCCGGAGAAGGGGACAAGAAACTTGAGGACGCTAATTTTGGTACATTAAAATCAATAAATTTTATCTCATAGTTGAATAAAAAATATAATAGTTCAATTTGACAAAGGCTGGAAACAAGGAGAGTACAGTGGTTCTACCGGTGGCTCAAGCTCCATGTCAAAAGCTCAAATGGAAATGCGAGAAAGTTTACGCAGGGTCGGAGAAGGGGACAAGAAACTCGAGGACGCTAATTTTGGTACATTAAAATAAAGAAATTGTATTTCATAGTTGAATAGAAAATTATTTAAACTTAAATTTGACAAAGGCTGGAAACAAGGAGAACACAGTGAATCTACTGGTGGCTCAAGTTCTATGTCAAAAGCTCAAATGCAAATGCGAGAGACTTTACGCAGGGCCGGAGAAGGGGACAAGAAACTCGAGGACGCTAATTTCGGTAATTTTTAACGTTATTTGATTAGCCAAAAAAGACTTTTTAATTCATGAAATTATGTTATCCAGGTTGGAAACAAGGGGACTACAGTGGATCTACTGGTGGCTCAAGCTCTATGTCAAAAGCTCAAATGGAGATGCGAGAAAGTTTACGCAGGGCCGGAGAAGGGGACAAGAAACTTGAGGACGCCAATTTTGGTACATTAAAATTAAAAAAATTTTATTTCATAGTTGACTAGAAAATGATATCAATTTAATTTTGCAAAGGCTGGAAACAAGGAGAGTACAGTGGATCTACTGGCGGCTCAAGCTCCATGTCCAAAGCGCAAATGGAAATGCGAGAGAGTTTACGCAGGGCCGGAGAAGGGGACAAGAAATTGGAGGACGCTAATTTTGGTAATTTTTAACGTTATTTGATTGACCAAAAAAGACTTTAATTCATTAAATTATGTTATCCAGGTTGGAAACAAGGAGAACACAGTGAATCTACTGGCGGCTCAAGTTCTATGTCAAAAGCTCAAATGCAAATGCGAGAGACTTTACGCAGGGCCGGAGAAGGGGACAAGAAACTCAAGGACGCTAATTTCGGTAACTTTCAACGTTATTGGATTAGTCAAAAAAGACTTTTTAATTCATGAAATTATGTATCCAGGTTGGAAACTAGGGGACTACAGTGGATCTACTGGTGGCTCAAGCTCTATGTCAAAAGCTCAAATGGAGATGCGAGAAAGTTTACGCAGGGCCGGAGAAGGGGACAAGAAACTTGATGACGCCAATTTTGGTACATTAAAATTAAAAAAATTGTATTTCATAGTTGACTAGAAAATGATATCAATTTAATTTTGCAAAGGCTGGAAACAAGGAGAGTACAGTGGATCTACTGGCGGCTCAAGCTCAATGTCGAAAACGCAAATGGAAATGCGGGACACATTACGCAGAGCTGGGGAAGGGGACAAGAAACTGGAGGACGCTAATTTTGGTATTTTGTACTTTTTTATGCAAATAGGATACAAAAATTTCCCTTATGATTCCGCAGTACGAAATTTCAGTAAAATAATCATTTTTTATTATTCGGTTCTTAGGTTGGAAAAATACCAATTATGGCGACGTAAAAAACCCATCCTCGGATTCCATGACGCAAGCACAAATAAAGATAAGAGATGCTCTACGTAAATCTGAAGGAAGTCAAGCTAAATTAGAAGAGGCTCACTTTGGTGAGAATCGAGAACCTTAAAAAAATTATGCTGCGGGCAGCTATTTTTCTAGTTTAGAAGAACTAACTAAGCGCTTAACCTTTACTTTACAACTACAGCCGTATAAGACAGTATCATTAATGTATTTCAGGATGGGGAGACGAGGGGGATCGGACACAAGACCAAGCTTCAAGTTATGTGGAAAAAGAGGCAGGCTCAAAACGAAATTATTTCAGCAATGTTGATAGACAACGACCAAAGATAGAAGAGGCGCATTTCGGTACTTTTTTAATGACATATTTTATGCGAGCTTTAATTGAAACAAGACAGTAAAATTCTCTTTTTTTGCCAATTCAGCTTGGGGAGACAGTCCTGCACAATCAGAATACTCCGGTTCAATATCCAATTCTCAGTCGGCGTTGCGGCAGAAAAATCAAACTGCTCAGAAACCAAAAGTTGAAGAGGCTAAGTTTGGTAAGGAAATGAATACATTTTAATTTAGTTCATTTCACTATATGTATCGCAATAGCGAGTAATTCTTTACTGTTTTTCCATTCAAGGTTGGAATGGAGGATGGAAACAAAGACACTCTAGTTCTAAATCATCTAAACTCCAAGAATCCAATATTGGTAAGTAATTCGTGTGATGGTATCACGGAATTAGGACTACTGACAATGAGTACTGACTTTTAAAGTTGATGCAAACGGCATCTAGAGTTAGCTTGTGAAACTAATGCGTTTGTGTCTCAATCTCAATTGGATGGGTGGAAATAATTGAAACCTAGATATAAACTTGAAAAAAAATGAAATTGGAAAATGATGATTGAAATGGTTACAGGGAAACAAAAAACTATTAGTAAGGTAAACCTTACAATGTATAATCTTGTGCGATATTTTTAATTTCATTAGGTTGGGGTAAAGAAAACCCCTTGTGGCGAGCAGAGCACAATTACACGACTGAAAAGCAAGACAATTTCGGTAAATTAGGACACGAATAAATATGTTGAAAATATAATAAAGGTTGATAGACAATGAACATTTATGTACTCGTTTTTAACTAAAATTAAAATTGTATTGCCGCAGCCTGGGAAAAAGACGGAGTGGGTAGTTTCACTGCACATTCTCCATCAGCCAAAAACCGACCCAGCAGTTCTCCTTATGATCCAATTGGTGTTCCAACATTACAAAAGACGCATATAGGTATAATAAAATATACATTTGAAAAAAAATAGCACACACCAAACACAAAGTTTCGGCTTTTCAAAGTATTTGTTTTCTAAAAATAGATGCCGGTAAATATGAAGAATATGACTACGAGGTTCCAAATACGCCAGAAAAATCGGCTGAAACGGATAATGCAACAATGGGAGACCCAACCACGACGACGGAAAAAACTCAAATTGAAGAATCTGATGGTAAATAAAATATTCAATAGCTTTCACAAGATGACAAGATGTTTACAAAATTTTATGATTTTATTAAAGACTAGTGAAAGGACCAATTTTGCCAGGGTGTGTATGTTTCAATGACGCACTGATTTAGCATAGTGACACACTGATAACAGTATGACTAGTTCTAACAAATTAATACAATCATGACGACTAACTGATTTGGCATTGGTGTACACACCTAAATTAAATATACAGGACATACAATTTTATATAAACCCATGATATTACAATATTGACTTTTTTTCAATGCAAGTAGTCCAAAATTGTCAATGTTGAGGGCAGAATTGATTCACACATGCTGCAAACAAATTGTGTCTCTATAAATGTATATGTTGAAAGTTTGATAGTACTTTTTACCGCTAAGGATTACTGCATGGAGGTCTGTAAAAATCTACATGGGGTATCATGGTCTCTCGATGAAATAAGGATAGGTCAATTTTGAAAAACCGAAACATAATTTAACTAAGAACAAAAAAATCCCAAAGGAAGTTCGTAATCAAGAGCAAAACTTAAACACCGTATAGAATCTATCATCAGTAATATGTGATTCTAGAGCTTTGTAAAAGTATGTAATAATAGTATTCAATTCACCTTGTTGAAGGCAAAAGCAGGAGGATTAAAATTGAAGGATTTTCTCTCAGAAAATACTATGAAACAGGATATAAATGAAAGCACACAGACTACTCCCTCTGAACAACAGTTACTAACTGAGAACTTAGCTAGAAAAATCCGATCTAAACATGTAAACGTTACATAATTTTGTGGATTCAGATTACAATGAGTACAGTTCATGCTGACGAGACAAAATCCCAAAGTCGATTTTTAAAGGGTGAATCCTTAATCGAATAAACTACGAACTACTGCAATGCTAACTTCTACAATACACCTAACAACTCCAAAACCAATACCAATGACCGCTAATTTTTTTGTAATTGTTTTCCACCTAGACCAAAAGAATCAGCCTCAAGCCAACGGATCAGCTAACTTTCAGGCCGGATCTTCTACATCTGGAGGAAAAGTGCCTAAAACTAGTATACACAAACACAAGTTTTTTCAAATCTTTTTGCCATTTAGCCCTAACTTACGTAAATTTGTTTATTGTGCGTCATACGTTCAGGTACAGAAATAAAGTTTTATCCTGAAGAAACATCAACTATTGCTCCCAGCAAGCCTACTCCACCGGAGGAATCAAACGAAGCTTATGTGGATGCAGAATTTTTTCCTGATGAACAAAAAACAACTACTGCTCCTCCAACTACCCCACTGCCAACTACTGCTGCTTCAACTACTCCACCAGCAACTACTGCTGCTTCAACTACTCCACCACCAACAACTGCTGCTTCAACTACTACACCTCCGACTACTGCTGGTTCAACTACTCCACCTCCGACTACTGCTGCTTCAACTACTCCACCACCTACTACTGCTGGTTCAACTACTCCACCACCAACAACTGCTGCTTCAACTACTCCACC
>Ga0210040_10006713_pt1 | contig 14219 bp, 9 predicted proteins | sample CryGeyCG12114_NA_FD_185462 | JGI IMG/M metagenome (GOLD analysis project Ga0210040, IMG submission 185462) | Groundwater microbial communities from aquifer - Crystal Geyser CG19_WC_8/21/14_NA (SPAdes) (version 2) | ecosystem: Environmental > Aquatic > Deep subsurface > Groundwater | place: USA... | reverse complement strand
GCTGGCTGCTATGTGTCCGGCGACCTGTGGCCCGCGACAAACGGGCCCTTTCTGCCACGCCGAACCGTATCAGAAGAGCGAGCATCGCAATGACTTCACGCGACAAACATGACCGGATGGCGAATGCGATCCGCTTCCTGTCGATAGATGCGGTTGAAAAAGCAAATTCCGGCCATCCCGGCTTGCCGATGGGCGCGGCTGATATCGCGACCGTTCTGTTCGGACGCTATCTTCGCTTCGATCCGCAAAACCCGAACTGGCCGAACCGCGACCGCTTCATCCTGTCGGCCGGTCACGGCTCCATGCTTTTGTATTCGGTGCTTTATTTGGCCGGCTACGAGGACATGACGATCGATGAGATCAAGAATTTCCGCCAGCTTGGCGCGAAAACGGCCGGTCATCCGGAGTACAAGCATGCCGACGGCATCGAAACGACGACCGGCCCGCTTGGGCAGGGCTTTGCCAACTCGGTCGGCTTCGCCATCGCAGAGCGCCACCTCAACGCCGCCTACGGCGACGATCTCGTCAACCACTACACTTATGCCCTGGTGGGCGACGGCTGCCTGATGGAAGGCATCAGCCAGGAAGCGCTGACGCTGGCCGGCCATCTCAAGCTTTCCAAGCTGATCGTGTTTTGGGATGACAACCGCATCTCCATCGATGGCGCGATTTCGCTGACCGATTCCACCGACCAATGCGCGCGCTTTGAGGCCTCGGGCTGGCACACGCAGCGCATCGACGGCCATGATCCGGAAGCCATCGCGCAGGCGATCGAGGCGGCCCAGGCCGCCGACCAGCCGAGCTTCATTGCTTGCCGCACCACGATCGGCTTTGGTGCGCCGACCCGCGCCGGCACCAGCAAGGCGCATGGTTCGCCGCTGGGCGCAGAAGAAATCGCCGGCACTCGCAAGGCGCTGAACTGGAATTCCGAGCCCTTCGTCGTGCCATCTGATGTGCTCGACGCCTGGCGCTTGGCAGGCCTCAACTCCGCGAAGTCGTGCAAGGCATGGCAAGAACATTTCAACACGCTTGATGCCGAGTTGAAGGGTGAGTTCGAACGCCGCTTCCGTGGCGAGCTGCCGGCCGGCTTCGACGAAGCCATCATCGAATACAAAAAGAAGCTTTCGGCCGAAAAGCCGAAGGTCGCAACGCGCAAGTCGTCCGAAATGGCGCTTGAGGTCATCAACGGCGTTGTGGCGGACACGCTGGGCGGTTCGGCCGATCTCACCGGCTCCAACAACACCAAGACCAGCCAAACCAAGCCCTTGTCGGCGGACGATTATTCCGGCCGCTATATTTATTATGGCATCCGTGAGCACGGAATGTGTTCGGCCATGAACGGTATCGCCCTACATGGTGGCGCTATCCCTTATGGCGGCACCTTCCTTACCTTCTCGGATTACGCCCGTCCGGCCATGCGCCTTGCTTCGCTGATGCATATCCGCGTCGTGTTCGTGATGACGCATGACTCGATCGGGCTTGGCGAAGACGGCCCGACCCACCAGCCGGTGGAACATGTGGCCGCGCTGCGTTGCATTCCGAACCATTACGTGATGCGCCCGGCGGATGCGGTGGAAGCCGTGGAATGCTGGCAGGCTGCGTTACATTCGCAATCGACGCCCTCGACCCTGGCGCTTACCCGCCAGAACCTGCCGACGCTGCGCACGGAGCATACGGACGAAAACAAGTCTGCGCGTGGTGCCTATGAACTTGCCGGAAACGACGAAGCTCAGGTGACGATCTTTGCAAGCGGTTCGGAAGTCGAAATCGCGCTGGACGCTTATGCCAAGCTGAAAAGCGAGGGTGTTGCCGCCCGTGTCGTGTCCGTGCCCTGCATGGAGCTGTTTGCGGAGCAGAGCGAAGAATATCAGCGCGCCATCATTGGCACGTCACCTGCGAAAATCGCGATCGAAGCTGGCATACGCCAAGGCTGGGATCATTTGATTGGGTCCGACGGCATCTTTATCGGCATGAAGGATTTCGGCGCCAGCGGGAAGATCGAGGAACTCTATCCGCATTTTGGCATCACGGCCGACGCTGCCGTGGAAGCGGCCAAGACGCGGCTCGCTTAAGCTGACGCGCCTGGTTTGATCGCCTGATCGACTTTATTTGGGAGAGTGGAATGACTGTTAAAGTTGCCATCAACGGGTTCGGTCGCATTGGCCGCAACATTCTTCGTGCGATTCATGAAAGCGGCCGCAGCGACATCGAGGTCGTGGCGATCAACGATCTCGGACCGGTGGAAACCAACGCGCATTTGCTGCGCTTTGATTCCGTTCACGGCAAATATCCCGGCAAGATCGAGGTGGACGGCGACTTCCTCGTGGTTGACGGCAAGCGCATCAAGGTCACCGCCGTGAAGAACCCCGCCGAGCTGCCGCATGGCGAACTCGGTGTCGACATTGCGCTGGAATGCACGGGCATCTTCACGTCCAAGGAAAAGGCGTCCGCCCATCTTCAGGCGGGCGCAAAGCGGGTGATCGTTTCGGCACCCGCCGACGGCGCGGATCTGACCGTGGTTTACGGCGTCAACCACGACAAGCTGACCAAGGACCACATCGTCATTTCCAATGCGTCCTGCACCACGAACTGCCTGGCGCCGGTGGCCTATGTGCTGCACCAGGCTGTCGGCATCCAGAAGGGCTTCATGACGACGATCCACTCCTATACGGGGGATCAGCCGACGCTCGACACGATGCACAAGGATCTCTATCGCGGCCGTGCTGCCGCCTTGTCGCAGATCCCGACCTCGACCGGTGCCGCCAAGGCCGTGGGCCTCGTGCTGCCCGAGCTCAAGGGCAAGCTCGACGGTTCCTCGATCCGCGTGCCGACCCCGAACGTCTCCGTGGTCGACCTGAAGTTCGTGGCCTCGCGCAACACCACCGTGGCCGAGATCAACGAGGCCGTCACGGCTGCCGCCAATGGTCCGCTTAAGGGCGTGCTGGCGGTGACCGACCAGCCGAACGTGTCGATCGACTTCAACCACGATCCGCATTCGTCGACCTTTGCGCTCGACCAGACCAAGGTTTTGGAGGGCAACTTCGTGCGTATCCTGGCTTGGTACGACAACGAATGGGGTTTCTCCAACCGCATGTGTGATACGGCCGTCGCCATGGGGAAGCTGATCTAAGCACCCGGTAATCATCGAAGAAAAAAGCGCCCGACCTTCATTCGGGCGCTTTTTTCGTTCAGCAGCGTGCGCGCAACAGGTACAAGGCTGTTGCGGCATGAAGCGCAGGTCAACGGGGAGGGTTGCTGCTTTGCGCCGTTCAAGACGGCCGTGCCTGAAGGCGCTTGCTGAAAGGGGATTGGATGCTGGACGCGGTTTATGTTGTTACCCTGACCGCCACACTGCTTGTGCTGGTTGCAGCCTTTTCCAGCCTGCTGTCCTTGCGCTTTGGCGCTCCGCTTCTTCTGCTTTTCCTCGGCATTGGCTTGCTTGCTGGTGAAGACGGGCTTGGTTTGAGCTTCAGCAACTCGGCCGCCGCCTATTTCATCGGCAGCTTGGCGCTGGCCATTGTTTTGTTCGATTCCGGTTTCGGAACACCAATCTCCACTTTCCGCATGGCGGCGGCACCAGCGCTGACCCTGGCCACGGTGGGCGTTGTGCTCACCACCGCGATCTTTGCCCTCGGCGCCCATTTCATTCTTGATTTGTCTGGTTTGGAAGCGTTGCTTCTCGGATCGATCGTTGCGTCCACTGATGCGGCTGCCGTGTTCTTTTTGCTTCGCATCGGCGGCATCAACATCCGCGACCGGGTGCGCTCGGCGCTTGAGGTGGAATCGGGCGCCAACGATCCCATGGCGATCTTCTTGACCATTGCCGTGGTCGAGCTTCTGAGCAGCGGCGCCGGAATGGACGGCATCGGTCTTGGTCTTGCGGTCGACTTCCTGATGCAGATGGGCGTGGGCTTCGTGGCCGGTTTGCTCGGCGGCGTCCTGATTGTCGCTCTGATCAACCGTTTGAAGCTCGACCGCGGTCTTACGCCGATCTTCACCATCGCGCTCAGTCTTTTGGTGTTTTCCTTGACAGGCGCGTTGCAGGGCAGCGGCTTCCTGGCCGTGTATGTCGCCGGTCTTTACGCCGGCAACCGCAGCATCCGTGCCGAAGCCACCATTCGCCGCTTCAATGATGGTCTGACCTGGTTGGCGCAGATCATCATGTTTCTTGTGCTGGGGCTGCTTGCAACGCCATCGCAGTTTCCCGCGATCCTCCTGCCCGCGCTCGGCTTGGCGCTGTTCCTGATTTTTGTTGCACGTCCTATAGCCGTGTGGCTTTGCCTTTTGCCGTTCAACTTCCACCGTGCTGAAACGGCGTTTCTGTCATGGGTCGGTTTGCGCGGCGCGGTTTCCATTCTGTTGGCGATTGTGCCGGTGCTTGGCGATCTTGAAAACGGCGAGCTTTTTTTCAACGTCGTGTTCATCATCGTCCTTGTGTCGCTGCTTGTGCAGGGCTGGACGATCGGGCCGGTGGCGCGGTGGCTCGGGCTGATTGTGCCGGCGCATGTCGGGGCCATCGACAAGGTCGAGCTGGAGCTGCCCGGCACGGCGCATCATGAGCTTCTGGTGTATCGTGTGGTTGCAGGTAGCCCAGTGGCCAAAGGCGAGCGCGTTCCCCGCTGGGCTCGACCATCCCTGGTGATCCGCGACGGCCAGTCCATGCGCTTCCAGTATGCCGGCCGGCTGCGCGCCAATGATTACGTTTATCTGTTCATCCATCAGCGTTATCCACGCCTGCTGGACCGGTTGTTTGCCAGCCCCGCCATTCTTGAAGGCGATGATGCCGAGTTCTTCGGCGCTTTTGCCGTGGACGGTTCACGCCCCGCCACGGAACTGCAGGCGGCTTACGGCCCAACCCTGAGCGATGCCGAACAGGCGATGACGGTCAGCGAGTTGATGACATCGCGACTTGGTGGGCGCGCGGAATATGCCGATCGCGTGCCGATGGGTCCTGTTGACCTCATTGTGCGCGATCTCGATGAGGATGGCCGTATCCAGACCGTGGGGATTTCGCTCGAGCCTGAAACGCGGTCGCCCAACATTCCCGCTTTTTTCAACTTGCGCGAGATCAAGGCGTCCATCTCGGAAATCTGGAAGAAGCGCCGCGCTTCCTCATTCGAGCCCGCGCCGCTTGCCGATGCGGATACAACCGTCGTCGAGAGCAGCGCAGCGAATCCGTCTTCTTCAATCGATTTTGCAGCGGATGCCGCTTCCTCCAACGCTTGCGCCGCGCCGTCCCATGCGGTCTATTCCGCGCAGCAAGCAGAACAGGGAGTTCACGGAATGGCGGCTTTTCGGACGCTGGACGACGTCGATGTCAAAAACAAGCGCGTGCTTGTTCGCGTTGATCTCAACGTGCCCATGCAGGACGGCAAAGTCAGCGACACGACGCGCATCGAGCGCATCAAGCCGACGATTACCGAACTTGCCGAGAAGGGTGCGCGCATCATTTTGCTCGCGCATTTCGGCCGACCCAAAGGCGCGCCGGACGCGCAATATTCCTTGAAGCCGATCGCGGAAGTCGCCGCTGGCATCCTTGGTCGTCCGGTTGCCTTTGTGGACGATTGCATCGGCGAAAAGGCGGAAGCTTCTTCACAGGCCATCCAGGGCGGCGACATCCTTCTTTTTGAGAACACGCGCTTCCATAAAGGCGAGGAAAAGAACGATCTGGAGTTTGCCCAAGCCTTGGCGAAGTCCGGCGACATCTTCGTCAATGACGCCTTTTCAGCCGCCCATCGCGCCCATGCCTCGACGGAAGGCTTGGCGCATCTTTTGCCAGCCTATGCCGGCCGCACCATGCAGGCGGAACTGGATGCGCTGGAAAAGGGGCTCGGCTTGCCGCAAAAGCCGGTGGTGGCAATCGTCGGTGGCGCCAAGGTTTCCACCAAGATCGATCTTCTGCAGAACCTTGTCGGCAAGGTTGATGCGCTGGTGATCGGAGGCGGTATGGCCAACACTTTCCTCGCCGCTCAGGGGGTGAATGTCGCCAAGTCGTTGTGCGAGCATGACCTTGCCGAAACGGCGCGCGCGATCCTGGCCGCTGCCGAACAATCCGGCTGCGCCATCGTGTTGCCGACCGACGCCGTTGTAGCGCGCGAGTTCAAGGCGAACGCTGCCAGCGAGGTCGTGTACGTGGATCGGGTTCCTCAGGACGCGATGATCCTGGACGTCGGTCCGGATACGGTGCAGGCGGTCAACGCCTGGATCGACAAGGCCAAGACGCTGGTCTGGAATGGGCCGATGGGCGCTTTCGAGATTGCGCCGTTCGACAAGGCGACGGTCGCTGCGGCAAAGCACGCTGCCGAGCGCACGAAATCAAACGGTCTTGTGTCGATCGCCGGTGGCGGGGACACGGTGTCGGCGCTCAATCACGCCGGCGTTGAAGACGGCTTCACCTATGTGTCCACGGCCGGCGGCGCCTTTCTGGAGTGGATGGAAGGCAAGGATTTGCCAGGTGTGCTGGTTCTGAAACAGGCTTGAACGGCCGGGCTGAGCGCTCGAGCGGCAAGTTCCGAGCGCTCGTGCCTGCCTAAACCGATTTAGGAAAGTTTAATCGGTTCAAGCATTTACAGCTTAGTTCCCCTGCCGACACGCTTCTGATATGGCCATCCCAGCTCATCAGGAGGACATAATGACCAGCGAACGGCTTGAAGATATCGCGACGGCGATGGTTGCGGACGGCAAGGGCATTCTTGCCGCGGACGAAAGCTCCGGCACCATCAAGAAGCGCTTCGACGTCATCAAGGTCACGTCCACGGAGGATAGCCGCCGCGATTACCGCGAAATGCTGTTTCGTGCCGATGAGGCGATGAGCCAGTATATTTCGGGCGTTATCCTGTATGATGAGACGCTGCGCCAGAAGGCTGTTGACGGCACCCCGCTGGCTGAGCTCATCAAGGCCTCAGGTTCCATTCCAGGTATCAAGGTCGATGCCGGTGCCAAGGATCTCGCGGGTTTTCCTGGCGAAACGATCACTGAAGGCCTCGACGGCCTGCGCGAGCGCTTGCAGGACTATCACCAGCTCGGCGCCCGCTTCGCGAAATGGCGCGGCGTGATCACAATCGCCGAGGGTCTGCCGACCTGGGGCGCGGTAAAGCAGAATGCGCAGGCATTGGCCCGCTATGCAGCCCTGTGCCAGGAAAATGGCATCGTGCCGATCGTCGAGCCGGAAGTGCTGATGGACGGCGCGCCTGCCGATCACTCCATCGACCGGTGCTATGAAGTGACGGAGTGGGTGCTCAAGACGCTGTTCGACGAGTTGTACGATGCCCGCGTTTCGCTTGAAGGCATGATCTTGAAGCCGAACATGATCATCGACGGAAAGAACGCCCGCAAGGCCAGCGTCGACGAAGTCGCGGAAAAGACCGTGCGCTGCTTGAAGGCAACCGTTCCGTCTGCTGTTCCGGGGATCGCCTTCTTATCGGGTGGCCAATCGGATGAAGAAGCCACAGCCCATCTGTCGGCGATGAACGCGTACGACATGCCGTGGAAGCTGACCTTTTCTTACGGTCGCGCTTTGCAGACCGCTGCGTTGCAGGCTTGGGGCGGCAAAGCCGAGAACGTGGCGGCCGGTCAGCGCGCCTTTACGCACCGCGCCCGCATGAATTCGCTGGCCGCAAAAGGCAGCTGGAAGAACGAGCTCGAACAGGCGGCTTAACCTCGCCTGCAGGGTACCAAAACAAAAGGCCGCTCCTGAGAAGGGCGGCCTTTTGGTTTCAAGGGAAAGGAAGCATCAGCTCAAGAAAGGCTTGGCTTTCATCGTGTCGGGGATGGGTACGCCCAGCCGCGTCAGGACGGTTGGGGCGAGCTGAAGCTGATTGAGCAGCGTGTCGCCGGCTGGACCTTACCCTTGCCGAAATAATAAAGCCCGAAATCCTGCATCTCCTCGTCATGGCCGCCGTGATGGCCGCGCTGCGTTTGGCCGTGGTCGGCCGTGACGATGACTTCATAGCCGGCTTCGAGCCAATCCGGCAGAAAGGCCGCCAGCGTTTCATCCATGGTGCCGACCGCCTCATCCATTTCGTGGCAGTCATGGCCGAAGCGATGGCCCATGGAGTCCAGCGTGCAGGTGTGCAGGAGGCCATAATCTATCGCGTGGCGCCTGGTCAGCATGGTCAGCGTGGCAAATAGGTCCCTATCGCTTGGCGTCATCTGATTGCGCAGATTGTAGCCGCTCATTGTGTGGAAGCGACCATGGGTAATCGGGCCATCGGGCTCGTCGATCTCGATGTCTTCAACGAGGTTGAAGGGATGGCGCCGGAAGAATTCGGACCAGAAGGAATGGGTGACCGCCCCGGTTTTCCCGCCGACCCTGGTGACCTCGGAGAAAATGTCGGGCTTGGACACGCGGTGGCGGATCGCGTTTCCCAACACGCCGTGTCGCTGGGGCGGCACACCGGTATGAATGGAGGCATAGCAACAGGCGGAAAGCGATGGCAGGACGGAACGCATGCGCCAGCTTTGAGCATCGCCGGACTGCACCCAGCCTTCCAGGTTGCCCATCAGCGGGCGCCAGTTGCGCCAGGGCAGACCATCCAGGATGATCAGAAGAAGCTTGCGGTTCAGGGGCATCGCCACACCTCATCGAAAAGATAAGGCAGCGGGGTCAGCGCTGCCTTGTCCGTTTTCAGTCGCTCAAGCCTAAGCGTTCAGCCAACACTCGGTCAAAGCGTAGCCATCCATCATCTCGGCTTGCGAATGTCCTTTGTAGCCGCCGACCTTGTTGTCGGCCACGGCATCGATGAAATCAGCGAAGAAGGGAACCATCAACCCGCCTTCGTCGCGGATCAGAACTGCCATGTCGCGGTAGATGCTTTTGCGCTTTTCCTGATCCAGCTCTGAGCGGGCCATCAAAAGCATCTGGTCAAACTGTTCATTCTTGAAACGCGTGTCGTTCCATTCCGCAGTCGAGGCATAGCCTGTGGAATACATCTGGTCCTGCGTGGAGCGGCCACCCCAATAAGACAGATGGAAGGGCTGCTTGTTCCAAACGTCCGCCCAATAGCCGTCGCCGGGCTCACGGCGAACTTCGATCGTGATGCCGGCTTGTGCAGCGCTTTGCTGGAAGAGTTGCGCGGCATCCACTGCGCCGGGGTAAGCGACTTCCGAGGTGCGCAACACGATCGGACCGCTGTGGCCGGACTTCTTGTAGAGATCGGCAGCTTGTTCCGGATCGAAGCTGCGCTGCTCGATGCCTTCAGGAAACAAGGGGTAGGCAGCATTGATGGGGAAATCATTGCCCACCGAGCCGTAGCCGCGCAGGATCGTTTGCAGCATCTGTTCGCGGTTCACCGCGAGCTTCAAGGCCATGCGCAGATCGCGATTGTCGAACGGTGCGGTGTCGCAGAACATGTTCATGGGGTAGTAGCCGCGGCCAGACACGTTCTCGATCGACACGCCCGGCAGGCGCTTCACAAGATCAATGATCTTGGGCTCGACGCGGTTGATGAAGTGCACCTGGCCGCCTTGCAGTGCCGACATGCGGGCCGTCGGATCATTGATGACAATGATCTCGACCTGATCGGCATAGGCCATGTTTTCGGCATCCCAGAAATTCGCGAAGCGTTCGCCGCCGTGGCGCACGCCGGGCTCGTTCGCCGTTACTTTATAGGGACCTGCTGAAATGGCGGCATTCGGATCATCCTTGCCGCCGTTTGGCTGGATTAGAATATGGTAATCGGCCATCAGATACGGGAAGTCGGCGTCGGGGCTTTTAAGCGTTACGATCACTTCGTTGCCGTCGGCGCGAATAGTTTCGATGTTGCCCAAAACGCCGAGCGCGCCCGACTGTGACTTTTCATCTGCGTGCCGCTCGATGGTTGCGGCCACGTCTTCAGCGGTCACGGTCTTGCCGTTGTGGAATTCGACCCCCTGCCGGATCTTCATCGTCCAGGTCTTCACGTCATCCGACGCGTTGATTTCCTCGGCTATGCGATTTTCCAAGGAGCCGTCGCGGTTGAGGCGCATCAGAAACTCGCCCCACTGCTTGCAGAAGTTGAACATCACCGAATTCTGGTTGAGAGCCGGATCAAGCGTGTTGGTGGATTCACCGCCCTGCAGGCCAGCGCGCAGGATGCCGCCGCGCTGCGCTGCCTGGGCGCGCGCATTGCCGATCAAAAGCGTGTTGGCGAAAGCGGCCGAAGCGCCGAGTGCCGCCGCCCGACCGAGAAAGTCGCGACGCGACAGCTGCCCGATGGCAACACGGCGGCTGAGATAGTCGAGTTCTGAAGACATCACATTCCCCTTTTGGCTCGCCAAGCCATAGGGGCTGTTCATTACGGTGATGTGATAGGGAGCGGGGGAGGGAGCCAGCCTAGTTGCCGGCACCCACCATCTTGCGCCCGCTGATGGCCTTTTCCAGCCAGCCGATTTCCATTTCCGGCACGGATCGCAGCAGCAGATCCGTGTAGTCGTCGAAGGGTGGCGTCAGAACCGTGCTTTTGGGACCATAGCGCACCACTTCGCCACGATGCATGACAGCAATGGAGTCGGCGATGGATCGCACGGTGGCGAGGTCGTGGGTAATGAAGAGGTAGGCGACGTCTTCTTCCGCCTGGAGTTCCAGCAGAAGCTGGAGGATGCCGTGGGCCACCAGCGGATCAAGCGCGCTGGTGACCTCGTCGCAGATGATCAGCTTGGGCTTGGCAGCCAGCGCACGCGCAATACAAACGCGCTGTTTTTGCCCACCTGACAGCTCGGCCGGATAGCGATCGGCAAAACCCTTGCCCATTTCGATCTTTTCCAGGAGATCGTTAACCTGCCGGTCGCGCTCCCGTCCGCGAATGTTGAAGTAGAATTCCAGAGGGCGGCCAATGATCGTACCAACCGTTTGGCGCGGATTCATCGCCACATCGGCCATCTGGTAGATCATCTGCAATTCACGCAGATCAGCGCGCGGCCGGTCCGAAAGCCTGGGCGCAAGCGTTCGGTTCTCGAAGGTGACCGTGCCGCTTTCCGGTGGCAGCAGACCGGTGATGGCGCGCGCCAAGGTGGATTTGCCCGACCCGGATTCGCCGACCACCGCAAGCGTTTGGCCGGGAAAGATGTCCACGGATACGGACTTCAGCACCTTGACGGCGTTGTTGCTGTAGGACGCCGTGATGTCTTTTACGGACAGGATCGGCGTTGTGCCCGGCGCGTGTTCCTGATGCTCGATCTGGTTCACTGAAACCAGCGCATTGGTGTAGGCCTTGCGCGGTTCCTTGATGATCTGCTGCGTGTCGCCCCATTCAACCAGCTTGCCGTGGCGAAGTACCATGATTTCGTCGGACACCTGCGCCACCACCGCGAGATCATGGGTGATGTAAAGTGCGGCCACATGCGTGTCGCGGATGGCATCCTTGATCGCTGCCAGCACATCGATCTGCGTGGTGACATCGAGTGCGGTGGTAGGCTCGTCGAACACGATCAAGTCGGGTTCGGAGCAAAGCGCCATCGCCGTCATGATGCGCTGCAACTGTCCGCCCGAAACCTGGTGGGGATAGCGTTCGCCAATCGTTTCCGGGTTCGGCAGGCTAAGCTTGCGAAACAGCTCCACCGCCCGCTTTTCCGCTTCGGCCCGCGTAAAGACGCGGTGCTGGAGGGATGCTTCCACCACCTGGTCCATCAGTTTATGGGCGGGGTTGAAGGCGGCTGCCGCAGACTGCGCGACGTAACAGACTTCGCGACCGCGCAGGCGGCGCAGCGCACTCTTGCCGCCCTTGCGAATGTCGCGGCCGTTCAGCAGGATTTCGCCGCCGGTGATGCGCACGCCGCCACGGCCGAAACCCATAGGCGACAGGCCGATCGTTGACTTGCCGGCGCCGGATTCGCCGATCAAACCGAGCACCTTGCCGCGCTCCAGCTTGAGCGAAACGTCATCCACGATCACGACGTCTTTGGGCTTTTCACCCGGCGGATAAACCGTGGCTTCAATACGCAGGTTGCGGATTTCGAGAAGCGGGCCTTCGCCGCGCGGCTTGACGGGCGTTTTAGCCATTTCCGCGGCCTCCTTTCAGGTCGGTGGTGCGGTTAAGAACCCAGTCGGCAACAAGATTCACCGAAATCGCCAAAGCCGCAATCATCGCAGCCGGGATCAATGCTGCGCCGATGCCAAACACGATGCCGTCCTTGTTTTCCTTGACCATGCCGCCCCAGTCCGCCTCAGGCGGCTGCACGCCAAGTCCCAGAAAGGAGAGGGCCGACAGAAACAGAACGGCGTAGATGAAGCGAAGCCCGAGTTCCGAAACGAGCGGCGACAATGCGTTGGGCAGGATTTCACGGAAGATCACCCAGCCCGTGCCTTCGCCGCGCAGCCGTGCCGCTTCCACGAAATCCATCACGTTGATATCGGCTGCAACCGCGCGCGACAGGCGGTAAACGCGGGTGGAGTCAAGAATGCCCATCACGAGGATCAGCGTCAGCATGGTCGATGGAAGAACCGACAACACCACCAAGCCAAAGATCAGTGTCGGAATCGACATCAAAAGATCCACCAGGCGCGACATGATCATGTCAAACCATCCGCCAACCACGGCGGCGGTGAAGCCGAGCACGGCGCCCAGCGTGAACGACAAGGCCGTTGCGGCGACGGCGATGAAGATCGTGGTGCGCGCGCCAAAGATGATGCGGGACAGGAGATCACGGCCGATATTGTCGGTGCCGAGCCAATGGGCACCGGACATCGGTGCCCACACATCGCCCACGATTTCGCTTTGCCCAAAGGGTGCAAGCCACGGTGCGAAGATGGCGGCGATCAGAAACAGCGCCGTCAGGATCAACCCGATCAAAGCGCCGAACGGTATGCGTGCGACGCTCATTTCGGGTGCCTCAGGCGTGGATTGGCCAGAATGGCGGCGATGTCGGCGATCATGTTGAGCGTGATGTAAACGGCAGCAAAGATCAGGCCGACAGCCTGCACCACCGGAACGTCGCGCTTGGACACGTGATCGACAAGATACTGGCCCATTCCCGGGTAAACGAAGATCACCTCCACCACGACGACGCCTACGATCAGAAAGGCGAGGTTGAGCATCACGACGTTGATCACGGGCGCAATGGCGTTAGGGAATGCGTGCCGGCGGATGATGTCGAAGGCCGAAAGCCCCTTCAGTTCCGCCGTTTCGATGTAAGCGGACTGCATGACGTTGAGCACGGCAGCGCGCGTCATGCGCATCATATGAGCGAGCACCACCAGCGTCAGCGCGGTTGCGGGCAAAACAACGGCCCTGAGCCGATCTAGAAACGACATGCTGTCGTAAACCGTCGAACTCGCGGGGAGCCATTGCAGCTTCACGGCGAAGACCAGGATCAGCAGGTAGCCGATAAAGAACTCCGGCAGCGAGGTGGAAGCCAGAGCAAAGCCGGAAATCGCCTTATCGACGATACCGTTGCGATAGCGTACCGCGAGCAGACCAAGGATAATCGCCAGCGGAACGGAAACCACGGCCGCGCAGAAGGCGAGGAAAAGCGTGTTCATCAGCCGTCCGCCCAGCGCGGATGCGATGTCACGGTTGTTGGACAAGGCGGTGCCGAGATCGCCTTGCAGAATGCCGCCGAGCCAGCGGAAATACCGGAGATAGGCGGGATCGTTCAGCCCAAGCTCACGGCGCAGGTTTTCCAAGGCCTGAGGCGTTGCCGCTTGCCCGAGAATGGACTGCGCGACGTCGCCAGGCAGAATCTGCGTGCCGGCGAAAATCAGCACCGACACGGCCAGAAGGAGGAGAACGCCCAGCGCAATGCGCTGGGCGATCAGTTTCGCTACGAATGCCCCACCCATGGAAGGTTCAGGCCTGGAGCCAGACGCGGATCGCAGCCTTGAGGTTTGAGGTTTCATGGTTGGGATCGGAAACCCAGCCCTGAACTTCCTCGCGGCGTGCATCGATGAAGTCGTTGAACATCGGCAGGATCAGGCCGCCATCGTTGCGCACCTTGGTGGCGGCATCACGGTAAAGCGCCGCACGCTTGGTGTCGTCGAGTTCGGCGCGCGCCTGAAGGATGATCTTGTCAAAGCCTTCGTCGAAGAAGCGCGTGTCGTTCCAGTCCGCGCCGGAAATGTAGGCGGTGGAATACATCGAATCCTGCGTCGGCCGCCCACCCCAGTAGGAAGCGGAGAAGGGCTGCTTGTTCCAGACTTCAGTCCAGTAGCCATCGCCCGGCTCGCGCTGAACCTGAATATTGATGCCAGCCTTTTGCGCCTGCTGCTGATAAAGCTGGGCCGCATCCACGGCGCCCGCAAAGGC